>OBRP01000074.1_pt1 | contig 13672 bp, 12 predicted proteins | sample 1475681 | NCBI WGS metagenome assembly OBRP01 (sample SAMEA3360695, study PRJEB22359) | human gut metagenome | biome: ENVO:urban biome; feature: ENVO:human-associated habitat; material: ENVO:feces | place: Bangladesh | collected 2011
CTGGGCGCGGGTGATTCATTTGGAGGCTCGCTATGCCACGGGCTACTCTCCGGCTGGGATTTACCCGAAATAATTTCTGCCGCCTCCACCGCCGGGGCAATTGTCAGTTCCCGACTAGAATGCTCCACCGCCATGCCCTCCGAACCGGAAATCCTAAACATGATTGCCAAAAACCCGCGTTCCGCGCCAATCGTTACAAAGAGGTAATATCGTGGGACAACTAATATCCAAACTCGCTAAAATCCGCGCCTTTGAACCGGAACGAATCAGCCAAGCCCTAAAAGACCGTCCTCGCCCCAGGCTAAAAGAAGTGCTACAAGGCAAAGACGGTAGTTCAGGCAAACTAATGGTTATCGCCTGCGACCATCCCGCGCGCGGAGCACTCGGGGCTGGAAGTGACCTGGTCGCAATGGCAGATAGAGAAGAACTGCTCTCACGCTGCTGTGAGGCGCTTGCCCGCCCCGGAGTAAACGGGTTCTTAGGTACTTCCGACATGATAGAGGACTTAACTCTACTAGGGGCGCTCGATAATAAAATAGTGTTCGGCTCGATGAACCGTGCCGGACTTGCGGGAGCCACTTTCGGAATGGATGACCGTTTCAACTGCTATGATGCACAAGGAATCGAGCAAGCCGGTCTCGCCGGGGGGAAAATGCTAACCCGGATTAACTATGCAGACGCGGGTACCGTAGCCACCTTGCAGGCAAGCGCCCGCGCCATAGACGAACTGGCAGAGCGCAAACTCATGGCCATGGTCGAGCCATTTATTTCGGTTGGTTCAGCCGAAAACGTACGCAACGTCCTTACCGCCGATGCGGTAATAAAATCAATCACTATCGCTTCCGGACTCGGGCGTACCAGCGCATATACCTGGCTAAAACTTCCTTGCGTTGCCGAAATGGAACGCGTGATGGAAGCCACCACCCTTCCCTCTTTGATTCTAGGGGGAGAAGTATCTAAGGATCCCGATGCCGCCAGGGAGTCATGGGGTAACGCTTTACGCTTACCAAATGTCTTAGGCTTGGTTATTGGGCGTTCACTATTATTCCCGGCCAGCGGCGACGTGGCGCAGGCCGTAGACGAGACGGTAGGTTTGCTATGAGTGATAACGAAAACTATTTATTCCGCGACGGTCAGTTAAAAAATGGCCAGTTCGAATTGGATTTAACCCCGGAAAAAGCTGGTTGGGAGTTTTCCGGACTGAAAGTATTGAACCTACCAGCAGGAGGCAGCCAGGAGGTTAGCTCCGGAAAGTTGGAACTGCTGGTTTTACCGCTCGAGGGCGGCTGCACGGTTGAGGTTGGCAGTGAAACTTTCGAAATCAAGGGACGTAAGGATATCTGGAGTGAAATCACCGATTACCTGTATCTACCGATTAACACCACCTTTACGGTGAGCAGCGAAAAAGGCGGACGGTTTGCCCTACCCAGCTCGGTGGCCAAGAACGGAAAACCGCTGCGCTACTGCCCCAAGGATGAAGTCATCTCCATGATTCGCGGTAAGGGCGATTGCACCCGGGAAGTCCACAACTACACGATGGGCAATCCGGTAGAGGTAGACCACGTGCTAGTAACCGAAGTGATTACCCCCGGTGGCAACTGGTCGTCCTATCCTCCCCATAAACATGATGAGCATTCCGAAACTGAACGGATTTTGGAAGAAATCTATTACTACCAGGTAAAACCAGCCGCAAATGGCACTACCGGAATGGCTCTGCAGCGGATATACCCCTCTAAAGGACACACGATTGATGTGTGCGCTGAGGTACACAGCGGGGATGTAGTAGTAATGCCGCACGGTTGGCACGGCCCGTCCGTGGCTGCGCCCGGATACCACCTGTACTATTTGAACGTAATGGCTGGTCCAGCCGAGGACGCGACCTGGCTAGTAACCATTGATCCCGACTATGTCTGGCTCACCGAAGATTGGGGTGGCGGCGAAGCCGACCCCCGTCTGCCCATGACCAACGCCACCATCAAGGAGGACTAAAGATGGCAAAATTTGAGACTGTTCGCCTAACTACCGCCCAGGCGACAATCCGCTTCTTAATCAACCAGTATTCCGAGCGCGACGGCAAAGAATACCGGCTAATCCCCGCCACTTTCGGGATTTTCGGACACGGAAACGTGTGCGGTATCGGTCAGGCGCTGCTGCAAAACGAACTAGATTCCACCCCAGATGGGGGAGTAATGGAATACTATATGCCGCGCAACGAGCAGGGTGCAGTCCATGCCGCCGCGGCCTACGCGAAAGCTAAGAACCGCTTGCAGACACTCGCGGTTACCACTTCGATTGGTCCGGGCGCCTTGAATATGGTGACCGGCGCGGCGCTGGCCACCACTAACCGGGTGCCGGTATTGCTGTTGCCCTCCGACCAGTTCGCTACCCGCTACCCGGATCCGGTGCTCCAACAATTAGAGGATCCGCGTTCTTTGGACGTGAGCGTTAATGATGCTTTCCGGTGCGTGTCGCGTTTCTTTGACCGGATTAACCGTCCCGAACAGCTAATGCCCTCTTTGATGAACGCCATGCGCGTCCTCACCGACCCGGCAGAAACCGGAGCGGTAGTGCTGGCAATGCCACAAGACGTACAGGCCGAGGCCTTCGATTGGCCGGTAGAAATGTTTGAAAAGCGGGTTTGGCATGTGCGCCGTCCCGCAGTATCTGAAACCGAGATGGAGCGGGCAGCCGCGATTATAAAGTCGGCGAAGCGTCCCTTGATTATTTCCGGTGGGGGCACGATCTACGCGGAAGCCTCCCAGGAGCTACGTGATTTGGCGAGCGCGACCGGAATCCCGGTCTCTGATACTCAGGCGGGTAAGGGCGCTATTAACTTTGATCATGAATGCGCCGTAGGAGGTGTCGGCTCTACCGGAGCCAATAGCGCGAACCATTTGGCAGATAAAGCCGATGTGGTGATTGGGGTGGGTACTCGCTACTCGGACTTTACTACCGCATCTCACACCCAGTTCAAGAACCCGGATGTGCGCTTTGTAAACATCAACGTGAAAGCCTTTGATGCGGCTAAACATGCGGGTGAAATGGTGGTCGCTGACGCCAAGTTGGCACTGGCTGCCTTGAAAGAGGCACTCGGGGATTACCGGGTATCCGCAGAATATAGCCGCGAGATTGCAGATGAGCGCGCAGACTGGTTTGAAAAGACCGCGGAATGTTACGGTGCGCATGACCAAGAGCTAGCGGCACAAACCGAAGTGTTCGGCGCGCTTAACGACATGATGGGCGATAATGATGTGTTGATTAACGCCGCGGGGTCGATGCCGGGTGATTTGCAGTGCCTGTGGCAAGCGAAGACTCCGGTGCAATACCACGTAGAGTATGCCTTTAGCTGTATGGGATATGAAATCCCGGCGGCTATGGGAGTAAAGATGGCGTTGCCGGATTCGGAAGTGGTGGCGATTGTTGGGGACGGAACCTACCAGATGCTACCGATGGAATTGGCCACCGTGGTGCAGGAAAACATTAAGGTTATCTATGTTTTGCTGCAAAACTACGGGTTCTCGTCGATTGGTTCGCTTTCGGAGTCTCATGGCTCCCAGCGTTTCGGTACTCGCTACCGGATGGGTGATGGCAATCCCCATAACGAGGACGGGGAGCTACTTCCGGTAGATATCGCCAAGAATGCGGAATCTTGGGGAATTAAGGTGCTAAAGGTGCACACTATCGCAGAGTTCCGGGATGCCTATCGCCAGGCAGAGAAATCTGAGCGGGCAGTGATGATTCATATCGAAACCAATCTGTTTGGCCCGAACCCGCCAAACTGTTCCTACTGGGACGTGGTAGTGCCGGAAGTTTCTCGCATCGAATCCACGCAGCAGGCTCGTGAAGAATATGTTGTTGGAATATCCGAGCAGCGCCACTACTGGAAACAGTAGCCAATAATACCTCGCGACTCTGATAGCACGTGAGGCGGAATAGCGACTAAAAATCCCGGGGCGGGGAGCTTTTGAGGATTAGCCCAGATTTTAGATAACCCCCAAAAGCTCCCCGCCCCGGGGTAATTTTTAAGTGCCCTATCCAGGAGGAATAATCACATCGCAGGATAGCGGTGACAGAAAGCCTACTTGCCGGGAGCTTAACGCGAAAGAATATCAGATATTTGGCTACTTGCTAACCACCGTGGTGATGGTACGAAGAATTATTTCCATGTCCTTTACCAGGCTGCGGTTGCGAACATAATCAGCGTACATAGCAGTCTTTTTCGGAATCAGAACCTCTATATAGTAACGTTCTGGATCCGAGGCTTGAGCCAACTCGTCTGCCTCGTTACGGTAAACAATCGAAGCTGGATCGGTAATCCCTGGGCGAACTGAGAGGATAAGATCGCGAAGTTCCTCCGACCATTCTGCAACGTATTCGGGTACTTCAGGACGAGGCCCTACCAATGCCATACGTCCTCGGGAAACATCTATAAGCTGCGCGAGTTCATCGAGCTTAGTTTTCCTGAGAATCCGACCGACCCTGGTTACTCGCGGATCACCGGTAGCAGAAATATTAACTTTGGGAATTTTGTTAGCCATAGTGCGGAATTTGTGAATTCTGAACGGAACTCCACCGCGTCCTATGCGTTTTTGACGAAAGAAAACCGGACCGGGAGAATCAAGTTTTATTGCGACTGCAATGATTAGGAAAAGCGGACTCAATAGGACTAAAGCGAGAGTCGATAGGCAGCGGTCGATTATTTCTTTACTGTTCATAAGGAGTACCTATAGGCTAACCGGGATGGTGATAATGTCATTTCGTCATTTCCTGGAGGGTATCGCGGGCGGTTTCCGCAACGAAAGTTACTTGTTCATCAGTCAATACAGTATGCAGAGGTAGGGTAACTTCGTGGCAATAGGCAGCGTAGGCATTCGGGTAATCCTGCAGATTAAACCCAAGATTCTTGTAGGCAGTTAGCATCGGTAAGGGCTTGTAATGGACATTGCAAGAAACACCTTTATCAAACATACGTTCAATAAAATCATTTCTTTGATCAAGTTCTAGGGTGTCTAAAGAAAGTAGGTAAAGGTGTCCACTGCTGGAAAAAGGCTGACCATCTTGGTCTAGTCCACGGTGAGTTAGCGGGGTTACCGGCAGTTGAGCTAACTCCTGGTTGTAATAGTCAATAATCTGGTGACGGCGCTTCATGGTCTGCGGGTAGCGTTGTAACTGTGAGTAACCTAGAGCAGCCAAAATATCTGGCATGTTTTCTTTGTATCCGGTAAACATGACGTCATATTCCCAGCCAGAGGTATTGGTTTTTTCTAAAGCAGATTTAGACTGTCCGTGTAAAGTGTTCAGTTTTATGAACGGTTTGATTTGTTCAGCTAGAGGGTTTTCTTTACGCCAGGTCAGCGCCCCTCCTTCTGCTGTAGTCAGGTTTTTTACAGCATGGAAAGAAAACGCCGTGAAATCGCCCGTCTGCCCTGCGCGCATTCCATATCCAGTTGCTCCCAGGCTGTGAGCACCATCAATAATTAGGGCAATGCGTCCTAAATGTTCCTGTTGTGGACTGCCGGGGCAGAAATCGCTTTTAGCGGTTTCAATAGCTTGATATATCGGCTTGGTATCTACCATCTTTCCAGCTAAATCAACCAAAATAATAGCTTTAGTACGCGGAGTAATGGCCGCCGCGATTCTTTCGGCGGTGGTGAAATAGTCACCCTTCGCGGTGTCTACCATTACTATTTTCGCTCCCACGTGCGCAATCACTGATGCGGAAGCGGTATAGGTATAGGCGGGCACGATTACTTCATCACCGGGGCCTATCCCTAAGAAGCGGAGGGCGTTTTTTAATCCGGCAGTTGCCGAATTTACCAACATAGTGTCACTGGTACCAGAAAAACTTGTTAGTGCCTTACGAAATTCCTCTCCGACCGGACCGCTCGTAATCCAGCCAGAACGTAATACCTGAACTACTGCCTCAATATCTTCAGGGCGAATATCAGGAGGAGAAAATGGCACCTTCATATGCTTGCCTTTCTGGTAGCTAAAAATTCTGCTTTCATTATCTCACTAATCTTTTTTATCCTTTTAGGTTGAGTATTTTCCTCAGACTTTTAGGGTTTGCGGGGTAAAATAGCGCTAGGTTTTCTAAGTGAGCAGAAAAGAGGATATGTGTTTATTCCGACTTGGCTACGACGGGGTATTTTACTTGCTACAGATATTTTTAGCTGGATTATAGCGGTAGCAGTTATTTCCTGGATTCGATTTAACTTTGTGCTTAGTGACTTGGATTCGTGCGCGATAGTTACTTTTGTGCTGGTAGCAATCTTTGTGCAGATTAGTGTGGGACTGGTCTCAAAACACTACAGAAATCGCTATTGGATTGCTTCGTTTGAAGAAGTTGTGAGTTTGGGAGCTTTGGTTATCTGTTCCGCGATAGTTGCCGCCCTATTCACCCTGCTTTATCCGGGGCGTTTCGTTAGTATCGTAGTCGCGGTTGCTAGCCCTGCCTTAGCCCTATTAATCATGGGGGCTGCTCGAGTATTCTGGCGAGTTTTAAAGAAGATTAGCCGTCATGGGGCTGACGATCCAGAACCAGTGATTGTGATTGGAGCTGGTATTGCCGGTGAGCAGTTGATTCATCAGATGCAAGTTGATACGAAAACGCCCTATATGCCGGTAGCTTTAATTGATGATGCCGCGGCGAAAAAGAATCTCCGACTACGAGGGGTTCCCGTACGCGGAAAAATGAAAGATTTACCGCAGGTAGCTAAGAAATTTGGGGTTACTACCGCTATTTTCTCTATTAACAATGAACACCCTAACCCGCTAAGCCCCGAGGTAGAGCTACGTGAGGTTAAAACTGCCTATTCACAGGTTGCAAAGGAAGCAGGTATTAAACTGCTGGTTGCTCCTCAAGTGGGAGACATTTTGGGTGGAAAAGTCGATTTGAATAATATCCGCCAAATTAACGTGACTGACCTGTTGGGACGCAGGGAAATCAAAACCAATTTTCAAGAAATATCTGGATATATCGAGGGGAAACGGGTTCTAGTTACCGGAGCTGGTGGCTCAATCGGTTCCGAGATTTGTCGCCAGGTAAAGATGCTGCGTCCAGCAGAGCTGGTCTTACTGGACAGAGATGAGTCCGAGTTACACGCGATGCAACTCGATTTGTATGGCACTGGAATGTTGGACACCCCTGACTTTGCACTATGCGATATTCGCGATAGGGAAGCGTTGCGAGCCATTTTTTCGGCCCACCGCCCGGAAGTTGTTTTCCATGCGGCCGCACTTAAGCATTTGCCAATGTTGGAACAGTATCCAGAAGAGGGGTGGAAAACCAATGTCTTAGGTACAAAGAACGTTGTAGAGTTAGCGGTCGAATATGGGGTAAAAAATCTAGTAAATATCTCTACTGACAAGGCGGCTGAACCAACTACCGTGCTGGGTCGGTCTAAACGGGTAGCTGAGAGGATTGTGGCTCACTATTCCCAACAGGTTGCCGAAAGGGGATGGCGTTACGTCAGTGTGCGTTTCGGTAATGTTTTAGGCTCGCGTGGCTCGGTGCTTTGGACTTTTACCTCCCAGATTGAACACGGCGGTCCGATTACTATCACCCATCCCGATGTGGAACGTTTCTTTATGACGATTCCGGAGGCTTGTGCTCTGGTTATTCAGGCGGGAGCTATCGGACGGGCGGGCGAAGTGCTCGTGCTCGACATGGGGCAACCGGTGAAGATTATGGATGTTGCAAAACGGATGATTCAGATGAGTGGTAAACAGATTTCAATTGAAATTACGGGTATGCGCCCGGGTGAAAAACTCACTGAAGTGCTACATTTCGAGGGCGAAAAGGACGAACGTCCGTTCCACCCGCTTATTTCCCACACCAGTGTTCCCCAGGTAGATCCAGCTGCTTTAGAAGAGGAGCACGCCGATGTGGTCGCTGAAGATACTGTTTTATATGGTGATAGCCGCTAAACAGCCGCAATGACGGATTTGACAGTTTAGCTTTCTTCGTATTTTGGGGACTTTTATGGCACATGAGCTAACGGAAGACGAATTGCGGCAAATGCAGCTTAAGTCTTGGCAGATGTATCAGTATTTTGCCGACTTTTGTGACCGTCACGGTCTGCTTTATTATGCCTGTGGTGGTTGTTGTATTGGGGCTGTCCGTGATGGCGGTTTTGTGCCTTGGGACGACGATATCGATGTGTTTATGCCACGCCCAGATTATGAAAAACTTGCCCGCCTGTGGTGTAAAGATTTAGCTAATAAACAATATCTTTATGTTCGCTCGCACAAGAACATGGTTACCGGCGATCTTATGGCTAAGATTTGTGATGCTCACACTACGTTGGTAACCACCTATCAAGTTGATAAAAAAATGCCGCAAGGGCTCACTATGGATATCCTTCCCCTTGATGGCTGTCCCCCTCCCGGTTCATTTGCTCGACGGATTCAAAAGCTCTTGGCGCTGGTGTTTTCTCTGTTTTGTGCTCAGTCCGTACCTGAAAAACATGGGGGAGCGGTAGCTTTGGGCAGTAAAATATTACTGACTGTCATTCCTTGGTCAGCGCTCAGATATAGAATCTGGCGCTGGTGTGAAAAGAAAATGGCTAGTTGGGATTTTTATACCTCTGAATATACGACTGAATTAGCTTCTGGCCCCGGCTATATGCAGAATGAATACCAGCAGGAATGGTTTTCTAAGGCTATTAGCAAGCCCTTTGGGCAATCTAGTATTAAAGTTCCGATTGGATACGATTCTTATCTACGTATGGCGTTCGGAGACTACCTAACTCCTCCCCCTCCTAGCAAACAAAAACCTGCTCACGACGTGGCATTTCTTGATTTAGATACCCCCTACGCGACCTATATGAAAAATAAGAAAAACCCCTAGGAACAACCCTTGGGAACTGTAAGGTGATTCAGTGACCAATAACCGCCGCAGCTATGGCTATCTAGAGGATTCGGCTAGGGTTAAGGGGTGCAGATTGAATATCAAAACCGTCTGAAACCGGGTCAAGGAGAAATCCTAGTTCGTGAACTTTTGGTAACTGCATTTGGCCCCGAAGAGCTGGGGGAGCCGGAAGATTTAATCGCTCAACTGCAGGCGGGACAGTTCCAGGTTTTTTCTGCTTGGGAGGACGCGCTCATGCTGGAATCGAGGCTAGTACCGGCAGTCCCCAGGGGCTAGGTTTGGCGCGTCCTTTAGAATAATTCTTGAAAACCTACTTAGCGGACAGTGGTGAAACCGTGAATGCCGACGGAAAATACCGCCCTGCGGTGGAAAAAATGTTGGCCGCTGCCACCAATCTAGATTAATCTGTGCCGTCTTAAGGTAAAAGCTGGGTAATATCGATTTAATGGCAGAAAATACTCCCGCGGTTGACCGCAACTAAGAGTAGGAATAAAGTGTTTACCAGTTGCTCTGGCCGTTGACGCTCCGCTTATAAGGATGACGCCGATGACCAGAGCTTTATTTCAACGTACAAAAGGAAAACCATGAACACTCGAAACCGGCGAAATATCGAGTCGAAACCAAGCAAGCCTCAGATTGCGCGCCGTCCCATCGACACCGCTATCCTCATAGACGGTGGTTTCTACAGAAAGCGTTCCTACGCCCTGTTTGGCGATAAAACTTCCAAGCAAAGAGCCGATGAATTACTCGAATATTGCCGGAGGCACATCCTAAAATCCCAATCCAGCTTGTATCGAATCTTCTACTACGATTGTCCGCCATCGGAAAAAGTCCTGTATCACCCCTTGCTGAAGCAACAGATTAACCTAGCAAAGAGCAATCAATTCAAATGGATAAACGAATTCTTTAAACATCTGCTCAAGAAAAGAAAAGTCGCGCTACGTCGAGGGGAAGAACTAGAAACACAACAAGGTTATGTACTAAAGCAAAATCCATTAAAAAAACTTTTAGCCGGAACAATCAAGCTTGAAAATTTGTGTGAAAATGATTTCCACCTTGATATTACACAAAAAGGCGTTGATATGCGGCTTGGATTGGATATTTCAACTCTCGCTGAACGAAAGTTAGTGAACCAAATTGTGATGATTTCTGGAGATTCAGACTTCGTACCGGCAGCAAAATATGCGCGCCGAGCCGGGATTGATTTCGTCCTCGATCCAATGTGGACCAATATAACCGATTCGCTAAGCGAACACATTGACGGAATTCGCGTATGTGTACTCCAACCACCAGATAACCTCAATGATCCGCTACATGTTAATAATCTTCGGCAACAAAATACTGATACTCAAGAAGAAGAAGATTTTTAAATTCCTTGTTCACGTAACTTCAAGACGTAATGGTTAACTGAACATATTGGGCTAATACCCGAATGGTGTTTCATTTTTCGGGTCGGCGATATTGGGTACGGGCTTACGGGTGAAAGCTAAAAAATATATATAAAACTGGGGGCAATCTAGAAGATTCGGCTAGGGTTGAGGGGTGCACATAGAGTATCGAAATCACCTGGAACCGGGTCAGCCAGAAATCCTAGTTCATGAACTTTTGGAACAGGCTTTTGGCTCCGAAGAGCTGGGGGATCCGGAAGATTTAATTGCTCAGCTGCAGGCGGGGCAGTTCCAGGTTTTTTCTGCTTGGGAGGACGCGCGCCCGCTGGGAGCAGCGATAGCATGGCCCGCAACAAGGGAAGTCACGTTGCTTAGTTGGCTGGCTATCAGTCCCCGCACTCGCGGTCGCGGGGTGGGCTCGAAGCTTTTTCGTCAAGCGATTTCTGCTCTGGAATCTGGTAATAACCCCCTGTTGATTCTGGGAGAGATTGAGAACCCCAGCACCCATGCTCCCTCTATAAATCATGGGGATCCGCAGCGGCGTTGGGCTTTTTACCAGCGTCTGGGAGCTAAACGCCTGGATTTTCCTTTCGTGATGCCGCGCCTGAGTGCGGACGTGCCAGTGGGGGAGGATATGTGGCTGCTCAGTTTCGGAGGACGCGCTCACTCGATTATTGACGCTGGTACCGGCACTATTGTGGGGCAAGGCTTGGGTCGTCCTCTAGAAAGATTCTTGAAAACCTACCTAGAAGATAGCGGTGAAACCGTGAACGCGGACGGAAAATACCGCCTTGCGGTGGAAAAAATGTTAGCAGTCGCCGCCAATCTAGATTAATCGCTGCCCTCCTAAGGAGGAAACCGGATAATATCGATTTGAAGTCGATAAACACTAATAGGCGAAAAGATGAGCATAGATAATACCCCAGCTATTGAAGAATTTAGACCCGTGGTTCTGCGAGTTTTGCAAGATGGTCGGGTGCGACACGTGCGTGAAATCTGCAAACTTGTCGCTGACTCAATGGCGTTAAGTGAGCAGGTGCGCGAGGAGCTTATTCCCTCCGGGCAGCCTCGTTATCAAAACCGGATTAACTGGGCCTGTTCTGGTCTTTTTTATGCGGGTTTGATAACTCGCCCTCGGCGGGGATATTGCCAGATTACCGATGCCGGGCTCCGGGTTGCTGAGCGTGATCTTTCCATTTATACCGATGAAGATATGCTCGAATGGGAAGTATGGGCGAAATATCAGCAAGAGATTGCTCAGCGTAAGACGAAAAGTGGCGAGGCGGAAACACCGACTGAGCCTAGCAGTAATCCGATTGAAGTAATGAGTAATGCCGAGCGCGATTTCAATGCGCAAATAGAAACTGAGCTCCGAAAATATCTGCAAGAATCCTCGCCAGAGTTTTTTGAGAAAGCGGTCATCGACTTGTTATGGGCTATGGGATACGGCGGTGACTACGGGGCTAAACAGCATGTTGGTCGCTCTGGGGATGGAGGTATCGACGGGATTATTCGCCAGGACGCGTTGGGTTTAACCAACATCTATATCCAGGCAAAGCGCTATGCAGATACCAATAAAGTTGGGGATCCGGAAATCCGCAATTTTATCGGTTCCTTGGATTCACGAGGCGCCAATCTAGGGGTGTTTATCACTACCTCAGACTTCCAACCTCGCGCCGTTACTACCGCAAAAAATTACCGGCATGGGAAAATCATCCTGATTAATGGGGTTAAACTCACCGAGTTGATGCTTAATTACGGAGTGGCAGTCCACCCGGCAAAGCAGTTCACTCTTTACAGTATCGATGAAGATTTCTTTGAAGAATCTATTGGTTAAGTGCGCTAAAATGCTCTGTTTAGAAATTTAAGAGCAGGAGTATGTTTCCCGATTTAGCTGCCATTTTCTTGGGGCTTAAAGCAATGTGCCCACTCGCAAAAATAGCGCTGCAGCATGGCAGAGAGGAACTTACATTTAACGGAGGGGTGTATGCCCGATGAGGTACTTATAGCTAGAACGGTTCAGAACTCCGCTCACGGGAGGCGCGATTAGTGAGGAAGCTCGCATTTTAGCAATCTTCATATCTTATTTGGGGTGGGCTATCATGGTTTCGGAAACGTTTCCGGCGAGGTTGCCACATTCGCTAGTGGTCGAGGAGGACCAGTGAAATCAATAGTAAGTAGAAAAGTATTTGGGTTTATTATTGCCTTTCTGCTGGTAATAGCAGGTAGTGTTACCCCACTAGCTCATGCTGGCTCCAATAATCAGGTAATGTACCTGAACTTCAAACCAGATCCAACGGTTGAAAAACCCTTGACTGTCTACCGCGTTGAATACTGGGCTGATGGACAGCCCAAACAAACTCAGATGTTTTCCGGTCAGCAAGCTGACGGATATTTGAATACCAATATTTTGGCAGCGGGCAACCCTATGAACTTCCGGGTTTACCGCACCGACACCACCTCTTTACAGCCAGGACAGAGCGAAAAGCGGGTGTGGGAGTCTCCTGCCTATTCCGGCGTAAAACCCGGTAATTCTATTTACACAAAGTGGGATGTCTGCAGCTACAGTTACAAATCAGGTGATACCTTCAAGGCGGCCGAGGGTTGCAAATTAGCAGTTAGCTTCACCCCTGACCCTAATGTGCCGGAATCAGAATACAACCTGTGGGTGTGGACCGATGGAGCCGGTGGATACTCCACCCCCTTCACTGGGAAAGACGCAGCGGGCAGACTAACCGCCGAAGTCACGGTGTCTGCGCCAAATAAGAAAGTAAATCTAATCGTTCGCCGCTCGACCGCTGCCAAGGAATGGGCGTGGCAAACTTCTGATTTGAAAGATATCCCAGTCCCCGGTGGCATTGATATAAAAACAGACAGCAGCTTCAAATTAAAACCTGCCAAAAACCCGAATACCCTCCCGAAAGAGGTTACTGTTACCGTCCACTATCTACGCTCTGACAATAAGTATGACCACTGGAATGTGTGGACTTGGATTCCCGGAAAAGACGGTAGCCGGGTTAATTTCGACGGAAACCATACCGCCACCATTACTCATAAAGACCCAAATGGGATTGAAAAAGTGGGTCTGATTGTGCGCCGTTCAGAACCCGGAAACGAATGGGCAGAGAAAAACACCCCTGATGACCTCTTTATTACCAAGTTCCCCCAGGGTAAAGCGGAAGTTTGGATTGTCCAAGGTGACCCCAAAGTCTATTATTCGCAAGCCGAAATCCCCAAACCAGATCCGACAAATAACTGTGCAGAATTACATTCTGCCGAATTCAATAAAAAATACTATTACGAGGGCGAGTTAGGGGCGATTTACAGCCCCGAAAAAACCACTTTTAGGCTGTGGGCTCCCACTGCCCAAGAGGTTGAGTTCGTAAATTATTCCCAGGACGGAAAAGTTACT
>OBRP01000075.1_pt1 | contig 13619 bp, 7 predicted proteins | sample 1475681 | NCBI WGS metagenome assembly OBRP01 (sample SAMEA3360695, study PRJEB22359) | human gut metagenome | biome: ENVO:urban biome; feature: ENVO:human-associated habitat; material: ENVO:feces | place: Bangladesh | collected 2011
CCTAAAGACCGCAGTGAACAGGTGTGGGATTGCGAAGAACCAACCTTTGTAGGCACGCTTTCAGAAACGGAAGCTTTGAACCTGGATTTGACCAGACGTAGCCCGGCAGGTTTATCCGGGGGCGAAACCGGCACACCCTCCCGCCCAGCTCCCCCTCCCCCCAGCCCCGGAGAGATCGCGCCGGTTTTTCCCGGAATGGAAAATGTAGAGGAAAACGATAAAACCATCCTTGCCAGCACCGATAAAAACGCTAAAAGCAAGAGCAAACATCGGCGCTCTCACCGAAAATCCATCCCCAGCTGGGACGATATAGTTTTTGGTACAAAACCACGTTAAAGCGCGATTCGCTTTTTCTTTTTCAGGTAGCTCTGATTACAAAATCTTTTACCTAAGATGCCTAAAGTAGGGCAAACTAGGCGATAATCAGGGGAATCTCCATTTCTTGTGGGGTGAGCGCCCCATGTACCCCCACCATTTGTAATACCGAGGGATTATGGAAACGGGTATCTACAAATTGATAGTTTTCCTTGGCGAAAATAGTAAAGTCCCCAATCCGTTCCGGAAGCAAAATATCGCCATAAACGGGGCGATAGTCACTTACAACTTGACCTCGCTTGCCCACATATTCCTGCCATTTAGAGGTTACAGATGCTTTAGGGGCGCTGCGAGTGCGGTTACCTCTGGGTTTAGCCTCTAAATATTCTTCTCTAAGGCGGATATGGAGGGCGCGTGGCTCCCCCGAAACTGCCTCTACCTGGGAAGCAAGCCCAGATTCCGCTATATCCACCGTGGTATCGGCACTAACATTTACCATGCCGTGATCTGCGGTTACCACCAGGGCAACATCACCGGGTAAGCAAGAATGTAAATCGGATAAAAAGCGGTCTATGCTCTCTAGTTCTTGAATCCATCTAGGATGTGACCACCCCAAATTATGTCCCCAATGATCTAATCCTGACCAGTATAAATAAACATAATCAATCCCTTGCTTAAAAGCCTGGAGCGCATCGCTAGCCCGCTTTGAAAGCTCGGTCGAGACCTTAAAATCTGCGTCCCGCAAAGTAATTTCACTCAAAGTTGAGCCCACAAAATCGGGGGGAACTAACGCTCGCGATTGCAGCCCAGCTTTGGTGGCGTAAGTGAAAAAAGTAGGGTAATCACACCAAGATTGAGCGGGGCGCTTAAAGCCTTCAAAAGTAATCAGATTTAGAACCCGCCCAGCGTCCTCGTCCCAACACTGATACCCCAACATACCGGTTTTTGCTGGTGAAAGCCCGGTATGCAAGCTAGTTAGCGCCGCCACCGTAGTTGAAGGTACACAGGTTTTTAACGGCTGCCCCAGTACCTCGGGAAGTTGAGAAAGATAGGGACGCATAAAGGGGATGTGCCCGCGCCGAGCCGAAAGTAGCTGCTGCCCCATGCCATCTATTACCACTAAACATAGGCGACGTTTTCCCGTCCCTAATAACTGTTTTAACGCAGGAGAATAGTAAGTTTCTTCTCGCCAGTTAAACGCCCCAAAAAGGCCGGGTAATATATCCCATATTCGCATTCCAACTGACTTTTCCTCACGGTGACCCATACCTCTTATGCTCTCATATCCGCGAGCCTAAGCTGACTACTAAGCAGTTTTTTGCTTTGATAGAACGGTGAGTGAAAAGTCGAATGATTCCCTTCAGCCTGACCTGTTTTCTGCAGCCATGTCGGGGAGCAGTACTCTCGACCAATCCTCCCCTCAGCCCGAAAAATCTGCAGCGCCCGCTGCCCCGGCGGTAACCAGCAAGCCAAAAAGCCAAACTAATAAAAAGTCCAGCGCATCCTTTCTAACTGAAACCTCTGAGGAACACATCACCCATATTGATGTCTCCGAGGAAATGCGCACTTCTTTCTTGGAATACGCCTATTCGGTGATTTATGCGCGCGCCCTGCCAGATGCACGGGACGGTCTAAAACCGGTGCAGCGGCGTATCGTCTATATGCTTAGCGAAATGGGGCTCTGGCCCAGTAAAGGGCACGTGAAGAGCTCGCGTGTAGTGGGTGAAGTCATGGGTAAGCTCCACCCGCATGGCGATAGCGCTATCTATGATGCCCTGGTACGTCTGGCGCAAGATTTTAACCTGCGGATGCCGCTAGTGGATGGGCACGGAAACTTTGGCTCTTTAGATGATGGTCCGGCGGCGGCGCGCTATACGGAAGTGCGGATGGCTCCCGCTACGCAAGATATGGTAGCCAATCTGGACGAGGATGTCGTCGATTTTGTACCCAACTACGATAACCAGTTCCTGCAACCAGCGGTTTTGCCCGCAGCATTCCCGAATTTATTAGTTAATGGGGCTAACGGAATTGCGGTGGGGATGGCCACCTATATTCCTCCTCATAACTTGGGGGAAACCGTGGCGGGCGCGATTCATCTGCTAGAAAATCCCGATGCCACCACCGAAGATTTGATGCGTTTTATTCCCGGCCCTGATTTGCCGGGGGGTGGAATAATTGTGGGGCTGGATGGCATTCGCCAAGCCTATGAAACCGGCAGGGGAATTTTCCGCACCCGCGCCAAGACCACTATTGAGCGGGTTAGCGCCCGAAAAATGGGAATAGTGGTGAGCGAACTGCCCTATATGATTGGCCCGGAAAAAGTGATTGAAAAAATCAAAGATGGGGTACAAAAAGGCAGGATAAAAGGGATTTCCGCGGTTACTAACCTAACTGATCGCGAACACGATATGCGGTTGGTAATAGAGGTTAAATCCGGTTTTAACCCCGAAGCAGTGCGTGCTAGCCTATTCAAACACACCCCTATGGAGGATTCTTTCGGGGTTAATGCGGTGGCTCTGGTAGATGGACAACCACGCACCCTGGGGCTAAAAGAAATGCTACAGGTGTTCTTAAATCACCGTATGGAAATCGTGATGCGCCGTTGCCAATATCGCCTGCGTAAACGGCAAGAACGGCTACATTTGGTACGCGGGTTACTAATTGCGGTTCTCGATATTGATGATGTTATCCAGATTATTCGCGCCTCCGAGGACTCTGCCCAGGCAAAAACCCGTTTAATGGAGGCATTTGATTTAGATGAGGTGCAGTCGGAACATATTTTATCCCTGCAACTGCGCCGTTTAACTAAGTTTTCTCGCCTGGAATTAGAGGCGGAGCGTGACCGCTTAACCGCCGAAATCGCCGAGCTAGAGGCGCTTATCGCTTCGCGGGAAAAGCGCCAAGAATTGGTGTCCAGCGAGCTGCGGGAAGTGGCAGAAAAACGCGCAGATTCCAGACGAACGGTCTTACTGGCCGAAGAGGGCGCAGCACAGCTGGAAGCAGAAAAAGATACCCCCTTAGAGATTCCCGATGAACCCGCCACGGTAGTGTTGGGGGCTGGGGGAATGGTAGCCCGTTTCCCCGGACATGAAGCTTTATCCAATGCTGAGGGACGCGAACCTTGGGATGCGATTGTTTCCGCGGCAAAAACTACTGCCCGCGGTCAGGTGGGGGCAATTACTTCCCGCGGGATTTTATATAAGCTCGCAGCGCTGGAAGTTCCGGCATTGGTACGCTCGGCCACGGCTCCCTCTCTGCGGGGCACGCCTCCGATTTCTCGGCTGTTGAACCTAGAGGACGGCGAGAAAGTAGTGGGGTTGGTTCCCCTCGATGAGGACGGACCTACCTGGTGGGCTGCCACCAGTGGCGGCACTATTAAGCGGATACGTCCCGAAGTGCTATCTACTCAGGATTCTTATTCGGTAATTGGTCTTGATGATGCCGATCAGGTGGTAGCTGCTGGTTTTGGGGGCGATGATGGTACTTTCGTACTGATTTCTTCGGCTGCGCAATTGCTGCGTACCCCCGCGAATAAAGTACGTCCTCAAGGACGCTCGGGTCAAGGTATTTCCGGGATGAAACTTTCCGAGGGCGATCAAGTAATCACCGCCGCTTTGGTTGGCGCCGATGCCCTAGAGTCTTCCCTGGTGGTAACGGTAGCGGGGATTTCTACTTCTACGCCTGGTAGCGGACAAACCAGCGCTAAGGTCACTGCCTTATTGCAGTATCCACAAAAAGGACGCGCCTGACAAGGGGTGCGCTGTCAGCGTTTCCTAAAGGGAGAGAGCCGCTTGTCACTGGCAGCGGTTACCGCTACCCCGCCACGCGCCCTCACCAAAGATGGATCCCCCGTTCCGATGCCAGAAGTAACCGAGAAACGAGACGCTTCCGGTAGCGCCTTAAAACGCCAAGTCTATTACCTGGGGTAAATAGAAAGGCAATAATCACTGATGCCCTAACCTGAGTAGCAGGGAAAACAATCTCGGCGGGTTAAAGGGTTAAGAATCGCTAGTGGCGGCAGTATCTATCGCATATTGGGTTGAAGTTCCGACAGTCCTAAAACCAGCTTCTACAAAAAGCTTCCGGGTTAATGCATCAACGGTAGCCGGTAACAGCGCCCCCGCAGTGGCGAATCCGCGTTCCCTAAACGCCTGGAGCACGCCAGCAATTAAAGACCGCAAAATCGCCGCATTTTCCCAGCCCGGTAGCAAACCCAACAAATCAATATATCCCTGACGATTCCCAACCGCCGTCCAATCTTGACGATAAACAGAAGAAAGCGCGAATCCGGCAATCTGGGAACGGTCAGTAGTCTTATCAAGCGCCACAAAAGAACAATCGGGAGTAAAAGCAGCCCGCCGGGTAGCCCAATCTTCAGCGCTATAACCAGATTCAGGATTATTATCATTCAAAACCCGGTTCAAAGCGTGACGCAGCATTTCATCAAGTTCCTCATCCCAGGGAACTACCTCGAAAGGATAAGGAACTGGCGCTGGTTTAATCGGATTCGTCAAGTCCCGGCAGACATCCACGAAAGAATCGGTTTCTAGATAGCCGGCATCTAACAGCAATCTAGACAAATCGGGGGAAACGTCTTCTACATAGAAAAGGACGCGACCGGGGCGAGAAGCATCTAAGAGGATACTTGCCTGGTCACGTTGCCAAGCGATAGCGGCTCTGCCCAAACCTTGACCGCGGTAGCGCGGATCTACTCCCCCATCACAAACCACTTCATTTACCAATAAACGCGGACGTACCTGCGCATAGGCAACCAGGTTATTATCTGCACCGAACGCGCCAATCGTGCGCCATTTAGTTGGGGCTGAAAAGAATGCTTCTATCTCGCAGACAGCGGTGCGGAAAGGAGGGTTGTCAAAATCTTCAATTCGACGAATCAGGTTACCCATTTCCGGCACGTTTTTAGGACCTAAACGACGCCAACAGTATTTATCTTCGCCTTCGGGCAGCTGCCATTCTTGCTGATCCATTACAGTTCCACCGTGTAAATCATGCGTGCTCCGGCAAGCTGAAAACCACAGGCAGCACACACCCGTGACAAATCACCGAGGGTTGGATAGTTATCTTCAGCGAACACCTGTTTATACCCTAAGCGCTGACAGGCGGTTAGGACCTGACAAAGCACCTGTTTTAGCACTGAAAAATCTGTGCCATGACTATCGGCATTTTGTCGGTCATCACCGAAAATATCGACCGCTACGGTCGGAATTATTTGTTCAGATGTACCCTCGCTGTCCAGGCAGCTGTTTTGGCAAATATCGCGATAAACCACCAGGCAATAGGCGAGCACTCGTCCCGAATTCATAGATACAGCCGCAAATGACAAATCGGGGGCAAGATTACCTAAAACCCGACCCCACCAGCGAGAAGCATCTCCTTTATCGGCATACAGGCGGGCAGAGTTAGTTACGTGGAGAGCTTTAATTTCTTCCCACTGATCAGGCGAGAGACGGCGGGCAGAGACTATCCGTACATCTTTAGTAGGGAATTGTCCCGATAAATCAGCGAGAACGTCTGGGGCTAGATGGTGCGAAAAAACTTTAATCGTGCGTTGGGCTGAAAAACCGGCAGCCGCATAGAGCATCCGTCTGTCCCCGGCTCGTTCATCTACTACGTTACGGATTTGCGCGGGACGGACATAGTCGCTTCCGTAATATCCCAGCATTAGTTCCCGGGCGCGCACATCTTGCCAAGCCAGCAGGGCTTTTCCTATTCCGCGTCCTCGCCAATGCTCGGCAGTGACCGCGAATAAATCGGCGCGAGCGTAACTTTTTTCATCTGGCTGCAAGGTGACTGACCCGAAAGCAGCCAGGTTACCACGCGAATCCAGACCAATCAGGCAGTCCTGCAGTTCCGGGTGGGTTAGAGCTCGGGTTAGGCGTGAGATTTCCCCCTCGGAAGTTGGGCGCGCCGGATTAGAGTTCTGTTCCGTCAAATGGATTAATTCCCGGATTCGCCAAGAATCGGTCTCACGCGAAGGACGCCAATATAACCCCAGGTGTGCGGGAGGTACTGGGGCTGAGGGGAGGCAACCTAACCTTTCGCGCAGACTTCGTGACATACCTCTATTCTATGTGGGGTGGACGAGCAAATTAAAAAAGCCTTTAAGCATCAATCTGTTCTGCCGCTAACTGGTCTGCTCCAGCCACAATGAACTCTCGCCGAGGCGCTACCGTGGAGCCCATGAGTAGTTCAAAAACATTTTCTGCCTCTGCCAGGGCTTCCTCGTCTGCGAAAGTTATTTGTCTCAAGGTTCGTTTTTCGCGCTGCATCGTAGTTTCCGCTAGCTGGGAAGCATCCATTTCGCCCAGCCCTTTATAGCGCTGGATGGGTTCTTTATATTTGCGTCCACTTTTGGCGAGGGCGCGCAGTCGCTGATGTAGCTCGTCCTCGGAATAGGTGTAAATGATTTCTTTCTTTTTCCTCCCTTGAGCTGGCACTTCAATCCTATGCAAGGGAGGGACTGCCGCATAGACCCTCCCAGCCGCGATTAGGGGGCGCATATAACGGAAGAATAGGGTGAGCAAGAGGGTGCGAATATGCGCGCCATCCACATCGGCATCGGTCATCATAATGACTTTGCCGTATCTGGCCGAGTCCAGGTCGAAACTGCGTCCCGAACCTGCCCCGATTACTTGAATAATCGCTGCACATTCGGCGTTGGAAAGCATATCGGAGGTGGAGGCTTTTTGGGTGTTCAGGATTTTTCCGCGAATCGGCAGCAATGCTTGAAAATCGGAGGAGCGCGCCTGTTTCGCAGTTCCTAGCGCCGAGTCGCCCTCCACAATAAACAGTTCGCAATCTTCCACTTTATTAGAGCGACAATCCGCGAGTTTTGCGGGCAGAGAGGAAGTTTCCAGAGCATTTTTACGCCGGGAAATCTCTTTTTGATGCCGCGCGCTCACTCGGGCTCGCATCTCCCCCACTACCTTTTCCATCAGGGAAAATACTTGCTGTTTATCGTCGCGTTTTGAGGAAGTAAACTTCTTTTCCAGCCAGGAACTAACCGCACTTAAGACCGCCTGGCGCACTTGGGGAGTACCGAGGACTTCCTTGGTTTGCCCCTCGAACTGGGGTTCGGGTAGCCGCACGGTAACCACCGCGGTCAGCCCCGCCATCACGTCCTCTTTTTCGATTCGGATTTTGGCTTCTTTTTGGGTGAGTTTTAGGCGTTTCGATTTCTTATTTTTCTCAATCTGGCTACGAAGTACCCGCAACAGGGCGTTTTCAAATCCCATAACATGAGTGCCGCCCATGGGGGTAGCTACGATATTTACAAAGGAGCGCTCTACCGTGTCATAGCCGTTTCCCCAGCGCAGGGCAATATCAATATCGCAGGTGCGTTCTACTTCTACCGGGCGTAAATGCCCACTTTCTTGGTCTAACTGTTGCACAGTTTCACTGTAGGTACGCTGGTCGCGAATACACCAGGTGTCTACAATCGCCTGATCGGGGGCTAGAAATTCAACAAAATCTTTGGTTCCCCCCTCGGCTTTGAAAGATTCTTCTAGGGGTTCTTCCGGGCGTTCATCTCGACAGTTAATAGTTAGTCCCGGCACTAAAAATGCGGTTTGTCGCGCCCTCTCTAACAGGTGTTCCCAGGAGAAACCGGTGGAGGCGCTTTTCGGGAAGATTTGGAAATCTGCCCAGAAACGTACCCGGGTTCCACTCTGGTTTTTCGGGGTTTTCCCCACTATTTTCAGTTTAGATTCGTCGGTAAAGGCTTTGAATGGCGAGGAGGGGGTGCGGGATTTAGTGTCATCGAACTCTCCGGGTTCCCCGCGCAGAAAAGACATTTGATAGGTTTTCCCGCCCCTATCTACCTGCACATCTAGGCGAGCAGAGAGGGCGTTTACCACCGAGGCGCCTACCCCGTGCAGACCGCCGGCTGCCCCATAGGAGCCGGTTCCGAACTTTCCGCCCGCGTGCAGCTTGGTGTAGACGACCTCTACCCCGGATAGTCCCACCCCCGGCACTTCATCTACCGGAATACCGCGACCATTGTCTGAGACCGAAACCGAATAATCATCGCCGATAGTCACGTCAATCTGCGTACAGTAGCCTTCAAGCGCTTCATCTACCGAGTTGTCGATGATTTCCCACAGGCAGTGCATTAGCCCGCGGTGATCGGTGGAGCCGATATACATTCCGGGACGCTTGCGAACTGCGTCTAGTCCTTCTAGTACCGACAGGTGCCGGGCGGTGTAATCCGATTTCGTATTGAGTGCCACCCCCCTAGTTTAAGGGTTGGTGCGTTTACGGTTGCGATTGGCTTTCCGAGGACGAGTGATTGTGAGACACTCCCCGCCGGATTCAGCGAGGTTGATTGCAATATTGGCACTATCAACAATCTGAAAACGAATTTTAGGTGCACGTTCATATTTGCGACCGGACGCAATAAAACGGATTTATGGAAGACATATGAATACTACCGAGATTTTAGCTATAAAATCTGCTGATAGCAGATGAGAGGAATTATAATCGGGGATAATTCTTCTCTGAATCCAGCTCTGTACTTATTGGTAAGGAATCCTGATGAAACGCATCAATGCTGTCCAACGGTTACCTCGGGTTTTATTTGGTATTACGCTAGCTAGCCTGGTAGCGCTTTCCTGTTTAGTTTTGCCGGTCTCTTCGGCTCAAGCAGCAACTAGATACCATTTTGATTGGTCATTGTCCGAAAATTTACATTTTAATAACACAAGCTACCAAGGTGAAAAGCAAGAACTCACCAAGAAATATAACACTGAGGATTCCCAGGAGATTTGCGAAGCACTGACAGCTGAGCGAAAACAGGAAATTAAAAATCTGCACCCCGAGGAGGACGGCTATAACTTACAACTGGATGGCTGCCACTTTGAGGGAAATCGGTTCTTCCTCAGACATAGCGGTTATTACGATGAAGAAACCCTAAAGCAATCCAGCTCCGATAAGTCTTTAAAACTAACCGGAGACGATACATTAGTCTTAACTATTGACAATCCGACCTGGGACTCTCACAACTTAGACACCTCGTTAGGGATTGCCCACTACACTTTTCCCGGGAAAATAAACAGCGTTACCCCAGATATTGGGGAAATATCCGGAAACACCTGGATATTAGAAAAACCTTTAACCGCTGACCAGAAAAAACGAATAGAAGATAACAAAGGAGTGGTTTTCACCGCTGCTCGCCATCCCTTAGAACCGGGAGTAAGTCTGAGATTCGCGATTCCGGCAGTACTGTTTATTGTGGCATCAGTTGGGATACTCGTATTGGCGACTGCTCCCAAGAAGAAACTGCAAAATCCCGGAAACTACCTTCCTGGATATGGCGGGTACTCCTCGCAAGCAGCTATGCCTGGGTATTTCCCGCAAACCCCGCCGGGAGGCTATAGGTCACCAAACCCCTACGCGCCCTATAGCCCCCAACTGGTATATCCCGTCCCCAATGCAACCCAATCAGGATTCCCCTTAAATGGAGGCAACCCGCAAATGGGACAGCAATTCGGCGGCTTTACCTCCCCGCAAGCACCCTCATCACCTCAAATCAATAATGGGCAGCCTTTGGGATTTGCTTTCCCTAATACTCAACCGAGCTTCAACTCTGCCCCCGCCGAGGTCGAATCCGATTTCTCCCCTAGCGCGCCCTCATCTCAAGAACCTAAGTAGCTATGAACAGCAATAATAATAGGCAAAAAAGAAATAATAGCCGAAATAGGAAACCATAAAGCAGTTCCCTAATCCCGGGAGCTTAAAACTGGAAATAGACCAGATAGTACCAACAGATACCGAGCATATTAGCACGATATCCTCATGCTAATAACTTACCTGTTTTGGCGGGTTACCTTAGCCCAATTACCTAGATAATTATTAAATCTGTTTTCCTAAAACTCCCTATACTGGGTTTTCCGGGCGTTAGTCTAACTTTTCAGAATAGCAGTTCCAGCCCCCACGAAACGAAAATATGAGTTAATAAAGGCAAATAAACTGCCGATAATAGTTAGGGAAGAGGAATCGCTTTGAAACGCCTATCAATGATACTTCTTGGCACCGCATTAACTGTTTTTAGTTTACTTGTACCCGCCGCACCGGCGAACGCTGAAAGCGGCAATATCCATATCACCATAGATGAAGATCTAAGAGTAGAGGCATCTATTAGAATTGCTTTTCCTCTTGAAGATGGAATACCTTCGGCAAGTTTAACCTGTGGAATGGTGGCATCAAATAATTATCTTCCTGAAATACTCACAAGTCTTAGTGACTTCAAAATAGAAAGCTGTAGTCCAGTTGTTGTAGATTACCTCGAGATCGACGTATCTGGTCAGCTTAAAGAGGATTACCGCAGTGCTAGTGGCTGGTTAGTCACCGAAAACGAAATAATCTTGAACATTTCCCCTAGCATAGCTCAGACACTTTACGCAGCTGGTCTTGGCAGGGATAACAATAACGATAGCGATACTGGTCTCGATTACGATAGCGATAGCGACACTGAATCTGACCCCGATATGGACACTGCCACTAATGAAGGTACTGAAAGCGTCGGTGGGCTGCGAGTTACTTTCCCAGGAAATATTCAAACTGTAGAGTCAGCTGAATCAGCAGAATCCGAAGACTCGGAAGGATCCAGTATTGGGGAGAGCTCAGGAGATACTTGGTCGGTAAACAGCGTTAATGAAATAGACAGAACGGTTACCATTACTGCTCAACGTAATCACCATAAGCCTCGTAGTTTTTTCGCACTTCTAGGGACTATCATCCTGATTGGGTTGATTGCTACTGCAGTTATCGTGGCGATAGCAGCAGTGGTAGGCAAGCTAAAGAATAGACCGAGAAAATCCCGTCAATCTGCAGCTAACAACTACTATCCTTACCCCTATCCGTATCCGCCGAACAATCTGCAAAATCCAACCGGCGGGTACTACCCCCCGAAAAAGCAAGGATATGGTTTCCCCACCCCAGGATTCCCAGTGTCGGAAGCGTTCCCCCAGCCACAACCCGCCACCGAACCCGATTCTAAAGTAAAGGCAACGCAAACTTCAGGTCTTGATTCTTCTCCTAGCGCGTCCTCGTCTCCAGAGACTATGCCCGGCATGAGTAGCGATAATGGTCAGGGATTAGAAAATAACCCTAGTCAGCAAGAAGGTCAAGAAGAAAGACCGGGAAACTAAAGTCAGGAAACAGCAGTTAGCCGTCCCTTAGCGGGCGCGAGATAGTGAGGTTAGCGGGGCGTTTTCAGCTTCCTCCAAATGTAACTGCGAGGTGTTATCCACGATTTCGGCGCCGCTAGCGCGCAACGCCGGCACTAAAGAGTGGGCGTGATGGGCACAGAAAAACAGGTTGCCGCTGTTTAGGCTGGCAAGTACCCAAGCCTGCGCTCCGCAGGTATCGCAACGGTCAGCACTGGTAAAAACATAGTTCTTCTGGCTCATGTTTTCTATCTTTACCTGAGGGCGTGCTGAAGTCACGCTCACTTGCCTTGCTTTCGCGTCCGGCAAAAATTAACTCGGCGTCCTAGCTTTTCGCTAGGACGCCGAAATGATAAAAGCGTGGTGAAACGCTAGTCTAGATAGTCGCGCAGCACTTGACTGCGGGAGGGATGCCGCAGTTTAGACATGGTTTTCGACTCAATCTGACGGATACGTTCGCGAGTCACCCCGTAAACCTTGCCAATCTCGTCTAAAGTCTTTGCCTGTCCATCACCTAAACCGAAACGCATCGACACTACCCCGGCTTCCCGCTCGGAAAGCGTGTCTAGGACGTGCCGCAGCTGTTCTTGCAACAAGGTGAAGCTGACCGCATCGGCAGGTACTACTGCCTCGGAGTCCTCAATCAAATCCCCGAATTCGCTGTCGCCGTCCTCGCCTAGCGGAGTATGCAAAGAAATTGGTTCACGACCATATTTTTGCACCTCTACTACTTTTTCAGGAGTCATATCTAGCTCTTTAGCCAGTTCCTCCGGAGTAGGTTCGCGCCCTAAATCCTGCAACATTTGTCGCTGCACCCTGGCCAACTTGTTGATAACTTCCACCATATGAACAGGAATACGAATAGTGCGCGCCTGGTCAGCCATAGCGCGAGTAATCGCCTGCCGAATCCACCAAGTAGCGTAGGTCGAGAACTTATACCCCTTGGTATAATCGAACTTCTCTACTGCCCGGATCAGCCCCAGATTACCCTCTTGGATTAAATCCAAGAACAACATTCCCCGACCGGTGTAACGTTTCGCCAGCGAAACCACCAGCCGCAGATTAGCTTCTAATAGGTGATTCTTGGCGTGTTGCCCATCTATTGACAAGGAATGTAAATCGCGGCGCATCTTGGAAGTCAGGTTATCTGATTCCGTCTCTAGCTTGTGGTCAGCGTAAAGACCGGCTTCAATCCGGCGAGCCAAATCGACTTCTTCGGCAGCGTTAAGCAAGGCTACTTTGCCAATCTGTTTTAGGTAGTCCTTGACCGGATCGGCAGTCGCCCCCGCCACCGTGACCCGCTGTGCCGGTTCATCGGTTTCATCAGAATCAGAAACCGTGAACGAATTGCCTTTCTTTTGCCCCTTGGCATTAGCTTTTGCCTGGGCAATCGCCTTGTTCAATCCGTCAAGAGCATTGCCGGGAGCAGTGTCGGTTTCTTCTTCCTCGTCATCCTCTGGTTCCCGATCTTCACCGTGCAGGTCATCATCATCATCGTCCTCATCGAGGTCGAAATCGACATCAATGTCAATGTCCTCATCTTCTTCAACGGTTAAATCGTGATCTTCAGGTTCACCCGTCCCTTCATCCTCAGCTAGGGGTGCTTCTAGCAGCTCTTTTTCTTCCTTGGCTGGCAAGACCGCTGATTCTTTTTTCTTGGAACTGCTTTGCTTGCTATTGGTTTTCTTGGAAGCCGCTTTCTTCGTTACCGGTTTCTTCGCAGCTGTTTTCTTCGCTGAGGTAGTTTTTTTGGAAGTAGTTTTCTTTTGCGACTTGGTTGCGGCTTCTTTCCCCTCGGCTTTTTCTACCTGTGCACTGGCGGAGCTGGTTTTCTTAGCGGTAGTTTTCTTGGAGGTAGTTTTCTTTGCAGCTGCGGTACTCTTGGAAGTGCTTGCCGTAGTCTTAGCAGTACTTTTAGCAGCTGTTTTTTGCGTCTGGGTAGTTTTCTTCCCCGAACTTGCTTTCTTCGCGGCTGGCTTTACAGCAGTAGACTTAGCTTTAGTCTTGCTGGCGGCTACAGAGGCAGAGGCAGCTTTTGTCTTTGCCGCTGCCTTAGTGCCAGTTGCTTTTTTCTTGGTAGCAGTTTTACTGGCTGTTTTTGTAGACTTGTCTGCCGAT
>OBRP01000077.1_pt1 | contig 13519 bp, 18 predicted proteins | sample 1475681 | NCBI WGS metagenome assembly OBRP01 (sample SAMEA3360695, study PRJEB22359) | human gut metagenome | biome: ENVO:urban biome; feature: ENVO:human-associated habitat; material: ENVO:feces | place: Bangladesh | collected 2011
GCAAGGACGGCACGATCACCGGGATCAAGTCCGATGGTAAGGCGCAGGTGACGGTTCGTTACGACGCTGCTGGTAAGCCCGTGGCGATTGAAACCGTGGTGGTGTCGATCCAACACGATAAAACCAAGGATCTCGATGAGCTTGCAGCGGAGGTGAAAACCCTCATCGTTGCACCCGCGTGCAAACCGTATCTGCCGATCAGCGCTGACACCGAGATTCTGGTGAATCCCTCGGGCTTGTTTACGGTTGGTGGGCCGAAGGCGGACACTGGACTGACGGGTCGCAAGCTCATGGTCGACACCTACGGTGGGCTCGCCCCTCACGGTGGTGGCGCATTCTCGGGCAAGGACGCCTCGAAGGTGGATCGATCGGGTGCGTATATGGCGCGCCTGATCGCAAAAACAATCGTCGACTCAGGTCTGGCTCACGAATGCCAAGTGAGCATCTCTTATGCGATTGGGAAGGCTGACCCGGTCGCCTTCACCATCGACACCCTCGACACCGGTGAGCACTCCGACCAGATCCTCGCTAAGGCCACAGCCGAGGTGTTCCCGCTACGCCCAGGAGCGATCATCGATGCCTTGAATCTTCGCAATCCTGGCTTTACACAGTATTCAACCTATGGGCACTTCGGCCATGCCGGTCTGCATTGGGAGAACTCGTTCACTCACGTCGACACGCTACGAGAGGCGGTGAAGAAGCATGCTGATCAAGCAGCTACCGATAGCTGAACTGAAACCTGCCGCATATAACCCGCGTAAGGAACTCAAGCCTGGCGATGCTGAGTTTGAAAAACTCAAGCGCTCCATCGACGAGTTCGGCTACGTCGAGCTAGTGGTGGTTAACGCGGCGAACGACAACACCGTCATCTCTGGTCATCAGCGACTGTCCGTTCTCAAACACTTGGGACAAGAAACCGTGGACTGCGTCGTCGTCGAGCTTGACGAAATGCGCGAAAAGGCGCTGAACGTTGCTATGAACAAGATCAGTGGCGAATGGGACAACGACAAACTTGCCCTCCTCATCGCCGACCTCGATGCTTCGGATTTTGACGCTGAACTCACAGGTTTCGATGACGCTGAGATCGCGCAGCTTATCGGCTCATTGGATGAGGGTGAGGTGGAGGATGATGATTTCGACCTCACCGCCGCCCTCGAAGCAGCCGCATTCGTGGAGCGTGGGGATATCTGGACGGTCGGCCGCCACCGGCTTGTGTGCGGGGATGCCACCAGTGCCGACGATGTCGCCACACTGATGGATGGTAAGCGCGCGAATCTTGTGTTGACCGATCCGCCATATAACGTTGCCTTCGAATCAGGGTCGGGTTTGTCGATCAAGAACGACAAAATGGCTGGCGATAAGTTCTACGACTTCCTGCTATCAGCGTTTACGAACATGGCTGGGGCGTGTGAGAAGGGTGCGTCCGCCTACATCTTCCATGCCGACACTGAAGGCTTGAACTTCCGTCGCGCCTTCGCCGAGGCTGGATTCTATCTTTCGGGGTGTTGCATCTGGGTCAAAGATTCCCTCGTCCTGGGCCGCTCCCCGTATCAGTGGCAGCACGAGCCGGTGCTCTTTGGCTGGGTGAAAACGGGTAAACACCGGTGGTATGCGGATCGCAAACAAACCACAATCTGGAATTTCGCCAAGCCGCGTCGTAACGCTGATCACCCGACCAGCAAGCCGTTGGATTTGTTGGCGTATCCGATTCGTAACTCCACTCAGGCGAACGCGATCATACTTGACACTTTCGCAGGCTCAGGCTCCACACTCATGGCAGCTGAGGCAACTGACCGCATCTGTTATGCGATGGAGCTTGACGAGAAATACGCCTCCGTGATTTTGCGCCGTTATGCCGAACACACCGGGGACGCTGCCGGGATTACTTGCCTGCGAGGCGGCAAAGAGTATGCGTATTTGGATTTGGCGCGCGATGTTGAGGGGGTGAACCGTGAGTGAGTTGACGTTGGGTTCCTTGTTTGATGGCTCGGGTGGTTTCCCTCTCGCAGGTATTCAGGCGGGTATTCGTCCTGTGTGGGCGAGTGAAATCGAACCATTCCCGATTCTCGTTACGACCCGCCGCCTGCCGCAGCTCACTCATGTGGGTGATGTGACCACGGTCAACGGGGCTGATGTTGATGCGGTGGATGTGATCACGTTTGGTTCTCCCTGCCAAGACCTATCCGTGGCAGGTAAACAAGCAGGTCTGGCGGGTGAACGCTCGGGCCTGTTCTTTCATGCTGTACGAATTATTGACCAGATGAGGAAAGCAACCCATGGAGTGTTTCCACGCTACGCGATCTGGGAGAACGTCCCTGGCGCGTTCTCCTCGCACAAAGGAGCCGATTTCGCCACCGTCCTTACCACGCTCACGCGCATCGTCGACCCGAGCGCGCCTGATATGCCTGTCCCTGAGGGTGGATGGCCGTACGCGGGATGTGTCATGGGTGAGGGATTCTCACTGGCATGGCGAGTACTCGACGCACAATATTTCGGCGTGGCCCAACGACGCCGCCGCATCTACCTTGTCGCAGATTTTGCAGGCCGATCCGCACCCGAGATTCTATTTGAGCCCGCGAGCCTGCCAAGGCATTCTGAATCGGGCGGCACGCAAGAACAAGACCATGCCCACACCCCTGAAGCAAGCCTTGGAGGCTGTAGCAGCTCGGTGATGTTGTTGGATCATCATCCGCAGGACTCGAGGTTGACCGTTAACTCCTTGGGGGTGGTGCAGACGCTGACTGCCCGGATGGGCAACTCACCCACCAACGTCCCCATCCTCCTCGACGCTCCAGAGGAACGCAGGGTGTTTGGCTTGAATTCGATCCACCAGTCCCGCAGCGGTGGCGGTCACTACGGCTACGAAGCGGAAGTGTCGAAAACCCTCGACCTGAAAGGCGGGGAGCCGACCTGCAACCAGGGCGGCATGGTCATCTTGGAGCCCGTCTATGCCGCATCCAAGGCCGACTATTTCACCCACGCCACCAAGAACCAAGCAGGTGCGCTGCTGGCCACGGATTACACCGACCCGCCCATGGTCGCCAGCTCGTCGCTGCGCCCCAGGCGGTTGACGCCGGTCGAGTGTGCCCGGTTGCAAGGTTTTCCTGACGATTGGTGTGACGGTCTTGCTATCGAGGATCCGATAAGCGAGGACATCGAGTATTGGACGGGCATTTGGGCTACCTGGAACTGGGCGCGCGGCGTGAAACCACGAACCGCACGCCAAGTCACTACTTGGTTGAAGAATCCAACCAGTGATAGTGCCCAGTACAAGTTGTGGGGTAACGCGATCGCTTTGCCCGTGGCTCGCCACGTCCTTGAAAGACTGAAGAATTTTGCTCGCGCAGGGACTGGATAAGCGCCCACACCTATGGCTGTATGTACATGACCAAACAAACCCCCTAACTAGGGGAAAGATGAGATGGAGGATGGTCATGAGTGATCTACATATCGAGATCAGCGAAATGCTGGAGGCAGGTATCAATATCTGGGACGTCGAAGAAGCCCACGACATTGCACGAAAGTGGAACTTCCCGCTGGTTACCGGTGCGATCGAACACGACGCAACCGGCTACCTGCAACTGGTCGAGTCTTGGTTTGAGCAGGTGACCCGATGAACATGATCGAGTTCAACGCAAGCGTTGCGGGTCGTAAGAAACTCGCCAACACCATCGCAGAACTTCTTGGAGTCAAAGCCGTCTACGCGGGAGCGCCCACCTTCGACTACCAGATCGGAGATGCACGCCTTGATCGGGATTGGGCGCTCCACCTCCCAAACGACCTCGACACCGAGGCGATCATTGAAGCCACACAGGAGGCCGGGTTCGCGCCCACAGGCAAAGACTACGGGCTGACGCTCGCATTCCCCACGACCGGGTGGGACGAGGCCACAGCCGCGAAGCTCGAAGCCCTACTCGCCTCCAAGGGCGCACTCATCGCTAAGGCACTCGGCATTCCGGCCACTCCGATGAATTTGAATGCGGTGGAGGGGACGGTTGAGTTTGCCTGGTTCGAACAACTTCCTGACGCGGAGGTGATCGAGGCAGCCAGTGTGCTCCTTCAGCTCATGATCGAACAAGCCAAGACCTCCACCCGCATCTCACCGAAACCACCTGAACCAGGGAATGATAAGTATGCGATGCGCTGCTGGCTCCTACGGCTCGGAATGATCGGCGAGGGCTACAAGACAGCACGGCGCGTCCTGCTCGTGAACCTGGAGGGCAACGCGGCACGGAAAACCGCGCCACACCCGGCCGAATAACCCGAGCAGAAGCGAGAGAGTAGAATCTCTATTTTCTTCGTGAATACGCGGAAGACAACTGGATAAGAGCGGCGACGTATGGCTGTATGTACATGACCAAACAAGAGATAAAGGAGAAGGTCATGAACAACGAACTAGAAGCCCTCAAGACCACCACAGCGGTTGCCAAGCACTACAAGATCCTAGGACACACGATGCGCTACGGCACTTTCCTGATCGCCACCAACCGCATCTGGAACGATGCCCTGGGCGCCTACGAACATTTCGCAGCGATCTTCCAGATCCTAGGCGAGGGCAAGAACGCCCCAGTGATGCTCGCTGTCGAATCCGATGAAGCCTTCACCGACGAAGGCCACGCAACTGCCTGGGCGATCGGCATGATCAACGCCCTCTAACCACCGCCAGCCCCGACCAGACCACGGCCGGGGCACGGCTCTCTAAGCCTGCCACTCACACACCGGGAGCGGATTCTCCATCTTGTTTGATCACATGACAGCCCCACGTGTGTGAGTGACGATCATCGCTAAAATCCTTTGAAAATAAGCCAATAATGACTGGATATAGTCGCGAGTCTATGGCTGTATGTACATGACCAAACAAGAAAAGGAGCAAGGTCATGAACAGCTTCGAACGTGACAAGCAAGCAATCCAGGGCGGCGACACCATCGAGGTGATGAAACGCCGCAAGGCCGAGATTACCGCCCTAGAAAACAAGCTGGGACGGGAGAAGAACAACTTCCGCTCCTCCATCATCGCCCACCAGCTCGACCAGCGTCGCGCTGAATATGCCGCGCTCGACGCCCTGATCTAAACCCCGGCACAACGCGCCTGAACCTACATGGTTTGGGCGCTGTGCTCTGAGAACTTTTCGCCCCGCTTGTTGGGGCTTTTCTTATGCCACTGGAGAGGAGGTGGGACACGATGCGTCAACTAGAAACCTATACGCCAACCCGGTTCATGGCTGATGGTTCACGCTATGACAAGCGTAAAGCCGACTACGCGGTCGCCTTCATTCAAGCTTTGAAGCATACGAAGGGCCGCTGGTCAGGCAAACCCTTCAAGCTGATTGATTGGCAGGAACAGATCATCCGCGACCTGTTCGGCACTGTCAAAGCCGACGGTTACCGACAGTTCACCACCGCCTATGTCGAGATACCCAAAAAGATGGGCAAGTCGGAGCTTGCCGCAGCAGTCGCGCTGCTGCTGACCTGTGGGGATGGTGAAGAACGCGCTGAAGTGTATGGGTGCGCGGCAGACCGCCAGCAAGCATCCATTGTGTTTGAGGTTGCGGCCGACATGGTGCGCATGAGCCCCGCCCTGTCCAAGCGTGTCAAGATTCTTGCCTCGCAAAAGCGCATCATCTACAAGCCCACCAACTCCTTCTACCAAGTCCTCTCAGCGGAGGCATACAGCAAGCATGGGTTCAACATCTCCGGTGTTGTCTTCGACGAGCTCCACACCCAACCAGGCCGCGCCTTGTTCGACGTGATGACCAAAGGATCAGGTGATGCCCGCACCCAGCCGTTGTACTTTCTCATCACCACCGCAGGAACCGACACGCATTCGATTTGTTATGAGCAGCACGAGAAAGCCGAGGACATCCTCGCAGGCAAGAAACATGACCCGACCTTCTATCCAGTGATTTACGGGGCGGACCGAGAGGACGACTGGACCGACGAAGCCGTGTGGCATAAAGCGAACCCTTCTCTTGGGATCACGGTTCCGATCGAGAAAGTCCGCCAAGCCTGCACCTCGGCCAGGCAGAATCCGGCCGAAGAAAACACCTTCCGCCAGCTCAGGTTGAACCAGTGGGTCAAGCAGTCGGTGCGGTGGATGCCCATGCACGTCTGGAACCAAAACAACGCACCCGTCGACCTGTCAGATTTGGAAGGACGCGTGTGTTACGGCGGGCTCGATCTTGCCTCGACGACGGATATCACGGCGTTCGTGCTTGTCTTCCCACCCCAAACCGGTGACGAGCGGTATGTGATTGCGCCGTGGTTCTGGATCCCTGAAGACAACCTCAAACTCCGCGTCGCGCGTGACCACGTTCCCTACGACCTATGGCAGAGCCAAGGCTTCCTGCAAACCACGGAAGGCAATGTCGTCCACTACGGAGCGATCGAAGCCTTCATCGAGCAACTCGGTGAACGCTTCGATATCCGCGAGATCGCATTCGACCGGTGGGGCGCAGTCCAAATGAGCCAAAACCTCGAAAGCCTCGGCTTCACCGTCGTTCCTTTCGGACAGGGCTTCAAAGACATGAGCCCGCCGTCGAAAGAGCTGATGAAACTCGCCTTAGAGGGCAAGCTCGCCCACGGCGGACACCCAGTCCTGTCATGGATGGTCGATAACATTCACGTCCGCACTGACCCAGCAGGAAACATCAAACCGGACAAGCAAAAGAGCACCGAGAAAATCGACGGCGTGGTCGCCACCATCATGGCTCTCGATCGCGCCATTCGAAACGGCATCGGACATGTGAGCGGCAGCGTTTATGACGAGCGCGGATTATTCGTTATTTAGGCGTGACAGCATCGCGTTCGGATTATCTGCTCGAGCTTATGAAGTTTGATTTCATTCAGCGGGAGGTCAATATCCGTATGGAACTGATCGTTGAGAACTGCGTTCTTAACCCACTTATCGGCCTCGAGGTTGCATGTCGAGAATTCTGATTCTGAATGCGCACCTGGTCGAAGCTTCGGATGCGGAGCATCGCAAAAAGGAATAACGCCTAAACGATCAAACAGGGCATGCACATTTCTCGATGTATTTTTTAACTTGCCATCCTCCTCTTCCCATTCCCAGTCAAGTACTTGCAGTGTGACGAGAACCTGAATTGAAGGATCGCTGAGTGACGTTCCTTCTACCCACATCCAGTTTCTTAGGTCTAGTTGTGGGCGAATTCGCGTTGATTTCTTTGGGTAGGAGAAAGGACCTTCTCCGGCTCTTTTACCGTCGATTACTTCGAAATTCATGGATCGAAGCAAGTTACGGATTTTCTCGCGTTCAACGAGACGCGCTTGTCGGTAGGCCTCTTTTGCTTGTTGGAACGAACTCTCGGTCATCGCTATCTCCTCCTTCTCTTACCGATTCTCTCATTGAAAGGTATGCACATGGGTTTTCTGAATTGGTTGCGTGGCGACACTGCCCGCTCCGCCGACGATCACGCGATCAGCTCTGGTTATAGCTTTTTCTTTGGGGCGACGTCGTCTGGGCGTCCGGTGACGGAACGCTCGGCGATGCAGATGACCGCCGTCTACAGCTGCGTGCGGATTTTGGCTGAAGCGATCGCGGGTCTGCCGTTGCATGTCTATCGCCAAAGTGTTGATGGGGCGAAGGTGAAGGCACTCGACCACCCGTTGTATCGGTTGCTGCATGATGAGCCGAATCCAGAGATGACGAGCTTCGTGTTCCGCGAAACGCTCATGACGCATCTGTTGTTGTGGGGTAATGCGTTCGCGCAAGTGATCCGCAACGGCCGCGACGAAATCATCGGCTTGTATCCGCTCATGCCCAACAGGATGACGGTGGGGCGTGATGAGGCTGGGCGGCTGTATTACGAGTATCAGCGGACATGGGACGAACCAACCGGCAGGTTCGAAACCGTCACCTTGCAAGCCCGCGACGTGTTGCATATTCCAGGTCTGGGCTTTGACGGGCTGGTTGGTTATAGCCCGATTGCAATGGCAAAGAACGCCATCGGCTTGGCGCAGGCTACTGAGGACTACGGGGCGAGCTTTTTCGCTAACGGTGCCGCCCCTGGTGGTGTGCTCGAGCACCCGGGTACGATCAAAGACCCCGCGCGCGTTCGGGAGTCCTGGCAGTCCACGTTCGGCGGAGCGAGGAACGGCAACAAGATCGCTGTGCTCGAGGAGGGCATGAAATACACGCCGATCTCCGTCTCGCCGGAGCAGGCACAGTTTTTGGAGACCCGCAAGTTTCAGATCAACGAAATTGCTCGAATCTTCCGCATACCCCCGCACATGATCGGCGACCTCGAAAAATCCTCGTTTTCCAATATTGAGCAGCAGTCGTTGGAGTTTGTGAAATACACGCTTGATCCGTGGGTGATCCGGTGGGAACAGGCCATCACCAAAACACTCCTCAGCTCGCGTGAAAAACCTGGCGTGTATGTGAAGTTCAACCTCGAAGGATTGCTACGTGGGGATTACGAATCCCGAATGAATGGTTATGCGGTGGCAAGGCAAAACGGCTGGATGAGCGCCAACGATATCCGCGAACTAGAAAACCTCGACCGCATCAGTCCCGAGGCTGGCGGCGACCTCTACCTCGTCAACGGGAACATGCTCCCGCTCAGTCTCGCAGGGGCATACGCGCAGACAACCGAGTCTGAACCGGAGCCTGAACCGGCTGAGGAACCTATGAGTGAATCTTCTGTAAGGAGGAGGATATGAGACGTTTTTGGAACTGGCTCACACCAGAGCCATCAACTGACCCGGACGCAGATGCAGTCCGGGTTTTGCGTATCAGCGGCACGATCGCTGAAGAATCCTGGTTCGATGACGATGTCACGCCGGGAATCTTCGCTAGTGAGTTGAATGCTGGGTCTGGGCCGGTGACTATCTGGCTCAATTCGCCTGGTGGTGATGTTGTGGCTGCGGCGCAGATATACAACATGCTCATCGACTACCCAGGCACAGTCACCGTCAATATCGATGGCATCGCCGCATCCGCCGCGTCTGTGATCGCAATGGCCGCATCCACCGTGGCTATGAGTCCGGTGTCGATGTTGATGATTCACAACCCTGCGACGATGGCGGTTGGCGATAAGGACGAACTCGCACGTGCGATGTCGATGCTTGATTCGGTCAAAGAATCGATCCTGAATGCGTATCAGGAGAAGACGAACCTGAGTCGGGCGAAGCTGTCCAAGCTCATGGATGCTGAGACGTGGATGGATGCTCGGGCCGCGATCGATATGGGTTTTGCCGACGAACTCTTGACAGGTGAACGTAGCCCGGCCTTCAACGTTAAGCCGGACGAAGAACTAGAAGACGATGAGGACGAAGTTGACTCCCCAGACGAACCCGATGACGAGGGCGAAGAGTTGAAGCGTCCGCCGTTCTCACCCAAGAACGCGGGACAAGGCACGGTGTTTTCCCGCCGCGCCTCCGAACAAAAGCTCGTCGCGCATCTGACCGCCTCCTCACCGCCGAGGCCGGTGCGACCACCACGCCCCACCGTTACGCCCGCCGTGCCTGTTGGTCGGCGGGTTTGTGATTTGTACGCCGAATTGATCAATCAACCCCACTGAAAGGACCAATATCCATGTCTACTTCACTTTCTGTTTCTGATCTTCGCACCAAGCGCGCAGATGTTTGGGAGAAGGCGAAGGTCTTCCTTGACGAGCGCCGCGACACTGCTACCGGTTGCCTGTCTGCTGAAGACGATCGGGCTTACGCGAAGATGGAGGCCGAAATCGATCGACTCTCCAATGAGATCGCCCGTTCTGAACGTGCCCTGCGCCGGGATGCCGACCTGGCTAAGGCAACCAACGCACCGCTGACCTCAATGCCAGGCATCAACCCCGACAATGACGAGGTCAAGCTGACGACCCCACGCGCTTCAGCTTCCTATAAGCGAGCCTTCTGGGATGCGATGCGGCTCAACGCTTCTCCGATGGAAGTACGCAACGCACTCTCCGAAGGCGTCGATACTGAGGGCGGCTATCTGGTGCCTGATGAGTTCGAACGCACGCTGATCTCCTCACTTGAAGATCAGAACATCATGCGCTCCTTGGCGAAGGTCATTCAAACCACCAGCGGGGATCGGAAGATCCCGGTCGTCTCTACCCATGGCACTGCTGGCTGGCTCGATGAGGGCAAGCCGTATACGGAATCTGATGAAGCCTTCACGCAGGTCACTTTGTCGGCGTTTAAGCTCGGCACCTTCCTCAAAATCTCCGAAGAGCTGCTTAATGATGCGGCGTTTAATGTCGAGCAGTACCTGGCAGTGGAGTTTGCTCGCCGTATCGGTGCTGCCGAGGAAGAAGCCTTCCTCACCGGGGACGGTAAGGGTAAGCCCACCGGCATCTTCACTGCATCTGGCGGTGGTGAGAAGGCGGTGACCGCGGGTAAGGCGACCGACATTACGGCTGATGAGCTCATCGACCTGCACTATTCCCTGCGCGGCCCGTATCGGAAGAACGCGGTGTGGCTGATGAACGACTCGACCGTGAAAACCATCCGTAAGCTCAAGGATGGTAACGGCCAGTACTTGTGGCAGCCAGCGTTGACTGCTGGAACGCCGGATCTGGTTCTTGGCCGCCCGGTCCACACGTCGACGTTTGTGCCGGAGATTAAGGCTGGTGCGTCGACGGTTGCTTTCGGTGACTTGTCGTATTACTGGATTGCCGACCGGCAGGGCCGCTCCTTTAAGCGGCTCAACGAATTGTTCGCTACAACCGGGCAGGTCGGATTCCTCGCATCCCAGCGTCTGGACGGCAAGCTCGTCCTGCCTGAAGCAGTCAAGCTGCTCACCCAAAAGGCATCCGCATAACCAGCGGTTCTACACACTGAGAGGAGGTGGCCGCAATGACCACAACAGAGCTTACCTCGCAGGTGAAGGCGAATCTGCTCATCACCTTTGACGATGACGACAAGCTGCTTGTCGCATTGGTGAATGCGGCTACCTCCTACGCATGTTCCTTCCAGCACCTGCCCGAAAACCACTACGAAAAGAATGAAATGAGCGGAGCAACCAGGCAGGGCATCATCATGCTCGCCTCCCATCTTTATGAGTCGCGTGATGGTTCGACGGCAGGCTTCTGGTCCGATAAGCCCGATGCGGCTCGGGCGGTATGGAACGCGGTGAACAATCTGCTGCGTCTGGATCGAGAATGGAAAGTCTAAGGAGAACAACTCATGGCTTCTTTGGGATCCATGCGCACCACCATCGACCTCATCCAGCCGACGGTTGTTCGGGATAAGGCGGGGTTCACCACCACGCGCGATGAAGTGAAGGCGACGGCGCGGGCGCAGATCGAGGTGCGACACGCATCGAGCGCGTGGGTGAACCGGGCAGCGTACTCAAAGGCTGACGTCCTCTTCCGCATCAGATCTTTTCCCGGACTGTCCGTGACCACTGATATGGAGATCAGTGGCCCGGATGGGCGGTATGTGATTGACGCAGTTGAGGTGATCGGCAGGTATGTCGAGATTCTTGCCCACCAGATAACCCCTGAAGGGAGATAGTCATGGCTCGAGTGCAGATTCGCTTGCCGAACGCGTTTATTGATTCTCTTGATGCTGCCAGCCGTGTGCTCGAAACCTCTGCTGATGAGGTTCTGCAAGCTGGGGCTGCGGTGGTTGAGCCGCGTATGCGAGCAAACCTCACGGGCGCGATCGGACGGGCCACCAAGAATCCTTCGCGTTCAACAGGGCAACTCTTGAGCGCATTGGGCATAACGAGCGTGAAGGTCAACAGCCGAGGTGATCACAACATTAAGGTCGGTTTTGCTGAAAACCGCTGGGACGGGCGGTCGAATGCGTTGATCGCTAACGTCCTCGAACATGGCCGGTCTAATCAGCCCGCGCGCCCATTTCTTGCACCCACACGGTCGCAAACGCGGCGTGGTGCGATCGGAACCATGAAGGCGGCGCTGACCGCGCGGATTGAGCAGGTGGGGCCATGACCGCATTATTGGAACAACTCACGCAGATTGCCGATGAGCTCGGATTGCCGTTCGAAGTTGGCCTGTATACGGCCACGCCAGCACCAGATACGTATCTGGTGGCAACCCCGCTGACGGATGTGCTGGACGTGTTCGCAGACAATCAGCCCAGCGTTGAGGTTGAGGAAGTCCGCCTCGCACTCTTCACTCGCGGAAACTACCTCGACCTGCGTAACCGCATTACCCGCGCCCTGCTCGACACTGGGCTGACGATCACTGCCCGTACCTATGTCGGCTTCGAAGCGGATACCGGATTCCACCATTACGCGATAGACGTCGCAACCCACCACACCTACACATGAAGGAGCATTACTCATGGCGACTATTGGTTTAGACAAGCTCTACTACGCCACCATCACTGAAAACCCCGACACGGGCGAGGAGACCTACGCCAAACCCAAATCCCTCGCCAAAGCCATCAGCGCAGAACTCAGTGTTGAGGTCGCTGAAGCGATCCTGTATGCCGATGACGGTCCATCCGAGATTGTCAAGGAATTCAAATCCGGCACCCTGACTTTGGGTATCGACGACCTGGGTGGTGAAGCAGCCGCAGCCCTCACTGGGGCGAGCGTGGATGCAAACGGGGTACTCATTTCCGCCTCCGAGGATGGTGGGGCTCCGGTGGCGATCGGTTTCCGAGCCGCACGCTCTACGGGGAAGTATCAGTATTTCTGGCTCTACCGGGTCAAGTTCGCCCTCCCAACAGAAACGTTGGCTACCAAAGCCGACTCCATCACGTTCTCCACCCCTTCAATTGAGGGCACGATCCTGCGACGTAACAAACCCGATAGTAAGGGGCGGCATCCGTGGAAGGCCGAAGTGCTAGAGGGCGCAACCGGCGTCAAGCCCGAGACGATCACTAATTGGTATGCGCAAGTTTATGAACCCGCCAGCACCACATCTGAAGCCTAAGGAGCATGAGCCATGACAACCAAGAAGAAGACTGAATCAGTTGTTGACCCAGGGCGCTCCGCCACTGTCAGCATCGGCGGTACCGACTGCGAGCTTGTCTTGACGACGAAAGCCACGCGGCTGATCGCTGAGCGTTACGGCGGGCTCGAACATCTGGGTAACGCCCTGGAAATCTCCGACGATCTGGGCAAGACGCTCGGTGAGGTGATTTGGCTGATCACGCTGCTGGTCAACCAGTCCATCCAGATCCACAACCTGCGCCATCCAGACGACAAGCGCCCAGAGTTGACCGAGGACGAGGTTGAACTACTTACCGTGCCTGCTGATCTGGCGGACTATCGTGGCGCGATCGCCGAAGCCCTCCAACGAGGCACACGCCGAGACATCCTGACCGAGTCAGCCCCAAAAGCACCAGCAGTGGACGCGTAGTCGACAACGATCAGGCTGTGTTCATGCGGCTGACATATATCGGCATGGCTCACCTTCACCTATCGCGGGTGGAGGTGAGCTTAACCGTGTTCGGGGAACTCTTGGATCTGGTCGACTGCTGGCGGTTAGAGACCGGCAGAGCCCAACCGCTACGTCAATGGTTCATCGACGACGTGATTCCTGCCGGGATTTAGATGTTGTCCCGGTGGGTTTTTAGTTTC
>OBRP01000080.1_pt1 | contig 13349 bp, 13 predicted proteins | sample 1475681 | NCBI WGS metagenome assembly OBRP01 (sample SAMEA3360695, study PRJEB22359) | human gut metagenome | biome: ENVO:urban biome; feature: ENVO:human-associated habitat; material: ENVO:feces | place: Bangladesh | collected 2011
CCATCCTTAAAGAGCTACCTATCCGTAAAACTATGCCCATGCTGGTTAGGCGCTGGACATCAGAAACAGCGACTTGGGTGCGGGTTGAAGAATCTGTAAAAGTAATCCCGGTCGATAGGCGGCGTTGGGATATATCGATTCAATGTATAGCCCCAGAGGGGCTACGCTATGCTGCCTCATTCGACACCGAAAATTTGTTATGGAAAACCTATCGGACACATCTGCCGAAATCTTCTGGCGGGCTGACCATCCCCTTTACGGTTCCGTTTACCCTTAAGTCACGGGTGGAATCTGGGGAAATAGTTTTCCAAGTAGCAGGGACTACTGACCCACTGGCACAAATCATTATCAAAGGACCTGCCAGCAACCCGATTATTCGGGATGAAAAAACGGGCTGGCAAACCTCTTTCGCGTTGAGCCTAAGACAGAACCAGCGCTTAACGCTAGATCTTTCGCGGCGGACAGTAACACTGGGAGAATCTGCGTCACGGCGTAGCGCTATGCAAGGCGTCTGGCCATCTCTATCACCAGGCGAACATCAAATCTCATGGAATTCAGACGAATCCTCCCCTGACTCGGAATTGATTATCAAGTTTGTAGAAGCATACACGTAGGAGCGACACATGGCATCGACAGATATTATTCCTCCCTGGGCGCTAGACGCCGGAAAAGATGATAAACCTACCTACACCGGGCGAGACCTGCGAGACCTGCTCGCAGCGGTGCTAAAACCCGGGGATAGCCCCGTTAGCGCGAAACCAGGAATCCTGCGCGGACTCGAAGTCAAAGACAACGGTCAAGGAGTAACTATTGAACCAGGTTACTGCGTCATCTCCACAGATAACGGATCATTCCTAACTGGAGTGCGTCACCCGGTTACGCTACCAATCGCCGCGCCCCACGTTACGTTTTCCAGAATCGATTTAGTCGTAGCGGTAATCAATGATTCGACAGAATCAGACCGAGGAATGACCCTGCAAATAGTACAAGGTTCCCCAGCATCTAGCCCAAGTGTCCCTCAAGCTCCTGCGAAATCTTTAACCATCGCAGAAATAGATGTACCCCCAACAGGAGGACTTTCCATCACGGCAGGAGAGCTCACGCTACTGGCGGGTAGTTTTGAGCCGGAGAGTTCCGTGTTTAAAAACGGTTCAGGAGTGCGCTCTGGGGTGATTGAGCGGTTGAGCCTGCCTGGCCGGGTAGTGGTTTTAAATGTTGATGTTATTGCTTCAGGTGAATCGGGGATTTTAGCTGATACCGGTATTTCTGGGGTTACTAAGTTAGCTTTGATGGGCTCGGAAACTCAGATGTGGTGGTGTGGACTTTCTGGCGATGGTCTCCTGATGGTGTATGGGGATATTCCAAAAGCTGGTGACGCTTTGTCAGGGACTCTAGTAATTACTATCCCAGAGGAATAGATAATGTTTTTTGGAGCATTCGACATTAAAACAGGGGAGTTATTATCGGAGCTGCCTTTATCGGTTTCCGGAGACCTTACGCTCGCTATGGCAACTATTACTACGTGCGATTTTGAGTTACCAACGGATGACCCGGCTTGTCCGCCTGACTGGTTAGCTATAACGAGTCCGTACCGTACCTGGATAGCAGCCTGGACTGACACGGGGGAAATCGTGTGGGGCGGGATTATTGATACCCGGGTTAGGAAATCGTCCTCATCAGTAGTAGCTATCTCGTGTGTTTCAGCTGAAGACTACCTGGATAGACGCTATACTCCCACGAAGAAGTTCAATAACACTGACCAGAGTGATATTGCTGCTTGGCTGGTTACCCAGGCAACAGTGGGTGGGATTCCTTTTCTGATTGATGCTCCCAAATCTGGGATACTGCGCGACCGCACCTATTATGCGGACGAATCCGCTACCTTATATAAGAGGCTCACCGAACTTTCCGGAGTAATAAATGGCCCCGAATGGTATGTGGGTATAGAGTGGGCATCCTTTGAGCGGAACTCGATTGTCCCCGTCTTTCATTGCGGCACTCCACAGGTAGGAAGAATCTCTACTTCTCCTAGCGCGGTATTCGAGCTACCGGGAGGACTCTTAGAAGTACAGCTTGAAGAACGGGCAAAAGTGGGGGACATGGCTACCCACGTGATTGCGATAGGAGGCGGGGAAAGAGAAGACCGCCCCGTCTCTGCGGCTCATATTGCGGTAGAAAAAGAGAAATCTGGATACCCAAGAATAGAGATTCAAAAAACCTTCGACTCTGTTTCTCGCCCCGAGACCCTTAATGCACACGCCACCGCTATCCTAAACCGAGTCTGTGAAGGGTCTAAACCTTTTACTCTTACCCAGCGCATCGGAGAATACCCCGTAGTGGGAATCGACTACGGCCTGGGAGACCTCGTAAGAATAGAAATAGAAACCGACACGATTTCCCAAAAAATGGTGTTGCGAGTGGTGGGCTGGGTAATCAACGCTACTGGACAGACCATCTCGCCTATTGTGGCTCAGCTCGGAGAATCGAACGACCAGTAAAACCGCCAATCGACTAAGGAAAATGGGTAGTCAATGCCAGAGCAAATCCCCTTACCCGTCAATACAGACACCCTGCGTAGAGTTTTCCGCGAAGCAGGTAAACCAAATACCGGCAGGAAGCTATCTTCCGCAACAATCTCCCAAGGCGGACTCACCGTGCGCGATAAAGGCGTACTCGAAGTCACATCAGGTGGAAATGTAACAGTAGTCGATGGTGACCTAATCCTGGCATCGGGAATCATCCAAGCAGATATGCTCAAGGAAAACATCTTCCCCCAAGTAGTGACCATGCCCAGAAAAACGCTAACCAGTCTAAACGGGGCAAAAGCGGGAACTTGGGGGATGAGCCCCCCGGCGCTTACCGCTACCGCTCCTCCCTGGGCGAGCGCAGCTATTGTATTCGCAGTATTTACCGGTTGTCTGGTTTTAGATGATTATTTTGCTACCCCGAACTTTCATGCGCTCGCGGCCGTGACTATTGAGGGAAACCGGAGAAATCCCTCTATGTTTAAGGACGAAACCATAGGGTCTGTTTTTTATAATGTTCCTCATCTGGTGCAAGCGATAGGTAGTTTTAGCGGTCTCCTATCGGATAGTCGCACGGTGCGGATTGGGTATGCGCATCAAACTGGAGACCCTGGTCATATTGTTCTGCCATCTTCTTGGGTAGAGCTTCAAGCATTGATTATCTGGATGTAGGAGGCAGTATGGATCAGGTTCCTTTACCTTCTGGGATTGGGCAAGCTCAGCGTAGGTTGCGTGAGATTCAGTCTGCCGTGGATTCTACCGGGGCTCGCACCTTAGAAAATGCTTCTATCAGTCAGGGAACTCTTCGAGTAAAGCATGGCGGCAACATTGTGATTAGCGATGGGGGTACGTTACGTATCGAGTCTGGGGACTTGATATTAGGGAGGGGGAAAATTCGTGGTGATGCCTTGGCGGAACAGTTTACTGCTAAAACCTATTCGATACCGTTAGAAGGAGCCGGTGACTCCCCTAATAACGCGTGGCGGTTTATCCGAAAAGTAGTCGTTTCCCCGCCTAGTTGGGTGCAGCGAACTCTGATTATCGCCTCCTGGTATGCGTATCAAAATGTGCAATCGAGTGCGGACGAATCTGGATATCAAGCGCATGCTCGTCTAGTTGCGGGTGGTAAAGAGTGCATCTCAAGGCTATTGAGGTATGAATACACTCTTGAAATCGGCGTAAATGCACGGATCCGTAATTCGGCTAATGGTTTTGAGATTTTAGAGATTCCCGGAAACCAAGAATTCTCTTTAGGTGTGCAGGGTTGGGCTACCGCAGCCAAATTTGCAATGCCTGTACAGATGGATGCTACTTGTCTTTTCACTAGAAATAATTCTTAATACTGGAGGTAGAATCATGGTCACTGCTCTTTCCCCGATTATGCACGCGGCAGCGACTGCTAGCGAGGCAACCCTTTTAATTGACGGTAAAACCTATCCCGCTTTCGGGGTGTATCCGTCTATTCCTGCGTTTAAATACGACAAGGACACAGGTCCGTTATTTTATGGGACTGTGAAAATGCCGAACCCTTTCCCACCGCCTGAGGGGTGGGGATTCGCTCCCTATGTAATTAAAAGTATTGGGCAACAATTTGTTACCCGCTCGGACGGATGGACAAGCTCTACTGAGATACGGATTTGGCAAGCATCGTGGAATAACCCGTCGGCTCTGAAAAAGCTGGGTTGGCGGTTGGTGCGAGTCTAAAACTATTTTTCTAACCCCCGCAGTATGCGCGGGGTTTTTCTATACCTAAAAACACCAAAAGGAGAAACTATGGAAGTTGATACTCTTCAAGACCCAGACAATGAGGAATGCCAGGTCGCGAGTATGCCTGAGTTCGGTGACGGTCCAGAAGATTGCGCTGAGTTGTCTGCCCTTGAGATTGGGGGTGAATAGTCATGGCTACGCCGTACCAAGTTATCAATACTGCTGCTAAAGAAGTCGGATACTCGCGCTGGAACGACCCGAATCCAGGAACAAAATACGGGCGCTGGTACGCCGCGAAAACCGGCTCCCCATACTTCGGGCGGTCAGGCGTCCCGTACTGCGCTATGTTCGTCTCCTGGGTACTGAGCCAGGCGGGTATGATCCCGCCGGGAGGGATATTCGCCTATTGCCCCACCGGGCTAGCCAATGCCCGCCGCTTGGGACGTGTACACGATAAACGCAGCGCCGCGCCGGGTGACATCGTTTTCTTCGACTGGAATAAAGATGGATTAGCTGACCATGTCGGAATCGTAACCGCAAACAAAGGTTCCTATTTGGAAACTATTGAGGGTAATACCTCCTCAGGGCGGCGTGGCTCCCAATCTAACGGGGGCGGGGTGTACCGCCGTGCGCGCTCCCTCTCTTGGGTGCTTGCGGTTGCAACCCCGCAATACTCCAACGCCTCACCCGTACACCCGTCTAATGGTAACCGCTCCCGGCTGGTGGTTGATGGTTGGGCAGGACCAGCGACTATTCGCCGCGCCCAGCAGCTCGCTGTGACACCGGCAGACGGGATAGTCAGCGGTCAATGGAGAGGAAATAAGCAATACCACTGGGCAGTAGCCGCCGTTAACTACAGCCGTGGTGGCTCAATCCTAGTCCGCAAAATCCAAACCACCCTAGGAATCAACGCCGATGGTCTTTGGGGAAAGCAAACCTCAATCGCCATGCAGCGCAAGCTACACGTGACCCAAGACGGATATTTCGGACACGCTTCTGTAAAAGCCTGGCAGCAAGTTCTCAACAGCGGACGACTAATTTAATACCAACAGCAAAGGAAAAAATATTATGGGAAAACACTCTCGATACTCTCTCACTCCCGAACACCTAGAATGGCTCACCCCGGTAGCTAGAACCTGGCTCTACGGCGTAGTGCTAGCAGTAATCGCACTACTAGGAGGCTACGGGCTAATCACCGACACTATCGCACCTTTGTGGGTGGCGCTCGCGGCCGCACTACTTGGCCAGGGCACTGCCATGGCGCATACTCCAAAAACAAGTTCTGCTGCTGATGGTGGCAGTACTTGCGATGCTGGTAATTGCCTAGAAAAATAACAGTCGACTTGTCACCCGCGCCTACCTCCTTGGCGCGGGTGACTTTCTTATTCTGGGAGTCAATCTTGCATCAGGCACTCTTAACTAACCTCGGTGATGCTGTAATCTCGCTTATTATCGCGTGCCTAGCTCTTTCTACTGCTTGGCTACAAGCTAAGACAAAATGGCTTTCCAAGCAGCAAACCTCTTTGAAAAGCCACGCGGCCAGCCTTCAAGAACATTTAGAAAAAGCCCGTACTGACAGTGAGACTGTCTCCGAAATTAAGGAACAAGTTACCAACTCGCACGGGACAAACTTACGTGCAGACTTAGACAGTGTATTGGCAGGGATTGCCCGCCTGGATAGAAGGCTCGACCGTTTCGAAACTTCCCAGGACGAAGTTAATCGGCAGACGGCTGCGAACTTCGGACGGATGCTTGAATCCACCGAGAATGTCAGGAGAGCAGCAGCCCAAGAACATGAGCGCATCTGGCACGCAGTTGATAAAATACAGATAGAGCAAGCGCCAAAAACCCCCACAAAATAAGTTTCTAGTAGGACTTTTGTAGCACTAAAACCCTTAAGCTTCGCATTATCCAAGGTAAAAGAATCTTGTAAAAGAATCCCCTTAGCTCCACTAAAATGTTGAATCCCCAGGTTTATCCTGGGGATTCAACATTTTATAAGCTTGGGAATTCGAACCCGTGAGGGCTGGCGCGGGGAGGTAGCGAACGCGGGTTGAGCGTTCGCCCGCGCCAGTGGTTTTCGGGGGCTGTGCTCCGAAAACCGTTGCTGGTGCGCAGCACCGCCGAATCCCCTTAGCTCCACTCCGTTGGCACAACAGGCAGTGTTGCTAGTGCTCATGCGACCATTTTTGGCTAGCTTCCAGCCGCATACTCCACAAATACGTTGATTACAAGCACCCTTCACACCACATGCTCTCAAAGCATGTGCAAACCCCTAAAACCCCTAGTCAAACCAAGAAAAACAGTGATTCTGTATACACAATTGTTAGTTAATCGAATTTAAAGCTTCCTCAATTTGCTTTTGTAATTCACCGTAAGGCGGCTCTTTGCCTTGGAAGTAGGTGGGATGTATAACCTCTTTCATCTTCTGACTAAGGTTCTGCCATGCTTTAAGGATTTCTATATCTCGAGTTTCGGTAGATAAGAATGATTCTTCCAGAGCTTGATCCACACCTTCAGCATTGACAATTTGGTTGTAATTGTAAGTGCTACCACTGTGGTCACAGATAATTTCAGTGAGCTCTTCAATGTCTTTAACGGTAAGTGAATAAGCAACGTTTGTTAATAAGGCAGCTGCTTTGGTCGCCTCTCGCCAGCTGTCTACAGAACGGAGATTATTGAATATTGCAGTCTTAAATTTTGCTTTGTTGTAAGCACGTCTTATTGCAGTAGAAAGGTATTCTCCACGGAGACCATTTAGGAGTTCAAGATATTTTGTGTCATTTTGTTCATCTCCGGAGTCAATAGGATGGCCATCGAAAAAATCCATTTTCGCAAGTCGTCCAGATAACTCTGAATCCGACGTACCGTGCATGAGTGAGTAAATTTTCGCACGGATGCTATCGGAGAGACTTTCCCACATTTCTGGATAATCGCCAGCTAAGCTAATGAGACGGCAGAGATATTTGCTGTTTACTTTTCCGTTGTCCTCCGCTCGGTCAGTGGCGTCCTTTAACACAGAGAAGAAAAGTGAATAATCAATTTCTTTAATCATCCTGCTCGCATGTCTAAAACGGAAAAAGACAGTGTCTTCCTGAACCTGAACGTCAGGTATCGAGGAAATATCTGGGGGAGTTAGTGTGCTCTTGATGAAAAGCTGCGTTAGTCTTCTTCGTCCAGTTTCTGTAAGGCGATTAAAATATTGTGTTTTGAGGTATTCCTTTACGCTTTTCTTTTGTGGCCAAGTCAAAGAGCAGATCTCATTTGAGAGTATTTCGGTCATTTTCTTTGATTTTTCTAGTGGGTGGCGGGTGAGTAATTGAACATAGGCAAAATCAAGGTGAGCGTAAACCTCAGGGCGTGAAGGGGTGAATTGCGTATTCAAGCTACCTTTGGGATGAGGATGAGCGCACCGATTTCGATCTTCGTAGAGCCTTGTTAGGGCAATTTCCTCATCAGGATCGATAATTTCGAACTCCAGTGCTTTTTTAAGAATGTTATGTTCTATTTGCTGCATCTTTTTCCAGCGGCCACTATCTCCCATCTCAGTTGCTGCTTCTTCGTAACTCTTTATGTAAGAACGGGCGTTATTGTTTGAATCAGCCATCAAGGTGATTCTTTCCAGGATGTCGAAGAATACTGCGACCCAAAGGGATAGTACCGCGGCTCTTTTTGCTCCAGCGTTCAAGGCATTAACTGACTCTTCAAAAAGTGATCGCGTATTAGGGATGATGATTTTATTGCTATCGAAGTCTAGTCGCAGCATTTACCTTGTCCTCTCTGTAACTTTACAGGTTGGTTATTTACGATTATTAGGTATGATATCTGAGCTCTGGAGGACTAAATCTCCAAGGATGAAGTAGTAAAATATACCCAAAGTATCTTGTCTCGTCCCCTAAACGTACGTACTGCACCCAACAATGCTGGAAAGTCCCAGACATAGCCCGCCTAACAGGACACAGCGAAGGCGTTATCTATAACTGGCAAAATGGCAAAACCAAACCCCTATGAGCCGTCTTATAGAATAGTGCGTCATTGGAGAGGGACTTCGGTTAGTTTAGCGCGTGAATATGTATAAGTGAGCAGATTAGTCACAAGGTGTCCATCGCGAGATGGTAAATCGGCTGTGTAAAAAGTTTAACGACGTCTCAAAGTTAGAAAAAGAATGATTATGGACAGGCTTCAGTACAAACTGTAACATCTGGCTTGAATCGTGCGGTATTAATATCCTAGGTATTAACTCGGAAAAGCTCTGGGGATTAGCTATGATTTTCCCGAGTTGGGAAAAAATAAACTCTATCAGGCTTTTCTTTTGAGCATTGCATAAATAACCTTGAGCATTTTCCAAAACTCTTTAAACTCCGATGTCCAACAGGTGGCACCAAAAAACAATACGATACTGAGAGCAAAGGAAGCCATCCCTCTTAATAAAAGAGACGTTAAAGTGGTGTTGCCAATGGGATACAAAAGGAACCACACCAGCAGTGCGCCACCTATAGTAGCTATTGAGTATGCGGTAATTTTCAAAAAGTAGCTACGAGATGAAACTTTAAATCCATGCTTATAGAGCATATAAGCTTCAATAGCTCCGGAAACAAAGAAACTGGTAAAGCAATTCGCAATTAGTATCCCAATAATTCCAAATAATTGCGCAGCTATAATACTTAAAGCAATTAATACGATAGTCTCTATAATTGCTTTCCAGCGAGTGAACCAATATAGTCCATAAGCGCTAGTAAAAGTTAATGCAGCGGTACGTATGGCTTTCAAATAAAAGAGGCAGACAATCGCTAGCTCGATTGAGACTGGAAAAACATATTGTTCCCCGAAAAAGATATGCATAGCGTTGGTAAAAATAGCTAATAAAGGAATCGATACCAATGCTGCTAAACAGGCATTAACATAAAAAGTTAGATTGAAAACCCGCAGCTGCTTTTCTTGAGTCTCTTCAACCCCTAGATTACCTATAGATGCGACAGTGGCATCAAATACTCTGGAAATCAGGCGCTGTAAAGCGTTGGTGATTAGTAAATAATTTGCGTAAAGAGCAACGGTATGCAAACCAATAAAAACTGAAAGAATTACGTTGGTTGCAGGAGTTGAAGCTATACCAGCGATTTTATGAAGAACCAACGCAAAAGTATTTTTCTTTATTTTTGACAGTGTATCCGGTTCTATCTTCTGTACCGGCATTTTGCTCTTTAGGAATGGGTAACGACGATCGGTAACTATCGAAATTACGAAGTTTTGCAGGAATGTACATACAACCATGCAAACTAAAAACCCAAAATAGGAACCTGTCGTTAAAAGTACGATGATTTGACCGAGGGCCATGATTAGAGTGAATACGTAGCGCCAAATATCCACGAGATATTGCTTTTGATCTGCTCCAATCAAAGTTCCTTTATAGGAGTAGAGGTAAGAGACAGCGGTGTTGGCGACAAACAATAGGAAATAAAGACGCAGATATTTGATATCGGGTATTTCTTTTATAAACCACTCTAATTTTAGAGAGAAGAAAACCCCTAGAGTCGCTACTATGGCTGCAATCGTCCAGTAGGCGCGGCGATAAAGTTGCATCAATGCACGAATCTTTTCGCGATTATTTTTCGCTAAAGGTTCGTAGAGTGAATAGATTATCGCTGATCCGATTCCCAGCTCGGCCAGGGAGAGCATTACCAGCAACGAGGAAAATAGACCCTCAATCCCTAAATAGTCCTGACTCAGGGTGCGCACAAATACCATGCGTGTTGCAAAGTTGCACGCAATTGAAAAGACCTGCCCAAGAATTCCAACCGCTGCGTTTTGGGCGCTTCTTTTAAGTCGAGTCATGCTCGCTCGCCGTTCCTGGTATGTGAGCCTTACCGGGCTAGGGCGGCTGAAATATTGTCTTTATTTATATTTGATAGCAGTGTGCGAGTATCCCGAAGTGCTTGGGGTTTAGCTGCACCTGCTCTAGTTGCTAAGATGATTGAATCCTGAGGCGCAACCTTTAAAATCCACTTGGGGTTGGATAGTAAATCGTCAATTAGCTTTACGGTTACCATTGTGTTGTCTGCAATCTCACTGATTGTTTCATAGACCTCAGTGCTGGGTGCGTTTGCTCCTAAACCAGCTACCCAAATCGTCTTGGTTGAATCCTCTTTTGCTGACGATGCCAGTGATACCCCTAGGATAGAAACCTGCTGATTTCTCTTGACCTTACTCTTGTTAGGCCAAGAAACCAGGGAACCGCGAATCCCCAAGATGTCTACAAAATCGCGCCTAGTGCGTAATCGGGGATTAATGAACTCAATAAACATACCGACAATCAAACCGGCGCACAGTCCAAGAATAGCAAATAGGATAATACGCGAGATCGATAATCCGGACTTGTTTTCAGTAAGAACAGTTTCTGTGGGGGCAGTGGCCTGTTGATAGATATTTACTGACACCCCAGGGAATAATCCGGCGAGATCATTTTTTGTTTCCTTTAGAGCCCAATCGGTTGCTTCTTTTACCAGTTTTTGATTATCGCCAGTAACGTTGATGCTGAGGATAGGGACATTTACTGGTGTGCGGTAAAAAGAGTCAAGGTATGGGGGGGAACTAAAGGAAAGGCTTTCGGCATTAGTACCAAAGTGGGTAACTGCTCTTTTTGAAAGGTCTTGTTCGATAATTCCTTTTCCTGCCTTAATTACAAAACTAGAATAGTCGGTTGCATCATTGGATTCATTGTCTGAGGTTGTAACCTTAGTGGGAATCCCGAGGGCGGCGGACGAAGAGTAACTGCGGGAGAAAGAAGTGGCGGAGCCTCCGCTGGTAAATACCGGGACAGCTGTGAATAACAGGGCAAAAACAATACTTAGCCACCAATACTTTTGTATGGCTCCTTTGGCAGAAGAAATAACTGCGTTAGGCATAGAGGTCTCCTTATGGTTTCTTAGCTGCGAGTAATTCTAGTGGTTTCGAGGAAACCAGAGCAAAGTCCAGTGGTTGCGGCGTGGGGTTATTATGAGGTGAAGTACTCGCCTGTTCACCTCGAGTCGAGTAATTAAGGTTAGAAGTCAGATAGGGGCGGCGTGAAGTTAAAACTTCGGCAAGCAGATAAACGATAGCTACTAGCAGCCAGAACTGTATCGAAACGATGAAGGTTAGCCATCCCAAGGCAGAGTCGCGTGGTATCCAGAAAATAGATTCCAAAGAGCACAATGCCACTAATCCGCTGATTCCTCCCCGGTCAAACATTCGGGGCATAGCTGCTAAAACAACTCCAAGTATTAGTGATCCGCAGATAACGCCGATCCAGCTATAATCTACGAACAATTCCAGTAAATAGGAAGAACCGTAGCCCTCACCTCCTAAATAGTTCTGGTGTTGAAAAAAACTTAGCGCATGAGCAAAAGAATGAGACTCGGTGGCCATTTCTTGGCTGTTATTGCCGGGAAGGGACGGTAAACCGGAGAGAAGCCGCCCGTAGGAGTCGCGGGTTAAAAAATCAATAAACGGACCAAAGGTGTAATTATTGTTGAAGGAAGCTGCTTTCTGAGCTGCATAGTAACCATGGGAAAGTACCTCGAAGGAAACTCCCTGTTTATCAAAAAAATCAACAATACTCTCAAGAAAATTTGCAGTTAAATTTACTTTTTGAGAACGAATGTAGTTAATAGAATTCAGTATGACGATAGCAACGGGAATACCGAAAATTAGTCCTCTTTTTTCAAAACGTCCTATCCAGGTATCTTTACTGTCGTGGCGAGCCCGTAAAAAGAAGTAAAGCGTCGCAAAAAGAACTGAAAACATAAATCTGCCACGCAAGCCGACAAGAAGCGTGGGAATGTTTAGCAGGATGTTTGAACTTAGCGCTGCATAGGCGTGTCGTTTACGCGGCATGGTGAGTAGATAAATGCAGAGCGCATAGTCAGTGAAGGTCGCTAAAGTGCGCACTGGTAAAGGGGCACTTTCTTTAAAGTACAGAAAATAATCAGTGTACGATTTATCTACGATGAAAGAGAGTTTTTCGTAACCAAGATAGGCGGAGGCTAGCCAGCAGATTATAAAAATAGTTAGGGAAACTACGGCCAGGGCGTGTAAATTTAGATTCACATCCCGGTATTTTTCTAGCCATTCAACTCGGTTACTGGAAACGAAGCGGTTTCGAATAAAAGCGAATCGAGAAATAGTTTCGCTTCGTGGTTGTCTGGTAAACAGAGCAAATAGAATCGCTCCCACCCCTAATGAAATTAGCGCTAAGAACAATATCCATAGAGAAAACTCAACTGCGGGGACACCGCCAATCCACCACTTTTTTCCTTGTAAAATACGCACAAAGGGGCGACCTAAAAGGAATAAGAAAAACGCAAGCAGAAAGAAAATAGTAACTATTTGTTCTCGCCAACGCGCGCAGCAGTACACAATCAGGGCTGCCCAAATAGCCCAAATAGTCTTAAAGGAATTTTCCCAATCGACTCTTCCCCAGGTAAAAATAAAAGTAATAGCCGCAATAAAAGCTACGAATAATGCAGCAACGGCAATAATAGAGCGAACAGAGTAGGAGGTGGGAATAGAAAATTTGGTTGTACTATTAGATATTCGTGCCTGATTTGCCATTATCGCCACCGCGCATTTAGCTCATGACTTTGTCTGTCGTTTGGTGGAGGGGGAGTCATATAATCGTCGCCATATTCGACCCGTAGGAACTCGTCGTATCGACGGGGAATCGGGTACATGGCTTCTCCAAATTTCACATAAATAGTTTCTTTAAAAATATATTTACGATGATTCCGGAACAAATTATCAGATGCGAAAACCGTGGTCGCCTTGTCGAATGAATTGAACCATTGGCTAAGGAGTTTTGAGGATGCTACTCCGAAACGTTGGTATCCGATTAATTTTGCTAGCGGTGTCAAGAGAGGGCGTACTATTTTACCTTTCCAGGTGTGTTTTGGGCGATTCGCTATCGTGGAAATCTGCATACAGACCAAAAGTAAGTAGACTATGCCCTTTCCAAGCGAATTTAAGAATCGGGAGTTTTTTTCCCCGTATAGGGGAAAAATATCAATCCAAACTCCCATATTGTTCACTTTGGCCGTGGATAAAGCTTCTGAGGTAACTGTGCGGGTGTCCACGACTTTTCCA
>OBRP01000082.1_pt1 | contig 13325 bp, 4 predicted proteins | sample 1475681 | NCBI WGS metagenome assembly OBRP01 (sample SAMEA3360695, study PRJEB22359) | human gut metagenome | biome: ENVO:urban biome; feature: ENVO:human-associated habitat; material: ENVO:feces | place: Bangladesh | collected 2011
GGGCATAAGAATTTGGAAAACGTCGCTACGTTTTCCAAATTCTTGGGCAGGAGGAAAAACTTTTACCCCCGCAGAAGCCACATTTACCGAAGCATACTCGTCTTTTCACGAACTTGCAGACAAGAACAGTGCAGATTACAACCCCCGAAAAAGAACGCGGCTATATAGCACTTGGGGTCGGAAGAATATCTTCCGACCCCAAGGTCCTTCTAGTTATTCATTTATGTTTAGTTTCCTAGTCCTCGAGTTCTTCACGCTGGTAGCGGCGGATTAGCACTAATCCAACTCCGGCTACCATTGCCAGAACACCAGTCATAACCATGATTCCGGTAGTTGAACCAGTCTTGGCTAGGATGGTGCGAACTACCCGCGGGAATGGGGGCGGTGTAGTGCCCGGATTCGGAGGTGGTGTAGTTCCTGGAGTATTCGGGGTCTTAGGTGTCTCTGGCGGGGTTCCTGGCGTGGGGTTATCTACGCTCAGGGTTTGTGCCGCATCGTTAATGTCATGGTGCTTGGCAACGATTTCCGCTCCCGGATTGGGTTTACCATCGGTGGTGTCGGCGGTCTTGTATAGATCTTCGTACACCACGTACTGGTTGTTAGCTTGAATCGCTTGACCTTTCACCCGGAAGTAGACTTTGGCTTCCCCACTGGTTTCACCTTTCTTAACGGTGAATGATCCCTTGGTGGCTTCTGCCCCGTTTTGCTGCTTCCCGTCCTTGTCTAGGTAGGTTACAGGCGCTTTGGTGGCTTTATCCATCAGGGTACCCGTGATGGTGTATTCACCCGGTTCCAGGTTGCTCCACTTAACGGTGTCTACGACGATTGCATCTTGACCGGAGGTTAGAACCTGTTTGCCAAGGTTGGAATCTTTGGTTCCATCTGTGTAGGTGGTCCCATTCTTCGCAACGGTAGCAATTTCAGGGCTCTTGGGTTCCGGTCCGGCAGGAGGTGGAGTTACGCTGACTGTCTGATCCGCGTCCTCGATATTCGCGTGATCAACAACCGGGTTGGCTCCATCTTTCACCTTGCCGTCGGTTACGTCGCCAGCTTTGTAGACTTTTTCAAATACTACCCAGCTTGCTTTGGTGGAGACGTTTTCGGCGGGCACGGTGAATAGGGCGGTAACTGTCCCGGTCTTTTCACCTTTCTTGACAGTGAAGTTTACTGCCGGGGTGTTAGCACCGATAACTGGCTTGCCGGTTAGTTTGTCCATCAGCGTACCAATCATGGTGTAGTCACCAGCAGGCAGGTTCTTCCAGGTGGCAACGTCTTGAACTTGGGCAGGTTCGCCTTTCTTAACGTTTACTACCTTGTCTTGGTCGGCGTTGTCGCGCGCAACCGTCCCGAGCGTCGGGTATTCCTTGCTGTAGACGTTTCTAATAGTGATTTGGATTTCCGGAATCACATCAGTATCTACGTTAGGTACCGTGAACTGGGCTGTCTGGTTGTTTATCTTCGAGACCGTCATTGCCGGGTTGGAGGAGCTGAAGCTAATCGCGCTCGGCAAGATTCCGTCCGGATTCGCTTCATCGGTCAGCATCTCGGTGAGGGTACATACTGTTCCGCTCTGTAGCTGCTTGCCTCCAGGTAGGGAAGCTGATACTCCCGCGGGCATTTCGAACTCGAAGGCGCCCCCGAAGTTCTTGTCACAGCTGATGGTGAACTTGAACTTGCGGTCTTGATCGGGTACCTCCCCAGCCATGGCTTTTTCGGTCACCTTGGTGAAGGTAATCGCAGGCGAACCTTGCGGCTTTTCTACGACTGTCACGGTCTGATTGACCGAGTTGAGGTCAAGTTCGGATACCACCGGTTTAGCGTTGTCGGCGGGCCGTCCGGTCTTGGAATCAACGTCACTGGCATGGTAGATTCGCTCGAATACTACGAACTTGGTTCCGGCGTTGGTGGTTGCCGATGCCGGTACCTGGAACTTGGTAACTACGCTTCCGGCATTTTCTCCCTGGTTTACGGTGAACGCTACCGCTTTAGTGGTTGCGCCCGCTACCGGGTTGCCTTTTTGGTCTACCAGTTCACCTAGGGCGATGTATTCACCGGCTGCTAGATGCTTCCAGTTTACGGTATCGGTTACGACCGCAGCTTTCCCTTTTTGGATTTCCTTATCGTTTACCCCGTCAGTGGTGGCAGTGGTGCTTACCGAGGGAGCCTCGGTAACGGTCACTGTCTGATTATCGTCACTGGGGTCGTTGTGGGAAACCACAGCGGAGGTATTCGGCTTCGGTTTAGTGCCATCAGTGTCCTCGAACTTGTACAGGTATTCGTATACCACGTACTTGCCGGCTTGACTGATTGCGTTTGCGGGAACGTTGAACTTCATGGTGGTGCTACCTGCCAAGGAGTTGTCCTTGGTGATTTCAACTACCACTGGTTCGTTGGTTACTCCCGCTACCGGAGCAGCGTTGTTTCCACTGATGTGCATGAGGTTACCGGTCAGCAGGTACTTGCCTTCTGGTAGGTTCTTCCAGGTAACGGTGTCGGTTACCGTGGTCGCGGTTCCAGCCTGTACTGATTGAGTACCGTTATCAGTTTGTGCCTTGGTTCCCAGTTCGGGTTTGCCCATCTTGTTGTAGGTGTTGGTTACGTTCACCAGTACTTCCGGAACCTGTTCGGTGGCTGCCGGTACTGTGAAGTGTGCCGACCCTGCGGTGGAGTCTTGCTGTACGCTGAATCCTGCGGTTCCGCTGGTTAGCGAAACTGAGGGGGTTACTTCCTGCTCGATGGCGTTACGCAAATCTTCGGTAATGGAGCATACATAACCGGTACGTAGTCCGTTTACCTCGGTAGGAGCGTCGGGGCGTACCAGTAGGGTACTGGTTCCAGCCTCTTTACCGTCCTTGTCATGGCAGGTAATGGTGAAGTAGTAGGCGCGGTTTCCAGCTACGCTCATGCCAGTAGCCTCTACCGTCTTCTTTACTTTCACTTTCGCTGCGGGTGGAGACGGAGGAGTGATTGCCTGAACGGTTTGGTCACTGTCTTTAATGTCCTCGTGACTGGCAACTACTATCGCGTCCTGGTTCGGGGTTACCCCGTTCACATCTCCTGCACGGTAAACATATTCGAATACCACGTAGGAGTTGTTGGCTTTGAGTGAGTCACCGGTAACCGTGAACTTGATGTCCTGTTTTCCGTTCTTTTCGCCCTCTTTGACCGTGAACTTAACCGGAGCGGAGCTGTAGGAGGTTACCGGGTTTCCGGTTGCCTTGTCCATGAGTTTACCGATGAGTACGTAGTCACCAGGCAAGAGGTTTGCCCAGGAAACTTCATCAATAATCTCAGCGGAGCTTCCGGCGTAAACCTGGTTAGCGTCCTTGGTTTGCCCATACATTCCCTTGGTGCCGGCGGCATCCTTGGCGGAGGTCGCTACGGTCGGCTTTTCAGGTACCGGGTAGGTGTTGGTCGCGGTGAACTTGATATTCACTTCGGTGAGTTCTTCTGCCGGCATCTTGAATGATGCGGTGTTTTCCGAACTGATTAACCCTACTTTCGGTGAGTTCGCGGTGAACTCGGTCTTGGTGGGAGCAATTCCTGCTACTTTAGCGGCAGCTTTGTCCTCGCTAAGGGTACAGTTTGCGCCTTTAATGTAGTGGAGTGCTACCGGAGTTCCTGCGGTCACAGAGTAGTGATGTTCTTTGGTAGTTCCGTCTGCCGGGTTGGAGCACTTCATGGTGAAGTTGAACTCTTTGGAGGCAGGAACCTCTAGTCCTTCGCTCTTGACTATCTTTTCTAGGGATAGTTTCGGAGTTACCGGGCTTTGCGGTTCTTCACCGATGTTTACGGTCTGATCCGCATCGTTCAAATCGGAGTGTTCTACTACCGGGGTCTTGTCGCCGATAACTTTGCCGTTATCGTCAACGTCTCCTTGACGGTAAATCTTTTCAAACGCTACGAACTGCGACTTGGCTTTGACCTGCTCGGCGGGTATCTGGAAGGTCATTTCTAGGACGCCGCTCAGCTGGTCAGGTGCTACCGTGAACTTCACTACCGGGGCGGTAACGTTCGGTACTGCCTGGTTGGTTGCTTTGTCCATCAGCGTGCCGACCAGTACGTAGTTTCCGGCAGGTAGTTTCGACCAGGTTACCCGGTCTAGCACTTTCGCCGGGGTCTTAGCGTCGAATACTTTAGTTCCCGCCGTGTTGGTAGCGGTGGTTCCGGCGCGCGGACCTTCGTTTACGGTCTGGTTTTCATCTTTCGGATCTTCGTGCTTGGTGACTACTGTTCCATCACCGGGGTTGTTTGGTTTCCCGTCACGAAGGTACTCAAAGGCTACCAGTTTGGCATTTTGACGGATTTGAGCCACGGTGACTTTGAAGGTCATCTTGACTTCGCCTGACTGGCGGGTTCCAGCTTCTCCGGGAACGGTGAACGGCTCAGAGGTTGCGTCTACACCAATCGGGTTTCCTTTACCGTCTACCAGTTTCCCGGTGAGGTGGTAGGTCTTTCCTGCTTCCAGGTTGTGGTATTTAACCACGTCTACCAGGTTTACGATATCGCTATCGGCTTTGCCGGTGGTGTCAATCTGCTTGTTCTTCGCCTCGTCGGTTAGCACGGTGGCTATCCAGGGGTTCACATGCTTGGTCTGGTTTTCGTCTTTCGGATCTTTGTGGTCGGTGACCGGCTCGAATCCGCCGTCTACTTTCAGGTCAAGCTGTTCGAAGGCTACCAGGGTTGAGTATTTGAGTACTTGCGCCTGGGTTAGTTTGAACGGCAGTTCCACTACGCCATTGGGGCTGGTAATGGTAACTTCCTTTTCGGCTTTAATACCGGTGCCGGTGGCACTGGTCTTGGCAGCGTTGGGCACAACTAGCTCACCGGAGAACTTGTAGGTTTTACCGACTTGCAGGTTCCAGTAACTAATCTTATCGGTCAGGGTGTAGGTGTGGTCAGCTTCCTGAACCAAATCAATATTCCCATTGCGTCCTTCGCCTTTAAGCTCGGTAGCAATCCGGGGTTTATCGGGGGTCTGGTATTCGTTGGCTGCCTGTACCTTTACCGGGGTTTTAGCGTCTGCACCGATGGTGAAGGTTACGCTTTGTCCGGAGGCTGGGCCGACTCCTGCGCCTTTACCGTCTACTGTCCAGCTGACGGTTTGACCGTTGGTTCCGGCAGGTAGAATCTGCTGCTCGGTTAGGGTGCAGACGGTTCCCGCTTTGAATTGTGCGGGCGCTACCACTGGTTCTCCACCGGGCTTTACATTGTTGATGTTGCCTTGAGTGCCTTCACAGTTGTAGGTGAAGTTGTAGCTGGCAGGTAAATCCTTTACCTTAGCGGCGCTTTCACCGGCTACTTTAACCGTGGTCTTTTGTACGGAGAAAGTGCCTTTTTGTTCAATCTGCTTGTAGACGTTGGTGGCTTTAACTACCAGGTTGGCTTGTTTACCGTTTTCTTTCCACTGGGCTTCGGTCATCGGTTTATTGATGGTGAAGCTGTTGGTGGCGGCAGTGGAGTTATCATCGCGGGTTCCATTCCAGCTGAGGGAGTGGTTTACCTGGGCGGTGGATAGCTCGTTGAACGGGATGAACTTGCCGTTGTTGTCGATAGCTCCGAGTTCTTCTACCTGTACTTGGCTACCGAGGGGTAGACCCCAGGCAGAGTAGGAACCACCGGGGGTGATTGCTTTTTCAATCTCTTGGGTGTTGGAGCCGTCCTTGTAGGTCAGTTTGAACTTATAGGACTGGATATTTAGTGCCTGGTCGGCGCTGCCTTGAACTTCTTTCTTTAAGGTGAATCCACCGAGCTGCTGGCTGTAATTGTTGGTCGCCAAAATCTTGGCTTTAGCTGCAGCTTTGTTCAGCTTAATGGTGAGCTCAAGTTTCCCATCAGTTCCGGTTACTTCCGCACCGTTGGTGGCGCTTGCCTGTAAACCAGAACCTACATAGTCAGCGTTTTCGCTGGATTTGGGGGTTTCTTCCCATACTTTACATACGGTGTTTACGGGCAGGTTGTTTAGCTGCGGGTTGGCAGGGTCAGCGCTGGTGAAGGTTTGACCGTGCTTGAGCTTGAAGCTGCCTTTAACCGCGTTAGCGTTTCCGGGAATCTGGCAGGAGTATCCGAAGTCGAAGGCTACGTCTTTAAGGACGGTAGCGGGGTCTACTACTCCGGAGACGAGCTTCTCTACCTCGAAGCCGCCAACTTTTTGGTTTACGTATTTGTTTTCTACGTTGATGGTGGCCTTTTGGCTTTCGCCAGCTTTAATCGGGTTGGATAGTGCTGCGTTGTGCAGTACGTGTCCCCCAATGGTTACCTGCTGAGGTGCTTGACCATTAAAGGTGGTGGTCAAAGTGGTGTTGGCTACGTTGATACCGGTGGTATCTTCGTAGACCGCACACTGAGAACCTACTGGAATACCAGTAATCTTCTTGGTTTCACCTTTGTTTACGCTAATGGAGGTTAGCGGTTTGGTTACGCTTTCGGCTCTCTGTCCGGTGGCACAGATATATTTCATTTCAAATGTGCCCGGAATCTTACCAGCGCCAGCGGTTCCGTCTACTACCTGTTTAGAGATTTCCAGTTGCCCGGTCTTCTCGGTGTAGGTGTTGGTGGCAACTAGGGCGAGCTGGTTGGCAGCTTCGGCCTTGAAAGTTGCTACTCCTGCGGCTTCGCTTTGGACACCTTGCCATTGGAGCTGGCGGTTTAGGTTCTCCGGGGTGGCGCTGTTTTCTTTAATCTGGCAGGTTACGCCAGGCTTAACTTTGATTGCTGCGGAGGTTTCTCCTGCTTTCAAGCTAGGTATGGCGTTCCAGGTGGAGTCACCGTCACACTTATAGGAGAAGTCGAAGGAGTTTGGCACATTGAAGTGGGTTACTCCGGCTGCTTCTACGTTCTTACGAACGGTGAATTTTGCTTCTTTCGGAGTGTAAGTGTTGGTGGCTGTCACCACTACGGTCTTAGCGTTGTCCTCGGTGAGGTTGAACCGCGCTACGGTACCGTCACTGTTGGTTTCGGTGCCAGTGAATTTAACTTTTACCGTGTTCAGAGTGTCGGTTACTGCTTTTTCACTTACCTGGCAGCTCATGCCGCTGGTTAGGGCGGGGCTTGAGACTTTGGTTTCACCTTGGGTTGTGCCTTTACGCACTAGCACGGTGGCGGTGGTCTTGAACCCGTCACAGCTTACATCGAAGTCGAATACCCGATCGGTGTCGGTGTTGCCACCTACAGTCTTTTTAACGATCTTGAACTCGGCGGGTACCGGGTTCTTGGGGGTTACGGTGATGGTTTGGGAGCCATCGGCGATTTCTTCGTGTTTCGCGTAAGGGTTGCCACTCGGTTCGGTGCTTTGCTCACCTTGGTAGATGCGTTCGAATACTACGTACTTACCATCGGCTTTTACTTTGGAACCGGGTACGGTGAGTTCTACCAGGGTGCTTCCGTTTTCGGACCCGTTGGTGAATACTTGACGTCCGCTAGCGATTATGTCTTTCGGGTTGTCTTTGTTTACCAGGGTGGCGAAAGCGGTGTAGGTTCCGGCTTTCAGGTTTTCGTATTCGATTTGGTCTTTGACTTTGAAGTCTTTGCCGTTTGCCTCAACGCTGGAAATCAGGGCGTTACCGTCGTCGCGTACCCACGCTTTGGTTTTAATGGTGGGTAGCTTGTGCTGTTTGGGATTAACGGTTACGGTCTGTCCCTTGTCGTTGGGGTCTTCGTGGGATGCCACGAGGATTCCAGCAGTGTTGTTGGCACCTTTGAATACTTTTTCGTAAACCACATAGGAGGCACCTGCTTCGATTTGCTTAGCGGGCAAGGTGAACGTTAGTTCTTGGACGCCTTTTAGCTCTCCCGCGTTTACCGTGAAGTTCTTAGCTGCTTTAGTGCCCTCTACCGGGGTTACCTGGTTTCCTACTTTCTTCATCAGCTGTCCGCTGAGGGTGTAGGTTCCGGGGTTCAGCTTGTTCCAGGTAACCGTGTCTTTGATTAGGACGTCTTTACCTTCTTCGGGTACGGCTACTTTACCGTTGTCGGTGGATTCGCCTTGTGCCTGGGCACTGGTCCCGATGCGGGGTTTTTCGGTTACGGTCTGGTTTTCGTCGGTCTTGTCTTTATGTTCGGTAACTTTGGTCCCGGTGTCAGGGTTTGTGCCCTGGTAGAGGGTCTCAAAGGCTACCAGTTTCGCGTTTTCACGGATTTTAGCTACTGGTACTTGGAACTTGATGTTGATGGTTCCGGAATAGTAGCCGTTGCCGTTGTTGCTTGCCCCGGACGCTTTGGGGTCAAAGGGGTCAGAGACGGCGGTTACGCCTACGCTGTTGCCATCACCATCTACCAGTTCGCCTTTGATGACGTAGTTTTGTCCGCCTTTAAGATTCTTGAAGGCTACCTTGTCGGTGAGGGTGACCGTGTCGGTATCGGCTTTACCCGCGGTATCGATTGCTTTAGCGCCATCAGTACCCTCTAAAGTAGTGCCGATGCTAGGCTCCGGAGCAACCGGGCAGGTAGTCTCGAAATCGAAGCTATGCGTAGAGTTTCCAGAGACGTGAATTCTGTATTTGTTCAGGATTACTTGACGCTGAAACTTCTCAGTTCCTTTGCTAAACACATAAACAGCTGACATTTCCATATCGCCGCTAAATTCCGCGGTAAGGGAGGCACCAACTTTGCTTCCGCAAGCAGTGCCGGCTGGTACTTCCACATCCACCAGGATGCCTTCGCTTAGCTGCGCAATGGTTACGTTCTTAGGAATCTTTACGTTAGTACCAGTAAAGGTAACCTTACCGTACTTCTCAAGCATGGCAGCTGCCTGTGATGAACCTGTTAGCTGCACTCTAAATTGCTTATCATTCGCGCGGTAAACCGCGATTTTCAGCGAACTAAGAAGCTCAGAGTTAGTTTTATAAAGAGCGTCTTGTTCGGCGATAGCTTTTTGGGTGGCTTTCTTCCACTCTGCTAGTGCTTTCTCGTATTCTTGCTTGTCTTTGATGTTTTGATTCTTCTTTAACGCCTGGTAAGCTTCCCAAAGTTTTACCGGTTTACCAGCGAGCTTTACAATTGCCTGGTAGGCATTCCATGCTGCCTGATTTGTAGCAGAATCCCTTATAGTCCACCATTCACCTTTAGTAATATACCAAGCAATAACTTGAGCCATTGCATTTTTCTGAGCCGTGGTTTTACCGGAAAACTCTGCCATAGCCAGGTTATACGTATCAAATACTTCTTTGTTCTGCGCAATAAACTGTTGAGCAGCAATTGACTTATCAGCTTTTACATATTCCAAACGGGGGTCTCCGCCTTGGTATAAGTATGCAAGAACCTGCATTTGTTTTTGTTTATCGCTATTTGCGGTGAAACTAAATCCAGCTTTGTTACTTAGGTGGTTCGCCTTAGCCTGAGCGGGGTCGAGGGTGACCTCAAGATTGTTTGCCCTTTCGACAAACTTAGCACCACCTAAGTGATAGTAATCAACAGTTGTTACCTGCGGGTCGGCACAAAAAACACCGCCAATTACTGGCGCAGCGGAAGCCCCAGTGTATGACTGAATTTGGAAAGCTCTACCATCGTAGGCTTGTAAGGCCTGAGAATTATCCTTTTCATACTGTTCAACAGCTTGGTTAAATACTCCAACCCGACCAATCTTGTTCAAATAGTTTTTATAGTCTTGCCATTGAGTGTCCCACCGATCAAGACTTAAATTCATAACCGGACCAGGATTATTCCATCCTTGCGCCATATTGAAATTTACACTCTGCTTCGATTGGCTACCCGCATAGCTGTCAGAAATAGCAACGTTTTCATCTGTCGCGGCCTGGGAGGGGGCTACCAAGGTGGTGATAGTCCAGGCCAGAGCTAAAGCGGCAGCTAAACCTGCAACAATCCAGCGCCGCAACAACTTCGCAGTTTGACTGTTAATCATTATTCATCCTGTGTCTACTAGAAGGAGGGATCGGCATCTCCACCTACAAGTCCTGAGGAGACGTTCGTCTGGGTTATGTCATGCCCAAATGCCCGTCTGGAGGGACCTGACCTGTTGTTAATGCCGACAGGAACACTATTAACTTGTCTGAGTGCAGTTAATATATTATAATGCAAATACCATATTACTAGATTTTCATGCAGAAACGCAATAGCATTTAGGGAGTTCTTCGCCATTTACTTCGCCAATCTTTAGATTTTAAGTCGCTAATAGCAGCAGGTTTCTCGATTCTTTGCTGACAAAGAGCCATAAAACGTGCATAGATTCACAGGAAAAACACCCTCCACAGCGCCTCAAATAATTAAAGAAGCATTAGAGCATCTGCTCGGGAGCACCGGCTACCGCGGCAACTGCCAGAGCGACTAACAAATAAAAGAAGCGACTCACAACGGAAAGCCCTCTGGCTCCTTTGCCAGCCACAAAGTAAAAGGCCCCTCATTAACCAGTGAAACCTGCATCATAGCCCCAAAAACCCCGGTCTGAACCTGTGCGCCCCCAGCACGCAAATCCGCAACCAGCTTCTCAAAAATAGGACGGGCCACCTCACCCGGCGCGGCATAAGTCCAGGAAGGATGGTGTCCCTTACGAACCGAGCCATACAAAGTAAACTGCGAAACCACCAACAAAGGCGCGCCCGCGCTCAAAACTGACGATCCGTCCTCAAAAACCTGTTGATTAAGCAGACGGCGCACCATCCAATCAATCTGAGCCTGCCCATCCCCGGGGGTAACCCCCACAAACACCAGCAGTCCTGGGCGGTCAAGACGGCCGACAACCTCCCCCGCTACGGAGACCTTTGCCGAAGAAACCCGTTGAACTAGACAGCGCATAAACCCTACCTATCCCCCGATATTCAAAGAACGAGCAGCAGAAGGCGGCTTCAAATCAAAAAAGCCTTTGCGATCAACACTCACCTGCCCGCGCCAAGAAACCCCAGAAGAATCCACAATCAGGCGTTGCAAAGCCGGTAAAGAAAACTCCTCGTCGCCGACTCTCCAAGAAACACTTAACTGCCCCAAAGGAGCCGCGCGCTTAACCAAACCCAAAGCAATCGGGCCGTCCTCAAAATGATTAGCAGAGCAAAGCACACTACCCACCCGGCTATCAGCAGAAAACAGCTCCGCCCCAGGAGGAGGCAACTGCGAAAGCGCCCCATCAAGCTGTAAAAATACGGCGCGACGCGGCGGGCGACCTAAATTAACGATTCGTGCCACCGTCTCCTGCCCGCAGTAGCATCCCTTATTAAGGTGTACCGCCGTGCGCAGCCAATCCAACTCGTGCGGCAAAGTGCGCTTATCAATATCGCGACCATAAGGACGCCACGCCGCAATCCGCAAAGCATCCCAATCAGAAACCTCAGCAAACACCGGAGCTGACAAACTATAGCCATCCTCAGTTTCCACCGGCCAAGAACAATCCGCCCAAACCGAATTCAAACGGGCACACACCTGCTGCAACTGGGCGCGAGGAACCACCCCTAAATGCGCCGCATAACCACCAGCGGGATGAACCAAATCGCGAGGAGAATAGGCAGTGCCACCCTCGGTAACCCCCGGCCATGGGTCTGCCCAAATCGGCCCAAACTCCGCCAACACCTCTCGGGCAGCACTGGGGGCAAAAAACCCCCAAACTAACAGATCAGGACGCAGCTTAACCTCTACCCGCGAGTGGAACTGCATAGACTCCAAAAACGCCGCCAAGCCGGGCGCATCAGCAGAAAACAGCCAAGCCACCTCACCTGCCCAAACAATCCCGGCAGCATGGCTAACATGACCCGTCGCATCTAAAAACAGCATTTCACGGCTCTCACCGGCAGGCATATCCGCAACTTTTTGCGAAGACAAAGTAGTAAGCCACGAGGGGGCATCCGAACCTGAAACCGTCAAAACTTTCAAACCAGTCTCACAAAGGCCAAGCCCCGAGAGTAAAGCCACCTGGTTATCAACAAAAGTCACTGCAAACCCTCCTCTCGCATCGGAAGCGAGCGCACCCCCGGAGCATTCAAAGTTTCCTCGCCAGCAGGAATACGCAGCAAGCGCGCCGAAAAATCAGACTCACTCTTTCCGCCCAAAAGCACCGAGTCCTGCGCCCAAAACAGCTCGGAAGAAACCAGCCCCATCATTCGCGAAAACTTCTCAAAAGGAGGAGGGGCGCTAAGCGAAGAAACCATAACCCTCGGCCCCATCGAAACCGCCTCCCAAGAAAGCTCACTGGTAAACGGCCCGCCATTACTATCCAAGCGGCAACGCGCCCTCGCCTCCTGTTCACTATCAGCAACCGCTGAGGCTCTCACCTGCCAGGAAGTATCCTCCCGCCACAGCAAAGCACCCCGACGTAACTGAGAAAGCCCTGTCGCCGCATCAGCGCGCATATCGGGCTCTTCCCCCAATGCCTGTGCACCCCACGTTAGCGTCACCTGCTGCAGTGAAGTGCCAGTAGCGCGGAAAGAAGTCTCCTGCCAAATAAAACATTCCTGGCGCTCATCATCGGCATCTTCCAGGTTCTTCCACAAACGAGCCGTACCCCAGCCCCGCCAAGAACCCAAAAGCCATGCCAAAGGAATCAATTCTTTCGCCAGCCCCAAAGGTAAATCCATCATAAACAACAGCCTAGTAGAGTAGATGAAAAGCTATCCAATAGGCACAACTAATTGGGCGTAGAGCAAAACCCGTGAGAACATCGAGAACATGGAAGATATGGCAGCCAACCTAAAACACTCTCCTTCCCCCATAGCTGCCCGCCCCTGGTGGGTCGCCCTGTTAGCGGCGCTCCCGCCCCTAGCTATGTTGCTATTCCTGAACTGGAACCCCTACGTGCTGGTAATAATTGCCGGGACAGTAACCGTGCTGGTCGCGATAAGTTGGGGCAGCCTTTCTCAAGCCCCCAGCCCCCCACGCACCGCCATCGTAGTGGGATTAAGTGGAATTGGGTGCCTCCTAACTGCCTTTTTAACCTCCAACCTCACCTGGGTGCCCCTGGTGCTCTCCTGGTGTGTATTCGCAGCCTTTATCGCCGAAATGACCCGCGGTAAACACCGTCCCCTAACAACCTGGTCACTGTCCAGCACAGTCACCGGATGTGCCCTGGTAGCAGCCGGTTCCGCATGGGGACTATCCACCGCCTACCCCACTATGAACCTCCTGGCTATGGCGGCGCTACCAGCCATGGGGCTAGCGTGCCTGACGCTCGCGCTGCCCACCAAACACGCCTGGATTCGCTGGCTATATTGCATCCTCGCCGGGGTTATCGCTGCCGGGATACTCACCTATTTTGTGCTACACGGATATTCAGACCTGGCACTGGCAATCCCCTTCGCCAACCGCAACCCCTCCCTGGCAATCTGGGTAACCACCCTGGGGATAGGATTCGGCTCCGGACTGCTGGTAGGCTGCATAAACGTACTGTT
>OBRP01000083.1_pt1 | contig 13146 bp, 9 predicted proteins | sample 1475681 | NCBI WGS metagenome assembly OBRP01 (sample SAMEA3360695, study PRJEB22359) | human gut metagenome | biome: ENVO:urban biome; feature: ENVO:human-associated habitat; material: ENVO:feces | place: Bangladesh | collected 2011
TTCGGTGCTTTTTTAAAAGAAATTGGTCGAGGGGAAGCCGATAAGCATTGGTAATATCGCCTATGTCCTCGGGACGGATGCGAAGCGTCTTGACCAGTGGTACAAGGATTATCTGAGTGGCTTCCGCGAGGCAGAGCGGGACGGCAGGCTCTGCCAAGACGACATAGAGGTCCGGCGAGAGGGAGGTCAAAAAAAGATCAGGGTGCCGATCCTCAAGGAGTCAAACGTAGGCTCCTATATGGCGATCGATGAGAAGACGATCGATGGTGTCTGCTACACGATCATCAGCAACCGGGAGACGAGCAAGATCGCATTGATGGCCGACACGCTCAGAACCTCAGAGCTTCGGCAGGTCCTATCAAAGTTTCCGGTAAAGACCAAGATGAAGGTCCGGAGTGTGACTCGGGACATGGCTCCGAATTATGATTGGCTGGCGAGGACGACCTTTCCCAATGCCTATCAGGTGGCGGACAAGTTTCACGTCCTCCGCGAAGTCCTCGAGCAGCTCCAGAGCGTGCGCATCCGCCACCGACAGACGATCCTTGCCCTGGAGCGGAAGAAGAATAAGACGGTACAGGAAAAGCTGACCCTACAGGAAAAGTTCTCCAACGAAGAGACCCTCAAGCAACTCCTACACCGCTCGAGGGGTCTCCTTTTCAAGCGCAAAACGGAGTGGACCGACGACCAAAAGGAGCGAGCGAAGATACTCTTCAAGCAATTCCCCGAGATCGAAGAGACCTACAAATACTGCCTAAGGATCCGGAAGTGGTACGAGCCGATACGACCGCGGTACAGCGATCGGAAGTACAAGATAAAGGAGGCAGATCTTATGCTCATCACCAAAGAAGGGATGGAGAGCGAGGTGGAGGAGATACGCAACATCGCCAACTTCCTCCGGTCAAATTCCACCCCCATTCTGAGGTACTTCTACCGCCGGGGGAGCAACGCCAAGGCGGAGGCTCTCAACCAAAACCTCCAGCGCTTCATCAGCGTCAACTACGGAGCCAGAAACACCGACTTCTTTCTCTATCGAGTTGCCCGCCACTTCACCTGAATCCATCACATCAACCCCCCCCCCTTTCACCATCCTCCCCATCCCAGCACATCAAAATGCGAATTAGCCATACACTGAGATGCGCTAATCAAACTATATAGATGCATGCGATGACATCACCATTCTTATGTCACCATTCAACGACATACGGAGAACGATATCTACTCATAAGTAAATACAACCTTATTGTAACACACACATATCTCCACAATAACATTTGAATGAGATAATAAGTGAAAATAAGCCGACTTTCAGAAAAATAACCACTCAAAGTGCAAAGCAGGGCACAATCGTCTAATATAGAGCAAACGGTTTGCTCCCATAAATCCCTACAAATGAGCCAACTTTGTAGCGTGATGAGGGGAGACCCACCTTGTTTATTTTTTGTCAAGGTGTGTTTTTGTCCGACAAACGTGCCGTTTGTCCGACAAAAACCCTTGCCGAAACCTCGTGTAACGAGAGCGGTTTTGCTCCAAAGTCGCAATGAAATAACATCAGATGATTACCGTGCAATGACACCCAAAAAGAAGAACATAGGATCAGAGAGATGGAAGAAGATCTCATTTCGGGTTCCAAACGGAGACGAACGTGCCAAGATCGAATATCTTTATCAGAAGTCGGGGATGAGACACCCGACCGCTTTCATCCGTGCAAGGCTGTTAGATCAGAATTTCAAGACCGCCACCGTCAACGTCTCCCTACAGAAGTTTTGCGACCAGCTCACTTCTCTCATTTACCAGGTAAACAAGATCGGGGTTAACTATAATCAAACCGTCCACGCCATTAATACCCATCATGGTCTCAAAGTGAGCATGGCACTTCTGAAGAATCTTAGCTCACGTACCGAACAATTACAGCTACTACTTGAGAAGGTCATCGCCCTCGAGGACGAGCTTAGGGATCTCGTCGTCTCCGAAACCAATACTTCTGACCAGTCATGATCGCAGACATCACCAAAGCTTCGCCAAACATACGGAAGTCGCTCCACTATAATTTTAAGAAAGTGGAGAAAGGACAAGCGGAGATTCTCATGGCGAAGAACCTCCCATCAAGCCTGCCCCTCACCGAGGAGGATGTCTTCAAAGAAATGATGGGTCGGATCCCTACAGGCATACGGACACGTAATCTTTCTTTCCACATCTCTCTTAACCCGGATCCCTCGGAGAAGATAGACGATGAGACCTTTAGAAAAATGGCCGAGGATTATATGCAGGCGATGGGCTATGGGGAACAGCCATACATCGTCTTTCTCCACCACGACATTGAACGAACACACATCCACATCGGCTCGACAAGAGTAGACGCTCTGGGAAATAAAATCAATGACTCCAATGAACGGTATCGCTCTCAAAGGATAGTAGAGCAGCTAGAGAGGAAATATCACCTACTTGAAACACCTAAGAGGAAGCAGGAGGAGCGAAATCGATCGCTCAGAAAACCTGAAAAGGTAAATTATAAGAACGCTGACGTAAAAGCACAGGTCGCAGCTGCCGTCAGGTACATCCTCAAGTATGGCACTTTCCAAACTATAGGAGAGCTAAACGTCTTACTCGGACAGTATAACGTAGCAGCAGAAATCACGAAGACGGTGTACAAAGGAAAAACCTATGAGGGGATCGTATACGTCCCCACAGACGATACAGGGACAAAGATAGGCTCTCCGGTCGCATCAAAAGATCTGGGGAGAGGAACCGGTCTTCATGCCGTACGATACGCCATGAAAAAATCAAGGAAGCAGGCCTTGCCCTATCTTCCTATACTCAAAGAGGCCATACAGAGTTCTATGAAAGGAAGTCCGGATATAAAGGTCTTCTCTCAACGGATGGAGCGTAAAGGCATCCTCTTTATTCCACGCATAAATGACTCGGGGCGAATCTATGGAGTCACCTTCCTCTTTAAGGATAAGCAGGTAGCCATTAACGGTTCCCAGCTGGGCAAACAGTTCTCTGCTAATCTGTTTAACAGCTACTTCACGGGAGAACTTAGCGGTAACCCTTTTATCCTTTCTGATGAACAGTATCGTTCCACCTTTAGACAGAGAGAACCCTTCGATCACACCACTCCATTTGCATGGCAGGACATAACCGATCTGTCGCCTATAGATACACTGGCCAATATGTTCTCGTCCTCAGAGAATGAGTACGAGAATCAACAGGAGGAGTACGAGCTGCAACACAACATCAGACGTTCTACTCGAAAGAAGAGAAGACGCAAGATCAATCGCTAACACAATAAACTATCCCATAATATTATGTCACAGGAAGACGATCTGAGAAGTCTGGCGAAGATACGATACGCCATTCTCACTATCTCAATAGGCATTATTTCCCTACACGTATACTGGCTCGCACGACCATATCTGGGCGACCTGGGTCCCATCGCTAATGGATTGGATATAGTCCTTTTCAGACTTGACAAGTCTCTTCATATCTTTTCATCAGTCTGGAAAGCCAAAGTTAGCTCTTTCGGCCTCTTTGCCCTCGCCTCCATAGCCGAAAAGGGTGTCAAGTCTACCAAAATCACATGGCAGGATGTGGCTTTCTATGCCTTTATCGGACTTTCCCTCTTTTGGGGAAACGTCCTATTCCTATATCTTCACCTGCCACCAAAGGTGGCTTTGTCTCTGTATGGAGGCACTTACGCCATAGCTTTCTTCCTGATGGTGAAGGCTGTTGCTTACGCATCACGCCTGATCCGTAACGGACTCTTGGACGATCCGTTTAATATCGAGAATGAAAGCTTTATGCAGGAGACGCGACTGATGACAAATGAGTATAGCGTCAATCTCCCAACTCGCTTTTACTATAAGAAGAAGTGGAACAAGGGTTGGATCAATGTCATCAATCCGTTTCGAGCCACTATGGTGCTAGGAACACCGGGGTCGGGTAAGTCCTATGCGGTGATCAATAACTTTATCAAGCAACAGATAGAGAAGGGCTTCGCCATGTATATCTATGACTATAAGTTCCCGGACCTCTCCACGATAGCTTACAATCACCTGAGACTGCACTGTGGTGACTACGGAGAGAAGGATGGCAAGCCTATCGAGCCGGAGTTTCTGGTGATCAATTTTGACAACCCCAAACAATCACATCGATGCAATCCGATTGATCCGGATTTTATGACCGACATTGCCGATGCGTACGAGGCCGCATACACCATTATGCTAAACCTTAATAGGACGTGGATCCAGAAGCAGGGAGACTTCTTTGTGGAGTCTCCTATTATCCTGCTTGCGGCCATAATCTGGTATCTCAAAATTGTCCACGGTGGCAAGTTCTGTAGTTTCCCTCATGCTATCGAACTCCTGAATCAGCCCTACAGCATTATCTTCCCGATCTTAACCACTTATGATGAGCTGGCCAATTACCTATCACCATTTATGGACGCATGGAAAGGCGGCGCACAGGACCAGCTGCAAGGACAGATTGCTGCTTCCGCCAAGATCCCTCATTCGCGTATGATCTCTCCCGCTCTTTACTGGGTAATGACAGGTAACGACTTCTCTCTTGACATTAATAACCCAAATCACCCGAAGATCCTTGTCGTAGGGAATAATCCCGACAGACAGAACATTTACTCGGCAGCACTCGGACTGTACAACAACCGCATCGTGAAGTTGATCAATAAGAAGGGACAGCGTAAGAGTGCCGTACTAATCGATGAGCTACCGACGATCTACTTCCGTGGTTTGGACAACCTGATTGCAACTGCCCGGTCGAATAAGGTGGCAGTCTGTCTCGGTTTTCAGGACTTCTCTCAGCTGGCACGAGACTATGGAGACAAGGAGGCGAAGGTGATCCAAAACACCGTCGCCAACGTCTTCTCCGGTCAGGTGGTCGGGGACTCTGCCAAGCTCCTCTCAGAGCGGTTCGGGAAGATCCTACAGCAGCGTCAGTCCATAAGCATCAATCGCAACGACACTTCTAGCTCGATCTCCACACAACTGGACTATATCATACCAGCCAGCAAAATATCCAACCTCTCGCAGGGAATGTTCGTCGGCACAGTGGCGGACAACTTCGACCAGAGGATAGATCAGAAGATATTCCATTGCCAAATCCTAGTAGACAGTAATAAAGTGTCGGAGGAGGAAAAGAAGTACGAACCCATTCCCGATATGTATGCCGTCCATTTTGAGGACGATGAGGATATGGAGAAGCAGATCAATGCTAATTACAAACAGGTGAAGGATAGCATACACAACCTGATGGCAGAGGAGATACAACGCATCAAGAAAGATCCTGAGCTGGCTCATTACCTCGATGGAACAGATGTCTCGATGTATATCAAAGAAGAGGAGAAAGAAGAGAAGCTTACTCCCAACAATAGTCCTAAAGACATAACTACCGAACAACTAACAGATGCTCAAGAACAAGAAAACAAGGAATTAGCTGACAGTCAATAGATGCTATCAGAGCCTTTGTTTATTTGTGCGCAAAAGCAGATCGCAACTGGGTAAAAGCAATGGATCCAAGGATCTTGGTTGCTAACAGAACCACTGGTGCCTGCCACAACCCAGACATACTTGAACCCGATAACAACTCCAGATAACCGATATATGGCGCAAGTGGAGTTGCTCTGCACGCAGGTGCTACAGAGACTCTATCAGTCTTTCGATCCTACGAGCTTTCTCTGATGCCTTAAGAAATTCCTTGTATTTCTCTTCTGCGCTTGATATCAGATCGTCATATGTGACCGCACGTGCGTGTTTGTTCTTTAATTCTTCGTTCACTGCAGGGAGATCGTCGGAAAGGCTATTAGGTCCCACAACAAGTACAGCTTCAATAGAAGGCTGATCCTCCCCACACTCTTTCAGACATTTTCTTAGAGCCTCAATGTATTTTTCGATCTGTCTTGCCGCATCATATTTATCGTATTTGTAATTTATCTTGTATCTCTTAAGCTCAATAATGACATGCTTCCCTGCAACCGTCTGATACCGTATATCCACACGTCCACTTCTCTCTTCCTCAGTAAGGCTCGCGTCTATGTCCTTAAATGCAGATTGTATTCTTTCCTCTTTGCGACCTGTCACCTGAATTGGCGTATCCCACGAAGGGTCTAGAAGCCATAGGTGCTCAAAGAGATACGTCTGAACAACCCTTTCCTTTACATTGTTGTCAAGATGATCTTTGAGTTCCTCTATTACCTGTAGTCGCTGTTGTACGATGTCGTAATAGAGTGATTCCTCAACATCTTGAACATTCTGAAGTATACGACCTAATGCCAGAAGGGCAGTTTCGTCAGTAATCTCTTCAAGTTCCCTCAGGTTCCCTTTGATCCTCAGCTTCTCAAAGGCAAGAATGCCATACTTGTAGAGGGACTTTTTGTCCTCCTCTTTATCGAATTCCACTTTCTCAATCACGTGAAAAATATTCTGGGCTATAGGTCGCTCATCAGGACTTAGTCTTTCATACCATTCTCCCAGAACCTTATTGCTTTCCGTCGCTTTATCTACAGCTTGTTCCCGTCTCAACTCAGACCATTCTCTCTGGATCTGTTTGAGGACGCTGTAAAGCACATCTTTGAGTTCCTCAAAGCGGTCGTCGTTCTCGTTTATCTGTTGTCGATTGCTAGTTGCTATATCATCTTGGTCATCAAGATCCAAAAAATCAGCGTGTATCTCTCCTACCATATAGTTCGCATAGAAGCCACTCTCGCCGTATGAGGAAAGAATATCCTCCTGTGCCAATTTGCCACGGATGAAAATTGAGATCTGATTGTTGTTTACGCCATCCGACTTTAGTTGGCTCGGCTTCTGTACCGTCCCGATCCAACCTTTCATCTCATAGTTCTTCCCTACTCGGTCACCAAACGTTCCTTGTATTTTATTTTGAAGGTGCCTGTCTAATTCTTCTCGGTAATTTTCTGTACACCAGATAAAATCCACTTTGTCTTGGTAGCCTCTATCTGAAGGTGTTATCTCTCTGTCATTCAAAAATACCCGGAACGGATTTTCTTGGGTTGACCTTAAAGAAAAACGTTTCGCTATCCGTGGACGCAGGAATGACTCAGTCCTGTTTACACTACTCTTTATATCCCTAATGATAACAGTAGTCCCTGAGACGCCCTCTACCAACTCACTTTTAAACTCAATCTCAGCCGGATGGTATGTCTTCTCACCTTTTGTGATGGAAGATTGCAAGTCTTCAAGTCGTATGACGAATGCTTCTCCCTCAGAAGACTCTTTCTTCGTATGTATCTCAATACATCTGGCGATTGATAGTAGCGACAACTTCCCAAGCCCCTTCCTTCCCATCACCTGCCTGTGAAACTTCTTGGATACGGCTTCATCATTTTCTCTCCGTCGGTAACCGACGTGAAGGTACTTGCGATTGATGTCCTCAATATCCATCCCCTCCCCATTGTCTGAGATGCGGATTTCAGAGGAGTTCCCGTCTACGATCTTAATATCTACCCTGGTAGCATCGGCATCGTAACTATTTGCCACCACCTCCGATAAAACCGGAGGCGTACTACTATAAAGATTGATACCCAAATGATCAAGGACATTAAGGTCAATGGTCATCTCATACTTGTTAGATCCTTCCATATTCTTGCAAGTGCCTTATGATACTTTCTCCTGTTATTTCTCCAAGCCTTGGTGGAACAGCATTTCCAATCTGCCTTGATACCTTCGTTATTGAGTAATCCTCACCATCTGGGACAAATTTGTAGTCATTCGGGAAAGTCTGCAAGATGGCTGCCTCCCTGACCGATATCGCCCGGTCTTGATCCGGATGTCCAAAGCGTCCATTCCCAAGTCCTGTACATTGTGTGGTCATAGTCGGAGCCGGGGCATCCCAGTCCATCCGACCATAGACACTTCCAAACTTTGCACCGCTCCCCTTCTTGTGGCACTCCAATCGCAGGTCCTCGGGCCAATCCTTCCAGCTGCCATTCTCAGGCGTGGCTTTGATGCGCCTAAGGTTTAGTGGTGAGAGTCGACGAGCTTGGTGCAAGGGATCTTTCTCACATTTCTCCCCTGACTTTATGGGAGGTAAGTGGGAGATGGACTCTCTTACGGTAACATACTGATCCGGAGTATGCGTCGGTGGAATAAGGTGTATGTCTCCTATCCGTGAAGCGACAAGTACTAGACGCTTTCTCGTTTGTGGAATCCCATAATCCGGGCAATAGACATTCCGAACGTCTATACGATATCCGTTACGTGAGAGAGTTTCAACAAAGTTTTCAAGCACCGGCATTTTCTTGAACTGTGCGATCTGCGTGACATTCTCCATCGTCACGATCTCCGGCTTTACGGACTCCACAAGTCTCCCGAACTGGGATAGAAGGGAGTACTGCTCCTTCTTCTTATTCCTATTTGTATGGGAGTATGTTGAAAAGGGCTGACAAGGAGCACATCCGGCAAGCACCCTGAAGTCATACCCTCGAAAGTAGCCGTTGACCTGATTCGCACTGACACTATTCACGTCCTGACTGACGAATCGTGCCCCAGTGTTTGTTTCAAAAGCATACTTGCAAGAACTCTCAATATCAATCCCTGCAATGATGTCAAAACCAACCTTGTGGAGACCGTAGCTCAAGCCACCGATTCCACAAAACAAGTCTACAACACCAACTTTACCCTTGTTCATTGATCTTAGTTCTCAAAGTAACTAGCACCCCAAATTTACTCCAAATGAATCAAAGAATAAAACAATTGGCTGTGCCCTCAATTCCGCGAATAGCATCATAGGGCATCTACTACGGGACAGGTTCGTAGGACAGTGCGCTGTACGTCTCTCTATTCATCATCATATTTTTATTCCATTACTCTTCTTCTTGCTCTCTTTCTCTTGGATGAGAGTCTGTATATACCCAGAGTGGTACTTTGACCGTTTAAAGGAACGTCTACCTTAATGTGAATGTATTTGTCAGGATCCACACCGTCACATTCAAACTGTTTCCTTAATGCCGGCTCCAGCTTCTTAGCCAACACATGAACCTCATCAATGATAAAAGCTGGATCAGCCGAGAAACAACGCGCTCGACCATCCATCCCCAGCTGTAGCCATCCCTCTTTTACTCTCACAGGTTGATAGTACTCTAGTGCCATCTTCTGTTCTTTACTGAGACGATGACCCTTGATCTGGTTCTTATACAGAGGATTTCCCGAGACATCGTCTACTGATCGCTTGATCAAAGAGCCATCTTCACCAAACATCTCATTAAGATAACACCCCATAAGTTCGACTTTGTCGCTGGTTAGGTGACCTGACTCAGAATAAAGCTTTTCCTCCTTAAGGACACCATTAGATCCATACCTACTTTCAGCCAATAATGCACCTGAGTCATACCATTCCTTATGAATTCCAATTGGTCTCCCTGACACATATATGCCGCTATAGATCAATTGACCACGATCATTGAATCGCTCAAATAAGCCCTCCACATTGCCTTGCAGGTCGTAATTACGAACAAAAGATAGCTGACCATTGTAGTGATGACCCAATTCTCTTGCGTCAAAGCGTAGCTGGCTCCTATATGTTTCACGACCCGCTTCATCCCATCGCCTTGTAGTACAGCCGAAGATGTCCGATTTATATTCTGTCTGCTCTGACAGCTGACCATTGGGATACCAATGCTCCCACAACCCATCAGGTTTATTATCGTTATTGAAACGCAATCTGCTACGCAGTTGCCCATCCTCATAGTAATAATTGATCTCCCCTACAGGTCTGTTGTTTCTGACATGTGTCTCGGACTTCAATACCCCATTAGGATACCAAGATTGAAGAAACCCTTCTGACATACCATCGTCTGTAAACGTCCCTCGATACAGAAGATTACCGGCAGAATCATACTCTTCTTCAATATGCCCCTTTTTCTTCGTTATCAAATCCATAATCACATCTTCATTCCTAACTGCTTCCGCTCACATAGATCTGCAGTCTCGTTTTTCTGTAGAGCTACTTTCTGCTTATCTACGTCTATTTGAATTAAATTGTCTACTATCTTTGAGATCGCATTCTCTCTTTCTAGAGAATTATATTTCCCAAGTGTAACTGGTCCTTCCATGCCAATGTCATAGGTCATGTAGAAGCGAAGAGAGCGCGACATCTTTTCTGCAATTTGATTAACCTCATCTTGAATATTGGATGGGTTGTCCTTGAAAAATCGAGGTTTCCCTTCTATGTCAAGCTTTAACCAACCATCTTTGTACTGGATTGGTTGGTAGCTAAGAAATGCCATCTTACTCCATTTATCTAGCATAAGACGCGTCATAACAGCATCTGTCATATTTTGTCCATTAGAATACACATCTCGTTGCTCCAAACCGAACTCGCCATAAATCTCCCTTGGATCATCCAAAACATTCGACTTATACATTGCCGAACATTTAATGTTGTCAGATTGCATAAACAATTTATCAAAAGCACAGGTCCCCTTCTCGATACCTTTAAAAATCCGAACTAAACTAAAAGACGAGTAATATTTCTGTCTGCATGAGGTTGTTATAGATTGTTCTTCTAGGAGACCATCCTTAAACCCTGACTGCATAGACATTCCTATTTTGTACATTTCACACGTACCATCAAGTCTGCCATTTTTGAAAGCCAACTTGTATCCAGCAAGGTCATCTTCTACCAGATCCCTATAAAGGAACTGACCCACCCCATCGGGCTTCCCTTCCTTAAGTTGCACTCTCAGCGCATACCATTCATCTTCATCAAAATAACGCTTGGCTAAAATGTCTTTCTTGCACTGGGCTTGCTTACAGATGCCATTCACTAGAGACACTGCTTCGCGAAATACTCTTTCATATGCATCGTTATCAACAAAAATCATAACTATTACTCTTCTTAATAAAAACTACATCCTTATTCCATTACTCTTCTTCTCAGTCTCTGAGAGGGACTGAGAAGCACCAATGCTCTCCTTTTCTGACGCAGAGGAGGTGTCAGGCTTGATTTGAATCAGATCGGCTAAGCCACTCCACCTGACATCATCATGCGCCAGCTTGGTCAACGCCACGGCTCTCTCCTGAGCCAGAGTATAAACTTCATCACGGATGTTGGAGGGATCCGTCTTGTACAGGCGTGCAGTTTCGTCCTTACCTCGCTGCAACCAACCATCTTCCACCTTGACAGGTTGGTAATTGACAAAGGCACACCGCTCCAGAGGATTTAGCCCATACTTCGCAATCTGTTTGTCAAAGCCATATTTCATACCTACAGCACGCAGGGCCTCATTGGAGCTTAGTTCTGCTTTCCGCCCAAAGACCTTGTCCGGATAAGCAAAATCATAGGTCTCCTGAATTGAGCAGCCTCGCTTTACGCTCTTATCATCAAGAGTAAGCCACATACTGCGACCCTCTTCTTCATGACGCATGTAAAGCTTTATGTCCCTTTGAAGCTCCATCCCAAGAATACTTCCGGAGCCGATACCGGAAAAGAAGAGTCCACACCTATTACCTTTCGGGACGACCACTTCCTGAAAATCAAAATCCTTATCCACAAGGTCTTTTAGATCCACCTTAGTAAGGAAAACAAGTAACCCCAAGTCGGGGTTTTTCACAAGCTCTTGGACAAATTGATCGTAGCGGACAAACTCCTGCCCATCTCGGGCAGAAAGTTCAGGAAAAACTCCAACAGTCTTGGCTCCCTCGACATGCAGAAGTTCCTCTACCTTGGATGGGTTTAGATTGAGCTGATCAATCATATCTCCGAAGTAGGTGTTTTTGTAGGCAAATCCATTTTCCGACTCAAGCTCATATGAATTGACACAGTCAAACCCAATAGTCATATCTATATAGGCACAGACCTGACCATCAAGACCGGTGTTATTGACTAACTGCTCTATCGGCTCACTGACATCACGAACGTGTATTTCATCCACAATCTCACCTTCATAGTCGGAGAAAAAGTCATCCACCTCGTTTGCCGGATATCCCTTATCTTCAAGCTTTGTTTTCAGCTCACCCATCACCTCGTAAACGGCTTCATCAATCTGGTCATCGGTAGCCTGGTCCACAACCTCATATAACGCCTCCTTGGAATGCGACTCTATACACTCCTGAAGGATATTCAGATAGTCATTCAAGTTATCCATGGGATCACTATAGAAAAGCCGGTACTGAGCGTCCATCTCCGATATGACCACATCTAATGTCAGCTCAGGAAGATCCTCTTCGTAATCCCAAATTGACTCCATCTCAAGCTCGGTTTTCTCACGTATCTCTTCAGACTGAATACTGGCTAGTATCATCTCTTTGTTACCGGGGGAGAGTTCACCAAGCTCTTCCTCTATGGCTTCATCCAGGCTGTCGTCTAACTCATCTGAGACTCGACGGGCCACCTCCTCAACAACCAACCAAGTCACAAGCTCAGGGTGGGTGAGGTCATCATCTGTGATCGACTCACCAAGATCGTTCTCAATATCTCTCTTGTAATCTTCCAGATCGTCCATGTGCTTCAAGTAAAACTCCTTGCAATCGTCTGTGTAGACAAACTCTCCTACCAACCCAGAGCGACACCCTCCGTATGCCAGGTCATTGAAGAAATCATCTACAGTGGTGCGATCCTCTACATGACGCTTATAGATCGCCTTTAACTCCTCACTGAATGAGTAGTTATCTACCCCCGCTTTCTCAAAGGCCTTGTCCATCATACTGTCCAAGACTCTGTCCTCGTAGCTTAGTACATTCTCTGCCATAACAAACACTTACTACATTGTTGTGATACATACATATAGAGCAAAGATGTTGGTTTTGGTACAGTCCTCAATGAAAACGACACCTACTTTATCACAATAGAGTAATATCTTCTAATATAGAGCACTCGTTACCCCCATTTGGGTGCTTCGGAAGACTTGCTTCGCAGTCCTCCTGCGCTCCAACCTGCCACCGAAGAGCTTGCAAGAGCGGGCGGTCGTGACAACCGCTCGCCTTGACGTACCAGCGTAACCACTTCGTGGCACTCTGACACTCTGCGCTCCTCGGTGTGGGAAACCCGTATCATAGCGGAGGGCTGACTTGATCTCCACCTGTTCTACACGCCTGCGGCAGTCTTCGAGAACAGCCCCTGAGTGTGGTGTCCTAGAAAAGTACACACATAGAGGAGCAGAAATGAACAACAAGAATG
>OBRP01000084.1_pt1 | contig 13105 bp, 10 predicted proteins | sample 1475681 | NCBI WGS metagenome assembly OBRP01 (sample SAMEA3360695, study PRJEB22359) | human gut metagenome | biome: ENVO:urban biome; feature: ENVO:human-associated habitat; material: ENVO:feces | place: Bangladesh | collected 2011
AAGAAAACACGGTCAACGCTTAAACCACGTGGACCTAATTCTTAGGCCACTCCAGGTAACGAAGCGGAGAATCAAGCCCATGTACATGTGGTGATTATCGGATTTTCTTATCAGGATGAGCGTCCGAAGTATCTTTTTGAGCATCCTAAAGAGGGGGAGTCTCGCCGCTACCAGGTGGAACATGTTAACGGTTATCTAACAGCTGCTCCGGATGTGTTTGTGGAAAAACGAGCTAAACCGCTATGTGAAGTTGTTCCGATGGTTGCGGGTGGTAAACCTACCGAGGGTGGAAACTTGCTGCTGTGGCAGGAAGAAAAGGACGAGCTAGTAGCGAAAGAACCAGCAGCCGAAAAATGGATTCGCCCTTTCTCTATGGGAGCGGAGTTCATTAATGGTAAACCGCGTTACTGCTTGTGGCTGGTTGATTGCCCGCCGCCAGAGTTAGCTCACCTGCCGCTGGTGCTGGAACGGGTACGCCGGGTAAAAGAAATGCGGCAATCCTCGGCTAAGGCAGCGACCCGCAAAAAGGCAGATACCCCCTGGTTGTTCGATGAAATCCGCCCCCCGCAAGGAGATAATTATATTGCAGTACCTGCAGTTTCTTCTGAACGCCGCAAGTATGTGCCCATTGGGTTTGTTGATAATGGCATGATTCCAGGTAATAAACTATTTTTTATCCCAAATGCGGGGCTATATGAGTTCGGTGTCCTCACCTCCCAGTTTCATAATGCCTGGATGCGGGCAGTCGCAGGTCGCTTAGAAATGCGCTACAACTACGGGAATACTACCGTCTATAACACCTTTATTTGGCCTGACCCCACCCCGGAGCAAAAGCGAGCAATCGAGGAGGCCGCCGCCCTCGTCCTCGAAAAAAGAAAAGCCTATGCCCCGGCTACCTTGGCGGAGCTGTATGACCCGGATAATGATTTCCTCTATCCCGAGCTTACCCGGGCGCACGCCCAGCTAGATAGGGCAGTAGAAGCCGCCTACGGGGTGGACTTTGCCGGTGACGAAACCAAAATCACCTCCCACCTGTTCACCCTCTACCAAACCGCCACTGCCCAGAGCTATAAGCCGGTTGATAAATAAATGGAAGTTTATCCACCTTAACTGCTGCTTATATTGTTGCTGGGTCTGAAAGTAAATAAGAGTTTGTGGCTCTATTATTCTTTGAAACGATTGCTAATTACCTGATATTTTGAATGCTTTTCTGATAGATAACAGATATACTGACAGTACCAGTACCGGCTCGCCCTCCCGTTTATGCGGGATGTGGTCAGAGCCGGTCTTCACCTATTGAGACCCTAGGAGGGTTGATTATGGGTAAACCTTGGACAAGCGTTAATGAACAAATACAGATACTCACTGGACGAGGACTGATTGACGCTTCTGACTACAAGCACTACTTATCGCAGGTTGACTATTATCGACTCTCTGGTAAACCTCTACTCACTAGCCCCGTTTGAGTGGCGCAAGACAATAGCAGACCTCTACCATGCTCGGACAGATGAATTTGAATCCTGGTTACGTACTATGAATTATCTACGTAACATTTGTGCGCATCATGCTCGTTTATGGAATCGTAAACTGGTGATTCGTCCCTCCGTAAAATATCGAAAACAAGACTCTAAATTAGGGGAATGTCTACATCGAAATGACAGAGTTTTCTTATCTTTGAGTCTTGCAGCCTACTTACTTGAACAAAAGAATTTCATTAGACAGATAGAGCTTATAGCTTCGGTCTTATGTAGATTTCCTAAAAGTATTCCTCAATGTTCGATTACAGATATTGGTGCGCCAGAAAACTGGGAAAATCTTACGTTTTGGTCAAGATATTGTAACTAATCGTCAGCCCGGATTGCCTTATGGGTAAGCAGAGCTTGGGTAGTGTTCTACCTGGATACAGGCGGCCATAGGGTGCCTACGGGGTGGACTTTGCCGGTGACGAAACCAAAATCACCTCCCACCTGTTCACCCTCTACCAAGCCGCCACCACTCCCTGACCGGGGTAAACCACAAATCTGGCGGAGAAGCTAGTAGCTGCTGATAACCCTGGCTTGCAAGCAGCGCTTCCCGCAGCTGCCGCGGGCGGGGTTTATAGGTAAAGCTGCTTACATATCGCGAAAACGAATAGGCTGACGTGAAGTCCCTTATAACTTAAAAACAGGTAGTTTGTGTAGCTGTTTCCAACAGTGTCGGCTTGTCTCCTGTTTTGAGGATTAAAAATCCCTGCATAAATGTTGCAATATGCGACACATATACTTATCTTGATGGTAAAGGTAAGGAAGGGGGGTGGCAGTAGTGAAAACCGCAAGTGTGAATGTTCGTATTCAGGAAAATGTGAAGACCAAGGCCGAAGAAATCTTGGATACTATGGGGGTTTCTCGCGCGACCGCGATTGATATGTTTTATCGGCAAATCATCATGCACAATGGGATTCCTTTTCCCGTAACTATCCCCAGTGAGCTTCCTGCGCGTGACGCTTTGGATGAAAGACGGTTTAACGCCCTCATGAGCGCGGGATATTCCCAAGCTCTATCAGGTGACTCCTACGGTATTGACGAAGTATTCGATGATTTGGGTAAAAATCTGTGATGGATCAGTATGCAATCCGCGTTACCGCACAGGCGCGACCAAGCCCAGCAATTAGAATCGCATATTTGGTGAAGCTCGTGAGCTTGTCTATCTGCGCCAACTCTAACAAGACGCTAGTTCGCTCAAATATGTAAAGCAGTTTTACATATCGCGAAAACGTGTAAAAAAATCGCGAAATTTTTTACACGTTCCCCAAATGGGTGGTTCAAGTTGTCATGACCCGGAATGGAATTCTAGAAATCAGCGTGAATGGGGAAGTTGCCGCTAGCTGCCGTGTCACTACCAAGCCGCACCACGTCCTCACCGCAGTAAAACCTCAGTCAAGAGAAAAACCTTAAAGGGCACTAAACGCTGCACAGATAGCAAGAGTACACAAGCATTATTTACCTGTCGTCCGCAGGTCAAAAAACTGAATAGATTTCCCCTGATAACAGCTAAACTAGATGTATATCTGAGCTTTATATCTTTCGATTTGCCCTGAAACACGGGTGTAGTGAAGAGGATATCGAGAAAGCTTTTTTCGGTGCGGTGTGCGAAATTGTTGAGCAATCGGATCCAAGAAAAGTGATTCGCTTAGGCTTTGATACTGTTGGGAGACTATTGGAAGTCGGCGCAATAGTTGAAGAAGATATCCGGGTTTTTCACGCTATGAAAGCACGGACTAGATACATTGAAGAAGCAGAGAGGAGAAAATGACCATGGCAACCCTAATTGACCGAGAAATGAGCGAATCGGAACTAGCAATCGCCGAACAATTTGAGCGCGGACTGTCGCAGGAAGAACTGAAAAATGCTAGCTTCCGCTTTGGGTCTGCGGTTTCTGAGCTCTTCCCTGCCTACCTTACCGAGCTACTGCACCAGCGTGCGATTAAAGATGGCGAAACCCAATTCGAAGTAATGCGCAAGGCAATGGAAGCGTATTTAATTCCCGCCTAAACCTGGTATTTCCACGCCACGAAGACGAGGAAATACTTTAAAAGACAATGCCCCACTACTTGAGAGGTCACTGATGCTCACTTGTCCTGAACCTGCCGAAAATCCTGTGCTCTGGCCGTGGGGAACCCGGCGGGAAGAGGACGGACAGTTATCTTTTGCCGGGCAAAAAGTAACTGACCTGGCGCAAAGTTTCGCCACCCCCTCCTACCTGTTTGACCTGGATGATTTCGCGGCTCGCGCCGAAACTATTTCCTCGGCGATGGCGGAAGAGTTTTGGGAGGGCTACGGATTTTCCGGTGCCAGCGTCTACTATGCGGGTAAAGCCTTCCTGTGTACCGCTTTAGGGGAAGCCATCACCAAGGCGGGGATGGGGATAGATACCGCCAGCCTGGGAGAATTATCAGTTGCGCTTAATCCTGCAATGGGAGCTGACCCCCAGAAAATCGGGCTGCACGGCAACAATAAATCCCTGGAATCGTTGCGTCTGGCACTGCGCCGCGGTATCGGAAGGATTATCGTAGATTCCCTGGGCGAAATCGACCTATTGGAGTCTCTTTGCGAAAGCGAAAACACCACCGCTCCGGTGATGGTGCGGGTAACCACCGGGGTGCACGCTGGGGGTCACAGCTTTATCGCTACCGCCCACGAGGATCAAAAATTCGGTCTCTCCCTGGCCTCTGGCGCCGCCCTCCAGGCAGTCAAAAAGATTATTGCCGCCCCAAATCTGCAGCTAGTGGGGCTGCATTCCCATATCGGTTCCCAAATCAAAGATTTAGCATCTTTCCAAGTAGCAGCAGACCGGTTGCTGGCTTTCCGCGCGCAGGTGCAACAGCTAGGTGAGGCCGTCCCCGAAGTTGATTTAGGTGGAGGCCTAGCTATTTCCTATCAGGGCGAGGACGTGCCTAGCGCCAGCGAATATGCGCGCTCCCTCGCAGCTTCGGTAAAGAAAGCCTGCGAGCAGGCCGGCACCGACATTCCCCATATTTCGATTGAACCGGGGCGCTGGCTAGCCGGTCCGGTATGCGTCAGCCTGTACCAGGTGGGAACGGTCAAGGATGTGCAGCTAGAGGACGGCTCTATCCGCAAATACGTGAGCGTAGACGGGGGTATGAGCGACAATATTCGCCCCGCCCTCTATGATGCCGGATATGTGGCGACCCTAGCTTCGCGCCTTTCTGATGCCCCCGCTGCTAGCTGCCGCATAGTGGGAATGCACTGCGAATCTGGGGATATTTTAGTGCCCGAAATTGCCCTCCCCGCTGATATTCACGCGGGTGATTTACTGGTAATTCCGGCTACTGGAGCCTATGGGCGAGCAATGGCCTCGAACTATAATCTGGTTCCCCGCCCCGGGGTAGTCGGGCTGAGTCGTAAAGCGGCTCCGCGCTATATCATTGCCCGAGAAACCGTGGATGACCTACTGCGACTGGATACCGGAGCCACCGGCTTATCTCAGTGATAAATCTTCGGAGCGCTCGAACACCAATAACCGTTAGAGTAGAAAACCCCGGCGGGTAAAAACCCTGCCAAAAATGCTGAAAAGAGGGTGAACATGAAGCAAGCGGTGAAAATAGCAGTCCTCGGGTGCGGAACTGTGGGGGCGCAAGTAGTGCGTCTACTGCAAGAACGCGCCGCTGATTATCAGGCTAGGTGTGGAGCCAGCCTAGAGATTATTGGTATTTGTGTACATAATCTGGCGGCTCCCCGCCCTGATTTTATTAGCCGCGACCTGCTTACCGACCAGGCAGAACCCTTGATTGATCAAGCCGACCTGGTAATCGAGCTAATCGGGGGAATCGAGCCGGCGCGCACCTATATTACCCGCGCCCTCGAAGCTGGAAAATCCGTGGTCACCGGGAATAAAGCCCTCCTCGCCCAACACGGTCCGGAACTGTTTGACCTTTCTCGCGAGCGGGAAGCCGACCTTTACTATGAGGCCGCAGTCGCTGGAGCCATTCCGGTGGTTTACGGATTGCGTGAATCTTTAGCTGGCGATCGCGTCCAAGTGGTGCAAGGCATCGTTAATGGCACCACCAACTACATGCTTGACCAGATGGAAAAGAAAGGCTGGTCATTCGAGCAAGCGCTTACTACTGCCCAAGAACTCGGATATGCCGAAGCAGATCCGACCGCCGATATTGATGGGTTAGATGCCGCCGCCAAATGCGCCCTACTTGCGCAGCTGGCTTTCCACACCCGGGTTTCCTTAGATCAGGTAGCGGTGAAAGGGATTCGCAGTATTACCGCGGACGATATTGCCGACGCCAAAGAGTCGGGGCGCACCATTAAACTGTTGGCGATTGCCCAGCTCGCGCAAGATGAACAAGGACGCGAATGTGTATCTTGCCGGGTAGAGCCGGTATTGGTGAAACCAGAAAATCCCCTCGCGAGCATTGCGGGAGCCTTCAACGCGATTGTGATTGATGCCGAGGCCGCGGGCAGATTAATGTTCTACGGTCAAGGTGCTGGCGGGGTACAGACCGCTTCCGCCGTGCTTTCCGATGTGGTGGCCGCCGCGTTCCACCTGGTATCCGGGGGGAGCGCCCCGCGTGAATCCGCGTATGCAGATTTACCGCAAATGCCAGCCGAACAAGTGAGTTCTAAGTACAGTATCCGTCTGCAGGTCGAGGACGTAACCGGGGTATTAGCCGAGGTAGCAGGAATTTTTGCTCGTCGCGGCATCTCTATCGAACAGGTGCGCCAGCGCAGTGACGCTAAATCCGGGAAAGCGATTGTTTCTTTGTCAAGTGACTGGGCTAGTGCGGGAGACATAGACTTGACGGTGAAAGATTTGGAAGCCGCCGACCCGGTGAGCCAAGTAATTCAAGTAATCAGTATGGAGGGCTAGCAAGATGGCGCATCTGTGGCAGGGGATAATCAACGAATATCGCGATTGGCTCCCCATAAGCGAGGACGAAGCAATCGTCACCTTGCAAGAGGGCGGCACTCCGCTGGTTTATTCCGATGATTTGTCTAACGAGGTGGGGGCGCGTGTCTATATCAAGGTCGAGGGCATGAATCCTACCGGCTCTTTTAAAGATCGCGGTATGACCATGGCGATTACCAAGGTGCTCTCTAGCGGGCAAAAAATGGTGGCTTGTGCCTCTACCGGCAATACTTCGGCTTCTGCCGCTGCCTATTCGGCAAAGGCTGCCCTGGAATGCGCAGTCATCCTGCCTGCTGGGAAGATTGCTGCCGGAAAACTCGCCCAGGCAATTGTGCATGGGGCAAGGCTAGTGGCAGTGGATGGAAACTTTGACCAATGCCTGACTATTACCCGCCAGCTCACCGAATCCTATCCGGTAGCCCTGGTTAATTCGATTAACCCCTACCGCCTGCAGGGACAAAAAACTGCGGCTTTTGAAATTGTTGATTTCTTGGGGGATGCGCCTGATATTCATGTTCTCCCGGTTGGAAATGCCGGTAACATTTCCGCCTACTGGATGGGATATAACGAATACGCTGGTCGGCGCACCGCGGCATCCTTGGAAAAAGAAACCACGCTAGGTGAGGCGCGCGCCAGCAAAGTTCCGCAAATGTGGGGTATCCAGGCTAAAGGGGCTGCACCTTTCGTTGCTGGACACCCGATTGACAACCCGGAAACCGTGGCGACCGCTATCCGCATCGGCAACCCGGCTTCCTGGGATTATGCATCGGCAGCGCGGGACGATTCCCACGGTTTTATTACTGCGGTCAGTGATGAAGATATTTTAGCTGCCCAGGCGCGCTTAGCAGCCGATACCGGCATTTTTGTGGAACCAGCTTCCGCGGCCTCGGTTGCGGGACTGCTGTGGGCTGCTGGCGCAGGTAAAGTACCCGAGGATGCGACTATTGTGTGTACGGTCACTGGTAACGGTTTGAAAGATACTGCGACTGCTCTGGGTGATCGTGATATTAACCCGCAGGTAATCGCGCCCACCCTGGAGGCCGCCCTCACCGCCCTCGACTTGAAGTAACAGGAACCAAGCAAGATGCGGATTGTTAAGGACGAGGCGGAAGTAAAAGTTCCTGCCACCTCGGCTAATCTGGGGCCAGGATATGACTGTATGGGACTAGCGCTTTCCCTGCACGATCGAGTACGGTTTCGAGCTACTGCCGGGGCCACCCAGGTACATGTGCGCGGTCAAGGCAAAGACAAGCTGCCGGAGGACGAGAATCACCTGGTAGTGCGGGCTATTCGCCTCGGACTCGATGCGGTGGGAGCCTCCCAAGTGGGGGTGTCCCTGTGGCAAGAAAATCAGATTCCCCAATCGCGGGGTCTGGGTTCATCAGCGTCCGCCATCGTTAGTGGTCTCGCTCTGGTGCGGGCAATCATTGCCGAACCGGAAGCGCTTGATAGCGACACTATGCTGCGAATTGCGACCTATCTAGAGGGACATCCCGATAACTTGGCGCCGGCAATTTATGGGGGGATTACCGTATCCGGAATCGAGGGTACTTCTTGCGAGTAAACCGCCACTACCCGGCAACTTAGCTCCCCATTTTTAGAAATGGGGGCAGGTGAACAGGAAGAAATTTCAGGGGAATCTGAGGTAAGTAACCCGGTTCTGGCAAGTGAGTTTCCAAAAACCTGGGCACTGAAAATCAAGAATCAATACGATTTGCGACCTACCGTGTTTATCCCGGATTTCGAGTTGGATACTTCCCAGGCGCGCTCTTTGCTTCCAGAACAAGTTCCTCATGTGGATGCCGCCAAAAATGTGGCTAACGCGACGCTGCTGGTGTGCGCCCTAGAAAATCATCCTGAGCTGTTAATGGCCGCCACCGCGGACTATTTACATCAAAACTATCGCCGTGCCGCTATGCCCGCTTCGGTTGATTTAATGTATTGGTTGCGTGCTCAGCAGTTACCGGCGGTTATTTCTGGGGCAGGGCCTTGCGTGTTGGTGCTAGCGAATGTAAATGACCAGGTGAAATCGCAAGCTGAGAAAGCGGGTTGGAAAGTGCGCACCCTAGAGTTAGATACGCGCGGAGTGCGTGAACTATAACTAAAATCCCGGTAAATAGGGGAATGGTCAGGCTCACTGTGTCGCAGTTACCTACTGCTGCAAAATCCTGGTAGGCTAAATGCACGAAGGCAAAAGCAATCAGCGGAATACCGATTGAAAAGCTTAGTTCTAGTCTTCAAAACTCACGCCGATTTTTCTCGGTAAAAATTATCCAGACGCGTTTGCGTCATACCTACATTCAAAAGGAAAGTTTGTGAGCACAAACGAGAATGCTAATGAGCTTGGTGCTATGAAACTAGATCAGCTAAAAGCATTAGCAACAAAACTGCAGATTCGTGGGACTTCTAGGCTGCGTAAAAATGAGCTAATCGAAAAAATTACCGCGGCTCAATCCTCTCAGTCTGCAAATGCTGGAGCTACCCAATCAGGGGAATCGGCATCTGATAATAAAGAGACACTGTCCGGTCAGCCAAGACAGATGCGGGGGCGTAAACCGCGCCGTCACGGTGCTGTGCGTCAAGATTTAGACATAAAAGAAGACGCGAAAGAACAGTTAAAACAGGATTTGGCGCAGCAAGCCAACCGCAAGTCTCGTAATCAAGACAAGTCTGCCCAATCTGGCGAGGACGCACCGCGTTCAGTAGACGAAATTGCTTTACCTAATGCTGATGATGAAGACCGTGGTGACGGTCGGGGGCGCGGACGACGAAACCGGCGGCGTGACCGTAACCGGCATCGTGACGATAATTGGAATGACAATAATCGCACCGAACGTGCTGGTCGCGTTAAAGTTGATAACCGCGAAGAGGACAGTGAAGAAAATGATGAAGAATTGCTGCCAATCGCGGGGGTTCTGGATGTCCAAAGTAACCATGCCTTTGTGCGTACTTCCGGTTATGTAGCCGGTCCTAACGATGTTTATGTCACTTTGGGGCAGGTACGGCGTTGGGGATTGCGCTCCGGCGATGCGGTACAGGGCGCGGTTCGTCCTCCCAAAGAGGGCGATAATAATCGGCGACAAAAATATAACGCCCTGGTACGTTTGGATGCCGTTAATGGAATGAGTGTCGAGGACGCGCGGGCGCGTACTCAGTTCAAAGATTTAGTGCCGCTGTACCCGAATGAGCAGCTGCGTCTAGAGAACAATCCCAAGAATCCCACCCAGCGGATTATTGACCTGATTGCCCCGATCGGTAAGGGTCAGCGTGGGTTGATTGTTTCTCCTCCTAAAGCTGGTAAAACCATTATTTTGCAGCAAATTGCCAATGCGATTACCACTAATAATCCGGAATGTCACCTGATGGTGGTACTGGTTGATGAACGACCCGAAGAGGTTACCGATATGCAGCGCACGGTAAAGGGTGAGGTCATTGCTTCGACCTTCGACCGTCCCGCCTCAGATCATGCCTCGGTGGCCGAACTGGCGATTGAACGGGCAAAACGCCTGGTAGAGCTAGGTCAAGATGTGGTAGTACTGCTGGATTCAATTACCCGCTTGGGGCGTGCCTATAACTTGGCGGCTCCGCCCTCGGGCCGAATCTTGTCCGGTGGTGTGGACGCTTCTGCGCTTTACCCACCCAAGAAATTCTTTGGGGCAGCGCGTAACGTGGAAAACGGCGGTTCGCTGACTATTTTGGCTACTGCCCTGGTGGAAACTAACTCCAAGATGGACGAAGTTATTTTCGAAGAGTTCAAAGGCACCGGCAATATGGAACTGCGCCTGTCGCGGCAGTTGGCTGATAAGCGCCTATTCCCCGCGGTCGATGTGAACGCTTCGGGTACTCGCCGCGAAGAACTGCTGCTTAACAAGGAAGAACTGCAAGTTACCTGGAAGCTGCGGAGAATGCTCAGCGCCTTAGAGCCGCAGCAAGCCAGCGAATTTGTGCTTTCTAAACTCAAGAGCACCAATTCTAATGCGGAGTTCTTGATGATGATTGCCAAGATGAGCACCCAAGTTTAACTGACGGTTTCAAGCGAATTCTTTTCTGGGAATTCGTTTGCTATCTCGCCTTTGTGCCCCGCCGGAATCCCGGCGGGGCACAAAGTTTTAGGTAGTGGTTTATAGCTTAAAACTGTGGCAGTCGCTACGAATATAACGATTTGGTAGCGAAATGGTTGCATATTGGTTTAGACTGATTTTCACCTGGTCGAACCGGTCAGGTGATTTGTCTACTGAATGGGATAATCGTGGGACGTCATAGCCAAAAGGAAAAACCATTCCGACATCTACTCTGGCAAGTGGGACTGGCTACCGCTGTTATTGCGGGAGCACTCGGTACCTCCGGTGCAGTTGCCATTCACGCCTCCTCGCTACCTGCCGGACAGCCAGTACCGGAAACAACAGCGCAAACCATCACCGATACCAACCCGGTAGCCCAGGCAAGCGGAGAATACGGTTTTGAAAAAGTTAGCGCTAAAGTCTTAGACGAATCCCCTAAAACCGAAAAAACCGATAATAACAGCACGGTAAGCAGCGAAACTCCCCAAACTACTACCCGGGCAAACACCGGCGGAGCCAGTGCTTCCAGCGCGCAATACTCACTGGCAGCCTTACGTAGAGCCGGTGTAGTTCACTGGGGTGGATACAAATTCACCTATTATTCCCAAAAAGTCCTCCCCGGTGGAGGACTGCGGATTCCCGGACGACATGTAAACGCTAACGGCTATGTAGCTGACGCGGACGGCTATATCGTGCTCGCCAATGATGCCCCGAAAGGCACGGTTATAAACACTCCCTTTGGAGGACCGGGAAAGGTCTATGACCGGGGTACCCGGGGTAATCACTTCGACGTTTACACTTCCTAAACACGTCCTATCCCATTTGTGAAGGTGCGGTCGTAAACAGTTTCAACTGTACCCATTAGGGGCGATAGGGAACTCGGCAGCGCTCTCATCTAGGATAGAAACGATGAGTCTGCAAGCCATTGTCGAAAAAATAGCTAACGAACCGGTAGCTAAAGAGTTCTTTTCCCAGCCCACTAGCGCTAAATCTCTCTACTGTCCCCCTGGACTTAGACCGGCTCTAGCCGCGGCCGCAGCGCAAACCAAAACGCCAAACTCGCGCGAACTAATCTTGTACGTAACCGCATCGGGGAGAGCAGCCGAACAAGCAGAAGCAGAAATATCAGGATATATGCCGCAAGTGGCACGTTTTCCCTCCTGGGAAACCCTGCCCCACGAACGCCTGTCTCCCCGCGCCGACACTATGGCGCAGCGAATCGCCGTGTTACGCCGTCTCGTTCACCCCGAAAAACCGGGAGAACGCGCAGAAGCAATCCGCGTCCTCATCGCCCCCATTCGTGCATTACTACAACCGGTAATAGCCGGATTATCTGAAATTGAACCCCTAAAAATATCCGAGGGTGAAGATTATCCTCTGGACAAGCTGGCTACCCGCCTCCTAGACCTGGGATATGAAAAAACCGATTTAGTCGCTTCCCGTGGACAATTCGCGCTGCGAGGAGGAATCCTCGACGTGTTTGTCCCCGGTGAGCCCCACCCGCAACGTCTAGATTTCTTCGGAGACACCCTAGAAGAAGTAAACTATTTTTCCCTCTCTGACCAGCGAACTATCGAAGAAAGCATCAGTGGAGTGTGGGCTCCCGCCTGTCGGGAACTGCTATTAACCGACCAGGTAAAGCAACGCGCTAACGAGCTACAATCCTCCCTGCCAGGCGTAGCCGATATGTTAGAGCTAATCAGCCAGGGAATCCCGGTACAAGGCATGGAATCCCTAGCTCCGGTACTGGTCGGTGGGTTAGAGACTGTGACCTCACTGCTCCCGAAGGACACTACCATCATGATTGACGAACCGGGCAAAGTAGCTCGTAGAGCCGCCGATCTTTTGGAAACCTCCCAAGAATTCGAGCAAGCAGCTTGGCAAGCCGCCGCTGGTGGAGGAAAAATCCCTATCCACGCTTCCCGGGCGCTGCAAAGCCTCAACGATTTCAACCAAGAGGCACGTGAGAAAGGTTTAGGCTGGTGGGAGCTAACCGGACTGCCCAGTGCCGAAATAATAGCCAGCGAATCCGGGGAGGAAAACAGTTCCAACCCTACAGGCGAGGAAGCAACAGAACTAACCGGCAAGACCGAAATCGACACTGCTCCGCAAACAGATGGTTTGAGTGAAACTACCCGTCCTACCTATGTCTATAGCGGACAAAGCGATCTGGGGGCACGAGCCTCGAAAGGCTATCGCGGACATATCGACCAGGCAGTAAAAGACCTAAATCAATATCTAAACGCCGGTTGGCAGGTAGTTTTGTCTTGCTCAGGGCGAGGACTGGCCAGCCGATTCGCCGCTAACCTAACCGAGGCGGGGCTAAGGGCTAAAACAGTAGAAACCATAGATACGTCCTTAGAAACCGAAAAAGGCAGTGTCAAAGTTACTACCGGCAGAATCGCCAGTGGATTTACCTTAAAATCTTCGCGACTGCTGTTACTGACCGAAGCTGACCTGACCGGACGCGCCCCGCGCTCGGCGCAAGCTCCCCGCAAACTTGCCAGTCGCGCCAGGCGCACCATAGTCGATCCGTTATCCCTAAAACCGGGAGACTATGTGGTGCACACCCAACACGGGGTGGGACGCTTCGTGCAGATGATTAAACGAACTATCGGTAAAGGACA
>OBRP01000086.1_pt1 | contig 12764 bp, 19 predicted proteins | sample 1475681 | NCBI WGS metagenome assembly OBRP01 (sample SAMEA3360695, study PRJEB22359) | human gut metagenome | biome: ENVO:urban biome; feature: ENVO:human-associated habitat; material: ENVO:feces | place: Bangladesh | collected 2011
CAGCCCAGTGGTGAACCGCGCGGAACCCGTATTTTCGGGCCGATCGGGCGTGAACTTCGCGACAAGAAGTTCATGCGCATTATCTCGCTGGCTCCGGAGGTGCTGTAATGGGAGCGAAAATTAAGAAGGGCGATCTGGTAGAGGTCATTGCTGGCCGTACCAGTGACGAGAAAAAACTAGCTAAGCGCAACGAGCGCCGCGCTGAAAAAGGTTTGCCCGCCCTCAAACCAGGGGATAAAGGCAAGCAGGGGCGGGTACTTGAGGTATACCGTTCCAGTGACCGCGTACTGGTCGAGGGGGTTAATATCCGCACTCACCACACTCGCGCAGGTCAGAACCAGCAGGGACAGGCAACCGGCGGTATCGAATACCGGGAAGCTCCGATTCACATCTCTAATGTGGCGCTAGTTGATCCCAAGACCAAGAAGCCTACCCGGGTTGGCTTCCGTGAGGAACAGGCAGAACGCGGAGGACGGCTGCGTACCGTTCGGGTACGTTACGCGAAGCGTTCTGGGGAGGACATCTAATGGCTGAAGAAAAGACTCTAGTTCCGCGCCTAAAAGTGCGTTACCAGGAAGAAATCCGCAATTCTTTGAAAGACAAGTTTGAATACGAAAACGTGAACCAGATTCCAGGTCTGGCAAAAGTTGTCGTAAACATGGGTGTAGGCGATGCCTCCCATGACTCCAAACTAATGGAGGGCGCGATTCGTGACCTGACCGCGATTACCGGACAGAAACCGGTTGTCACTAAGGCGCGCAAATCTATCGCCCAGTTCAAACTGCGTGCCGGTCAGCCAATCGGCGCTCACGTTACTATTCGTGGCGATCGGATGTGGGAGTTCGTAGACCGTTTGGTTTCTACCGCGCTGCCGCGTATCCGTGACTTTAGAGGTCTTAGCCCCAAACAGTTTGATGGTCACGGTAACTACACTTTCGGCTTGACCGAACAGGCCATGTTCCACGAGATTGATCAGGACTCGATTGATCGCGTACGTGGTATGGATATCACTGTGGTTACCACTGCTAACAGTGATGATGAAGGTCGAGCACTGCTAAAGTTACTAGGCTTCCCGTTTAAGGAGGAACGTTAATGGCGAAAACGGCGCTGAAGAATAAAGCGAATCGTAAGCCGAAGTTCAAAGTACGCGGATACACACGGTGCAACCGCTGCGGACGCCCCCATTCGGTGTATCGCAAGTTTGGACTTTGCCGTGTTTGCCTGCGTGAGCTCGCTCTGCGGGGCGAACTGCCGGGCGTAACTAAGAGCAGTTGGTAAAAACTACTACGTTGCAGGTCTGAAACAGAAACCGCAGCGAGGAAGGGTTAGAACCCCAAAATGACTATGACAGATCCCATCGCAGATATGCTGACACGTCTGCGTAACGCCAATGCGGCGCATCTGGACAAAGTGTCTATGCCTTCATCAAAAATGAAGGCGGGAATCGCAAAGATTCTAGAAAATGAGGGCTATATTGCCAAAAGTGAAGTCACCGATGCCCGTGTGGGCAAGACTCTCACTTTGACCCTAAAATACGGAAGCAAGCGTGAACGGGCAATCACCGGTTGCAAGCGGGTTTCCAAGCCGGGTCTGCGTAAATACGCAAAATCCACTCAGTTGCCGAAGGTCATGGGAGGCCTTGGGGTGGCAATTTTGTCCACCTCCTCTGGTCTTATGACTGACCGTCAGGCACAAGACAAAGGCGTAGGCGGGGAAGTTCTCGCCTACATCTGGTAAGGGAGGGAACTAGGAATGTCACGTATTGGCAAGACTCCGATTTCCCTACCGGCAGGTGTGGAAGTAAAAATCGATGGCTTGAATGTTTCGGTTAAAGGACCTAAAGGTCAGCTGGAACGTACTTTTACCGGTGCGCTCACCATTCGTGAAGAGGACGGTAAAATCCTGGTTGATCGGGTAGAAGAAACTCGCCAGGCTCGCTCTTTGCACGGTCTTACCCGCTCTTTGATTTCCAACATGATTGAGGGCGTAACCAACGGTTTCACCAAAGAAATGGAAATCGTGGGGACCGGTTACCGCGTATTGACTCGCGGTAGCGATATTGAGCTGCAGCTAGGGTTCTCACACCCGGTACCATTTAAAGCTCCCGAAGGAATCGAATTTAAGGTGAATAGCGCCTTGTCGTTCACTATTTCCGGCATTAGCAAGGAACTAGTAGGCGAGACCGCCGCGAAGATTCGCAAGATTCGTCCTCCGGAACCCTATAAGGGCAAAGGTATTCGTTACAAGGGCGAATTCGTTCGTCGCAAGGCCGGAAAGGCGGGTAAGTAAATGTCATATACCCCTAAAGGTAAAGGCAAATTCGTCGCTCGCAAGCGCCGCCATATTCGGGTACGTAAACGCGTATATGGTACGGAGCAGCGCCCTCGTCTGGTGGTTACTCGGTCTAACCGCCACATGGTTGCTCAGGTTGTCAATGACGACTTGGGGCACACCTTGGTTTCAGCTTCTACCTTGGAAGCGGAGCAGCGAGGCGAAAAGATGAAGAAAGTAGATGCGGCTCGCCTGGTCGGTGAACGTATCGCCAAGCGTGCCCTAGAGGCAGGCATCACGGCTGTCGTGTTTGATCGCGGCGGCAACAAGTATCATGGTCGCGTCGCCGCGGTGGCTGAAGGTGCCCGCGATGGCGGTCTGAAGCTGTAGAGGAGAGGGAAAATAATGGCTGAAGAAAATAAAAACGCCGATTCCCGGGAATCCCGTGGCAAAGGCCGCGAAGACCGGGGGCGTAAGGGCCGCCGCGACAATCGTCGTGAGCAGGAAAAGAATCAGTATTTAGAGCGCGTAGTTACCATTAACCGTGTTTCTAAAGTAGTTAAGGGCGGACGTCGTTTCGCTTTCACCGCACTAGTAGTAGTCGGTGACGGTGAAGGAATGGTCGGTGTCGGATACGGCAAGGCTAAAGAGGTTCCCCAGGCTATTTCCAAGGGCGTGGAGGACGCGAAGAAGAACTTCTTCCAAGTACCGATGATTGGGCGCACTATCACCCACGTGGTACAGGGTGAGAAAGCTGCTGGCGTGGTTTTGCTTCGTCCCGCTTCTCCCGGTACCGGGGTAATCGCCGGTGGTCCGGTACGTGCAATCATGGAATGCGCGGGCGTTCATGACGTGCTAACCAAGTCTTTGGGTAGCGCTAATGCTTTGAACATCGTGCAGGCTACGGTGGCTGCTCTGAAGATGCTGCAGCGTCCGGAAGAGGTTGCGGCTCGCCGTGGACTTCCGGTTGAACGGGTTGTTCCCGAGGCAATGCTGCGTGCCCAAGCTGAGGCTCGCGCCGAGAAAGCTGAAAAGGCTAAAAAGGACGAGGCGGAGAAAGCCGCTGACGGGGTTGCTGAAGAGGTGAATGCCTGATGAGTAAGCTAAAAATCACCCAGGTTAAAGGTTTGGTGAATACCAACCAGAATCAGCGTCGCGTTATGCAATCGCTGGGTCTGCGCAAGATTCGTCACAGTGTGGAACATCAGGATAATCCGGCTATTCGTGGTCAGATTCGCAAAGTTGCCCACTTGGTGCAGGTAGAGGAGATTGGTTAATGGCTGAAGATACTAAGGTAACCGAGGCAGAGGAGACCACTAAAGAGGGCGTGATTCGGCTTCACGATTTGCGTCCAGCTCCCGGGGCTAATAAGCGTCGTAAGCGCGTGGGTCGCGGTGAAGGTTCGCAGGGTAAGACTGCTGGGCGCGGTACTAAAGGTACGGGCGCTCGCAAGAACGTTCATCCTCGCTTCGAGGGTGGTCAGATGCCTTTGCATATGCGCCTACCGAAGCTGCGCGGATTCAAGAACCCCTTCGCTACTGTTTATCAGGTAGTGAACCTGGATCGTCTACAAGATATCTTCCCTGAAGGGGGAACGGTCACGGTTGATGATTTGGTTTCCAAAGGAGCGGTTCGCAAGAACTCTTTGGTTAAGGTTCTGGGCACTGGGGAAATCTCGGTGAAACTGGAGCTAATCGTAGACGCTTGGTCTGCTTCTGCTAAAGAGAAGATTGAAGCTGCCGGCGGTTCGCTGAGCAAGCGTGAACAAGACTAATTGTTCTAATCTGCTCTTTGAGCTGTAGCTTTAAGAGTTTAGCTAAAGCTAAATCTGTATAGATTAATAGTTTCGGGCGGGGAGAGAATCTCCCCGCCCGAAACTATTTTTCTAGGGTGATGCTTAATTTGGGGTTTGTAAAGCCATTTCTAATTTTTTCTGCTTTGCCTATTTCGTGAGCGCATAACTCGGGTATTAGCCCCATAAATCATTTTTTGACCAGCAAGTGCCTGACATTCGGAATATGGCAGTGATTTATGACTCGCTTTTATCAAGGATTGACACCTGGTAGTTGTCGGCGTTTATACTCGAAACATATTTGTTACTAAATCGTTATATGTCGTTGACGCAATCAAACGGCGACATGACCCTCAGGAGATATAGTGCGTAAAACCTGGTTGATGGCACCAATCGTGGTTATGGCAGCTTTGGGATTAGTAGCTGCCGATTCTGTTCATCCTTCGGCTGGCGCTAACAGTACCAGTGTGAACGTTTCGCAACTAGCGAGCAATATGTTGCAGGAAAATCTTTACAACCAGGCTGTTTCGGTTGATGAAGATGTCAAGCTCCCTTCCAGTAAGGTAAACGCTAGTTCCGCGGGAGCTTCCAGCACGCTTCTTAGCGACAGTTCGGATACTGCTCTGCCCCAAGCCCAGACCCCCAACTGTGTTCCCCCTAGCGGTGATCCTCGGGTACAGGCCTGGCCGCGCCAAGTACGTACTATGATTACCCAGCGGTTCGGGGTTACCAATATCGGTGGTTTTCGCCCCGGGGATCCTCTCGATCACGGTAAAGGTCTCGCTCTTGACATAATGGTTCCCGTTTCGAGCACTTTGGGAGACACCATTGCCAACTGGGCAATTAGTAACAGCCAAGATTTGAATGTGAAATATGTAATCTGGAAGCAAAAAATCTGGATGCCTGGGCGCAGCTGGCAGGGGATGGGCAACCGCGGCTCTGTCACCGCTAACCACTTTGATCACGTACATATTAGCTTCAAAACTGGCTCTGGTCGCTGCCTCTAGCTCGGCTTTTAGCGTTTAGCGTCCGTTTTGTACCAAATTAGCTAAACTGATGACTAACTGTGCACTTGCCCTTAAAAATCTAAAAAAGTATTCCCAGAGAAACTTACGACCCTCGAATCCTATTACCGGCATTAAGCTTTGCATGTGCTATTAGAGGGCAAAATTGTGTAGGCTACTAAGGGTTAAAGAATCTTCTTTTATATGCCCTTAAAAGACATAGTGCTGGAGGCAGTTTGCTTAGCGTATTCGTACAGGCGTTCAAAACGCCCGATCTTAGGAAAAAGCTCCTGTTCACCTTGGCGATTATGGCGCTGTATCGGATTGGTTCCCATATTCCCTCACCGGGAGTGAACTATCCGAACCTACAGGCCTGCCTGAAGAATAATGAACAGAATGGTCTGCTCGACTTGGTGAACCTGTTCTCTGGGGGAGCGCTACTGTCTCTGTCCGTATTCGCCATGGGGATTATGCCCTATATTACGGCCTCAATTATTATCCAGCTGATGCGAGTGGTTATTCCCCGCTTCGAGGATCTTCACCGCGAGGGTCAAGCCGGAAAGGCTAAAATGACCCAGTACACCCGGTATTTGACCATCGGATTGGGGGTACTGCAATCGGTAACCATCATCTACATGGCTCGTTCCGGGCAGTTGCTACAGGGATGCGCGCCCTCTAAACCCATCATTCCTGACGAATCCGCGATTAACTATCTGATAATGATGGTCACCATGACTGCTGGTACCGGTCTGATTATGTGGTTGGCGGAGCTAATCACTGAAAATGGTATTGGTAACGGTATGTCCTTGCTGATTTTCACCGGCATTGTGGCAAATATGCCCGCCCACCTGCAGTCCATTGGGGCTTCCGGCGGGGTTTGGAAAGTTCTAGTTATTATTGCCCTGGTCGCCCTGATTACCCTGGCAATCGTGTTCGTGGAACAGGCTCAACGCCGTATCCCGGTGCAGTATGCTAAACGGATGGTAGGTCGGCGGATGGTCGGCGGTTCTACCACCTATATCCCCATGAAAATCAATATGTCGGGGGTTATCCCGGTAATTTTCGCTGCTTCGCTGCTCGCTATGCCGCAAATGATTTCCCGCTTCGGCAAACCCGATGCCGGTTGGGTTAGATGGATAAACGACAATTTCCAGCACGACTCCCTGCTGTATCTGATTTGCTATGCTCTGTTGGTATTGGGCTTCGCCTTCTTCTACACTCAAATCACCTTCAATCCCGAGGAAATCGCCGACAATATGAAGAAGTACGGCGGATTTATCCCCGGTATTCGGGCTGGGGCTCCCACTGCGGACTATTTGCACTACGTGATTAGTCGGATTACCAGTGCCGGTGCTCTTTACCTGGTGATAGTCGCTATGGTTCCGATTGTGGCGTTGATTCCACTTAAAGTTACCCAGTTGCCTTTCGGGGGAACCACCCTGTTGATTATGGTGGGCGTAGGTCTACAGACGGTTCAGCAGATTGATGCTCAGTTGCAGCAGCATCACTATGAAGGATTCCTCAAATGATTAAGCGTCTAGTTATTCTGGGCGCTCCGGGTGCTGGTAAAGGTACTCAAGCGCGTAGGATTTGCGAACTGCTGGATATTCCTACTTTCTCCACGGGAGCGATGCTGCGTGCTCAGATGCAGGAAGGTACAGAGCTAGGTATTAAAGCCAAAGAACTAATCAACCGGGGGGAGCTAGTCCCGGATTCAATAATCAGCTCTCTGGTGGAATCTGAGTTGAAATCTGAGCGTTTTAGCCAGGGATTTCTGGCTGATGGGTATCCGCGAAATCTTGAACAGGCTCATTTTATGGACAGCGTTCTTCAGGGTTTAGATACCCAGCTAGATGCGGTTATTAACCTGGATGTAGATTTAGAGGACGTTGTCGGCAGGTTGCTCAAGCGTGCCGAGATTGAACACCGCTCTGACGATACCGAACCGGTGATTCGTCGCCGCCTGCAGGTTTATCATGAACAAACCGAGCCGCTAGTGCGTTACTACCGCGAGGCAGAATTGCTGATAAATATTGACGGAAACGGCAGTATCGACCAGGTTTGGGATTGTATTAAATCCAAGCTCAGCTAGCTGATGCGTTAAGGACAGAAAGAAGCACCTATGCTTTTTCGGCGGGGAATTGAGATAAAAAACCGCACCCAGCTGGGGTATATGCGTCAGGCTGCGCTGATTGTTAATCAGATTCATGAAGCCGTGTGGAAGGCAGCAAAAGCCGGAGTTACTCCCCTTGAAATAGACGAGATTTCCGCGCAGGTAATCGCGGATAATAATGCCAAATCTAATTTTCTTGGCTACTACGATTACCCCGCAACTATCTGCATCTCGGTAAATGACACGGTAGTGCATGGTATTCCGGATAGCACTCCCTTTGAAGTTGGCGATTTGGTCAGTTTTGATTGCGGATGCTACCTGCAAAAAGATGGTAAACAGTGGCACGGAGATTCTGCCTTTTCGGTGATTATCGGGGAAGAACCAGCCCCGCAGCCAACACCCTCAATCTCGGCGCACAGCTACCCCACGTTCTCTAAAAAAGAGCAGCTATTGGAAATCACCCGGAGGAGTACCTGGGCAGGGGTTGCAGCTATGGCTCGTCCTCGTGCCCGGGTGAACGATATTGGGGCAGCGATTGAGGACGAGGTTGATGCGTTTGCGGAAACTTCCGGCTGGACTGCGGGAATAGTTGAAGAGTTCACTGGGCATGGAATCGGTACTGCCATGCATCAGCCGCCCGATGTGTTTAACTTTCGGGCTGCGGGACGTTCTGCGGCAATAAAACCCGGAATGGTGTTGTGCGTGGAGCCGATTTTAACTTGTGGTTCTAATCAGGTCACTACTCTTGCCGACGGTTGGACGGTTAAAACTGTTGATCACTCATTGGCGTGCCACTGGGAGGCGCAGGTCGCGGTACTTGAGGAGGGAATCTGTGTCCTTAACCAACCGGATTGTGGCGAGGACGCATTGGCACCTTTTGGGGTTAAACCTGTACGGATTTAGGGTAAGGGTTGTCTTTTTGTGAACATTGCAAATAGACAGGCGCTAAGCGCCCTTTGCGTGACGGATTTAACCCTCTGTCAGCTTTAGCTTTGTCCTGTTACTAACGTAAAGTTGTTTATTGGGTTTGTGGCTAAGGGGTATATTATACCCACTGGTCATCCTGTGTGGACAAGGTTAGTGAAGGATAAATGGCTAAAAAAGAAGGCGTTGTAGAGGTCGAAGGCACCGTTGTAGAGGCACTTCCGAATGCTTATTTTCGGGTAGAGCTCGAAAATGGTCACAAAGTGCTTGCGCACATTTCGGGCAAAATGCGTCAGCATTATATCCGAATCTTACCGGAAGATCGCGTGGTAGTAGAGCTTAGTCCCTACGATTTGTCGCGCGGTCGAATCGTCTACCGATACAAGTAAAACAGTATTGGCGGTGGATATTCCCACTGCGTAGAGGAAAATTATGAAGGTTAAACCTAGCGTTAAGAAGATCTGTGAGAAATGCAAGGTGATTCGTCGCCACGGCGTTGTCATGGTGATTTGTGAGAACCCTCGGCATAAGCAGCGTCAAGGCTAGCTGAGATGACAGCGCGCTACCGGCACCTCTGAAATAGATGGTGACCCCAGGTCCGGAGGCCTGGGCCGGGAACGGAAGGTAGCGCGACGGCCTCCGGGAACAATGTGGAGAGAAAAGTAATGGCAGCACGTATTGCCGGTGTTGATCTTCCCCGCGAGAAGCGTTTGGAAGTAGCACTAACTTATATTTACGGCGTTGGGCGTACTCGCGCTCAAAAAACGCTGGAAGAGACCGGGGTTAGCCCGGATGTGCGCGTAAAAGACATTTCTGAAGAAGATTTGATTAAAGTACGCGACTTCATTGAATCGAATTACAAGGTTGAAGGCGACCTTCGTCGTGAGGTCCAGGCCGATATTCGCCGCAAAATTGAGATTGGTTCCTACCAAGGTCTGCGTCACCGCTTCCATTTGCCGGTGCGTGGTCAGCGAACCAAAACCAATGCGCGTACCCGCAAAGGGCCCAAGCGCACTGTTGCTGGCAAGAAGAAGGCTGCATAAGGTAAGCGCAGGTATCACCTGCTGGATCTGAGGAAAAGAAGGAAGATATGGCTGCTAGTTCCATAAAGAGCCGTAAGCCGCGTCGGGCTGCGCGTAAGAACGTTGTTCAGGGAAAAGCGTTCATCAAGTCTACATTCAATAACACTATCGTTTCGATTACTGATCCTTCGGGAGCAGTTATTTCTTGGTCGTCTGCTGGACAGATGGGCTTTAAAGGTTCCCGCAAGTCTACGCCCTTTGCAGCACAGATGGCTGCTGAGGCTGCTGCTCGGCGGGCTCAAGAGCATGGCATGAAGAAAGTTGACGTATTCGTTAAAGGACCGGGATCTGGTCGCGAAACTGCGATTCGGTCTTTACAGGCTACCGGGCTTGAGGTTGGGTCCATTCAGGACGTTACCCCGCACGCCCACAATGGCTGCCGTCCTCCGAAGCGTCGCCGCGTATAACGCGCCCTAACTGAAATAGAAAATAGAAGATAGTAAAACACTTCTGTGGGTCTCCAAGCCGTCATTTGGGAGATTTCGCAGTTTTGTCTAAAAAGCTGACCTTAGGTCAGAACGTTCGTTCCAGTCATATGGCGGGCTGGGCGAGAGAAAGGACAACACGTTGCTTATTTCACAGCGACCCGTGCTATCGGAAGAAGTTGTAAGCGATCAGCGCTCCCGCTTCACCCTTGAACCCCTAGAGCCTGGTTTCGGGCATACTCTGGGAAACAGTTTGCGGCGTACCCTGCTTTCCTCTATTCCGGGAGCGGCGGTCACCTCTATTCGTATTGAGGGGGTGCCGCATGAGTTCCGCACCATCCCGGGAGTAATGGAGGACGTTTCCGAGATTATTCTGAACATCAAGCAGATTGTGCTTTCTTCAGAAAATGACGAACCGGTGGTGATGTATCTACGTAAGGCTGGTGCCGGAAAGGTTACCGCTGGCGATATTACCCCTCCGGCCGGAGTGGAGATTCACAACCCGGATTTGTATTTGGCGACTTTGAACGAGTCCGGAAAGTTAGAAATTGAGCTGACGGTTGAACGAGGACGTGGCTATGTTTCTGCTGATCAAAACAAGTCTGAGGGGCACGAGATTTCTCGGATTCCCATTGATTCCATCTACTCCCCGGTGGTTAAAGTTCGCTACAAGGTAGAGGCTACTCGTGTAGAGCAGCGCACCGACTTTGATCGCTTGATTGTTGATGTGGAAACTAAACCGGGGCTTGCTCCGCGTGATGCTTTGGCTTCGGCAGGTAAGACCCTGGTAGAACTGTTCGGTTTGTGTCAGGAACTGAATATCGAAGCTGAAGGTATCGAGCTTGGCGCTCCGCAAACCGATCAGGTTCTGGCTCAGGATTTAGCGCTGTCTATTGATGACCTGGGCTTACAGTCTCGTTCCTATAACGCTTTGACGCGGGAAGGAATTAACACTGTTGGCGAACTCGTCGCCCGTTCAGAAGCTGATCTTTTGGATATCCGCAACTTCGGTGCGAAGTCAATTGAGGAAATCAAAGAGAAACTTGCCGAAATGGGTATGGCTCTTAAAGACTCTCCGCTACCAACTTCGGTTAGTCTTGAAGACCTCGCCACCCCCAGTTCTCTGCAGTTCTCTGATGACTAAGTCGGGTTTTCTCGGCGCTGAAACAATAAAGTTTTTTAGGAAAGTAAAGGAATAAAAATGCCTAAGCCATCTAAAGGTCCGCGTTTAGGAGCCGGTCCTGCGCATGAGCGTAAAATTCTGGCGAATCTGGCTAAATCTCTGATTGAGCACCGTTCGATTCGCACCACCCAGGCTAAAGCCCGCCGCCTGCAACCCTATATCGAGAAGCTGATTACCAAGGCAAAGAAGGGCGATATTCACAATCGCCGCATGGTTGCTCGTAAACTGGGTACTCAGGTTGATAAATATACCCGGGGTTTTGACGCAGTTTACACCCTGTTCGATGAGGTAGTTCCCGATTTGGATCCCAACCGTCAAGGCGGCTACACCCGGATTGTGAAGCTACCGGCTCGCCGGGGAGATAACGCTCCTATGGCGGAGATTTCCTTGGTGACTGAAAAGGTAGAAGCCAAAGCGAAAGTTCAGTCGGTTAAAAAAGATGCTGACAAAGCGAATAAGGACGAAGAAAAAGTTGAGGAAGCAGAGGTAGAGTCTGCTGCCGAAGCTACTTCAGCTGAAGAATCTGCAGAAGCTAACGAAGCCGATAAAGACGCTAGCTCTGAGGAAACTGAAGGGTCTGAAGAGAAATAGTGCACACCCTAGAACAGGCAAAATTGTCTGCTAGGTGATAGGTACTTGCTGCGGGCAGTTAGCGGGAATAAACCCGCTAACTGCCCGCTTATTTTTATCGACCCGCTATATATGGGTTCATGGTTTACGCAGCGCAATGGGCGGGGAGCGATTAGGATACTGATTCTGGATTATGGCTGATCCAAAACGAGGGTTAATACCCAAAACTACAGATAGGCTTTGAATATGGGAATACAGATGAGAAGGCCCTTTACCTTGTCGGTTGATTGCGGGGGTGGGGGAATCAAAGCCTCTGTCCTTGACCACCGAGGTACAATGGTCGCTCCCTCTTTGCGGGTTCCAACCCCTTACCCGCTCCCGCCTGAGCTTTTGATTGAGATTATCCAAAAGTTTCGCACCGACCTAAAAGCCACTCCGGATCGCATCACTGTGGGAATGCCCGGTATGATTCGGCATGGGGTGGTAATTTCTACTCCTCACTATGTGTGCCGGTCTGGGCCGCGCACCCGGATCCTTCCGCAAATGGTTACAGCCTGGCAAAACTTTGATTTAGCTTCAGCTTTGGAAGAACAAATCGCTCTGCCGTCCTTAGTGTTAAATGATGCCGAAGTTGCTGGTGCTGGTGTTATCTCTGGTAGTTGTATGGAAATGATAATTACTTTAGGCACTGGTCTAGGTAACTCGATTTGGGACGGTGGTCGCCTGGCTCCTCATATGGAGCTTTCTCATATGGTTGCTCGTTGGGGGTTGCTATTTGATGACTATGTGGGTGAGCCGGAACGGATTCGTATGGGAGATGCGCACTGGTCACGGCGGGTTCGCCGCGTGGTAGGGGTACTGCGCGAAGCCATCATGTGGGATCGTCTCTATTTGGGGGGAGGTAACTCTGCGCACATCACCGAATCGGTCAGGAAAACTTTGGGTGACGAAGTGGTAATAGTGCCTAATGATGCCGGGGTTCGCGGCGGGGTTCGCGCATGGGAGTTAATGACTTAATGTCTCAAATGGTTCGTTTACGTATTGACCTGGCCTATCGTGGCGCGCCTTTCCACGGTTGGGCACGCCAACCAGGTTTGCTGACGGTGCAGGGCTGCCTTGAGGATGCCTTGACTTTAATTACTCGCCAGGTGGTGCAGCTGACGGTGGCGGGACGTACCGATGCCGGGGTGCACGCCCGCGGACAGGTAGCCCACCTGGATGTGCCGAAAGAGTTTTGGCTTTCCATATCCAGAGGGCGCGAGGAAAGCGACCAGATGCGAGGGGAACGATTTAGGGCTCGTCTAGAAGGATTAGCAGGACGCGGTTTGAACGGAGCTTTGGCGCTCAAACAGATAACCGTAGTACCGAAGGATTTCGATGCCCGTTTTTCGGCTTTTTCT
>OBRP01000087.1_pt1 | contig 12689 bp, 12 predicted proteins | sample 1475681 | NCBI WGS metagenome assembly OBRP01 (sample SAMEA3360695, study PRJEB22359) | human gut metagenome | biome: ENVO:urban biome; feature: ENVO:human-associated habitat; material: ENVO:feces | place: Bangladesh | collected 2011
CATGTTTGATTCCATGTCACGCACCGACCTCAGCAACCTCATCCGCGTATACAACGACCAAGTCGAGAAGCAGATATTTATCGCCGTCGATAAAATAAGCGACTGCACCGAACAAGCCAAAGCCATCATCCAGCAGACCATGGTGCTCAAACTCGACAACAACGAACACGCCCTATTCGGCGAGAAGTGGAGCCGCAGGCAGCGACCGTAAACTCGTTTGTATCGTCGATCTACTTTTCAAAAAAGAAGGAAAAGTACTTTACTGCATCACATTTTTTCCTTCATGTTGAGGTAAGATAGGGTTCATGAACTCAGTCGAACCCACAAATTCGTACATTAGCCTATTCAGCTCTGGCGGAATAGGAGACCTCGGTTTTCACGACGAGGGATTCTTCTGTGTGGCGTCAGCCGAACTTATTTCTCGTCGCATTGAGGTTCAACGACTGAATGGCATTGCTGAACCGAATCGGCTCATCTGTGGCGATTTGATGTTACCTGGACCGTTTAACGCGATTCTCGAACTAGCTAACGAATACGAGAAAGAGCATCGTCAACCTATTACAGCCATTATGGCAACACCGCCTTGCCAAGGCATGTCTGTAGCTAATCACAAAAAGGGCGATGAGCTTGGCCGTAATTCACTTGTGGTTCGCTCAATCGAGATGATTAAGCGTGTTCGGCCGCTAGTTTTTCTCTTCGAAAATGTTCCTGCTTTCATGAAAACAACTTGTACCGGAACGGATGGGACAAACAGGGCCATTGGAGAAGAGATAGAAAAAGAGTTGGGCTCAGATTACGAGTACTATTCACAGGTTCTGCAATTGAGCGATTTCGGCTCGCCATCAAGCCGGAAACGTTCGCTGACAATTGGTGTTCGCAACGACGTAACATGGGTTACTCCCCTTGACCTGTTTCCTGATAAAACAGAGGCTCCCTCTCTGCGGGATTTAATAGGGGATCTTCCGTCACTTGTTCAAATGGGTGAGTGCTCTACTACTGATATTCTTCACTCCTTTAGACCATACGAGACACGTATGCGCAACTGGATTCACGATCTCAAGGAAGGTGAATCTGCGTTCGATAACGTCGATCCGCTAAAGCGTCCGCATCGTGTAATTGATGGCAAGGTTGTTCCTAATGTTAGGAAGAACGGTGATAAATATAGAAGGGTGCCGTGGGAATCAATTGCACCTTGCGTGCATACAAGAAACGATATCTTAGCCAGCCAAAACACTATCCACCCAGTTGATGATCGTGTGTTTAGCATTCGAGAGATCATGCGGATGATGGGCGTCAGAGATGATTTTGTCTGGTATGAAGAGCAAGAAAATGATGCGCTTAATCACGACAATTCTCGTCTTAGAACACAATCGGTAAATATTCGCCAATGTCTGGGTGAGGCCGTACCGGTTCCCGTTACTCAGTCGATTGCAAAACATATTCATACACACCTGACTCAGCACCTTCGATTCTCAGCAAAGAACCCTCGTCGTGCTCAGAACTCCCAATGGAGTACAGAAGCTCAAAAAAGCGCGTATTATCATGTACCGCTTGCGCGCAAAAAGACTTATGCGGCTTATTACACTGAACCATTGGTTGCATTTGCCGTTGCCAAGCGCGCTTTGGAGCAGATTGGAGGAGCCTCAAAGACAGCACTGCATGTGCTTGAACCTTCGGCTGGCAGTGGTGTTTTTGTCGAGATTCTCAATAGCTTTGCATCATTTAGAAAGATTTCAGTTACTGCTATCGAAATCGAAAAAGAAATGGCCAGCTATCTACGAAATAAGTTATCCAGGAAATTGAACCTCGATTCTCTAGAGATAAAGAGCGAAGACTTCTTAACTTATAGCTTTTCGGAGAAGTTTGATTTGGTACTTGGTAACCCTCCATTTGGTCGACGGGAAAAAGAGCCCGATGTTCCATGGGGGAAAGATTCAGAGCTTTCGGTTCGTTTTCTTAAGAAGTCAATTGCGAATTCACCGCTAGTTGCTTTTGTCATGCCAAAGGCACTTCTTCACGCTTCCTACTATCAAGAAACAAGAGCGTACGTTGTGAACGCAGCTCAGATCCCCAATGTGCTTGATTTTGGTGAATATACTTTCCCGGATGTCAAAGTAGAAACATTGGGACTCGTGGTAAAGGCGGCAAATTCTGCGAAGAACGATAAGGAGGGCGCAGTATCAAGCGTGAAATCATGGCCACTGGGCTATGCTCGTTCAGTTGAAAGTAGTTATATTTTTGACAGAGATTTCCCCTCCTGGCTACTTTACCGGAATGAAGCTTTTGACGAAGAACTTTCTCGAGTTTCAGTTGGCAGGTTGAGGGTTTGGAGAGATAGAAAAATCAGCCGGAAAATGGCCGTACAGGCAGGTCTGCCTGTTATTCGTGGTAGAAATTTACAGTCAGATGGCACCACAAAAGGCGACTCAAGAGATTATTTTGTGTCAACTGATATAGCGGAACCAATCTGGCAAACCGTCAATTCGCTTCCTGGGGCTTCGAAGTTTCTCGCTCCAAACCTTTCATACAAGCCTCGAGCGATTGATTTAAAAGTCGTCAACAAGGCTATCCCGGAAGGTAGCTGTGCGGTGCTCTATGGCGACCTTTCCGAAAGTGAGAGTCAAGCGTTTGTGCATTTCGCTGGAACGAAAGCGTTCGAGGAGTTTTATCGAATTGCCTGCAACTATTCAACTAGGTCAATCAACATTGACGGGTGCCTAGCATACTGGTGGGCCGTCCCCCGGATTGAATAATCATTGAAACTAGCCGTACCTGAATCAGGCTAGATGTTCAACAATTGCTCGCCGAAGATCCGAATAGGTTGGCTCTATGGTGTCAAGACTCCAGCCAGTCTGCAGCACGGTAGCGAAGCCCTCGTAGGAGTACATACCGTCACCAGCATCAACGCTCTTCTGAATCGACTGAAGTTTCTGATTTAGGCAAGTTCGTTGGAAGATCGGATCTACCTTTTGAGTGTTTCCATTCGGATGTGCATTTCCCAGATGTTGCCCAGGCGTTAAAGCGATAAGGTTCTCCCGAGTGTCCGCCAACGAGGGGAACTGATGCTTGGGGAACATATGGTGAATGTGAGTGGCTTTAACTCCAGTCAAATCGGGCACCTCAGAAATTCCGTGATGATAGTCCCGCACTTTCCTCATTTCAGCGGTAACTGCATTTCCAGCCTTACTTGAGCTAGCAGCTCGTTCTAGTTGTTCCTCATACTCTTTCCGTGTAATACGTTTAGGTTTCTTTGACGCTGCATCTCGCCAGTTTGGCCGGTTATAAGTCAAATCGTAAGTGCTCGGAGGATATTTCATAACACGCCCTCGTTCAACACCGGGAACCATCTCAGCGTAAGCAAGCGGGTTAATTACTTTTGCAAAGATTCGCCCTGCCTCCACTTCGGGGTGTTTGGATCCTTTTGAGCCAAGAGCCATCGTATCGATAAGGAGCCTAGTGAAAGCATCCTTGAGACGGGTCATATCTTCTTGCGTATATTTGCTATTCACATACCGGGTAATGTTTGACCACCAGTTGAAGCCCTTAAGAACCCAGCGAAGATATTCAATTAGAAAAACAAGAGACTCTTTTTCGTCTCCAGCAATACGTTCAAGCAAAGCGCGATCCTTGATTTGATATGTCCGGTTGCGCTTACTTTTAATTGTTGAAGATAAGGCGCCAGCATATGCCAGAACATTGAGATTTTGAGCGATGAACTTGTCGTATTCATTTGCTGCATTATCGTCAGTTAATGATGGTTTTCCATAATCACGTTGAATTGTGGCATTAAGCGAAGCCGACTGTTGGAGATCCATACGGGTAAACTCTGGGAGCTTCTTTAGATCAACTGTTGATATCACCGCACTTGCGACTTCAGCTAGATTGTTGAAAGTCACCTTTTGGTCAAACCAGCGTGCGCCATCCGATGCGGAGGAATCAAAATGTTCTTTGTAAAAATCTGATGCTTTAGTCACGGCAGGCGCTCCTCTCTAACAATGCTCTCATTTAAGGCTATCAAGGTTTTATGTGCATTGAACAGAAAATCTGTAGCCATACGCCCAGATCGGATTACTGCTGGCGCCTTTTGGCGACTCTCGTACCTTTGCGCGAGTCTCTTCTTTGGCAGGGTCATTGGGTTCACAGGCGCCGTGCTTCTTTGTCCTCAAAAGGAATTGCGACTGGGATCAGGGCGAGAAGCCGGCATTGAACGAGTAGCCGCGAGCGCCATTTCGCCTAGTATCAAGCCAAAAGCCCGCTCAGCCCACCGCCTCCCGCCAAGCTGCCCTTGTATCCAATACAGACGCTTGTGCGATCCGGCAGAGGGACATGGAGCAACCTTTTCGCGGCAGACCCAACTTTTTCGCGGCAGGTTTTATCGGAGTGAAGTTTGCTCCAAAAATCTTAGATCGTGCATTTAGTCGTGATGTGCTACGCTGCCGTAGCAACCCAATCCGGATCTCGAGGCGCGACCTTTCTATCTGTATTTTGTCTTGTTATCAAGCAACAAATCCCATCTTCACCACCGCTGTCCCGCCGCCCGCTTTGTATCCTAAGCTATGCCTTGTGTGAACGTGGTCAATTGGCAGGGCAGTTATTGTCGATGTTTTCTTGGAATCCTGAAGGGTCTGCGAGTTTGGCGCGGTCAAGATAGTCTTTAAAGAATCTACGTGTGGCATCGTCGGCGCGTTCGGGACTCATGTAGCCCATCTCAGGTACTTTGCTGAGTTGCTCGATTGCTTTATCAGCTTTGTCTGTGTCTGTGGTGTAGTTGTTGAGCCATTCTTGTTCCCATGCGCATTCAAATAACAGAGAAGCGCGCGTGTCCCCGTATCCTGATTGGAACGTTAGCTTGGTGTCCTCACCTTCGAGATTTGCTGGTGGGGTGTATGAATCTGGCCAGTCGAGCTGAGCAACGGAATCTTGATATTCCTTATTTATTTCGTCATAGGAAACTATGCTGAGTTCTTCAGAACTTTGTGCCTCATCTTGCTGAGTGCACGCGGTCATTGACAACGCATAAGTGCATGCAAGTGCCGCCCCGATGATTCTTGTTCGCTTCTTTTTGTTGTTCATGGTGTTCCTTTCTTTTCTTTGTTTTAATCAGCGTAAAGCTAGAGCGGGTTGGAGTCGTGCTGCGCGGATAGCTGGCGCGATTGACCCGATAAGAGCAGTAATAATGGAAGCTCCAACCGCTGCTATAGCAGCAACATAGGGGTATTGGGGTTTAGGGCTTGGGCTGTCTGATGGAAGGAACGTGGGGATAATTTCCACGATTATGATTGAGAGCGCAATGGCTACGCTGAAAACTATGGCAGCAAGCAGAATAGATGAGCCGATGACTTGCAGCGCGACGGATCCTCTTGTTGCTCCTAGGGCACGGCGGATGAGGAGTTCATGTGCTCGTTGTTCAATGCTTGCAAGACCTATATTGATTAGCCCGATGGCAGCAACGACAAGCAGTAATATGGAGGTGGCGATAAAACTGAGGGAAATGATGTTCAATACTCCCTCGTAGTCTTGAGAATCAGTACGGCTAATGGTGTTAGTCGTACCAGGGGCATAGTCGTGTAGTAAATCGGCAATAAGTGTTGAGCGCTGCTCATTTGTTCGAGAAGAGGTATCGTGCCAATAGAAAACAGCGTTTGTGCTGTTCCATAGGTGAGGAGCTAAGGTGGCGAGGCCTTCCACATTTACGTATATGCGTGGAGAGCTCAACCCATCGTTGACGATTCCAGTAACTTCAAGCGGGGTTGGTGTGACTGTTGATTGAGTCGTTATATACGCATAGGAATGGAGAGGAAAATTCTGGGCGGCAGATTTGTTTGCTACTAATTCCAAACGAGGCATCTGATTGACCGGTGTTAACCAGCGTCCTTGCACGATTGGTAAGTTGTACACCTGTGCATAGTTGGCCGTGGTGTAAACCGTATCAACACTCAGCCCACTAGAAAGATCTTTCGTCGTGGGAGGATTGTCTAAGTCATGGTTGGTAATGTAGGAATGCTCTTCGCCTGGAGTAAGAGCTAGTGCAGCGTGCAACTTGTGTTTATCGAGTGCGCCGATCAGGTCTGATAGGGCTGAGGAGTCAGAGAAGTGTGGTGAACTAATCGACATCGAATATGTGGGTGCCCGACCATAGAGCTGTTCAATAGTTGAGGCAAGGTATTCTTTTCCGATAGTCCCAGCGAGCACAGAAACAATAACGGCAACGATCCCGATGAGCATTGAAAACCCCGTGAGAAATGCCCGTCCTGGAGAGATTCGCAGATCTTGGATAATCATCCTAAGCATGAGTAAGCCTTCCAGAATCCATATACATAAGATTTTCGCAACGTGCAGCTACGTCTTTATCGTGAGTGACGAGCACAAGCGTAGTATGTGAGGATTTCACGAGTTCCATCAGTACATTGAGCACTTGTATCCCCGTATCAGTATCGAGCGCTCCTGTTGGTTCATCGCAGATCAATAATTCAGGGCGCAGCACTAACGCACGTGCAATCGCTACTCGCTGCTGTTCGCCACCAGAAAGGCTTCCAGGGTACTCCTTACGGCGTTCTGCTAAACCAACATCCTCAAGAGCCTTCTTAATGCGCTCGACTCGCTGCTTGCGAGAAAGATTCTCATGTGCGTAGTGTAGGCTTAGATCGACGTTTTGGGCTATGTTAAGGTGCCGGATAAGCGAATAGTTTTGGAATACGAAACCAATTTTGCTGCCACGTAGCTTCGAACGCCTCCGGTCACTCAAACTAGAAACATCACAGTCTCCATATATATAACGACCAGTGAAATCTGAATTCAACAAGCCCAGAATAGATATAAGGCTCGTCTTTCCAGATCCTGACTTCCCAATAATTGCATTAGACGTACCGCGAATAATGTTTAGAGAAACGCTATCCACTGTTGTTAAAACTTGACGGCGTCCAAGTTTCACGCTCGCTGTCACGTCTTCAAGCTGCAGTAACACATCGCTCATCATCTATTTCTTTCGAGGATCAAGATTAGGGGCAACAGTGCTGATCACGTCACCTTCACTCAGTCCAGAGGTGATTTCAATATATGCTCCATCGGAAACACCCAAGCCAACCTCCACGAGAGAACTATTCTCGCCCTTTACTAGAGTGACAGCACCTTTTCCTGTTCTGCCAGCAACGGCACTGACAGGTATAGCAAGAACATCAGCTTTAGCTTGTCCATTAAGTACCACAGTTGCCGCTTGTCCAGGGTGCACTGGCTGATTTTTATCGATGAGGCATACCAAGCTTTGTGAAGCAACTCGCGGTCTTAGCCCCTGCTCCGCACCGGATTCAAAAACAGGATCTTGCCCAGATGGATTCTCCCCGAACACAGCTAAATTCTCCTGCTTAGGAAAACTAGTGGCGATTTCAGCATTGGTGATTTGGAATTCTGTATTGTGTGATACTGTTGCGGTCAAATCTTTATCTAGCGACTCTTGATCCCCAGGCGAAGCCAGGATAGCTTTAATCTCAGTGGGGCCAAGACCATTTTCAATCTGAAACTTTCCAGTCAACGACTCGATAGAAGCAACAGATAAAAGCGTAGGAGCATCTACAGTAAAAGCAAACCCCTGATATTCCAGCTCAAAAACGGGATAATACATCGGGAGATGTTCAGATGTCTCCCCAACTCTGCGCACAATGGCATCTACAGGTGATTTAATCTCCACACCATTGTTCCACCCCAATACTTGACCAGCTTTTACAGAATCGTTTACTTTAACCGCAGACCGGTAAGGACCACGCTGAGATGTCGAAAGAACAAAAGACTTCGCTTGCTCTACAGTTGCTTTCGTGGAAAACATTGGCGCAATCCGGCGTTTTTCCACAGAAATTGTGGATACAATCTGAACATCCTTGGATCGTTCTGCCTGCTGCGTGTCTGGGTCACCAGTAGTACATCCAGATAGGAACAGAACCATTGACACCAGACACGCAGAGACGGCTCGCATAACTGAAATTTTCATAACTTGTCAGTATGTAAGGTCACCGCCCCACGTGTTATCGCAGAACCAGTTACAAGCCTTCATGCGACCTTGGAACGCGAATCGAGTACCTTTCAGGATGTTATCCCACGATTTCGCCCCCTTAGCATTCCACTGCAACGTCCCAGTAAACTGTGGACCGCCTGATTGCTTCATGTTACGCAACCCTAAACGAAGATGTCCTCTAGGCATATCGCTAACACTCAAGCTGATCGGTCCATTGAAAGTGTGCGTTCGGGTGTAATCGTATTGAACAAGAGATCCAGAGGTGTTGAGCCGACCTGAAACATAACTGTTGTCTGCATAGGCAACACCAGTGCCACCTGCCAGCATTGCAATCGCAGCAGTTGCTGCGAGGATTCCTTTCTTGAACGACATAAGTTAACCTCCTAAATGTAGATGTGTGATTAATCTTTCTGGAGCGCTCCAGCATCTCACATGCTCTCCTAAGATTTATATGATGCGCAATGTCCCGAAATTGGGGTATGCGGAGCGTGTTGGGGGAGAGATAGACTTGCTTTAAGAGTTACAGAGTCTAGTTCAGGAGGTGCCATGCGGGTTCTTACTCTGTGTATTCTTGCTTTTTTCTTGCCTAGTACAGGAGCGAGTGGAAATGGGGAGGTAGATCTTTCGCATCAGGGAGGGAACTATATGACTCATGTGGTTCTTACCGCTCATCCAGTGTGTAAAATTTTCCCGTGGATATGCCGATAGATAGTGCTAAAAACCTATTCTCTAACATAAGCAAGAATCTCAAAAGCAACGGGTTTTTCTGTCTCATCTTCTGGTTTCTTCTGGTTTTCATTGCTGTTATAGATTTGTATTTCTTGGGCGGGGCGGATTCTTCCATAACTGGAGCAGGCGTGCTGCTCTTGCTTGTTGCCGCCATACTGATCCCTTTGCGTCCTCGGCTGTGCGGGTGGATTTTTCTCCTGCTTGATACTGCGTTCATTGTTGCTCCAGCTACCTCTGTAGGCATCCTTGGTTATGTATGCGTTGTGGTATTTTTCCTTTGGGGTTGGCATAGCTACAAGATTGACGCCATTTTAGGGGCGTTAGCTTTGCTTGGAGGTTTTTGGTTTTCGGTTTCGTTTCAGCTTCCAGCTGCTTTGATGTTGGTACTTATGCTCGGCACTGGATTCGTCCTAGGGTATGTTATGCGTCGTTCTGCAGAGGAACGAGATGCTGCGGTAGCGCAATTATGGAAAACCAAATTGCAGAACTTAGAAGAAGCACAACAACTGAAAGCTAATCTAGCTATGCAGTTGCATGACTCTTTAGCGGGAACTTTATCTGTGATAACAAAGCTTGCTGAATCAGTGCGACAAGAAGCAGGAATAATTGACCACACCTCATTAGCAAAAAAGCTAGTTTTTTTAGAGAAACAAACTAGTGCTTCTCTGAAAGAGCTTCGAGAAATTATTCAACTACTAGATGACACAAACGGATCTAACGATCAAGGAAGTAGCTTTATTTCTACACTGGCAAGAACGGAAAGTATCGCTTCAGCTGCAGGAATTAATCTCGAGCTGGAGTATGAGGATAAGGATTTGGAACAGCTTCCACTGGAAATAAAGAGCGTGTTACTAGCATTTCTCCGAGAAACATCAACCAACTTAGTCAAATATGGTGCGCCGTCAACATATGCTGTTTTGAGTATTTCCTATAGCACAGACACGATTGAAATGATGGTGAAGAATCAGTATCACACAGCACCCCACGATTCAGTGATTAGTTCAGGTAGGGGACTCAACAATCTTCGTGAAAAGTTTGAATTCGCTGGAGGCGAGTTAGACATATGGGTCGTAGATAACTGGTGGCATGTTCACGGCGAACTCCCACTTGGGAAAGGCAATATAAATGGTCTCCAAGAGTCTTAACAACACGGACAAACTCCAGACTGATAGCGTTGCCTCCGAAGCAAATGTCTTGCGGGTGATTTTTGCTGACGATTCTCGCATGTATCGTGAGCAGCAAAGCGATTTGTTGCGACGCTTCTCCAGTATAGAACTCGTTGGAGTTGCCAGCTCGGGGATTAAGCTTTTAAATATTGCACAATCTGTGCAGTGGGATGTGGCACTGCTCGATATCGCCATGCCGACATTAGATGGAATTGAAACTCTGAAACGATTATTAGAAATTCGCCCTGAGGCTATAGTTTTGATGCTTACTGCTTTTGAGCGTCCACACACGCTTCGTGAAGCATTAGCTGCTGGAGCGAAAGGTTTTCTCACTAAAGAAACGTCAACTGAAGAAATTGTGTCGGCACTACACAATGCCTATAACGGGAAAATCGTGCTTAATCAACGCCCAACAGACATGCTGCTAAATTATTATATCCAAAGCAACCAGACACGTGTTGATGAAGATTTTGCTAAACGTGTAAAAACGCTACCTGACCGTTTATATAGAATTGCACAGTATCTCGCTAAGTCGTACACAAATCGGGAAATCGCCCGCGCTACAGGCTTATCTGAACATACCGTAGGAAGCTACGTGCGCGACACCATAAATTTACTAGAGGCCAGACGCGGAGAAATAGCCGTCAAAATGCAAGAACTAAACTTGGGAGATTAACCCGCTCCTCCACATATGCTTACTAAGAGCTATGTTGCAGATGGACGCTAAGCCTACCTGTAAGGGCTGTGCGAACCTGTGACAGTTCTACTGATAGTTTCAATGTGGATAATGATACGAACACAGGTGCGCCACACGCATCGATACAACCTGTGCGCGCTAGAGCTAGCTTTTACGCGACAGGGGAGTGGCGCGTAAAGGTTGCGCCGCTTTCCGTCGCGGAAAATTTGTTCGAAAGCAAAAGCTGTCGCATGCCGCTGACTCGGGTCTTCGTGCTGCAATGATTCGGCCGCCGTTTTGGCTTGCTATCAAGCGACAAAGCCCACCCGCGCCACCGCCGTCCCGCTGCCCACTTTGTATCATCTTCGGCAGCTAGATAACTAACCGGTCGATTATAAGCACTCTTTACACAATATGCTCTCAAAGTATATTCAAAGTGCCATAACCCCTGATTAAACCCCAAAAATAATCCGCACCCCCATTCAGGTATTAACCCATCGTTATATCATCGAGGGTACGCTTCCACTCAATATGGGTTCGTACCCTCTTCTTGTTTTTTCTAGTCAATACGCGAATACAAAGCGACTAGAATGATTACAATAACTATAATGGTGATTAAGAAAACTACAGGGGGTGCGTTATGACATTTATTGAGAGCGAAACTATCGAACTCAAGTCTTCGGTTGTTGTAGACCTTTGCAAAGAGGTGATTGCCTTTGCTAACACAAAAGGCGGCACTCTTTACATTGGTGTTGAGGACAACGGTACGGTGATTGGTGTAGATAGTACCGACCGTGTTACCTTGCAAATTAATAACATGGTTCGGGATTCCATCAAACCTGATATTACGATGTTTGTCCACTACGAGACACAGGTGATAGATGATAAACAAATTATCGCCGTGACCGTTCAGGAGGGTACAGACCGTCCCTATTATCTGGGCAGCAAGGGATTAAAGCCCAGTGGCGTGTATGTCCGCAATGGTACATCTACAGATCCTGCCTCTGATACCGCCATCCGAAAAATGATTAAAGAAACCGATGGCGACAGTTTTGAAACCATGCGTTCTTTGGAGCAGAATTTGTCATTTCAGGCAGCTGAAGCACAGTTTGCCAAGAGGAAGGTTCCCTATGATGCTGCTAAGATGCAGACTTTGGGAATGGTTTCCTCGGACGGCATTTACTCCAATGTAGCGTTGCTTCTGTCCGAACAATGTCCGAATACCATCAAGGCTGCAACCTTTGCCGGTGTTGATCAGAGCGTATTCCAAGATAGACGAGAGTTTACTGGTTCGCTGTTTCAGCAGATGGAGGATTTGTATGCCTATCTCGATCTGCACAATCAAACCAAGGCCACATTTGAGGGACTATACCGAACTGATACCAGAGATTATCCAGAGGACGCTCTGAGAGAAACATTGATGAATTCTCTGGTGCATAGAGATTATTCTTTTAGTGCCAGCACCCTTGTCAGTATCTATGATGATCGAATCGAATTTGTATCCGTGGGCGGTCTGCCTACCGGAATCACTTTGGATGACATTATGCTCGGACTCTCCGTTTGCAAAAATCCGAAATTAGCAGCTATCTTCTATCGCTTACAGCTGATTGAAGCTTACGGAACCGGTATGCCCAAAATCATGAAAGCATACGCAGGGACAGGGGTAGAGCCTAAAATTGAAGTAACAAACAATGCTTTCAAAATTACACTTCCCAATAGAAATGCCGCTAAGACCATGGCTACCATGTCTAACGAACGCAAATCCAATGAAGAAAAAATTCTGGATCTGATTGATAAAAACGGCTATGTAGTGCGTAGCGATGTGGATCAACTGTTGGATGTCGGCCAAACAACGGCCAGCCGTATTCTAAAACGGATGATTACAGACGGCTTGATCTATCAGGACGGAAGAGGCAGAAAAACAAAGTACAGAAAAGGTTAACCGTTTGCAACGAATCGCTCATTAAGAAAGCCTCGGAATAAAAACAAGGAGAGAAACTGGAGCGTCCTAGGTTTTAGATCCAGGAGACTTGAGTGTTGGCCATTGATGCCCCGCCGCTAGGTGGGGAGAATGGAGTAATGGTGAGAAAGTTCAGTAAGCACACGCCCGAAC
>OBRP01000089.1_pt1 | contig 12172 bp, 13 predicted proteins | sample 1475681 | NCBI WGS metagenome assembly OBRP01 (sample SAMEA3360695, study PRJEB22359) | human gut metagenome | biome: ENVO:urban biome; feature: ENVO:human-associated habitat; material: ENVO:feces | place: Bangladesh | collected 2011
AGCCTAGGTTTTATCCGAGTGGGTGCGGTGGGCATAAGAATTTGGAAAACGCCGCCACGTTTTCCAAATTCTTGGGCAGGAGGACAAACTTTCCCCCTCCCCACGATACCCCTACAAAACAGGTCACACAGTTCCCGGAGTGCTTTTACCGAGCCAGCTCCGACACGAGAGACAACCGACAATAAACGCACCCACAACTTCCAGGCACATAACCAGGCAACCACACCCACCAGGGCAACATTTCCACCCTCCCGATTTCAGGCATACACGCCGTTTTCACCCTCCCAAGACAAAACCACCCTCCAAATACCACCAAACCGCCCCAATAACGAACACAATTCCCGACTCGGGAGGGCGAAACTGCACCGGGAGGGTCAAAATGTCACCAAAAAAGAGGCGCGACCGGTAAATAGCGTAAGTAATGACAGAAGGGCGGGGGAAAGTTTATTCCGAGTGGGTGCGGGGAACGGTTTTATGCCGAGGGGAAGACACCCTAACCACCAAGACTCCCTAAAATCGGATACCCGGTAATAAATCAAAAATCCTGTAATTCTTAAGGCATTAAATCCGTGAAAATGCAAAGCATTTTCCGGATTTCGGGGCGCGAGGCAAAAACCGCCCCCGCACCAAGAACTTTCAGTGACACAGGGGGCGAGGTCGGTAAAAATTGGAGTAACGACAGGAAGAGCAGGGAAAAGTTTCATCCGAGTGGCTGCGGGTAGGAGGATTTATGCCGATTAGGCTAGGAGGGCGTAAGACTTAGAAAAGACTCCAGTCTTTTCTAAGTCTTTGGGCAGGAGGCAAAAACCTCCTCCCCGCAACACCCCAACAAAGCAGGTAACAGAATCTCGGAGTGCTTTTACCAAGCCAGCCCCGATGTGGGAGACACCCACAAACCCCCGCACCCACAACTTCCAGGCACATATCCAGGCAACCACGCTCACCTGACGAGCATTTTCACCCTCCCAATCCGGGCAAAATCACCAATAACCAGCCGTCCCCACCCAACCCGGAGGGTGATTCTGTCACCGGAGGGCGATTTAGCCAAAGCCCACCAGCAGTTTTATTAAATCCCTCAACCATTCCACCCTCCCTAGACAAAACCACCCTCCCAATACCGGCAATATGCCCCAATATCGACCACAATTCCCATCTCGGGAGGGCGAAAACGTCACCAAAAAGAGGCGCGGCAGGTAAGAGAAGCGGAAACACTGACAGAAAAAGCAGGAGGAAAGTTTCGTCCAAGCAGATGCGGGGGCGGTTTTATGCCGAGGGACAGGATTTCGGAACATCAAGGACGCGGTCGGTAAAAGACGTGGGAGTAAAGACAGGAAAAGGCGGGGGCGAGCTAGCTCGCCCCCGCATCACGTATTCAGCCACAAATAATAAGCCGCAGACTTACCGCTTTAAGCTTATATTTTTAGCCTATTTACTGTAGATACGCTCCATATAGGTTTCAATCTCATCAAGGGAACGCCCGGAAGTTTCCGGCATTATCTTGAATAGAACCACCGCAATAACCAGGTTTAACACCCCGTAAAGCGCATAGGTGAGTCCCCCGCCAAATGCAGCAATCATCGGGGGGAATGTCCAGGTAATGACAGCGTTCATAATCCACATACAGAAGATGGCGGTTCCATTCATAATGCCACGAACATTTGCCGGGAACATTTCCCCAAGCATTGTCCAAACCACGGTACCATTAGAGGACTGCACAACCAGCATAAATACAGCCATCATGGCTAATACTAAGTATCCCGCCCAGGTCGGCACTTCTGCTACAGACGCATGAGGTGCAATCATAAAGTGGAATATAAACGCGATTCCCAGCAAGATGATACCCACTAGGGTCACGTCCCAGATTAAAATCGTGCGCCGACGGAACTTGGTAATCAGGAACAATCCGAATACTGAACCTATTACGCTCATAACCCCGTTTGCTACCTGTGCGGTAATCGCCGCCGAAGTCCCCATTCCGGCGATATTTAGCACTTTAGGTGCGTAATACATAACAGTATTTACGCCGGTTGTCTGGTTTACGATTGCCAAGAATATGCCAACAAACAACAGTTTTCGCAGCCAGGGCGTGTTCATAACATGACGGAATGTACCCTTAGGTCCGTTCGCCTGGCTTTGACGTGCCCGCACCATCTCGTACATTTCTTCACTAATGTCCCCATCTTTATGGGGGTCGCGTACTCGTTTTAGCGAACCGATAGCGGCATATACTTCCTGTTGCAACACGTACCAGCGGGAAGATTCCGGCATAAAATGCATTCCCAGCCATAAAGCGATTGCCGGAACGGAACACAGCACTATCATCCAGCGCCAAGCGGAACCGTTACCGCTAGAAATAGCCATATTGGAGATGAATTCATGGATGGCTTGGGTATCGGAGCTACCTAAATGTTTAGCAACCATATCATTCAGAACATCCCAAGAGTATTCACCGGCGGTGACTACTCCAGCGGGATCAGATTTTACGGTGATTTGCGGGCCACCATGCACAGAGTTAATAATCGCGTTCATCGAGAAGGCAAGTAGCTGCCCGGACACAATCATCAGCTGATCTACGGCCACGATAGTGCCACGGATTCTCTTTGGAGCAGTTTCTGCCAAGAAAACCGGTACGGTAGCGGAGGCTCCCCCTACTGCTAACCCCAGAATTAGCCGGAACGGATACATTACCCAGATATTGGGGGCGAATGTATTCCCAATCGCACCCACAATAAACAGTATCGCTAGCAAGATGATATTGTGTCGGCGACCATACCGGTCGGAGAGTCGCCCTCCAAATAGTGCGCCAAAAGCCGCACCCAAGGTCAAGATTCCCCCAATCGCGCCCTCTTGAGCAGGGGTAATACCCATGCCACCGGCTCCGTGTGGCATATACATATAGGGTAGCGCCCCGGAAATCACTCCGGTGTCGTAGCCGAATAGCAGTGACCCGAGGGTAGCAACCCCGGCAATGGCAAGAATGCCCCGCCGTTTGCCCGAGGGCGGCGTTTCTTGCAACATTTCATCTAGTTTTTCTTTACTCAACTCATTTAGAGGAGTTTTTCTTTGAGTTTCTTTCACGGATTTAGCTTTCTGGTTGTGGTTTGAAAGGGATTATTTATCAAAGGTGGTAACGCCACTTACTTTGGCTACTTCATGCCATTTGCCGTCTGCCGCTGAGGCGACGGTTGCCTGGTCAATTTCTGCTGCTGACCAGCCATCTGCTACCGAAGGCGCTATCTGTTTACCAGTTAGAACTCCTGAAAGGAACTGGTAACATTCGACAGCTTTCATATCGTCAAAGCCCATTGAGGTTCCTGCACCGGGTTGGAACCGTGAGAAGTGTGGATAATGTGGGTTTGCCATGGAACGGACGTAGCCGTGTATATCGCCATTGTCTTGCCCAATACATACTTCTAGGTCATTGAGGTGCTCAAAATTCCATCTTACAGAGCCTTTGGTACCGTATACCTCGACCACATATTCGGCTCTCGGCCCTACGCTTACCCGGGAAGATTCCAAGGTGCCAACTACGCCAGAATCAAAACGCACCATCATGGCGACATAGTCTTCATTGCCGACTTCTTTCTTTTCGTCGGAAACTTCCCAACCGCTGTGCCCCACCCCTGTTTTGGTGGGAATAGGACGTTCTTTAATGAAGGTATCGGTGAGCGCTGAAACTGCGCTGATGCGGTCTCGTAATATGTATTGCACTAGGTCAGCGCCGTGACTCATTAGGTCACCTACTACCCCAGCACCGGCTTTTTCTCGGTCGTAACGCCAAGTGTACGGACCGAGAGGACTGGAGGCATAGTCGGCTATTAACCAGCAGCGAACGTTGGTAATCTGTCCTAGTTTGCCTTCGGCTATCAGTTGGCGCGCCTGTTCAATTGCGGGGGTGTGGCGATAGTTGAAACCAACCGCGGTATTTAACCCTGCCTGCGCGGCTGCCTGCGCAATTTCACGAGATTCGGTCGCGTTTACGCCCATTGGTTTCTCTATCCAAAATGGTTTTCCGGCTTTAGCGGCAGCTACTGCAATTTCGCAATGTAGGAAATTGGGTGAACAAATAGACACTACGTCCACGTCTGGGTTTGAAAGGACTTCCTGGTAATCTGCGACTGCTTTCTCGAACCCAAGGACTTCTACCGCTAATCTTTGGGTTTCTTCTATCGGGTCACAGGCTACGACTAGACGCACCTTCGCGCCCAGTTCGGGAAATAGTTCCGACATGGCTTTATAGGAACGCGTATGTAGACGCCCCATCCATCCTAGGGATATTACCCCTACCCCGATTTCTTTGTCATTTGCCATAAATACTCCTTACTCAGCCTCCATTGGCTGTATTTAGGGGCGAGGACTAATGTCACTCAGCGATTAGTTCCGCACCCCTAAATCTAGCTAAAAGTATTCTCCTTGTCTAGCATTTGACCTAACATACAAACATTCTTAGTAACTGTGAGCGAAAAAAGGGGAGTTTCGTGGATATTATCCACGAAACTCCCCTATTTATTACGGCTAAAGGAAATCGAGCTGATTAACCCCTATTAACGCTACTCATCACAACCAAACTGGTTTTCATAAGTGCGTTTTAAGGTAGCAATCTCGATCACCTGCACGCAAAAAGCTACTTAGCTTTCTCGATTATTTCGCTGACCCGCCAGCGCTTAGTCTTGGATAGAGGACGAGTCTCCATAATCCGCACCAAGTCACCGATGCCGCATTCGTTGTTTTCGTCATGTACCTTGTAGCGCTTACGACGGTTAATCACCTTGCCGTACAAGCGGTGCTTAACGCGATCTTCAACCTGCACGACAACCGTCTTGTCCATTTTGTCGGACACCACGTAGCCCTGCAGCACCTTGCGGTGATTACGCTCTACAACAGCAGTTTTCTCAGTTTCTTCGCTCATAAATCCTACTCCTCAGCCTGCGGAGCGGTACGAATACCGAGCTCCCGCTCTCTAGCGATAGTGTAAATGCGGGCAATATCGCGACGTAGCTGCCCAATCTGTCCGCGATCTTCACCAGCACCAGTGGCCAGCTGGAAACGCAGATTAAACAGCTCAGTCTTAGCTTCATCTAGTTTCTTGGACAGCTGTTCTTCATCCAGCATATCCAAATCGGACATTTTCAAGCCCTTTGCCATTACTGATCACCGCCTTCACGGGTAATGAAACGGGTCTTAATCGGCAGCTTGTGCTGTGCACGACTCATTGCCTGACGAGCTACATCTTCAGAAACACCCGCTAGTTCGAACATAATGCGACCGGGCTTAACCGGAGCTACCCACCATTCGGGAGAACCCTTACCGGAACCCATACGAGTTTCAGCCGGTTTCTTCGTCAACGGACGGTCCGGGAAAATGTTAATCCACACTTTACCGCCACGCTTAATATAGCGGGTCATAGCGATACGAGCGGCCTCGATCTGCCTGTTTGTAATGTAGGCGTGATCTAGAGCCTGAATCCCGTATTCACCGAATGCTAGTTCAGTACCGCGCTTAGCCACGCCTTTTCGAGTAGGGCGATGCTGTTTGCGCCATTTAGTCCTACGAGGAATTAACACGTTACTCCTCCGTTCCGTTTTCTTGGGGCTTCGCAGCCTCTTCAGCGACAGCGTTATTATCGGCTAAAGCCTGATCGTCTTTTACTGCGTTCTCGGCGGTTTTATCCTCCGAGCTTACATTCTCGGCTTTTTCCGCGGGGGCAGTGCCTTCTTGGCGACCCTCTGTGCGGGCCGAACGCCGACCGGAACGAGAGCCTTCACGACCAGCGCGTCCTCTGCGGGAACCACGTCCAGAACGCCCTGAGGATTCAGCCTGCTTGCGGGTGAACTCGGTCTCGGTCAAATCGCCCTTATAAATCCATACTTTAACGCCAATGCGTCCGAAAGTAGTGTGAGCTTCATAGAAGCCGTAATCGATAAGGGCGCGTAGCGTGTGCAACGGAACTCGACCTTCGCGGTAGAACTCTGAACGCGACATTTCTGCCCCGCCTAGACGTCCCGAGCACTGCACCCGGATACCCAGAGCGCCACCGCGCAGCGCAGACTGCATGCCTTTGCGCATTGCGCGCCTAAACGACACGCGCGCAGCCAGTTGCTCTGCAATACCCTGGGCTACTAGCTGAGCATCAATCTCGGGGTTCTTAACCTCAAGAATGTTCAGCTGCACCTGCTTTCCGGTGAGTTTCTCCAAATCGCCACGTAGACGATCTGCTTCTGCACCGCGCCGCCCAATAACGATACCGGGGCGGGCGGTATGCAAATCTACACGAACCCGGTCACGGGTGCGCTCAATATCAATCTTTGAAATACCCGCCCGCTCTAAGCTCTTTTCCATGAGCCGACGAATTTTCACATCTTCTTTAACGAAATCGCTGTAACGCTGTCCCGGCTTAGTGGAGTCCGAGAACCAGCGGGAACGGTGATCGGTGGTGATACCTAACCGAAAACCGGTAGGGCTTACCTTTTGTCCCATTAGTCGTTCTCCTCTTCCTGTTTGCCGTCAGAAACTACAATCGTAATATGGCTGGTCCGCTTGAGAATCCGACCTGCGCGCCCTTGAGCACGAGGACGGAAGCGTTTCATCGTGGGACCTTCATCTACGTACGCTAGCGAAACGGTCAGTTCCGCAAACGTATCTTTCTCACCAGGCCGATTTGCCTTAGCGGCGGCGTTATACATTGCGCTGCGAAGTACCTTACGAACATCGGTTGCGACCGCTTGGGGAGCGAAACGCAGGATGTCGTAGGCCTCGAGGGCGTTCTTGCCGCGAATCAGGTTCACGACGCGACGCGACTTCTGCGGCGTAGAGCGCACGAACCGCGCTTTCGCCATGCCTTCCATCTTTGCCTTCTTTCTCTTCCGGCGCGCCTAACGACGGCGTGCCTTACGGTCGTCCTTGTCATGTCCACGGAAGGTACGAGTGGGAGCGAATTCGCCCAGCTTGTGCCCAACCATGTTTTCAGTTACGTACACGGGAACGTGTTTGCGTCCATCGTGTACCGCAATGGTGTGTCCAATAAAATCGGGGGTAATCATAGAGCGGCGTGACCAGGTCTTGATAACCGACTTTTTATTGGCGTCATTCAGAGCGTCGACTTTTTTCATCAAGTGGTCGTCGACGAAAGGACCTTTCTTTAGGCTACGTGCCATGATTTATCTCCTGCCTAACGCTTCTTGCCGGTCTTACGACGACGCACGATAAGTTTGTCGCTAGCTTTATTCGGACGACGGGTACGACCTTCGGGCTTACCCCAGGGGCTAACCGGGTGACGACCGCCAGAAGTGCGACCTTCACCACCGCCATGGGGGTGATCAACCGGGTTCATTACCACACCACGTACCTTGGGACGCTTGCCTTTCCAGCGCATACGCCCGGCTTTACCCCAAGTGATATTGCCGTGGTCAGAGTTACCGACCTCGCCGATGGTGGCGCGGCAAGCAACCTCAACGTTACGGATTTCCCCGGAGGGCATACGTAGCTGAGCGTATTTACCTTCCTTGGCTACCAGCTGTACAGATACCCCAGCACTGCGGGCGATTTTCGCTCCCCCGCCTGGACGCATCTCTACGGCGTGAACCACGGTACCCAACGGAATGTTGGTTAGCGGCAAGCAGTTACCGGGTTTGATATCCGCGGTCGGTCCTTGCTCGATGACATCGCCCTGATGCAGTTTATTCGGGGCAATGATGTAGCGTTTGTCGCCATCTGCATAGTGCAGGAGGGCGATATTTGCGCTGCGGTTCGGATCATATTCGATGTGGGCAACCTTTGCGGGCACCCCATCTTTGTCGTGACGACGGAAATCAATCACGCGGTAACGGCGCTTATGTCCCCCGCCACGCCGGCGGGAAGTGATGCGACCGTCGTTGTTACGTCCACCAGTTTTGTGGATAGGACGCAGCAGGGACTTCTCCGGGTGGTCGCGGGTGATTTCCGCGAAGTCAGATACCGATGCGAAACGGCGACCGGGAGTAGTCGGCTTGTATTTACGAATACCCATTACTTGTTCACCCCTTTACGCAGTCGTTTCGTTGAAGATATCGATTGTGCCTTCGGCTAGGGTAACGATGGCTCGTTTGCAATCTTTGCGTTTGCCATAGCCGGTGCGGGTACGTACCCGCTTGCCTTTGCGCGCAATCGTATTTACGGTCTTTACTTTTACATCGAAGATTTTTTCGATGGCAATCCGAATCTCGGTCTTGTTAGCTTTCGGGTCTACCTCGAAAGTATATTTTCCGAGATCCATCAACCCATAGGCTTTTTCCGAGACGATTGGGCGGTAAATAATATCCCGCGGATTCTTTGTAACCTCGAGTGCCATTTTGTTACGCCTCCTGTCCGGTCTTGTCGGAGATGAACTGGCGAATAGCAGCCTCGGTGAAGATGATGTCCTCGTTGTTGAGCACATCATAGGTGTTGAGCTGATCAACCATCAGCAGGTGTACCTGAGGTAGGTTGCGCACTGACAATACCTGTTCTTCTTCGGAGCGGGTAAGCACTACTAGGGCGTAACGCTGCTCTACTAGGGATTCGATATGTTTACGTCCCGCTTTAGTCGAGGGAGTTTCCACATCAACTAGCGCAGTTACCAGGTGCATACGGTCTTTACGTACCCGATCGGATAGGGCACAGGCGAGAGCCGCTGCTTTCATCTTCTTGGGGGTGCGCTGCGAGTAGTCACGAGGTTGCGGACCGTGTACTACCCCACCGCCACGCCATTGCGGAGCACGGATAGAGCCTTGACGAGCCCGACCAGTTCCCTTTTGCCGCCACGGCTTCTTGCCACCACCGCGTACCTGACCACGGGTCTTGGTCGCGTGGGTTCCTTGCCGAGCTGCGGCGAGCTGGGCATTAACAACCTGGTGCATCAAGGGAATATTGGGGTCGCGATCAAACAGGCTGGCAGGCAAGTCAATAGTGCCGGTTTCTTTGCCAGCGGGATCGGTGATGCTTAGCGAAAGATTAGTCATAATCACGCACCTTTCACTGCGCTGCGAATCAGGACAATACCACCCTTAGGTCCGGGAATAGCCCCGGTTAATAAGAGGATGCCTTTTTCGACATCTAGAGCCTGAACTTTAAGATTTTGGATGGTGCGACGATCTCCGCCCATACGTCCGGCCATGCGTAAACCTTTGAATACGCGTCCGGGGGTGGCGCAAGCGCCGATTGAACCGGGCTTACGGTGGTTGCGGTGTGCACCATGTGAAGCGGAAACGCCGGCGAAGCCGTGACGTTTCATAACCCCGGCGAAACCTTTACCTTTGGTGGTTCCGGTAACGTCTACCTTTTGCCCGACCTCGAAAAGGTCAGCGGCAAGTTCCTGTCCGAGGGCGAATTCCTCGTTTTCGGCGGTACGTACCTCTACCAGGTGGCGGCGGGGGGTAACTCCTGCTTTTTCAAAATGGCCGGCAAGGGGCTTGGTGACTTTACGTTTGTCGATTTCGCCGAAACCGATTTGGATGGCGCTGTAGCCGTCAGTTTCTTGGTTGCGAACCTGAGTCACCACGTTCTTGTCGACCTGCACGACGGTGATGGGAACGACTTTTCCGTCCTGATCCCAAACCTGGGTCATGCCTAGCTTGCGGCCGAGAAGTGCCCTGGTGGGTACTGCGGCAGCCGGCTGGGTCTGCGTGGTCATAATTTATTTCCTTAGAGTTTAATCTCGATATTTACGTCAGCGGGCAAATCGAGACGCATTAGCGAATCAACTGCCTTGGGCGTGGGGTCAACAATGTCAATGAGCCGTTTGTGCGTACGCATTTCAAACTGCTCCCGGCTGTCCTTGTACTTGTGGGGCGACCGAATCACGGTGAAAGTGTTCTTTTCGGTCGGCAACGGCACTGGGCCTACCACAGTAGCGCCCGCACGCTGAACCGTATCCACGATTTTCTTTGCGGACGAGTCAATGACCTGGTGGTCATACGACTTCAGCCGGATGCGGATTTTCTGTCCCGCCATTCCGTCTACCTCTTCTTTTTCCGTAGATGTTTCCCCGGTTTTCCCGGGCCTACCAGGGGATTTCAATCCCTTGCTTGCACCAGATTTGCCTGAACGAATCTGGTCGGCGGCAAACAGGTAAGTATCTTAGAAACTTACTTGGAGGTCTCTTAGCTGTTCCCCGCGATATTTGCCGCTGGGCGCGCTTTGATTCCTGCATTCTTGCTGCCGGACGCTAGAAGAGCGGGTACGCAAGCGCACCTTTCAACTAGAGCCAGTTATCTACTTTAACGCGCTGTCAAACACCCTTTCAAGCTGCGCTCATGTGAATGACCCCACGTACCCGCGTCCGGGCGTGTCGCGGCGCGCATTTTTTCGATTTTTGCTGCCCGAGGATGCGTGTATTTCCCTTCCCCTCTGGATCTCGTTGCCGCACGCACGAGGGCGATTTTTGCCTCGCGCCCCCTGTGCAGCAGGGCACGTCCCCGGAGTAGTTTTACCGAGCCAGCCCGACACGGGAGACGACCAACCCCGCCCCCACAACTTCCAAGCACGCAACCAGGCAACCGGACCTCAAGCGCAACATTTCCACCCTCCCAAGACAAAACCACCCTCCCGCATCTACAACTTCCAGGCATATATCCAACAAATAACACTCACCTGAGGAGCACTTTCACCCTCCGCAGGCAAAACCACCCTCGCAAAACCGGCAAAACACCCCAATTCCGAGCACAATTCCCATCTCGGGAGGGCGCAACCGCACCGGGAGGGTCAAAACGTCCCCAAAAAGCGACGCGGTTGGTAAAGACGTGGGAGTACAGACAGGAAAAGCAGGGAAATATTTATCCGAGTGGACGCGGTTAAGTAACAGGTGTTTGGCAATGTTTGCGGATCTATTTCATAGACCGCACTCTTCCCAAGGTTCCTCAATGGGACGTGATTTGCGGCCATCGCGCTCGTATTCTTCAAGAGCTTCGTGCGCTTATCTGTAAATCGTATTCATCTTCAAGCCGCTCAAAGAACGCCTGTTTAAAGGCTTCACCGAGAGAGATTGAATGAATGCGCGCATAGCTGGAGGCTAAACGTTGTTCTTCGTCAGTCAAACTAATAGATACAGACATAATACAATCTCCCCTTTCCTTTACTTCATAGTATTCCTGGGGTTAATACCCAAATTGACATGAAGCACCACGGATCGCTAAGTATCCCATGCAAGTTGTGTGATGTTACTTAAGGCTGTAGTCGTGCAAATCCAAAGAAGCGCGGTAATCTTCCGCCCTCATATTCGTGGTCCAAAGCCGGAACCCGTCTGGGCTCAACGATCCCCTCGTATATGGCAAGTCGTTATTAAGCCATTTTACGGCTTCCACCTGGCAGTATTCGTGAGCTTGCTCAATTGCTGGGGTTAAATCGCTGTCTCTAGAGGCTAAGATGACACCATCGAAATTCCCCGAAGAGGCTAGCCGGACGAGCGCGAGCGCGCAAAGCACGTCCACCCCTTTCTCCTGGGGACTAACCGACAAATCGATACCTCGCTCAGGGTAAGGAAGATATTTGTACTTTAAGGGACGATAAACAACTTCCAATGATAAATCGTGCAACTTAGCGGACTTCATCCATTGTTCTCGTTGCTTTAGATTTCGAGCATTTGCTTGCGGGTTAGCTTCCGAAGAGGGTAGCCCTCGATAAACTTCGACTCGGCTAATAAGAAAAGAGCAGCCCAATTTTTCCAGAGAACCCGTATTCTTTACCTTTTGCAGCTGGCGGGCAAAGTTCACGGGGCAGATCAGGGAATCTTCTATGGGACTGCTCGGTGCGAAGATTTCGTGCGCGCTAAGGTGTACATTCTGGTAGTCGATGACCAGCGCCATGTTTTTTACTGGTTTATCCATTTCGCACCCATAGATAGAATAAACCTCGCCAATCCCGGGGGACGGCGAGGAGCTATACCTAAAGAATAACAGACTAAACCGCTTTACTGCAAAGCATCGGCGTACCTTATATATTTTGAGCGCGAAGGCGGTGTGGTGCCTCATTGATTTTCTAGTTCCGTAGTGGCGCAGGTACGAAACTTGAGGGCGGAGGAAAGTTTTAACCGAGTGCGCGCGGGTCGCGACCGGCAAAAGATACGGGAGTATTGGCAGAAGGGCGGGGGAAAGGTTTATCCGAGTAGGTGCGGTGGGCATAAGAATTTGGAAAACGCCGCCACGTTTTCCAAATTCTTGGG
>OBRP01000090.1_pt1 | contig 11921 bp, 11 predicted proteins | sample 1475681 | NCBI WGS metagenome assembly OBRP01 (sample SAMEA3360695, study PRJEB22359) | human gut metagenome | biome: ENVO:urban biome; feature: ENVO:human-associated habitat; material: ENVO:feces | place: Bangladesh | collected 2011
ACTCGATGGCTTTTTCCATCTTCTCCTCAGCTTCGAGCAGAATATCGTCAATCACTTGGTTACTCCTTGTCAGCAGAAACTAATGTACCGATTGTCTCACCTAGCAGCGCCGAAGTGACGTTACCAGGTTCAGACATTCCAAAAACGCGGGTATCGAGTCCGTTATCCATGCACAGACTAAATGCGGTAGCGTCCATAACTTTCAGCCCTTTTTGCAGGGCTTCTTGATAGGTGAGACGGTCATATTTCGTGGCGGTGGGGTCTTTTTTCGGGTCGGCGCTATATACTCCGTCTACCCCGTTTTTACCGACCAGTAATTCTTGGCAGTGGGTTTCGAGGGCGCGCTGGGCGCTAACGGTGTCGGTGGAGAAGAACGGTAGTCCCGATCCGGCTCCGAAGATTACTACCCGTCCTTTCTCCATATGCCGTACCGCTTTTAAGGGAATGTAGGGTTCGGCAATCTGCCCCATAGTAATAGCGGTTTGCACCCTGGTGGTGACCCCGGCTTGTTCTAGTAAGTCTTGTAGGGCGAGAGAGTTCATTACTGTTCCCAGCATTCCCATATAGTCGGCGCGCGCCCGATCGAGGCCGCGCTGGGATAATTCAGCGCCCCGGAAAAAATTTCCGCCCCCAACTACCACTGCGACCTGAACTCCTTTGGCTACCGCTGCACCAATCTGGTGAGCTACCGAGTTGATGACATCGAGATCCATGCCAACTTGACCGCCACCAAAGACTTCCCCGGACAGCTTCAGCATTACTCTGCGCTGAGAACTTACGACTTCCTGATTCAAAGTATCCCCTTTATGTTATTGCTGTCCGAATGCGCACTCTTGCGCCTGTTACTACCTTAACCCGAACACTAATCGCTAGGACAGTTTAAGTCCGAATACGCCCTATTTTTTATGTTTTCTAAAGAATTAGCTCCCGGGAGCTGCGTGCTAATTTTGCGCCCTCATCACCGGATTTAATCTGCTTACATATAGAGTTGTGGCCTCAGGATTTCCTGAGGCCACAACTAATTTTACTTAAGAACCAACGTGGAAACGAGCAAAAGCAGTAACTTTACCGCCAGCCGCTTTCACAATCTGTCCTACTGTTTGCTTGGGATCTTTTGCGAAATCCTGATCTAGTAGGCAGTTGTCCTTGTAGAAAGAACCCATCCGACCCTCGACAATCTTGTCCACGATTTTCTCGGGTTTACCTTCTTTGATTGTCATTTCCCGCAAAGTTTCACGTTCCTTATCCAGTTCTTCCTGGGGAACTTCCTCACGGTCAATGAAACGCGGGCTGTAGGCCGCAACGTGCAAGGCGATATCGTGAGCAACTTCGGCGCCGGCTTTATCGGTGGCTACCAGTACCCCAACCTGTGCGGGCAAGTCCGCAGAGGAGTAGTGCAGGTAGCTGGTGACCGCTTCGCCCTCTACGCGAGTGACTTTACCCAGAACAATGTGTTCAGAGAATAGAGCGCCGATTTCTTCGACTTTGTCCTGAACGGTACCTTCGCCACATTTTGCTTCCAGCAGTTCCTCGCGGGTGCTGACTGCACTGTCTACCAGTGCTTGCAAGATTTCCTCGGCAGCGGCTACGAACTTGGGAGACTTGCCCACAAAGTCAGTCTCAGAGTTCATTTCTAGCATTACACCAGCTTGACCCTGGTCGGTATCAACGACTTTCGCCATTACCAAACCATTAGCGGTAGAGCGATCCTCGCGCTTTGCTAAAGATTTCTTTCCTGCCAGGCGAATTGCTTTTACTGCTTCATCTTTATCGCCGTTTGCTGCCTCTAATGCTTTCTTTACTTCCATTAGACCTGCGCCAGTTAGTTCGCGCAGCTCTTTAATATCTTGCATGGAAATAGCCATAAGTTTTTCCTCTCGTTAGCGTCCGTGGAACTATTCAGACTTTTCAGTTTCGCCGGTAGCTGCTTCAGCTTCTGCATCTTTGCTGGTCTCGTCAGCAGATGCTTCTTTAGCGTCCTCTTCGTCTTTTTCTGCTTTAGCTTCGCCCTCGCTATTTCCTTCTAGGAGCTCGCGTTCCCAATCAGCTAGGGGTTCTTCCGAGGGGGCTGCTTCTTCGTCGCTATCTTTCTTGCCAGCAGCTTTTTGCGAACGGGCAATCAGCCCATCGGCGCAGGCATCAGCGATAATCCGGGTCAGGAGGGCTACCGAGCGGATAGCGTCATCATTGCCGGGAATCCCGAATTCGACCTCGTCGGGATCGCAGTTGGTGTCCAAAATAGCTACCACTGGAATATTTAGCTTGCTGGCTTCCGCTACCGCCAAGTGTTCCTTGTTGGTATCTACTACCCAGATTGCAGAGGGAATACGTGCCATATCACGAATACCCCCCAGGGTGCGGGCGAGTTTATCTTTCTCGCGGCGCATCATTAATAGTTCTTTCTTGGTGCGTCCAGAACCGGCTACATCATCGAAGTCGATTTGTTCGAGTTCTTTTAGACGCTGTAAGCGCTTGTGCACAGTCCCAAAGTTGGTTAGCATACCGCCTAGCCAGCGCTGATTAACATAGGGCATCCCTACCCGTTCAGCCTGCTCAGCGATGGAATCTTGTGCTTGTTTCTTGGTACCTACGAACAGGACGTTTCCCCCGCGCAGCACCGTCTGGCGCACAAAATCATAGGCGCGGTTAATGCCATCTAGGGATTGCGCCAAATCGATTACATAAATACCGTTGCGATCAGCCAAGATGAAGGGTTTCATCTTGGGATTCCAACGGCGAGTTTGATGTCCAAAGTGAACGCCGCTTTTCAGCAGCTCAGACATGGTTACTACCGCCATGACTTCCTTTCAGTGCGCTAAGGCGCACACATTTTGGGGCCTCAAGCCCCGCTTACGGTTTCTATTCGGTTCCTGGCACGACGTCTGCTAACACCTGTTTACTGGTAGAAGCAGTTCCGAGGGGTTTCCCCAGGGCTGCTGCCCTAAAACAGGACCGAAGCTAGCGCGACCCAGCTGGGCTGGTAGTCGTACGCGAAGTCACCTGGTAAGCCAGGTGCTAAGAGCTAGCTTAGCGGGAAATACGAGATTACCCCAAGCTGAAAGAGGCACTGAACAGTGTTAATCTGCTGACAGTTAGGAGCTCACCGCCAGTACTTCGCCAGGCTATCTGAGTATCTGCTGGAAGTTTTGAAAACCTCTAACCTGGCGAAGCTGTCCCCAAGAGCAGATAAATCCCTGCTTTCCTCAGCTAGTTATCGGAAAACAGCTTCAGCACCTAGCAAGGAACCATCTTGGAGCTATGAATAAGTCTCGTCCCGTATTCGCCGCCTTATTTGCGGCTTTGACGGCAACGCTCTTAGTGGCTACTACCGCCTCTCCCCCAAGTTCTGCCAAGAATAGCTCCAGCGCCTACTTTGGGCAAACAGTAGCATTATCAGAGCTTTCGGGGGAAATAGGACGACACCAGTGGCCTAGCGGGCATCCGGTTAGAGTTTCACGTCCTTTTAACCCCCCATCTTCTCCTTGGGGTAGTGGACACCGGGGAGTTGATTTGGATATTCCGACCGGCAGCGAGGTTTATAGCACGCGGGAAGGAACCGTATTTTTTGTGGGAACCGTAGCTGGCACTCCCGCTATCTCGATTAAGCATTCAGCCCTGATTCGCACTACCTACACCCCGGTGAAAAGCGATTTAGCCGTAGGGAGCCCGGTTAGCGCCGGTCAAAAAATTGGGATTTTGCAAGCGGGACATCCAGGGTTACATTTTGGAGCAAAAATCGATGACCGTCACTATATAAATCCGCTACTGCTTATCCTAGGACCTGTCCGTTTACTTCCCACCTCCTAAATCCAGCGCTGCTTTTAGGTCTCGCTTGCAATCATCAACTGACCATGCGACTAGCCTGTTCATCCCCCAGCACAGCCGATTAAAAACCGGTAAACCTGTCTATTTAGACTAAAGAGGACGCCGCAGGAGCTACTAGGCGCGGGGGAAAGCCCTTTGATATGCACCAATAATCCGATTGGCATCTACATGGGTATAACGCTGAGTAGTAGATAGCGCAGAATGTCCTAACATTTCCTGGATTACTCGCAAATCTGCTCCGCCCTCTAACATATGGGAAGCCATTGAGTGGCGCAGCCCGTGCGGACCTAAATCTGGCACCCCGGCAAGGGTACAGGCGCGGTGTAATCGTGAACGCACAATTCGCTCCGATATGCCTTTCCCCTGAGCGCCCAGGAACAACTCATCTGTTAGCGAAGATTTTTGTAGCTCACAACGCGCCCTATCTAGGTAAAAAGATAGCGCCCTGCCAGCTTGCACACTGAACGGCACTACTCGTTCTTTAGAGCCTTTACCCCAGAGGCGAACGGTGCGAACCTCGAAATCAATATCTTCAGGAACCAGCGAACATATTTCCCCTACCCTAGCCCCGGTAGCGTAAATTAGCTCAAAGATAGCCCAATCGCGCGCCATTACTACATCGCTCGCTGCTTGACTTTCACACCAGCTGAGCAATTGTTGCGCCTGGGAGACCGACAACATATGTGGCAGGTTTTTTGCGGTTTTGGGGGTGCGAAGTTGCTTCGCAAAATCGGCTTCTACCATTTGATTTTGCTTTGCCCATTTAGAAAAAGCTCTCAAAGCAGCGATTTTACGGGCAATAGTAGTGGGCGATTGCCCGGATGAACGCAGATGCGCCAACCAATTCCGGGCAGCAACCAAAGTACAAGCCGGAATAATAGATTGCCCGTCCTTAATACCGCAATGATTGAGCCACCCTCGTAAATCCGCTAGATAAGCTTTAATCGAGGCCGGAGAAAAAGACTTTACATATTGCAGGTAACAGCGATAATCCTCTAGTATTTCCTCGCGTTTTGCCGCTCGCATCATTAAACCCCCGTCTTTTTCCATTTCCCGGCTTTTTGGATTACCCGCCCATCCATTTCCAGGTTACCCATCACTGCTGCTACTTCGCTGAGTGCAACCCCGCTGACGCGAGCAATCGCCTCCACATCTGCATGACTTTTTATCGGAGTCGCATCCAAGATTCGGGCAGTCAGCGCATCTAAACCATCCAAATAACCAGTTTTTACCCGGTATTCTTGTTCAGTTACCTCCCCTAGGGGCGAAATCATTTCCAAAACATCTTCGGCACTGGTGATAAGAGTAGCCCCTTGCCGAATCAAACGGTTAGAACCTGTCCATTCAACTTGATTAACTGGCCCGGGAACCGCACCGACCTGTTTGCCCAGTTCAATAGCATGATTCGCAGTATTGAGGGCTCCCGAACGCACCCCCGCTTGAATAACTATAGTCGCTGCGGATAAAGACGCGATTAGTCGATTGCGGTCTAGAAAACGCCAACGGGTAGGGCGTGCTCCCGGTGGATATTGGCTTAGCAACACTCCGTTGCGGGTTATTTGCTTAAACAAATCTGCGTTAGAAGCCGGATAGGGGCGGTCAAGACCTCCGGCCAGCAGACTAACTGTAGGAGTCCCAGCTTTAAGACAAGCTATATGCACCAGTCGGTCTACCCCGTACGCCCCTCCAGAAACTAAAACTATGCCTTCGCTGGCACATCGGAAAGCCAGTTCAGTTGCGACATCATGTCCCAGGGCGCTCACGGCACGCGCCCCCACCATTGCCACCGCCTTGTCTGCCAGGGAATTAAGCACCGTAGTATCACCTATTGCCCACAGCGCCCAGGGGGCATTCTCAACAGTCTCAAAGCGGAGCGGCCAGTTACTATCACGCCGCGTAAGCAGCTGAAAACGTCCTCTAGCTAACATTTTTTCCAGCGCCAACAAGTCAAGTACCTTTAGACGCGCCTGCCACTTTGAAAACGCTTGGTTCCATTTATCTACCCCTACGCGCCGAAGCAGCTCCACCGGCAAATAACTGTGCCAACGTTGGAGCGATTCCTTACAGGCGCGCCGCGCAATCTTCAATGCTTCAACCGGACCTAGTTCACTAAGTAACAGGTCAGCTGCATAGTCACCGGCCTCGGTTATCATTGACCAACTGGCACAGGCCAGCCGGTATTGTCGATTATCTTCCATAGCTAGCTCCTAATAAGTACCGTTAGAGGTGCGAAGCGAATAGGCAAGACCAAAATCTTCGCCAATAGGTTTATCTCTGCCGTTTAAGTCAGCTATTGTCCAAGCAACTCGGCAAATCCGGTCAGCTCCTCGCATAGAAATCCGCCCCGAACCAACCAAATGATTGAGACGATCTTTAGTTGCGGAATCTAACGCAAATTTCAAAATCCGACTGGGAATTCGGGCATTAAGCGATATGAGCTGGTCTTTCCAGCGCTTACGGGCACGTTCTCGTGCTTGCAGCACTCGCTCCCTAACGGTGCTGCTACTTTCAGGAGTATCCGTAGCAGTTAAATCTGCGATTTTAGGTCGCCCCACTTGGCATTGCAGATCGATGCGATCCATCAATGGCCCGGATAAACGAGCTAAATAACGCACCCGCTGATACGGGGTGCATTTACATTCTCCCTCCAACTGCCCCCACATTCCACAAGGACAGGGATTAGCCGCAATCACTAGCTGGAAAGCCGCCGGATAACTGGTGACTGCTCGCGAGCGATGTACGGTTATTTTTGAGGTTTCTAACGGTTGGCGGAGCGCATCTAGGCTGCGGGTTTGAAACTCGGGGGCTTCGTCAAGAAATAGGACGCCCCGATGGGCTAAAGATATTGCTCCAGGGGTAGCTATCCCACTCCCTCCCCCAATTAATGCTGGGAGGGTGGCACTGTGGTGGGGTGCGATAAAGGGAGGACGGCGGATTAACCCTTGCGAGGGCGCGAAAGTCCCGGCGAGGGAATGAATGGAAGTAACTTCTAGGGCTTCTTCATCAGCTAGGGGAGGTAAAATCCCTGGCAAACAGCTGGCTAACATGGTTTTTCCAGCTCCGGGAACTCCGATAAGGCTCAGATGGTGTCCCCCGGCAGCCGCTATTTCTAGGGCTTTGCGCGCTAAGAAAGCTCCCTTCACTTCTTGGAGGTCGGGGGGTTCAGATGCGGGCATAACTGGTACGGAGCTGGAGGCAACCGTACTTTTTAGCTTTTTTAGTTGCTCTACGTGGTCTTTCATTTTCCGCATTCCCAGATAATGAAGCGCTTCTACCAGGTGTGAGACTCCAACTATTTCGATTCCCTCGATGAGTGAGGCTTCCGGGACTGCTTCGGTAGCTACCATCACTTTTTTGAATCCGGCACGCCGCGCCGCCAACACTAGGGGCAAGATTCCCCGTACTCGGTATATCCGCCCATCTAACCCTAGTTCTCCGCAAAAAACCATCCCCTCGCACAGTTTTTGTACCGTTGCAACTCGTGAAGCTACCACTGCCAGCGCAATCGGCAGGTCGAATCCGGATCCGGTTTTTGGCAGTTCTGCGGGAGAGAGATTAACGGTAAGCCTGGTTGGTTCCCAGCGCAGCCCGGTAGAGGCAATCGCGGCTTCTACTCGCGAGCGGGATTCTCGCAGCGAAGCATCTGGTAATCCTACCAGCGCAAATGCGGGTAATCCTTGAGTGTGGTGCGCTTCTACTTTGATGAGGTGACCTTTTAGCCCCACCATACCTAGGGCAAAGCAAGTTCCGATTTGTGCCATTATCAGATTCCTCGGCAGTGAGTTATTACTGGGGTTTTCCCGCTACTGGCATCAATTGCTACCAAATCAAGACGTACTCCCCCATTTGCCCTGATTTCTGGGTGCTCTAAAAGCCAAATACTGGTGAGTTTTCGCAGGCGGTGATATTTTTCTCGCCCTATTGCCCGTTTGGCTCCCCCATATTGGAGGCTAGTCCTGGTTTTTACTTCCGCGAACACTAACCGAGAAGATTTGGGGTCGTGGCAGATAATGTCGAGTTCCCCGAAGCGGCATCGCCAGTTACGCTCTAAGATTTGATACCCGCATTCGCGAAGCATTCTAGCTGCTAGTTCTTCCCCGGCAGTCCCTATGGCACGGTTCTTAGTTTTCATGGTTTAAGGGTGGCGAAAACCTAGGAAAAACTAAATTTTATTTTCCTTTGATAAGGAAAAGCGGGAGTTATCTGCCCTTGGGGACAAGCGGGGCGGAGCTATGTCCCCCTAAAGTAAAACTGCTACTACCGGTCGTTTTAAAATAAGAACCGGTGAAATAGGGCGCGCTAATTCCGCTGCTCCCCATAGGGACAGCAGTAAAAGGCGACTAGGCGTCCTTGGGATTGCGAATCAGATATTCAAAGGCTCCCAGCGCTGCGTTAGCTCCTGCCCCGAGGGCAATCACTATTTGCTTATGGGGAACATTGGTGCAGTCGCCTGCCGCAAATACTCCTGGAATAGAGGTAGCGCCAGTATTGTCCACCGAGATATAGCCGTCTTCCATTTCTAGTTTTCCGCTTAGCCAATCAGTGTTAGGAGTAGAGCCAATCTGTACAAATATGCCGTCTAGCTCTAACATCTGCCCTTGACCATCAGCGTCTTTGTATTCTAGACCGGTAACCCGATGTCCATCGCCTAAAACTCTAGTGGCATTGGCGCACTGAATAACGCGGGTATTAGCTAGCGCCCTTAGTCGCTCTACCAGGACTTTATCGGCTTTTAGACTGTCTGCTATATCAATTACAGTAACTTCACGAGCAATACCGGCCAGGTCAATAGCGGCTTCAATCGCCGAGTTACCTCCCCCCATGACCGCGATTTTACGATCAGCAAATAGAGGACCATCGCAGTGCGGACAGAATGAAACCCCCCGGTTCAGGTAAGTTTCTTCACCGGGAATATCCAGGTGCTTGAAACTAGAGCCGGCACAAATCACTACTGTTCTAGCCTGCAGCCGGGCTCCGCCCTCGGTCATCAGCGGAATCATGCCCTCGGGGGTGCGCGAACCTATGTTTTCTACGCGAATCCCCCCAATCTGATCAATCGGGTAATCGCGCAGATTAGCTTCAAAAGTCGCGGTTAGTTCTTCCGGTTTTACGCGCTCTAAGGTAATCAGGTTTTCGATTTGCCCGCCCTCTAAAACCTGTCCTCCGATACGGTCGGCCACGATACCTACTCGTAGCTGTTTGCGGGCGGCATACACAGCAGCGGCTACTCCGGCAGGGCCGCCCCCGATTACCAGCACATCAAAGGGCTCAAGGGCGTTCAAACGTTTTAAGCGCAGCCCGGTCATTCCCCGCACAATTTTGGTAACTACCTGTTCCAAAGTGGATCTGCCCTGTAAAAAGACTTCCCCGTCTTTTACTACCGTAGGTACGGATTGCAAATGTAGATGGTCGAATTCCTCCCCGAAAGTTCCGCCATCAACCACCGTGTGTTTAACCAAGGGATTGATTATCGAAATTGCGTTAAGAGCCTGGACTACGTCCGGACAGTTCATGCAGGAAAGTGAAACATAGGTGGTGTACTCGGCGGGTTCATCTATCTGTTTAATGGCGGCAATAATGTCCTCATCTGCTTTAACCGGATGCCCGCCTACCTGCAACAATGCGAGGACGAAACTGTTGAACTCGGTTCCGGAAGGAACCCCCGCAAAACGCACGCTGATATCGGAATCAACCCGGCGAATCACAAAGGATGGTTTGCGCTCGTTCTCTTCCCATTTGACCTGAATCAAATCTGATAATCCCGCAATCTGGTGCAGAATTTCGGAGGTTTGCTTAGATTGTTCGCTGTAGTCCAGTGAAGTAGCCAGTTCAACCGGGTATTTAATCAACCCGATAACCTGTTTTACCTGTTCCAGAATCTTCTCGTCTAGCATTTCTATAGCTTCCCTGACAAATCAAAAGTGGGAGTAATGGTACTCTCCCCTAAATCCCAATTTGCGGGGCAGACCTCGTCGGGATGATCGTAAATATACTGCGCTGCCCGCACTTTTCGCAGCAGTTCCCCAGCGCTGCGTCCGACTGCATCTGAAGTGGTCTCGACGTATTGGATAATGCCACTGGGATCAATCAGGAAAGTACAGCGATAGGCACACCCGGATTCTTCATCTAGGGCTTCAAAGGCGCGCGAAATCTTGCCGGTAGGGTCGGCAACCATGGGATAAGAAATTTTTTGAATTCGCTTAGAGCTGTCATGCCAGGCTTTATGAGAATGGTGTTTATCAGTTGAAACCGAATAAACCTCAACTCCCATTCGCTGTAGCTGTGCATAGTTGTCGGCTAAATCCTCTAACTCGGTGGGGCATACATAGGAAAAATCTGCTGGATAAAAGAACATGACTGCCCATTTATCGCGATAGTCCTCACTGGAAACATCGACAAAAGAATCATTATGGAAAGCTATTCCGGACCAGTCCGGCGCTACCGTATTAATCTTGGACACTGCCAGCCTTTCTGCATATAAACCACTGTTAAATGCCTAACACTTCTCTCTATGGTAACAGGCAAGCCGGTTAGTCGTTAGGCAAACCAGTAACCAAGACCCGCTTACAGGGTAATTTCCGATTCCGGTAACTTCTCGACGTTTATGTCCTTGAAGGAATAAACCTTTACTCGATTAACGAAGCGAGAGGGGCGATAAACATCCCACACCCAGGCATCTTGCAAAGTTACTTCAAAGAATACATCTGTGCCGTTATTGTGCATTTTCACGTCTACCTCGTTAGCTAGATAGAATCGCCTATCGGTTTCCACCACATATTTGAAGATGGAAACTACGTCACGATATTCGCGAAACAGGGCAAGTTCCTGATGATTCTCATACGCCTCTAAATCTTCAATGCCCACTGTTATCCCTTCTGCGTGCTGAAAACTTGCGGAGACTGCGCTGGTCTTTCGCGGCGATTATTCCAGGCTTGTGCCACTGTTGCAGACGATACCCCCTGCAAAGTCCAGCTGAGACGATGATATGAATCTAGCCCCAGCTGGGAAATAGCCGCCATATGCTGAGCCGACGCGTATCCTTTATTTTTTGCCCATCCATACCCCGGATCGGCAAGGTCGCTCATTAGTCTATCTCTACTAACCTTTGCCAGCACGGAAGCAGCCGCAATAACAACCGATTTTGCGTCTCCTTTCACCAAAGTGGTTACTTTTGGTGAGGTTCTGGGCAGGCAGGAATCTGCTATTGGCAAGGACGGGAATCCCGAATCGGTAGCGGAAAACAAATCTGAGGGGGGCGTAAGATAATCAAAACTGCCATCAAGCAGCACTATCTGCGGGTTATATCCGCTTTTTGCTAGGGCATCTAGGGCGCGAAAGGAAGCTAGGCGCAATGCCGGGGTCAGACCTTCTTTATCAATCTCTGCAGCGGTGGCAGTACCCACCGCCCAGGCTGCCGGCCAGGCAGCTAACTCTTCAAACATGGCTTCACGCCGCTTGGCGGTGAGCTGTTTCGAGTCGGTTAAACCGGCAGGAGGCTCGCCCTCGCCTCCGTCAATTACCGCTATCCCTACGGCGAGTGGCCCGGCAATCGCGCCTCTTCCTACTTCATCTATACCGGCTATACAGATTCGGGTGGGGGCAAAGTTTTCTGTTTCGTGCCTGCTACTAGGGTTAGCAGTTAAGGGCTTAAAAAGGGCGCGCGCACGCTCTAATAGGGATAGTTCCAGTTCGCGGGTGGGAACGGTAGCCATTTTAGGGCGCTGGCGGAACCGCGGCGAAAGCGTCAGTGTTTTTTATGGTAGAGATGCGATTTATAGGCCACATAATCGCGAAAGCTCGACCGGTAACCTGTTTTACCGATACGAACCCGTTCGAGGGCTCTTTCATGTGGAAACGTGAATCCTCGGAGTTGGAGCGGTTATCACCCATTACCCAGAGCTTTCCGGCAGGTACGGTAACATCAAATTTTATTAACGAGGGCGCATTGCCGGGATTGATATATCCGCTCTCGTCTACTGATACGCCGTTTACTTTTAGACGCCCGTTCGTGTCACAGCATTGCACCCGGTCACCGGGCAATCCGATTACCCTTTTTACCAGGTGGTTTTGGGAATCATCTGGGCGTAGCCCCATCC
>OBRP01000091.1_pt1 | contig 11908 bp, 11 predicted proteins | sample 1475681 | NCBI WGS metagenome assembly OBRP01 (sample SAMEA3360695, study PRJEB22359) | human gut metagenome | biome: ENVO:urban biome; feature: ENVO:human-associated habitat; material: ENVO:feces | place: Bangladesh | collected 2011
AGAGAATTGTTCCTATGAGCGGTCAGAGGTCTACTAACTCACCCACTAACGCATTACGTTATTAACGCTAGACGTTAAATTTGAATTCGACCACGTCTCCGTCTTGCATTACGTAGTCTTTGCCCTCTTGGCGCAGCTTTCCGGCCTCACGGGCAGCGTGAATCGAACCCAGTTCCACTAGCTCATCAAACCCAATAATCTCGGCCTTAATGAATCCACGTTCGAAATCGCTGTGAATTACCCCGGCAGCTTGAGGAGCCGTCCAGCCTTTACGAATCGTCCAGGCTCGGGACTCTTTTTCCCCAGCCGTCAAATAAGTTTGCAACCCCAAAGTATCGAAGCCCACCCGGGCTAACTGGTCGAGGCCGGACTCGCTTTGCCCGGATTCCTCCAACATTTCCCGTGCATCCTCTTCATCCAGTTCTACTAGATCCGCTTCAAACTGGGCATCTAAGAAAATCGCTTTCGCTGGCACTACCAGATTTTCCAATTCTTGGCGTTGCCCCTCATCTAGTAGCTGATCCGCGTCCATATTGAACACATAGATGAACGGCTTTAAAGTCATCAACTGGAATTCTTTCAGCAGCTCTTTATCCAGTTCCTCGCGCGCAGATAGCAGCGCTCCGTCCTCTAAAATCGCCTGGGCTTTCTTTACCTCTGCCAGTACTTCCGGTTCGGTTTTACGCCCGCGGACTTCCTTTTCTAAGCGCGGAACCGCTTTTTCTAGAGTCTGCAGGTCAGCGAGAACCAGTTCCGTAGAAATAGTTTCAATATCAGAAGCCGGATCAATCTTGCCATCTACGTGCACCACATCGGGATCGCTAAACACCCGGGTTACCTGGCAAATCGCATCAGCTTCCCTAATATTTGCCAAAAACTGGTTACCGAGCCCCTCCCCTTGGGAAGCGCCCTTCACGATTCCCGCAATATCGACGAAAGAAACCGTGGCGGGCACAGTTTTCGCCGAATTAAACATTTCGGTTAGTTTTTTCAGGCGCGGATCCGGCAGCGGCACCACCCCCACGTTGGGGTCAATAGTCGCGAACGGATAATTCGCTGCTAACACGGTTGCGCGGGTGAGCGCATTGAACAAAGTTGATTTACCAACGTTAGGTAATCCTGCAATCCCAATTGTTAAAGCCACGTCTCTACCCTATCTAAGCGTTAAAGCCGGGGAAAATCACTGCCTCGCCAACCTAGACCGCTCCATTGATAGTGCGAATAATTTCGGCAATCGAAGTATAGAACTCCCCTGCCCGATTTATAGGTAGCAGCACCGCCAGTATTACCAGCATCATTGCTGCTACGCACCCTAACAATGCTCGCAGATAGGACGCGCGCGTCGCTTTTTCCATTACCTTAGGCACGAAGCGAACCACGAGCGCCAAAGCCAAGATGGCTATAGCAGCTACGGCAGCAATGGTCCCCAAACCCATCAGTGAAAATACTCCCGGATTTTTTTGCGGGATTATCGTGGAATCGGCTCCCGAGATTTGCGAAACCTTTGGCGCTTTAGTGGTGCGAACCTGCTGCCACCAGCGGTAAAGCTCCGGCATTTGGTCGCGCCAAGTAGCCCAGTTGTGTCCTCCCTCGGCTTTAACATTCAACTTTAGGCGGTCGCCAGGTGCTAACTGAGCCGCGGAGAACGCTTTTGCGATATGGATAGATTCTCTGTCCAATTGCGCCCCAAACACGTACATATCTAATGTCCAAGGGCGGGGTCTGCTTACTAACGAAGACAAAGTATTATCTTGGAATGTTTTGCCAGAACGCACCCCCCAATTTCCAACAATCGGCTGATCATAGCCGGAAAGTACGCCGCTAGCTCCAAAGACATCTCCGTACAAAACTCCCAGGCGGGCGGCACAATACGCCCCGGAAGAATTACCGGCAATCATCCAATCCTGACGGTTATCAGAAACATTGGGAAAAACCGAGCGAATCATTTTCGGAATATCGAAACTGAGCCAAGTCGCTGTTTGCGCCCCTCGCTGAACATTTGCACAGGTAGGAGCTTTAAGATTCACGTTGCCTTCGGGAATAACCACAATCGTGGGAGCAATCTCCCCCTGGTCAATCGCTTTTTGTAAAGTACCGGAAAAATCTAGGGCGCGAGCAACCGAAACGGGAGAACCAGGATAACCGTGAATGAACTCTAAAACGTTATAGGTTTTTGAACGGTCTTGCGGGTCATATCCCTCGGGTGTCCACACAATAACTTGCTCTTTTACCCCCGATTTTGGACCGGAAAATACCGTCACCTCCCCGCCCTTAGCGGAAGGCTTAAAACTGGGGAACCACTGTTCTTGACCCGGCAATGCCGGAGCGGTCTGCGGGTTCATTTTCTGTGATGGCGAGGACGCGGAAGCAGTTTTTTTAAGCTCCTCACCCCTTAGGGTATCGGTAATTGTCACCTTGGTTGTTTGCTGATTAGTCAGCATTTCCCACAGCTCAGTTGGGCTAGAGAAATACTGCATTGGGCGATTAATAACCAAAGCGATAGCTATTACCTGCACTATCGCCACCAATAGGACTAACAGGGTGGAACGCAGCCCCTTTCCAGGTTTGCGAATCATCTGCGGTAAAGCTAGCAGAACCCCTAACGCCAGTAGACAGAAAAAAAGAACGAATGGTAAAGAAGCTAACACGTATTCTCCTAGCAGGTGTGCCCCGGATCGTTAGTGCGCCGGCGGTTATTAGTCTTAATGATTCCAGCTTCTGTCAGTTCTTTACGCAAAGGTAAAGGCAGCGCGAAAGTTACTGTTTCCCGGGCAGTTTCTACTTCCTCCACGTCCTCAAAACCCCAGTGGGCAAGTTGCTGCAAAACTTCCTTTACCAATACTTCCGGCACGGAAGCTCCCGAAGTAACCCCTACAGTTTGTGCCTGAGTGAACCATTCTTTTCGCATTTCGGAAGCTGTATCGATTCGGTAGGCGCACTCTGCTCCCCCCGCGAGGGCAACTTCTTTCAATCTCACCGAGTTCGAGGAATTTGCCGAACCTACGACAATGACAACCTGGGCGGCTTCCGCAATCTTTTTTACTGCCCCTTGGCGGTTTTGGGTAGCGAAGCAGATGTCTTCACTGGGAGGATCGTTGAGATTTGGGAAACGTTCCCGCAGCTTCTCTACGGTTTGCCTAGTCTCATCTAAACTTAGCGTGGTTTGAGAAAGCCAGACTACTTTTTCCTGGTTGCGCACCTGCACTTGGTTTACGTTCTCCGGATCTCCCACTACCTGAATATGACCCGGAGCTTCCCCCTGAGTGCCTTCTACTTCCTCGTGCCCAGCGTGCCCTACCAGCACAATGTCATAGTCAGCTTTGGCGAAACGCAGGGCTTCGCGGTGAACTTTAGTCACCAGCGGGCAGGTGGCATCGACGGTTTTCAGCCCCCGACGCTTGGCTTCTTCGCGCACGGCAGGAGAGACTCCATGAGCGGAAAACACTACCCTTGCTCCGGCAGGTACTTCATCTAGTTCGGTTACAAACCGCGCACCTTTAGCACTTAATTGCTCTACTACAAACTTGTTATGCACGATTTCTTTACGCACGTAAACCGGCGCCCCATAGAGAGCCAAGGCTTTTTCTACCACATCTACCGCGCGATCTACCCCCGCGCAGTAGCCACGCGGAGCCGCTAGGAGCACTTTCTTTTCTGCCACGCATATATCCTACTAAGGTATTTTGCCTCACGCCCATCGGGTAAACACCGTTTTTATCACGGAGCTCATCTATGCTAGCGACCCGAAGTTGCCGATACAATAAAGCGGTGCAAACAAATCAGTCCCAGCCCGGCATCGCGCTTGCCCCCACTGCGGCCCAAACTACCCGCGATAATCCCTGGCCTCTCTCGCTGCTGACCCAAAATATAAAGAAATATGTCAGCCGGATGTCTCGGCTTTGGGTGTGCGGGCAGGTAGTGGAATATAAGCCCCGCCCCGGATCCCGGATGGCGTTTTTTGTACTGCGAGACACAAAAGAAACCACCTCGATGACAGTGAAATGTTTCCCTACCGTGCTAGACCAGGTGGGAAGCGATTTTTCTGAGGGCGCGCAAGTAGTAGTGCTCGCCAAACCTGATTTTTATGAAGGCTCGGGGTCACTCTCCTTATTTGCTAACGAAGTGCATACAGTGGGAGTCGGTAATCTACTGGCTCAGATTGAGCAGTTACGGAAAAAGCTAGCGGCAGAAGGTCTATTTTTAGAGACAAAAAAGCAGCCCTTACCGGCGATTCCCAGCAGAATTGGTTTAATCGTCGGGCGTAACGCTAAAGCCAAACAGGACGTTATGGTAAATGCGCAGGCTCGTTGGCCACTTGCCGAGTTTGAGGTACGGGAAGTGGCAGTGCAAGGACCAACTTGCGCCCAGGAAGTAACCCGGGCTTTACAAGAGCTGGATTCCCTGCCCGAAGTAGAGGTAATTGTGATTTCCCGCGGCGGCGGAGCGGTGGAAGATTTGTTGCCATTTTCGGATGAGACCCTGGTACGCGCGGTCGGAAGCGCTCATACTCCGATAGTTTCGGCTATTGGTCATGAAGAGGACGCTCCCCTGCTAGATTTCGTAGCTGACTATCGGGCTTCTACCCCTACTGATGCAGCCCGGCGGATTGTGCCGGATTTACGCGAAGAAACCTTGGGGCTGGAAAATGCGCGTAGCCGTTTACGCACCCTAATATCCGCCCTCCTCGATCAACATCTGGGACAGTTAGCTAGTCTTAGGGCGCGACCGATTATGGCAGATCCGGCGGCGGTAATTGCCGCGCAAGAACAATCTTTAGCAGTAGACAGTCAGCATCTACGTTTTCGTTTTGAAACCAGCCTACAAAATCAGGTGACCTCACTTAATGGATGGAAAGATGCTCTGAAAGCATATTCTCCGCAAGCTATTTTGGAACGTGGGTACAGCATTTTGCGTTCCCCATCCGGAAGTGTAATTAACTCGGTTTCACAGGTTAATAAAGGCGATTTACTGGAAGCTATTTTCTCTGATGGAAGCGCAGTTACAAAAGTTTTTGGCACCAATGCGAAAAGCACTCCAGGAGGTAACAATGAGTGAAACAGACTCTCAGATTCCGGTATCGGAGCTGTCATATGAACAAGCCCGCGAGCAGTTAGTAGCAGCTATCGGGCAGTTAGAGGCAGGGAAACTGGGATTAGAGGAATCCTTAGAGGGTTGGCAGCGTGGAGAGGAACTAGCTAAACACTGTCAAGCATTTCTTGACCGGGCAAAAGCCCGCCTGGATCAGGTAAAACAGTCGGATTAGCCCCTACATCACCTATTTGTTATGACAGTAGGGGCATCCCCGACAGCGCCCCTACTGGTAGGGGGTTACTTCTAATAGCTCTACTTTAATTTTCTTGCCGTTGGGAGCTTCATAATCTACGCTTTCGCCTACCTTATGTCCCATAATTGCTTTCCCTAGGGGAGCATCTGGGGAATAAACATCCATATCAACATCGGGGCTGGCTTCCCGTGACCCCATCAGAAATGTTACTTCGCGGCGTCCTAAAGTGGCTTTTACTACCATTCCGGGCTCGACGATACCGTCGTCTGCTGGTGGCTCGCCAACTTCGGCGTTTTCAATAATCTCTTTTAACTGTAGAATGCGGGTTTCATTCCATGATTGTTGTTCGCGCGCGGCATGGTAGCCGCCGTTTTCTTTTAAGTCTCCCTCTTGACGGGCTTCATCAATGCGACGGGCGATTGCTGGGCGTTCCACTTCTTCGAGGTTGCGCAGTTCGTCTTGCAGACGATTATAAGATTCTTGGGTCATCCAGGTCTTGTCTGCCATATTGTTCTCCTAAGCTCATATACAAAAGACTGACCGCGCCAAGCGCGGTCAGTAAATAGCAGTTTTCAGTCTAACAAATCGCGGTAAAGCTGGCTATTAATTCTGCTGGTTGCAAAATGGTAGCGAAGTGCTAGGACAATACTGCGAAATAGGCGGCGATACAGATACACACCCAGCCCGCTACCGTTCCACTGTGGAATATCTCGTGATAGCCAAAATACTTTGCGTCTCTACCCGGCCAACGAATCCCGTAAAAAACTGCCCCAATTGAATAACACAGTCCCCCGGCTATCAACAGCCAGATAACAGCCCATCCCCCGGCTTTGAGTATGGGGTTCATATACCACAGCGCTACCCACCCTAGAAGAATATAGATGGGAACATATACCCAGCGAGGCGCATTAACCCAAAAAACTGATAGGAAAATACCAAGTAATGCCCCTAGCCATACTATTAACAGTAGATGGGTAGTTTGCGATTTGTTTAGCAGGGATACCGCTATTGGGGTATACGACCCGGCAATCAGCAAGAATATATTACAGTGATCGAGACGTCTCATAACCCCGTAGCCCCGCCTACCCCAAGGAACCCGGTGATATAGGGCGGAAACTCCAAATAACAGCAAAGAGCAAACTAGAAAAACCGCACAGGCCCACCGTTTTTCCGCGTTATCAGCAAGGCAAAGCATAACTATTGAGGCTGCTAAAGCTAGTGGTGCGGTTCCGGCATGAATCCAGCCCCGCATTTTAGGTTTATAACCGTAAGCATCTTTCCTATCCACTTCGGATAGCCGATTTTGGGTTTCGCTTTTGCTTTGCACTGTCCCCTCCTGAGCTGGTGAAAACCTTATGCAATCATTAATAACCTACGGTAGTGTAACTTATAGAGGGTGTCAAACATCTCCTAGGCGGGGTAAAATCCTAATGTCTACCTCATAAAGGAGCGAGATTGAGCCACCTAAGCAACCTGGTATATCGCCTATATGCCCGCAACCTCGAGAAAGCACTGCCCACCGAGTCGCTGCCGCGTCATGTGGGAGTAATTCTCGATGGTAATCGGCGCTGGGCTCGTCAAATGGGTGCTAAATCTGAAACCGGTCATAAGGTTGGAGCTGATAAAGCACTAGAGTTCCTGGGGTGGAGCGAAGAGGTAGGCATCCAGCTAGTAACTCTCTGGATGCTCTCAACTGATAACCTCCGCCGTTCCGGAGAGGAATTGGACAAACTCTTTGACATAATCTGCGCAGTAGTAGAGCAAATTTCATCCCAAGGGCATTGGCACCTGCGTTTACTGGGAAACCTATCCCTCTTACCTAAGCCGGTACAACAGCGCCTAAGCCAAGCAGTAACTAAGTCTTGCCAGGACTCTCCCCTAACCGTAAATATCGCGGTCGGTTACGGAGGAAGAGAAGAAATAACCGAGGCGGTACGCGATTTACTACTTGAAAAAGCCAGTTCAGGGGCAGATTTACAATCTGTAGCCGAGAGCCTGTCAGTAGATGAGATTACCTCTCACCTCTATACCGCCGGTCAGCCCGACCCGGATTTAGTTATCCGCACCTCTGGCGAACAGCGTCTTTCCGGGTTTCTCCTATGGCAATCCACCCATTCAGAATACTATTTCTGTGAAGCGTTCTGGCCAGACTTCCGCAAGATTGATTTCTATCGGGCGCTGCGCGATTTCGCTTTACGCGAGCGTCGCATGGGTAAATAACCGGCTGCGCATTAGCTGTTTTCCCGTCAGTCTGTAGAGTCCGACCCAGACCCCTCGCCCTTAGTCATAGCCACCTTTTGGGAGTGTACCGTATCTTCAATTTTCTTTTGGGCTCCTACCTCAAAATCGGTTTTAGCATCTCCCGGAACAGTCTGGTTCGGATCGGAACTAGCAAACTCGCTGAGCGCATCCTGAATCTGCAACTGTACTTTTTCAGCTTTTTTAGCATGTTCATAAGGAGTTTTATTCTCACCGTTCTTTTCGGCCAGAGCCTTTGCCTCCCGAGCCTCAGATAGATTTTGGTCACTAGGACGAGAGGATTCTGCAAGTTCTTTATCTAGCAAACCAGGAGGTCCTCCCGGTCTATCTTGCTGATAGTTTAGCCGGATGAAACTGTCATATCCTTTCAGGTAGAGCACCGTAGTATTTATAAACGCCAGCAACGGTACCGCAAACACTGCCCCAATGATTCCTACAGATGCCCCGCCTGCTGCAACCGCCAATAGAACCGCTACTGGATGCAAACTAACCGCATTAGACATTAATGCTGGTTGAAGCAGATTTGATTCCAGTTGCTGCACAACCAGGATAATAATCACCATCACTACCGCGGTAGTAAACCCTTTATCTACCAGGGCAATTGCTACTGCCATCATGCCAGAGATAATAGCGCCCAAAATAGGCACGAACGCAGCCAAGAAAACCAGCATTCCCAAGGGAATCGCTAAAGGAACCCCGATAATAAAGGCTCCTCCGCCAATACCAATCGCATCAATAGCGGCAACTAGACATTGAGTACGGGTATATGCCCCCAAAGTAACCCAACCGCGAATGGCGGCTTCGTTCAAAGGATTGCGTGCCGACCGGGGTAAAAGACGTAAAAACCATTGCCAAATCTTTCTTCCGTCTTTAAGGAAGAAGAATAGGCAGAATAACGCGGTAAGAAGCCCGGTAAAGGCGGAGGCCACAGCCGACATAGTGCCCAGGGCATTACTGGCAAGCCAGGAAGCATTTTTACGGGCATAATTTTGGATTTGCTCTTGGGCTTGTGCCCACAGGTCAGACACTGTGTTGGTATCAAGTTGCAAAGGACCGGTAGCTAACCATTGAATCCCCTCATCAATGCCGTCTTTAGTGCGCGAAATCAAGTTCGGAAGTTCCGAAGCAAGCTGGGTAGTAGCCACCGAAATCATCGCGGTAACTACCCCCAAACCGATAAGTAAGGTCAGGGTTGCCGCCAGAGTACGCGGAAAATGCAGTTTAACAAACAGTAGTCGCAAAAGCGGCTCTAAAAGCACAGCTAACAAAACGGCGATTGCCGCCGGAACCACTATTATTTGAATCTTGCTAATTACAAAAACTATCCCGGCGAACGCGACAGCAATCACCAGCATCCGCCATGACCAATCTGCTGCTACTCGCAGGGTGAGCGGAACCGCAGTTTCTTGCGGGGTAGTTTCACTGTCGTTTACTTTCATCTGCGGCATTTCCTCGCGATAGGAGGACGCTTCGAGGGATACGGCGGACGACTTATTCCTTGCCGAGGACAGTGAATCCACTAGATTTCTGGCACTTTTGGTTAAACGTTCAAGACGAAAGGTCATACTTAAAGGGTAGCAGCGCCCCAGGTCATATGAGTAAAGCAGCAGATAACAACGATACTATTAACCGCTGTAGGAACTAATTCTTGAGTAGCAATGGGGCTAGCGGGTCATACGAGAAATGAATTGCTCTGATTCCTCATCTATTAGACTCAAGCCGTCCATAGTGAACCCATTAATTCGCAAAAACCTGCGCTTTAGCTGGTCAGAGCGTAGCACCCAAATTTGGGCGGGAGTATCGCGATCAAGTACATAGTCCAATAAACGTTGAGCTACTTGCGGTGAATAGAATTGTTCAATCACCCCAAAAAAGGCAATATCCAGGTCGCGAGGAGCCGGTCCTAAGTTATGGTCGTTCAGAGAAGACTTTCTTACATAAGCCATTCCCACTACCTGCCTACCCCGCGAGGCAAAAGCAATAGCGCGCCCTTTAGTTTGCAAAATCTGCTCATGCCAATAGCTAACTAAAGCCTCTTCGGTATATTTTTCCCAGAACGATTCTGGAGCCGCCTGTCCAATAGTCTCGGTGAGAATCTGGTGGTGCGCCATAGCAGCGCCGGCAGCATCAACCAGAGTTGGGGTTCTCACAATCACCGACATGGCAGATTCCTTTCAAGAAAAATGGGGGCAGCTACTACTTATTTATATAGCAGCTGCCCCCATAAACAGAGCAATTAAGTTAGTTATCTCGAAGAATAGCGATAATCCGCAAAATCTCGACATAGAGCCACACCACGGTGACCATAATCCCTAGCGCGCAGCTCCAAGACATTTCTTTATCGACTCCCAGACGCACGCCCTCGCGAACCATATCAAAATCTGAGATTAGTGACATTGCGCCGAAAATCACCGCAAATAGCCCCACCAGCAGCCCCAAGGGCAGCCCGAATAGCGTGATTTGATCCAAGTTGCCAACTGCACTAGCTGGGGTGAGCACCGCCAAAACCATAGCTAGAAGCCGATAAACCACGATTCCCACTATGCCGACTAGCATTATCTTCATGAATTTTGAATTCACCCGCACCAGCCCAGTTTTGAACAGCACCAGGCAGGTTACAAACACAGCAGCCGTACCCAGCAACGCTTGAATCACAATACCTGGGTAGGTGTATTCGAAGAAAGCAGAGATTCCCCCGATAAACAGCCCCTCGAAAAGGGAATAACCCAAAGTAATCGCCGCAGAGGGTTTTTGGCGGAACGAAGAAACTAACACCAGCGCAAACGCCACCAGAGCGGAGACAGAAGAAATGGTGAGCATAGTTCCGGCATTCGCGGTCAGGTCATTTACTCCCCAGAACCACAGCGCCGCCGCGGCTAAAATCATCACCCCGAAACTTGCCCCGGTACGCACCAGCACATCATCTAGGGTCATAGGGCGGGAAATTCGTTGCGCAGCCCCAAGCGGCTCCGCCTGATTATAGGCAGTCCCATTATTGGCAGCATAAGGGTCATACTCAGATGTCCCCACCGGGGTGGCGCTCTGCGGATAAACCGGGTTTCCAGCTGGGGCATTCGCCCCATAAGGGGCGTTAGTTCCTACCTGGTAGCCAGGCATTTCAGGATACCCGGCAGGAGTGCGGCGCATTTGTTCGCCCACTTGATTCATAACCGGATTTGCCATCTGAATCTCTCTTTCTGTAGGTGTTTGCCGTTTTCCAGTTGCGACTATGGCAGTCCGCCTGCGAAAGCGTCAAAGCCAAGAACACTGTCACTAGAGAAAACGTTAGCGAGTGTTCCTTAAAAAAATCTGGATAAGTTCAGAAAGAAAAATGGAGAGTACCCCCGGTCGGACTCGAACCGACACTGGACTGATTTTAAGTCAGCTGCCTCTACCGATTGGGCTACGGGGGCCTACCAGGATTTTTACCCCGGCAAGACCGGGAAATATCAGGTAGGTTTGCTGTTCTTTAGGCATAGCCCTCAGAAAAGCACCACTGTCATATTAAACCTTAGGCGCTGCCGATTGTCGAAACGAATAACCGTTAAAGTAAAGATATGAGCGAAAAACGCGAAGAGAATTTCAAGGTATCCGCTGACAATACAGCTCAGCGAGATATTCATTACTATCCATTAGAAAAAGATGTTGAAGAGCTGGTTAGTCCCCCCGACTACCAGGATTTAGCGGCTCCCCACCCCAAGGACTACACCGAGAAAGCTCCCCACGGGGTGGCGACCTCGATTAAAAGAATCCTGGCAAACGATATCGTTGCCGGAATGATTTTGGTCTTTGCTGCGATCTTCGCTCTGCTATTAGCGAATGCCCCCTCCCCAGTGCGCGAAGCATATACGGCTCTTTCTAACTTTGAATTTGGTCCCAGTTCGCTAGGGCTACACCTATCGGTGCATGAATGGGCACAGGACGGCATTTTGACTTTGTTTTTCTTTACCGTGGGACTTGAGCTAAAACAAGAGTTCGCAATCGGTTCATTGCATAACATTAAGGTCGCAGCCATGCCGATTATCGCCGCAATATTCGGCATGATTGGCCCCGCCGGTGTCTACTTGCTAGGAACTGCGATTTCCGGGGATAATGCCTGGCATGGGTGGGCGATTCCCACCGCCACCGATATTGCTTTCGCAGTGGCAATTTTGCAAATCTTTGGTCGCGGTCTACCGCTAGCTGCGCGTACCTTCTTGCTAACCCTAGCGGTTGCCGATGATTTAGGTGGGATTTTAGTAATTGCTATCTTCTACGCCACCGGGATGAAGTTTTTATCGCTGCTGCTGGCTATTGTCTGCGCCGCGATTTTCGGTTTCCTCGCCCAAAAACGCTGGGGACGCTGGTGGATACTGATTCCTCTAG
>OBRP01000092.1_pt1 | contig 11739 bp, 11 predicted proteins | sample 1475681 | NCBI WGS metagenome assembly OBRP01 (sample SAMEA3360695, study PRJEB22359) | human gut metagenome | biome: ENVO:urban biome; feature: ENVO:human-associated habitat; material: ENVO:feces | place: Bangladesh | collected 2011
CAATACATCCCTAAAAAATCTGATTTCTCTGACTTCGACGACGATCGACTATTTGAAATCCAGACTTTACTCAACAACAGACCCAGGAAGAAACATGACTACATCTCCCCTTTCAAACTTTTCGCCCAGTTCTTCCTCCCTGTTGCACTTCGTCCTTGAATCTACGCGGAGCGAATGGCAGACGGATCTATCGCTTTATCGGATTGTTTTTACTACCTTTGCGCAGTTAGTCCGTAGTCTATATATAAGAAGCTAACTCATGAGTAAGCAAAGCAATACCCAAGACCTCAATAAGGAGGCAACCTCCGCCGAATCCGGAAGTAAGGCAGAGGATTACATGAAGAAAAATAGGCGGACGCTTATCATCTGCCTGGTAGCTGCCATCGTCGTCATCGGTGGCATCATCCTCTATCGTAATGCCTATATGATGCCTCATAAGGCTAAGGCTGAGGAGCAGATCTTCCGTGCAGAGCAGCTCTTCGAGAGAGACTCATTCGAGACAGCTCTCAAGGGTAACGGCGCTGATGTGAAGGGTTTCCTCGATATCATCAGCGACTACGGGAATACTCCTGCAGGTAACGTCGCTCACGCCTACGCCGGTGTCTGCTACTACCAGCTGGGTGACTACCAGAGCGCTATCAAGCAGCTGGATAAGTTTAGCTCCAAGGACATGATGCTCCAGCCGAGTGTCATCGGTCTGATCGGCGACTGCTACGTCGAGGGAGACCAGTACGATAAGGCTGTGGGCTACTTCGAGGATGCAGCCAAGAAGGCGGACAATATGCTCCTCTCACCGATCTATCTGATCAAGGCGGGACTCGCCTATGAGGCTCTCGGCAAGACAGATAAGGCAAAGGAGGCTTATGCTAAGGTCAAGAAGAGCTATCCGACCTCGCCCTCTGCGGCCAATGCTGAGAAGTATCTCCAGACGCTAACTCTGCAGGGCAAGTAAGCATCCCTCCTGACTAAGCACAAAAAAAGATCCCCTCGCAAGTCTCTTGCGGGGGGATCTTTCTCTATTACTGTCTCTCTGATGGGAGCAGCGGGAAGTCACGGCTGGGTCGGTGCGATCGGTCGATCAGGTCGCCCAGCTTACGGACCACGTCTGGGTAGTCGGCGGAGACATCGCGTAGTTCGCCGGGATCCGCAGAGAGATTGAAGAGCTCATCGTGCGTCCGGGTGGCGTCCTTGACCTGCTGTCGGATCAGCTTCCACTGTCCCATGCGGACCGCCTGACGTCCGCCCTCCTCATGAAACTCCCAGTAGAGATACGGGTGCTCCGGCTGTTCGCCTCGACCGGTAAGGGTGGGAAGGAAGGAGATCCCGTCAGACTGAGTCTGAGGAGCGGCGCCGGAGAGTTCCTGCAGGGTCGGCATTACGTCCCAGAAGGCGAGCATGTGGTAGGACGTACTACCGGGCTTGATCACCTCGGGCCACACAGCGATGAGGGGTGTACGGACACCCCCCTCGTAGAGGGCACGCTTAAGACCGCGGTAGGGACCATTGCCGTCAAAGAAGTAAGGATCGTGTCCACCCTCCTCGTGCGGCCCATTGTCGGAGGTGAAGATAAAGAGGGTATTCTCCGCCAGTCCCTCCTCCTGAAGTACCTCCATCATCCGCCGTACATCGTTGTCGATCCGACGAACCATCCCGGCATAGGTTGCTTTAGGCTGCGCTTCAGCGCGGTACCAATTGCCTTCGAAGGGGCGCTCGCAGAACTTTCCCTCAAAGGGCTTCCGATCCTCCTCCTCCGCATCCAGGTCCGCATGCGGCAGGGCAGGGGTGAAGTAGAGGAAGAAAGGACGCTCCTTCCGCTCTCGATCTCTAAGGAAGTTGATCGCGTGGTCCATCAGCAGATCCTGTGCGTAGGTCTTCCCGTCCAGCGGCACCAGCGTCTCTCCCTCATGGAGAAACTCCGGTCTGTGGCGGTGGGCGTTGAGCTGCCCGAGATAGCCGAAGAAGTAGTCAAAGCCCTGTCGCGTCGGGGCGCCCTCGGTGTCGGGTCCTCCCAGACCCCACTTCCCGATGCAGGCGGTGTCGTAGCCGACTTCCTTCAGCATCTCGGCGAGGGTCACCTCACGATCGGCGAGCGGATGATCGTAGGTATGTCCGTCGGCATTAGGAGTGTCCTTATTCCCGCGGATAAAGGCGTGTCCGGTATGGCGTCCGGTGAGGAGTGATCCGCGGGAGGGGGCGCTGACGGAGCAGCCGGCATAGGCCTGCGTAAAGGTCATACCCGCTCGGGCGAGGCTGTCCAGGCCGGGTGTCGGGATGTATCTCTGACCATAGGCACCGATGTCACCGATGCCGAGGTCGTCCACCATGAAGAATACGACATTGGGGCGCATCTGAGCAGCCGCTGATAGGGATAGTGCTCCGAGTGCTGCGGTGGATAGAAGTCTCTTTGTACTCATACTTTTTTTTACTCTAAGGAACGCGGTAGCTCCGCAATCATACCGGGCATCCGATAGTCCCAGATCTGCTTCGGGTCCTCGGGATGATTGATCTGCTCCTCCTCCGGTGCCACTTCCGAACCGTATCCAGTCAGCGTCCACCAGTCCTGCATCGGCAGAACCAGCAGAACCGACGGGGCAAGTCGTCTCAGGGCGCGGATCAGACCTGCCGGTGTGGGGTCGTCCGCACAACCGTAAGCGGCAGCGATCTCGCACCTCATGTAGTGATCGAGCGAGTGCCACCAGGCGCGCAGTGTGTTGGTGTCGTGGGTCGACGTGGAGCCGACGCTTAGGTAGGGGAGGTCATGAGGGTGGGCAAAGGGGCACCAGGGCTTCTTCGCCATCCGCACCACCTCGAGGGAGAGCAGTTCGAAGGTGTCCATCACCTCTCTCATGCTCCCTGGGAGACTTCCCAGATCCTCGGCGCAGAGGAGCATGTCGGTCTCTGAGGTGGCCCCGAGGAGACGCTTGATGGCGGTTCGGCGCCAGAGCTCCTCATTGCGGTGGTGGTGGTACTCCTCCCGGAGGTAGAGGATCAGCTGCTTCGCTTCGGCACTCAGGGGACCAAAGTCCGGATAGAGCTCCGGCGAGGGCGATGGGTGATAGAGCCCTCGCTCGTCCTTAGCACAGAGCTTCTCCACACCCTGCACCTCATCCGGTCGGTAGCCGAGTGCCGGGACATAGTGTGCATGACGCTGGTCGGAGCTACTCTCCGGAATGCTCCAGATACGGAAGAAGCCAAGGATATGATCTATCCGGATCGCATCGAGGTGGCGCTCCATCACGGCAAAGCGGTGACGCCACCAGCGGAAGTCCTCTGCTGCCATCGCCTCCCAGTCGTAGGTGGGGAAGCCCCAGTCCTGCCCATCGGCGGAGAAGAAGTCGGGCGGTGCGCCTGCCTCCTTGTCCAGGTGGAAGAGGTGAGGAGCGACCCAGACGTCGACGCTATTTCGCCCCACGCCGATCGGCAGGTCGCCCTTGATCAGGATGTCATGCCGGTGGGCGGTCTTCGTCAGCCGGCTCAGTTGGTCATAGAGGAAGTACTGGATGAAGGCGTACCGAAGCACCTCCCGCTCCGCCTGAGCCCCCTCGATCGTCTTCGCCCGGAGGTACTCATCCCGCACTGAGGTGTAGGTCGCATACTCGGTGACCGGTGTCCCCGGCTGGCGATCCCTGAGGACGCAGAAGAGGCAGTAACCAAGCAGATCCTCCCCCTCACGGGACATAAATTCCCTCACCCTCTCCATCGTTTGATCATCAGCCCGATCGTAGCAGTAGTCGATCACCTCGCGCTTGAGCTCCCGGACGGATAGGTAGTCGACCCGAGGCAGGGCATTGAGCTCGGTAGCACGACCCTCCCAGCTCCGTCTGAGGGGTGCATCGTCGTACCCGGGTAGCCGGCGCAGATTGAGGTAAAGTGGGTCCAGCCCGTAGGTGGTAATGGCGTTGTAGGGGTAGGAGTCAAGCGGGGTCCGTGTAAAGGTGGTGTCGTAGAAGGGGAGCATCTGGTAGAGGTGCTGTCCAAGCTCGGCAAGGTAGCGGACAAAGTCCACCGCATCGCCAAAGTCGCCGATACCATAGGACCGCTCCGTGCGCAGGGCAAAGAGTGGCGCCACCGTCCCCTCGATACTCCTGCGCTCCCAGGTGGGCTGAAGAGTTGGCTCGTCGACAAAGGTAAGCGTGAGGGAGCGTCTCTCCACCGGTCGGTAGACTCTATTGGGTCCCTCCTCCCAGAGGATCGAACCGTCCCGTCGTCGGAGCACCACCTTGTACTCCATCGCCGGAAGTCCCTCCATGGATAGCGTGTAGCAGTGGCGACAGGCGCGGAGAGGGATGCCGTGCATCGGGTCCCATGCTCCCGCCTCTGAGGTCGATCCCACGAGGAAGAGCTCCCCGTCATAGATCTCCTGCCTCAGGAAGGCGATCGCCTCACCGCGGTGACAGTTGAGCGCAGCCATCGGCTCCTTAGTCCGGTCAGTCAGCCCGAGCAGCCCGCAGAGGGGAGGACTCATTAGCCGATGTGCGGGCGAGGAGGCGATCCACCGGTCGCGGATCACCACGTTGAGAGGTGTCGTCTTCGGTTCCGTTGCTCTCAGGCGAATGGTATGGGGCATAGGAGCCTCCACGGCAACGATATCCTCTTCCTCCTCAACTCTGTAGCTGTAGCGCAGTTCCTTGTGACTGCGGATGGAGAGCGGCAGGTCGAGGGTCCAGAGCCCTGCCGATCGCTCCTCCATCGGGAGCCTTTCGTCCCCCATCATACAGACAAGGGTCTGTCTCTCGTAGGAGGTCTGATAGGGGAGGACGAGAGTCAGCAGTATGCGCTGCTCTGTCGTACTGGATTTCTTCATCTACTTAGTCTCGTAGGTGGTTGGGTCGGTGATGCCGGCCTCACGGAAGGCCTCGCGTCGCTCCTCGCAGGTGCCGCACTTGCCGCAGTGCTTTTCTCCCCCCTTATAGCAGGAGTAGGTGTCACTGTAGTCCACGCCCAGCTCTGCACCACGACGGACAATGTCTGACTTGGTGATCAGCGTGTAGGGCGCGTCGATGGTGACGCCATTGAAGGTCCCGGCACGCATGGCCCCGCTCATCTCTCGGATGAAGTCGGGTCTGCAGTCGGGGTAGATCGTATGGTCACCGGAGTGGTTGGCGAGCATGACTCGGCCCAGCTCCCGGCTCTCAGCCAGCCCGCAGGCGACGGAGAGCATGATCCCGTTGCGGAAGGGGACGACGGTGGACTTCATATTCTCCTCATCGTAGGAGCCCTCCGGGATCGCCTCCGCCCCCTCGATGAGGGAGGAGTGGAAGTACTCCTTGATGAAGTGGAGCGGGATCACTAAGTGCTCGATACCGAGCGCGGCACAGTGGCGCCTCGCACAGGCGATCTCGCGAGCGTTGTGATTGCTGCCGTAGTCAAAGGTTACGGCCAGGGCGATCTCATCCTGCTTGTCATGCAGTAGCGTGACACTGTCTAGGCCACCCGAGAGGACGATGATAGCATCTTTCTTATTCTTCTTCATACCTCAAATGTACGACTTTTTAGGCTCACGGGAGCTCCTCTGCCGTGCCCTCCGGAGGTGTCCTCATCGTGAGGGGGGCAAAAATTTCCCCCTCATCTCCGGGGAAATTCTAATACCGATATTAGTGAGGAGCGATCTCTCCCGCGAGATGCCCCCTCGGAAGACGGACCCTGCTCCCGTCCTTTACTCCTGGTCCTTTGGAGGCAAGAGTAGTCTCGCTTTTTATGAAAAATCTATCATTTAGGTTCAAATGATTGGTATTCAATAGCCTAATAAGTTATGAAGTGTAGCAGGTACTGATTTGGCGACCTATCTTCCGCGATGATATACAACGCTTTGCATAACTCGAATAACCTGTTGCAAGGATAAAGGTATATCGTGAGAAAAAAGATTTTTTTTCAAATTATTTTCGTAAAGCCGTCCGTTGGGACGGCTTTTTGTTTCCCGTGTATTCTGTTTCTATGATAAATGCAGTCCTCTGAGACTGCTTTTTCTGTTTTCGCCCCGCTTCTCCGTCTGCACATCCTCCACTTATGCCCGTGTATTATGTCGGGATCGGTTGTCAGCGGCAAAGGTAGTTCCGGGCTTTCACGGACAATAAAGGTCGGGGCGGCAAGCCGTTTAGACGACAATCTCCACACTTCCATTTCATTGCAGGTAGTATTCTCGCCGTAAAACCTTGTTTGTCCTATGCCCTACCTTTTTAAGCCCCTGAAACGAAAACGACCGACCCGACGGAAAAACGCATAAAAAATGTCAGAAACACAAGGATAGAGAAAAAACGGAAACTTAACTTCCTCGCCTCTAAAATCCGCATAAAATCAAAAATCAGACAAGATGAAACTGAGATACAAAAAAGACAATGAAAGGTACAGAACATTTTAAGGACGTTATCCAAAACTATCTGGAAACCAGAGCATCATACGATGAGCTCTTTGCCGAGAATTTCCGCAAGGAGAAAAAGAACATAGACGAGTGCATTACCTACATCTTGACAGCAGTACAAAAAATGGGGTGTGCAGGTAGGTGTATTCCCTTGCCGTTCACTACTACGACGAGGATAACATCGAGGTGGGCAAGTACATCAACTGCCAAGTCGTGGTAAACCATACTATCGAACTCACGGAGGAGGAAAAAGCGGAAGCAAGAAAAAAGGCTATCGAGCGATACCAAGCAGAGGAATACCGCAAACTTACCGCCAAGAAACCCAAATTGGAGAAGCAGGTGGAACAGCAGATAGCACAACCCTCACTATTCGAGTTTTAGCCCTTAAACAACAAAAGAAAAATGGAAGCAACGGATTTGAACGAAGCACGCATCTATGTAGGCACTTATGCCAAGTGCAACAACGGCTCATTGCAGGGCGAATGGGTGGAACTTTCGGACTTCTACGATTTGGACGGCTTTATGGAGCGTTGTGCCGGGATACACGAGGACGAGGAAGCCCCCGAATATATGTTCCAAGCGTGGGAGGAAATACCCGATTGCCTAATTGACGAGTGGCATTTAGAAGAAAACTTCTTTGAACTTCGGGACGAATTGGACAGACTGAACGACACGGAGAAAGAAGCCTTTTGGGTATGGGCGGACGGCAACAACATCCAACTCACCCAAGACGCATACAGCCTTGTAAAGGCTTTCCAATCCGCCTATATGGGCAGTTATGCAAGCAGGGAGGATTTTGCGGAGGAAATTGTGAAAATGGAGAATGATTTATCTGATTTTGCACTGAATTACTTCGACTTCTCCAAATATGCCGATGACCTTTTCGATATGGACTTTTGGTACAAGGACGGTTATGTATTTCGCAATAACTGATTAAGGAGGACAGATTATGAAGCCGAGAAACAAGTTCGAGAAAGCAGTACTTGCCGAGAGCAAGCACCTGCGACCGATAACCAAGACACAGAGCAAATGGGCATTCCGTGAGTGTATAGACCATTTCGCCTACCGACTGCCCAAAGGTCGCACAACGTGTATGAATTGTGGACATAGTTGGACAATGGTAAAATCAATGGACACTTGCACCTGCCCCCATTGTAAGGCAAGGTTGCAGGTCAAGGAAACCTTTGAACGCAAGATAAGGCAGGAGCAGTATTTTACCATTCTAACCGCTTGGGGAGAGTACCAAGTACTAAGAATGTTTCTTCTTTCTGTAGAAATGGAAAAAGGTTGCCAGGTATCATCATACACTATTGAAATCGGTCAGTATTGGTGGAACGCACAAGGACGAAAGACGATTGTTGCCGTTCAGAGAGTATTGGGCAGATACATTGATACCTTTTCATTCTGTTCGCCAACAACAATACGCAACGACAACGAAGCCTACCGCCATATATCGTACTCTCCGATATATCCTAAGTTCAAGGCTACGGAAGCACTCCGCAGAAATAGATTTAAGAATGATTTTCACGACATCGCACCAACCGTTCTCATTCCAGCCCTATTGTCCGACAGCCGTGCGGAAACATTGATTAAAGCAGGTAGAACCGAGCATCTGAAATACTTTCTTGACAATTCGAGGGCATTTGACGCTTGTTGGCAATCCTATAAAGTAGCCACTCGAAACGGCTATGACATAGAGGACATTTCGATATGGTGCGACTATGTGGATATGCTCCGAAGATTGGGCAAGGACATACACAACCCAAAGTATGTTTGCCCCACCAACCTGCATAGGGAACACGACCGCAGACAATACGAACTCCGCAGACAAAGGGAAAAAGAAGAGAAGGCGAAGAAACGCAAAAAAAACAATGGAGGACGAAAAGCGTTTCCACGAACTCAAATCCAAATTCTTCGGTATCTCATTCACGGACGGCACCATCCAAGTCCACGTTTTGGAGAGCGTGCAGGAACATTTGGATGAGGGTGTGGCAATGCACCATTGTGTGTTCGACAATGCCTACTGTCTTAAAGAGAACTCACTGATACTTTCGGCGACCATTGAGGGTAGACGGATAGAAACGATTGAGGTTAATTTGGACACGCTCAAAGTGGTGCAAAGTCGTGGCGTGTGCAACAAGAATACGGAATATCACGATCAAATAGTGAGCCTTGTCAATGCCAACAAACGGCTAATCCGTCAGCGAATGAGTCAAACAGCATAAAGTATAAACCATGAAACTATCACAGTAATGAAAGCAGAAATAGAAAGCATCGTATGCAATTGGGTGGATGAGATACCCCATATCTTTATAAGGGAAATCAATGCCATTACCCTATCCGCCAATGAAGAGGAACCGAGGACTGCCGTCAAGCGGATAGCCGAAGAAACGGAACTTGACAAGTTCTTTGCATACGGCTATGGCGCACATCATTTTTGGCTTACCCACCGCAGGTTATCCAATGGAGAGCCAAAGGAATACAGATTATTAAAGGTTGAATTTTGAGAATATGAAGAAGAAAGTTTACAGAGTACGGACGCAATACGTCTTCTATGGAGTTTTTGAGGTGGCTGCCGAGAGCAGAGAGGACGCACGGCAGAAAGTCATTCAGGATTGTGGAATGGTGATGGTCGGGAACGTTCACAGCAGCCTTCTCGATGAGGAAATCAATTGGGCTTACTCCACACACCCCGATGTAAGGACGGGACGGATAATCATTCAAGAAAAGCAGACAGAGTAATGCGGTCGGCAGATTTGCCAACCGCTCCTTTCTTTCGTGAGCTTCGGGCGGAAAAAGAAAGGAGCAAAGAAACCCAATGAAAACACCTCGTTACTTTTGGCAGTGAGTTGATACGGCTCGAAAGTAACAAAAAACCATTACCAAGACAAATCTTCGTCAAACAGTTCTTTTGCAAAAGCTATCCTCTGTAACAAAACATTGCTATGTATTTGAATCAAATCTTGCGGAGCTGTAAGAAAATTAGACAAACAGGATTTTACTCCTAACTCATTTATGCCATTAGTACAACTGCGAGAGAATGCTTTTGTTATATCTTTATTCTCCGCATTAACTTTGTGTATAATTTGAATAGTTTCTTCTCCAAATACTGATGAGTCGTTTTTTTCTTCTGCGCTGATGTCAATATCAATTGGCTCATCATGAATAGTGGGAATATAATAGAGTTGTTCTTTATATGGTTGGAGAACCCCCTCTATAAAGCCAAAAGATTTTGCAAATATTGGATTTTTCCGAAGAGAAAACACTCTATCAAAATCATGTCTTTTTAGTTCATTCCGAAAATCTCCTTTACTATCAAAGTATATCTCGAACAGAACACCATTGAGAACATGATTCTCGTCGTCTTTATTGTATTTTGACAGGTTATTCCCAAGGTTTTCAAAAAATCTTTGCACTTCCCATGCGTAACTATTAGCTTGGTACAAATTACGCCCCAAAATAAACTGTTGATTTTTGTTGAGGTCAGAAGCAGGTATTCTGCGAATCTTTTCCATTGCAGGGTTTTGTCTATTCCAATTACAAGAACGGAGTTCCAAGATTAAATCGCCAAAAACATCACCTCCATCAAACAGAGAGTCTTTAACAACAACTTCGTCGTAAGGAATTTCTACCGAATAAACCAATTGCCCAGTATTGAAAAAGAAATCCCCAATTAAAGATGTATGTTCCCATGGCGTTTGAGTTCCATTGGTTAGATTATAGACCGTTTTCCGGACTTTCTTAAAAAGACTCTCAACAGATAATGTTTCCCTTCCTATATATTGCAACAAGGCACTTGTATACACACTATGACCATCTTGCCCATTACCATCTTTCGCTCCTTCGTTGGGAGATGTAGAAAAGGCTATAAGAGTTCCTTTGGGAGCTTGCACCTGTGCAAAAGAACTTGCAACTCCTCTGTCAAAAGTTTTTCTACAGGCATCTATTATTACTATATTTACTTTTCCTGAATTTGTTTTGAGAATACCTAATATCTCTGTTAGCCTGAGGCAGAGTCTATTTGCCTCATATTTATTTGCAAAGGGTATTTGATAGTCTATTGGTATTAAATAGTTCTCGCCTTCAAGTTCAAAGCCGTGTCCTGCAAAGTAAAAGATAGAAGCATCATAATCCTTTATTCTTTCTTCAAACGAACTTAGAATACTCGAGCATTCTGCAGACTTGAAATTTAGTTTTTCAGAAACATCATATCCAAGGCGACGAAAAATTGCAGCCATTTCTGTGGCATCGTTTACAGCACACTTTAATTGAGTACCTTCATAATAATCATTGTTCCCAAGAACAAAAGCAATTGTCTTCATCTTTTCTTGTTTTGAATTATTTGAAATAATGCAGCCTTCAACACTTGAAAGCAAATTTTTGCAGTATTCTCATCAGGAGAAAAGTTCTCTGACATCTGCTGAAATGGATGAATATAATTCCTAAAATCTCGTAGTGAGTGACTGAATTTCTTGACATCTTCTCTTAGGAAACCGACTTCACAAGATACGTCTATAAGATTACTAAGTGTCCATTCATGAAACAGCCGAATCTTCCCCGTTTTGTTATCTTTTGGAGCAGATTTAGCTTGATTATACATCGCCGGATTATTTTGAGCTAATCCCAACAAGACTCCCTCTAATGTACTTCCGGAAAGGAAAATTACTGATAACGAAGCTTTTGCAGATAAGCATGTTTTGATTTCGCTGATACGTGCTTCTATATAGGGTAATACATAATTACCTATTGGCAGATTTTCAATTGAAATGTCTGCAAATTCCGTATTTAGGAACTCTGCTTCCGTATTATTTACGATGCGTTCTTTTTCCTTTTCCTTGTCAATATCTACACCTGTTGCTTTTGAAAAAGTTATTTCGCGACCTTTACGTATAACAGTCCACCCATCAAAACAGAGGTATTGATTGAAGTCTGCTATAAAAGAATCTAATTCAGAAAATCTTCCGACAAAATTTCCTGGAGCAAAAACATCCTTAATACATTTATCTAATTCAGGCTTTCCATTTAACGCACGTATTTTCTCCTCTGTATATTTCCATCTCGAGGGGAAGCCGTTTTGATAGACATCTCTAAATCCATATTGATTGAAAAAAGCAACAAGTTTAGGACCAGAACGATATTCTGTTTCTTCATTTATTAGCTCTCTTAATTTTTCAATTGTCTTCTGCGATATGATCATAACATCTTCTTAATTTTGATTGCAAATCTACTCATTTATAGCGAGAAAGGCGAATAAAACGGCAAGAAAACGCCCCTCCTAGGTTCAACTTCGAAGTGCAACACTAGAGGAAAAAGTTTGGCGAGAGTCCCCCGCCCCCATCCCCCCTTTGGGGGTGGAGGGGGACTCTCGCGTCGACCAGACT
>OBRP01000093.1_pt1 | contig 11613 bp, 11 predicted proteins | sample 1475681 | NCBI WGS metagenome assembly OBRP01 (sample SAMEA3360695, study PRJEB22359) | human gut metagenome | biome: ENVO:urban biome; feature: ENVO:human-associated habitat; material: ENVO:feces | place: Bangladesh | collected 2011
AGGCGCAGTAGGACCAGGAGGCGGCCCCAGCGGGGATTTATATTTAGAAATCCAAGTGAGTGCTCATCGGGTATTTTCCCGGCAGGGAGATAACCTGGAAACCACCCTACGAGTTCCAATGACTGCCGCCATTTTGGGTACTAAAGTCGATTTAGAAACTTTTGATGGGACTCAGGAAATAACTATTTCTGCTGGTACGCAACCTGGAGAACAAATTCGTTTACCTGGTCTGGGAGTAGGGCGCTTGCAACGGCAAGGACGCGGAGATCTGATTGTAAACATTATGGTGCAAGTACCGACCAATCTTGACAGCGCCCAACGTGACCTAATCGAACAGTTAGCGCAACTACGCCGGGAAGATAGGGTGGAACCCGAACCGCTTGCAGATAGTGGAGTTTTCTCTCGCCTGCGGGAACGATTTGCAGGTAAAGCATGATTCTTCCAGTCTTTCTTGGCGATAGTTCCTGCCCGCCCTTAAACGAACTTGAGCTAGGCGCGGTTGGCTGTCTAAATGGAGCAGAAGCCCGACACGCAATCGGTTCGCAACGCCTAGGCTCAGGGGACGTCCTCGACCTAGTTGATGGGAAAGGGTTACGTCTGCGCTGTAAAATTACTACTAGCGGCAAAGACTATTTTGAGTTTGAGGTTCAGCAAAGGCTGCACCTTCCCCTCCCACAAACCCAATTCGGGCTGATTCAAGCGCTTTCCAAAGGAGGACGTGACGAGCAGGCAGTAGAATCCGCAGTCGAACTAGGGGTAAGTATCGTGCGTCCCTGGGCAGCTAAACGTTCAATAGTGCAGTGGAAAGGCGCGAAACTTCAACGGGGGGAAAAGAAATGGGAAGCGCTGCTTAAAGCGGCGGCTAAACAATCACGCCGCGCAAATTGGCCACAGTTAGAGCCACTAACTGATTCGGCTACCTTGACTGAAATTATCGCTGCTGGCGGCAGTGACCAGCGATTTATACTCCTTGACCCCGATGCCTCTCTGTCCCTGGCTAAAGCCTGGGAACCGGTAAGTCAAGTGAAAATGATACATCTGATAGTAGGGCCGGAGGGCGGGGTAAGCCCGGAAGAAACCGCCCAGTTTATAGCGGCCGGAGCAATCGCAGCTAGGCTGGGTCCAACTGTTTTACGTTCCTCTAGCGCTGGACCTGCCGCAATAGCAGCTTTAGGACTTACTAGCGGGCTATGGAATCGGGAGGAATCGCTCTAAATGGTTGCTAACCAAGCCCAGGTACTTTTGCCCGAAGACCTCGATCCGGTTTTAGTGTTCGGACCGGGTGACCAAGTGCTACGAGCAATGCAAGATAACCTGCCAGGGGTGCGGATAACTACTCGCGGAGGAATCGTAACCTTCCAAGGTAATCCCGGCGAGGCGCGCATGGGGGCAGATTTACTTAGCGAGCTGATTACCGCGGCTCGCCACGGCAATCCGCTATCCGCTTCGGCAGTTACGCAAGCCTTGAAGTTGATGTCATCGCAGGAAGCCTTACCGGTGTTGCACACCAAGCGCAAGCAGATAAGAGCAAAAACTTCCGGTCAAGAAACCTATTTAGAAGCAATTTCTAATAATCGGATTGTATTCGGAATAGGACCTGCCGGCACTGGTAAAACTTATCTGGCAATGGCTAAAGCGGTAGAAGCCCTAGAATACGGAGCGGTTTCCAGAATTGTTCTGACTCGTCCCGCGGTAGAGGCAGGTGAATCTCTCGGCTTTCTTCCCGGAAATCTAACCGAGAAAATTGACCCCTATCTGCGTCCTCTTTATGATGCCCTACGGGAAATGCTGGAACCTGCCGAACTTGCCCAGCTGCTAGAATCCGGAACCATCGAGGTCGCTCCGCTCGCCTATATGCGCGGGCGCACCATTTCCCATGCATTTATTGTGCTAGATGAAGCCCAGAATACTACCCCGCAACAAATGAAAATGTTCCTCACCCGGCTGGGGGAGGGTTCAACTATGGTAGTGACCGGGGATATTACCCAAATTGACCTGCCTAGGGGAAAGCTTTCGGGACTCAAAGACGCTAAAAGCGTCCTCACCGGAATTAAAGATATAGAATTTTGTTATTTGACCAGCGAGGACGTGGTGCGCGATAAGCTGGTGGGAATGATTATTGATGCTTATGAGCGCGCTTTTGCCAGCCGAGACCTAAGGGAGGAAAAGCGGTGAGTGTGGAAGTCTTAAACGAAACCGACTATCAAATCGATGGAGTTGAGTTCCAAGAATTAGCTGACTATGTTCTTAGCGCTATGCATGTGTCGCCCGAAGCAGAAATGTCGCTGATATTCGTAGAACCAGACGTAATAGCCGCCTTGCATGAGCGGTGGTTAGATTTAGAAGGCCCGACCGATGTGATGAGTTTTCCTCTAGACGAGCTGCGTCCCGGAAGCGCGGATTCTCCCACCGAGGCAGGTATTTTAGGGGATATTGTGATTTGCCCCGAGGTTGCTCAGGCGCAAGCCGCCAATGCGGGACACTCTTCCACCGAAGAAATGCTGCTGCTTACGGTACACGGTATGTTGCATCTACTTGGCTATGACCACGCCGAAAAAGAAGAAGAAAAGGAAATGTTTGCTTTGCAGCGCAAATTATTACTGACTTTCTTGGCAGAGCGGAGCTAGATTTGTTATCTCAAATACCAGCGGCGGCTCTACTGGCTTTAGCTATTATTTTGGTGGCAGTAGATGCCGCCTGGGCAGCGGCGTTGGGAGCTTTCCAAACCCTTTCCCATGCGCGGGCTCAAGACCTGGTAGAAGGGGGGCATCGTCGCGGTCCGCTAGTACGCTCCCTGCTAGACCAAAAGGAAAACACCTTGGCTATTTGCCAATCCTGGCGTTTGTTTTTGCAGATATTAGCGGCTACCTGCATGAGTATCGCAATGCTGGGATTAGGATTTCCCTGGTGGGTCTCCCTGTTGGTGACCGTACTGGTACTGGGAGTGTTGCTACTTATTTTTGCTACTTTTGCGGGGATGCGCGTGGGGCATTATCGCCCCGAAGCTACCACTTTATGGCTGAGTAAAATGGTGAGTTTCGGGCGAATAATATCGGTTCTGTCCCGCCCGGTAGGATGGATAGTGCAAAGGATAGCGCCACTTTCCCCAGTTGAGGAAGCTGCTTCCCGTGCAGAAATCGCGGAAGATTTCCGGGAAATGGTCGATGAAATGGGACAGGAAGAAAATCTAGCTTTCGAGGACGAAGATCGGCAGATTGTGCGCTCGGCTCTGGAACTGGGGACTACTCTGGTTCGGGAATTAATTGTTCCGCGTACCGATATGGTGGCGGTAGAAACCACAACTTTAGCTAGAGAGGCTTTCGAGGTTTTTATCCAATCCGGGTTTTCTAGAATTCCGGTTCTGGGAGATGACGCAGACGATGTCCGGGGAATGCTTTATCTAAAAGATTTGATTTCCCGCTGTTTTTCCCGCCCCGAACTCATGGATCATCCGGTTCCAGAAATGATGCGAGCAGCATTTTTCGTCCCCGAAGTGATGCTTGCCGATGATTTGATGCGGCAAATGCAGGCAGACGCACCTCATATCGCGGTAGTGGTTGATGAATGGGGCGGAACGGTCGGTCTGGTAACCATTGAAGATATTTTAGAAGAACTGGTGGGAGAAGTAACCGATGAGCATGACCGTGCCGAAGAAGAACCTCAACAAATTGCAGCAGATACTTGGGTAGTGCCTGCACGTTTGGGATTAGATGACTTAGCGGAGTTGGTGAATCTAGAAGTAGATGATGATGAAGTAGACACCGTGGGTGGGCTACTGACCAAGGCTTTGGGGAAAGTACCACTGGTAGGTTCCAAAGCGAAAGTAGCTGGAATGGAACTAAGCGTAAAAAGCGTTTCCGGTAGGCGCCGGCAAATGGATACCCTATTGATAAAACGTCTCGACAAAGAAACGGACGAATAATGAGTGAGCAAGACAAAAAGACGCCTAGCGAGCATCGCGCAGGTTTCGTTTCCATCGTGGGACGCCCTAACGTAGGAAAGTCTACTTTAACTAATGCCTTGGTTGGGCAGAAAGTCGCGATTACCTCCTCACGTCCGGAAACTACCCGTCATAATGTGCGCGGTGTGGTTCAAGGTGAGGATTATCAGATTGTGCTGGTCGATACGCCTGGCCTGCACCGCCCCCGCACGCTGCTGGGAAAACGGCTAAACGATATGGTGCGGGAAGCCTTAGTAGATGTGGATGCGGTGGTGTTTTGTGTACCTGCCGATCAAAAGATTGGTCCAGGTGACCGCTATATTGCTGCCGAACTTAAAGAGCTGAATATCCCGGTGATTTTAGCAGTTACCAAAGCCGATTTGGTTTCTAAAGAGCGAATGGTGGCATCGCTAGTGGCAGCTGAAGAGCTGGGGGAGTGGGACGATATTGTTCCATTGAGTGCTTTAACCGGAGAAGTAAACGTTCTTGCTGATCAGATTGCGAAATATCTGCCATCTTCACCCCCTCTTTACCCCCGTGATCAGGTTAGTGACGAATCGGTAGAAAAAACGATTGCCGAGTTTGTGCGAGAAGCCGCATTGGAGGGGGTGCGCGAAGAACTACCACACTCGATAGCGGTGCAAGTAGAGGAAATTCTTTATCAGGGTGAGGATACTGGTCCGCAACTGGGATACGGCAGTCACCGTCCTCATAAAGAAGAGATGTCTACTAGCAAGGAAGGTAGGGGCGCTGGCAAGGCTGAGAGTGTCCCCTCGTCCTCCTATGACGGGGAAGATATTGCCGGAACTTCTCAAGAGGAAATTAAACCCCTAGATGTACACGTGAATGTGTATGTGGAACGCGATTCTCAAAAAGGAATTTTGATAGGTAAAGGCGGGAGTCATATTCGCCGAGTTCGGATTAAAGCTAAACGCCAGATTCAGAAGCTACTGGGCAGGCCAGTGCAGCTCCATCTGCATGTTCGGGTTGCGAAGAACTGGCAGTTGGACACGAAAATGTTATGGCGTTTAGGGTTTTAGCTCTCGCTAGCTCCCCAGATTTAGGGTTGAGGGCGCGTTTGGTTACGGATCCTAGGGGACAATGTTTTGTTTTTAGCTTTCTTGTAAACGTTTCCTCAAAGGTGAGTTTTCTTGCTAGGATTTTTAACGTTAAGTTTCTGCGCGAGGAGGCGTTTTCTAATGGCAACCATCCGTGACGTGGCAAAAGCCGCTGGGGTTTCGATTGCTACCGTATCGCGCGCCCTCAACGGCAGTACCCATCTGAGCGGACAGACCCAACGTAAAGTCCTAGCCGCAGCCGAAGAGCTGGGGTATCAAAAAGATCGCTTAGCGGCAGCCATGCGTACTGGTCGCAGCGGAACGATTGGGCTGGTAGTTGGGGACATAATGAACCCGTTTTATGCGATGCTGGCTCACTGTGTAGAACGAGCTGTCCATTCCCATGCCACTTCGCTGCTGCTATCTAACGCCCATGAAGATGAAAAAAGCTATGAAAACGGGATTAGAGCGTTGGCAAAACAAGGGGTGGATGGACTGTTAGTAGTACCCCCATCACGGATAGCTCCCGGTTGGGTGCATCCCGAGGCCCCTGATGGTTTACCAATGGTGGCTTTAGACCGGGAAGCACCGGGCTCAGCGATTCCCTCGATAGTGATTGATTCTGCCAATGCTATGCAAGATATGGCTGAGCATTTGCGCTCCTTAGGTTACAGCCGTCCTGCCTATCTGGCAGGTCCAGAGTTTTGTATCGCAGGTAAAAGACGAGCTGAAAAACTGCAAGAAAAACTAGCTAGCAGCGGGTTCGGTCATTTAGAGATTGAGTATTGTCTGCACGAGGCAGTGTCGGCCGCCAGTGCCGCTCGCTGTATTCTTTCGCTTTACCGCCCAGATATTATTATCTGCGCTTCTAACCAGATAGCTCTGGGAGTGTTGATGATCGCGAAAAGCTTGGGAATACACTTGGGAACAGATTTGGGACTGGTAGCCATTGATGATGTTCCCTGGTTTTCGGTAATATCTCCGGCGATTACCGTGATTGATCAGCCGGTCGATAAACTCGCTAACCTGGGGGTCACGGTGTTGATGAAACAGATTTTTGGTGCATCCTATACCCCTAAACCAGGAGATTGCCTGATAGCTGGAGAGGCCGCGTTTATCCCGCGGGAATCAACTCGGGAACCGCAACCCTCAGCTCAATATGCGGGACGTTGGTTACCGTAGAATAGGCAATTTGCTTAAAGTAGAGCCATGCGCACATTCATTCTGCTACTAGATTGCCGCGACGAAGTCCAGTAATACTGGTCGAGGCTCGTCGCGGGATTATTTGGTGTCTTCGGCCAGCCATCTAACTGAGCAGAAAGAAATCTTCCCATGCGAACTACTGGTAAAGCTCCTCGGCAGCAGCCTTCTGGAATGCCGTTTCAAAAATATTCCCACTTTTGGGATACTTCCCTGAAACTGCCGGATCGCACCTGGCCAGATAGAAATGTTACCCAGGCTCCCCGCTGGCTATCTACGGATTTGCGGGACGGTAATCAGGCTTTGATTGAGCCAATGGATTCCAGGCGTAAACGCAAATTGTTTGATTTGTTAGTACAGATTGGGTTGAAAGAAATCGAGATTGGGTTTCCGGCGGCCTCGCAGGTAGATTTTGATTTCGTTCGCTCTCTGGTTGCCGAGGACGCTAGCCCCGAGGACGTGTGCGTTTCCGTGCTTACCCAGGCGCGTGAAGATTTAATCGGACGCACTGTGGAATCCCTGGTGGGGGTGCCGCGCGCCAATGTGCATATCTATAACGCCACCTCACCAACCTTTAGGGAAGTTGTATTTCATAACGATAAAGCCGCTACCGTGGAACTGGCCGTTAGTGGGGTGCGCGAGGTAATTGCGCAAGCGGAAAAGCAATTAGATGATTCCACGGTTTTTGGGCTGCAGTATTCTCCAGAAATTTTCGTGGATACCGAAGCCGAGTTTGCCCTGGAAATCTGTGAAGCGGTCATGGATATTTGGCAGCCCGATGAGGATCGCGAAATTATTTTGAACCTGCCGGCTACTGTGGAGCGTTACACCCCGGACTCCTATGCGGATCAAATCGAATGGATGAGCCGGAACCTTAGCCGCCGTGAACACGTCTGTTTGTCGGTACATAACCATAATGACCGGGGGACGGGGATTGCCGCGGCAGAACTATCTATGAAAGCCGGTGCTGACCGGGTAGAAGGCTGTCTGTTGGGTCAGGGGGAACGCACTGGCAACGTAGATTTGATTACTTTGGCAATGAATCTTTATTCCCAAGGAATCGACCCCATGTTGGATTTGTCCAACCTGGATCGAGTGCGCGAAACCGTAGAGTATTGCACGCGCATGGAAACTAATCCCCGCCAGCCCTATACTGGCGATTTGGTTTACACTTCCTTTTCTGGCTCTCACCAAGATGCCATTAAAAAGGGCTTTGATAAGCGTACTCAGGAAGTTGCGGCTGCTGGCGGTGACCAAAACCAGGTAATTTGGACGGTGCCTTACCTGCCGATTGACCCCGGTGATGTAGGACGCGACTACCAGGCGGTAGTGCGGGTGAACTCCCAGTCCGGCAAGGGGGGAATCGCGTTCCTGATGAAACGGGACTACTCTTTGGATTTGCCGCGCCGCTTGCAGATAGAGTTCTATCGTCTGGTTCAGGACTATACGGAAAAGTTCGGGGGAGAGGTAGATTCACAGCATTTGTGGAAAATTTTTGCTGACGAGTATTTGCCTGGAGAGGAACATTACCTGAAGCCTTGGGGGCGTTTTAAGCTGCGGGATTCGCGCGCAGATAACAATCATGAAACTGGGGAAGTGTCCTTGCGGGCACGGGTTATAGATAAAGGTACTTTGCGCACTTTAGAGGCAGTTGCGCCCGGTCCTATTGAAGCGTTCATTACTGCTTTCCAAGAGCTCGGAATGGATATCAAGGTGCTCGATTATGCAGAGCACGCGATGGAAACCGGGGAGAGTTCGCGGGCAGCGGCCTATGTGGAGGCCGAGATTGCCGGTCAGGTGCTGTGGGGGGTAGGTATCGATCCTTCGATTACTCGCGCTACCTATAAGGCGGTTATTAGCGCCCTCAACCGCGCGGAACGCTAGGGCGTCTGCAGAACCTGCGTTAGAACATCTGCAAATAGTGCGCTAGGACGTCTGCAAAACCTGCGCTAGAGTGTCTGCAAAAAGTGCGCTAGAGCTTTTGAACTGCTATAATAATCATGTGGACACCGAAGCAATAGTGGGTAGACCCTATCTACCCCGAATGATTGATAGCGCCTTGCAAGAAATCCTGCACGGGGTAGGCGCCGTTATAATCGAGGGTCCTCGTGGGTGCGGCAAAACTATGAGCGCCCTAAATGCGGCTAACTCGTATATCTTTTTAGATACTCCCCACGCAAAAGAAATCTTTGATTTTCAACCTGAATTACTTCTTCGTGGTGATACCCCCAGACTGTTAGATGAATGGCAGGTTATCCCCGAAAGCTGGAATCTAGTTCGCCGCGAGGTAGACGGCAGGGCGGAGCGCGGACGTTTCATTTTGACCGGATCCGCCCTCCCAGCTGATGACATTACCAGACATACTGGGGCGGGACGCTTCTTGCGTCTTACCCAGCAAACCATGACTACCTGTGAAAAAGACCAAGTTCTGGGCAAGGGTAGCTCAATGCCATCTATATCCCTACGCAACTTATTTGCGGGGGAATTCCCTGACCTTTTCCCTGGTCAAGATGACCCCACCTCGGCAATCAATCTGCTATGCCGCCCGGGATTCCCCGATATGCTCTATGATGACTTTTCGCTTTCTTCCCGCCGTATCAGTGCATATATTGATGAGGTAACCCGCCTAGATTTGTCTCGCCTCGCCGAGATTCGGCATTCTCCGCAAGTGATCAAGGCAGTCCTACAGTCGGTAGCGCGCAGCGTGATTAGTGAGTTAACGATAGACACGATTCGCCGCGACATCATGCGACTAGCAGCAGAAATCCAAAATAGAACCATTTCTAACTATCTGGAACTACTAGGGAGGATTTTTGTAGTTCAAGAGATTCCTGCCTGGTTGCCGCAGCTACGTACGAGAGCAAGGCTGCGTACGGCCAGTAAATATCATCTAGCTGATCCAGCTATGGCGGTTAATCTTCTGGGAACTACGCCTACTCAGCTAGCCTATGACCCGAAAACTCTCGGCTTGATATTAGAAAGCGCCGTTCTCCATGACCTACATACCTTGATTAGCTTTTTAGGAGGTAGGCTCTATCACTACCGCGATAGCTCCGGTCGGGAAATCGATGGAATCGTTACTCTTCCTGATGGGCGCTGGGCCGGTATCGAAGTCAAACTAGGAACCGCCAAAATCTCTCAAGCAGGGCAAAAACTGCAAGAAATCGTGAATACGCTCGATTTAGAGGTGATGAAGAAACCTTCGTTCCTGGCAGTAGTTACTCTGGCTGGACCGATAGCTAAGCTCACGAAGCTGGAAAATGACGTTCCTACCTTTACATTTCCAATTCAAGCTTTGGGCGTTTAAAACTTGCTGAAGTGCATTAATAATGCTCTAGCAATCGTTTTACATGAAGTCTAGCAATCGTTTTGCAGGGATTCTAGCAGTCGTTTTGCAGGTTTTGTGTGGGCTGCTGATATCCATTTTTTGACAGAAGGTGCTAGTAGTTGCGCGCCAGCGACCTGGAAAATGGGGGGTTATACCCTCAGCACTGACCTAGCAACTAGGTATGAGATAATGAGCGGGTGCTGCGAACCTATACCGACCAGGCGATAGTCCTGAGAACCACCAAACTAGGGGAAGCAGACATGATCTTGACCCTGCTCACCCTCGAGCATGGGCAGGTGCGGGCGGTAGCTAAAGGACTGCGCCGCACCTCCTCAAAATTTGGGGCGCGCCTGAGCCCCTTCAACCGGGTAAAACTGCAGCTACACTCCGGGCGTAACCTGGACACGGTTACTCAGGCTACTTCGCTCAGCTTGAATGCCCCGGCAATCGCCTGCGACTATGAACGGTACCTCTCGGGGCAAGTAATGCTAGAAACCGCCGAGAAGCTTTCTGAGGGCGAGGCTTCACGCAGTCAATATCGCCTACTCGCTGGCGCAATACCCGCTTTAGCAAACCGGGCGCACCGCCCCGGCATGGTGCTATCCTCCTACCTATTGCGTACCCTAACCATTGCCGGATGGGCACCGGCTTTAGACCAGTGTGCCCTCTGCGGTACTGCGGGTTCCTTTAAAGTTTTTTCCGCACCTGCCGGTGGGGTAGTTTGCGAAAACTGTCAGCTAAGCGGAGGCACCCACATTTCTAAGCCAGTAACCGACCTGCTCACCGCGCTGCTGGCGGGACAGTGGCCGCAGGTCTACCAGGCGGATCCGCTAACTCAGGGGATAGCAGAAGAAGTGGTTACCGCCTATACCGAATGGGTGTTAGAGCGAAAACTAAAATCCCTGTCCGTGATGGCACGCAAGGCATAATAAGAATATGAGCGATCAAGACTTCGTAGCCACCGTTCCCCCCGGGCAAGGGTCGTCAATGCCCCCGTTATCGTCAGTTCCCTCCCACGTGGCGTTAATCATGGATGGCAACGGACGTTGGGCTAACCAGCAGGGATTACCCCGCACGGCAGGACACCAGGCCGGGGAATTATCGCTCATGGACACCCTGGCCGGGGCAGTAGAGGCCGGGGTAAAAATGGTGAGTGTCTATGCTTTTTCCACCGAAAACTGGAAACGTTCTCCCGCGGAAGTACGTTTCCTGATGGGATATTCACGAGACGTGATCCGCCGTCGCTCCCACGAACTAAACGACTGGAACGTGCGCATAGTTTGGTCGGGGAGGCGCGGTCGGCTATGGAAATCAGTTATCAAGGAGCTAGAAGCGGCCGCCGATTTGACCAGGAAAAACACCGGCATGGTGTTCAATATGTGTATTAACTATGGAGGGCGCGCGGAACTGGTTGATGCGGCTCGCGCGGTTGCCCGCCGGGTGGCGTCCGGGGAAATCAGTGAAAACCATATCCGCGAGGAGACATTAGCGCGGGAAATGTATCTGGGGGGCATGCCGGATGTGGATTTACTGATTCGCACCTCCGGGGAACAACGCCTTTCTAACTTTTTACTGTGGCAATGCGCCTATGCGGAACTTAGTTTTGTCCCCGAGATGTGGCCAGAGTTTAAACGCGAACAACTCTGGCGGGAACTAGCCGCATTTGGAGGACGCAATCGGCGTTTTGGGGGCGCGAAAGACCAACCTTGCCCGGCTTAAGTTTGCCTGCGTCCTCGTAAAATTAAGCCTGCGTCCTTGTAATAACAAAGGCGCTAAACCCCGGTAAATCCTAAACCGGTTTGCAGTTCGGGTCAGAGAAAGTGGAAAGTGCAGTCTATCTCTAATCCCACAGGGGATGAGCAAACAGGCCGCTGCCCAGTTTCGGTTCAAACCAAGTGGATTTAGGGGGCATTATTTGTCCCGCGTCAGCCACCTCCATTACTTGGTTAATCTGGGTAGGATACATGTAGAACGCGCAGGCAGCGCCCGCATCTACTGCTGCTTTAAGTTCACTGTCTCCGCGAATCCCGCCGACGAACTCGATACGTTCGCTGGTGCGCGGATTGGTAATTCCTAGCAGGGGAGAG
>OBRP01000094.1_pt1 | contig 11474 bp, 10 predicted proteins | sample 1475681 | NCBI WGS metagenome assembly OBRP01 (sample SAMEA3360695, study PRJEB22359) | human gut metagenome | biome: ENVO:urban biome; feature: ENVO:human-associated habitat; material: ENVO:feces | place: Bangladesh | collected 2011
AAGGCAGGCGGGGCGGCGGTTTTTGGTTGCCTACTAACTTCATAGTGAGATACTAGCAATATCGATACTTAAGGAGAGTAAATGACTTACGTGATTGCCGAACCATGCGTAGATGTAAAAGATCGCGCTTGTGTTGATGAATGCCCAGTGGATTGTATTTACGAAGGTAAACGTACTCTTTATATTCACCCTGAAGAGTGCGTGGACTGCGGGGCTTGTGAACCGGTTTGCCCGGTGGAAGCTATTTTCTATGAGGACGATTTACCCGAGGAATGGTCCGATTACTATCGCGCAAATACTGAGTTTTTCGATCTTAAAGATTTAGGCTCTCCCGGAGGGGCTTCCAGTGTGGGACCTACCGGATATGACGATCCTATGGTTGAAAAGCTTCCTCCCCGCGCGGAATAGTTTTACGGGCGCGTTACCTGTTCGCTTTTTCTGGTGGACGCGGGGGATTTTTACCCTACCGCTGTCTTAGGCTGGAAACATGAGAAACACTAGATTTCCCCGTCCTCTAGATTTGCCGGTTTTTCCTTGGGATTTGCTTACGCCCTATCGGGTTAAAGCCGCTGCTTGCGAGGGTGGGGCGGTAGATTTATCTATCGGGACTCCGGTCGATGAATGCCCGCCTCCTGCCCTGGCGGGACTTTCTCAGGCAGCTAACAGTCCCGGCTATCCTCCGGTGGCGGGCAGTGATTTGCTACGAAATGCTATTTGTAGCTGGGCGCGCACTCGCAATATTACCTGCATTGACGAGGATTCTTGTCTACCAACGGTAGGTTCTAAAGAACTGGTGGCTTCCTTGGGGTGGCAATTGGGACTCAGCAGCGCAGATACAGTTTTATTCCCAGATATTGCCTACCCGACCTACGATATTTGTGCCCGACTGGCTGGGGCTAAGGGAATCGCGGTTTCTTCCGATATTTCTACTTGGCCACGTGATGCCGCTTTGGTGTGGATAAATAGCCCCGCTAATCCTACCGGCTGGGTGGGAAGTAAAGATTGGTTGCGACAGGTGGTTTCCTGGGCGCGGCAGGTAGGCGCGATAGTTGCTTCCGATGAGTGCTATGCCGAGCTTACTTACGGGGCGGGCGAGCCTGCGCCCTCAATCTTGGACGAGGACGTGTGTGGGGGCTCTAGCGAGAATCTACTGTTGGTTTATTCGGTATCGAAGGAATCTAATCTGGCGGGATACCGCGCGGCTTTTGTAGCCGGAGACCGAGACTTGGTTTCGGCTTTACTTTCAGTACGTAAACATATGGGGCAAATGATGCCCGCTATGGTGCAGCAGGCGCTTGCGGGGGTGCTTTTAGATAGGGAGCATGTTGGTAAACAGGTTGCTCGCTATCAATGGCGGCGCGAAGTATTGGAGGCGGCAATTTCGCGGGCAGGGTTAATAATAGAGGCTGACTGCCAGGCGGGGCTATACCTCTGGGTCTATGATCCTGCTGATAGGGCGGACTCGCTGGTGCGCTCTGGTCAGGGAGCAGATTGGCGTCTATTGGATAAGCTTTCTCAAATTGGCTTAATAGTAGCCCCAGAAAGTTTCTACAACTGCCGTCCCGGCAAGCACGTTAGGGTGGCGCTATGTGTAAAAGATGAGGATATCAAGAAAGCTGCTAGGCGTTTAGAACAATCATTTTAAATGATGAAGTCTTTACGAACATGGTATAGTCTTGAGGGCGATAAGTCCTGCATATTAAATAAGGGGCGGCGTTAGCTATCTCCCTTGGGAAGGTTGTCGAAATGGCTGAAAGTTTAGGAAATGCCCAAACCTCAAATGATTTCGACCGCCAACCAGGCATTTTGCAAGTTGATGGTAAAACTATTCAGTTCCCTCCCGTCAAGGCAACCTGTGGTGACCAGGGAATTGACGTGTCTAAACTTCGGGGAGAAACCGGTCTGGTAGCTTTAGATCCCGGGTTTTCCACTACCGCTTCTTGTACTTCCAAAGTGACCTTCATTGATGGTAGTAAAGGGGTGCTGCGTTACCGGGGGTATCCGATTGACCAACTGGCAAACCACTCCAGCTTCCTGGAAGTTGCATATTTGCTGATTAAAGGGGAGCTTCCTACCTCAACGCAACTAGATGAGTTCGTTAGGCGAGTTAAACGTCAAAGGCTACTACACGAGGACTTTAGGGCATTTTTTACCGCTTTTCCCTCCAATGGTCACCCGATGGCTATTTTGCAGGGCGGCATTGCCGGGATGGCCACCTATTATGAAGATACTTTTGCCGATGTGCATGACCTAGAATTGCAAGAAATTCAGGCAGTACAGCTGCTGGCAAAAGTCCCGACCATGATTTCTTATATTGCTAAGCGTGCCGCTGGTCTGCCACTGCTCTATCCGGATAACGAACGCTCCTATGTAGAGGACTTTATTCGTTTGACCTTTGGTTTACCCTACCAGTCTTATGATATCGATCCGGCGATTATTCGCGCCCTCGAAGTGCTGTTTATTTTACATGCGGACCATGAACAAAACTGTTCGACTTCCACAGTGCGCCTGGTAGGTTCGGCGAATGCAAATATGTATGCTTCCATAGCCGCGGGGGTGGGGGCGCTGTCCGGCCCGTTGCATGGGGGCGCTAATGAAGCCGTACTCAGGATGCTGATTAATATCCGGGACAGTAAGTTGTCCATTAAAGACTTTGTTGAAAAAGTCAAAAATAAGGAACAGGGCGTTAAACTAATGGGGTTTGGTCATCGGGTTTACAAAAACTATGACCCCCGGGCAGCAATCGTCAGAGAACAGGCACACAAAGTTCTTGAGCGAATGGGAAAAAACAATGACCTGTTTGATTTGGCTATGGAACTAGAACAGGTAGCGCTCTCAGATGACTATTTCATCGAACGCAAACTATACCCAAATGTCGATTTTTATACCGGCTTGATTTATTCCGCAATGGGATTCCCCACCAAGATGTTCACCCCACTGTTTGCGCTAGGGCGACTGCCGGGTTGGATTTCTCAATATATCGAAATGCTCCATGACCCCATGACCCGTATCGGTCGTCCTCGCCAGGTTTACCAGGGCCAGCCAAAGCGCGACTATGTGCCGTTACGTATGCGAGAAGCAAAATAGAAACTCGATAAAATAAATCTTCGTGTCTATTCGCGCAAATCTCACGGTTTTTGATTTGCGCATTATGCTAGATAATGTGCAGGTGTAAATAGCAGCAAAGGGGAAACATGACCGAGACTGAAGAAACCCTGTCATCGTCAGAACTAAGTTTTTATGCCGACCCGCTTTCACCATCTCCGAAAATGCGTAACGGATATTTACCGCGTGCATACAGTATTTGGATTATCCTTTTTTCGGCACTCGGATTTATGTCTTCGGCACAGCTTTGGCGTACCGAAATGATTCACCGGGCCCATCCGGGGCTCGGGCTGGGTTGTTCCCTGAACCAGGTAGTGGATTGTCGGGGCGCGATGGATTCGCCGGTAGGTCACCTAGTTTTCGGTATCCCAAATTCGATTTTTGGTATGGCGCTATTCTTGGGACTAATCATCGCCGGAATCTATCTGTTATGCGGAAAATACCTGCCAAAATGGGGATTAGTGATTTTTTGTATTGGAACCAGCTTTGGTTTACTAGCCGTGGTCTTTTTCTTGTTCACCTCGGCGTTTAGCCTACACTCACTGTGTCCCTACTGTTTTCTAACCTGGCTGGCGACTATTTTTCTCGCCTGGCTATCCTATGCTCTTATAGTGCGCCAAGCAGCTAGCCCGGCTCGTCCTCTTAAAGGGATTCGCCGCACTCTAGTAGGATATTGGTGGCTGGGAGCGCTGCTAACAATCGCGGTAATCTTCGCCCTCCTATTCCAGGTTTTTGGAATGCAGATTTTTCACCTCTAAACAGGTAAAATAACCAGGCAAACAGGGGGAGAGAATGAGTAGGGAATCTGATGGCAACGCTGATACTTCCCGGGTAGTAGAAGACTATTTAAAAAATCTTCTAGGAGCTAGCGAATGGGGAGGCAAGTCCCTATCCGTATCCGGACTAGCCGAAAAAATGGGGGTTGCGCCCTCAACCGCCTCAGAAAATGTTCGCCGCCTAGATAAACTAGGGTTAATTACCCACGCGCCCTATCGGGGAATATCTCTGACCGAAAAAGGGCGAAAACTAGCCTTAAAAATGGTGCGCAAGCATCGTATTCTCGAAACCTATCTGCATCAAAAACTGGGCTATCCCTGGGATCAGGTTCACTGCGAAGCCGAAATACTAGAACACGCCGCATCAGACAAACTGATTGCCGCCATGGATAAAGCCTTGGGGCATCCAAAAAACGATCCCCACGGCGACCCCATTCCCACTATTGAGGGCGATATCCCGCCGGTATCTACTCGCCCCTTATCTGAAGCGCCCCTAAATACATCTGCCACAGTTGCGCGCATAAATGACATTAACCCGGCTTTGCTTAGATTCTTGCAGTCCGTAGGGGTAGTCCCCGGGGTCGTCCTCACCCCAATCGAGAAAATTCCGGAAGCCGGAATAATGCAGCTAAAAATAAATAACCATCAGGTTACTTTAGGTAAACCGGCCGTTAAAGCCATTTGGGTAACCGACTAAAGAATTCCGGTTTTCGGTATCCGGCTTTAGTTCCCGGTAATCCTCAGGGTTGAGCCTTTCTCGCGGGTGAAAACCACTTCAATCTGATCAGCAATTTCTGAACGCAGAGAACCTACATGACTGATTAAGCCCACAGTTCTGCCCGCAACCGATGTTGATTGCAGCGCCTCCATCACCAATGACCGTTTCGTGTCGTCAAGAGTACCAAAACCCTCATCAATAAACATAGAAGAAATCTCGACTCCACCCGCCTGTGCGGTTACCACCTCGGAAAGACCTAAAGCCAAAGATAAGGAACAGTAAAATAGCTCCCCGCCCGATAGGGCGGAAACCTCGCGAACTTTACCCGAGAAATGGTCGGTAACTACCAGGGATAATGCTTGATTGCGGCGACGAGAAGATTCGCTATCACTACGTGAAAGAGAGTAGCGCCCAGCCGAGATTTTGCCTAAATAGGGGTTTGCAATATCTAACACCTCTTGGAAACGATCAAGCAAAACCCAGGTCGCTAAGGGGGACTTTAAAGCGGAAGATTCTTCCCCTTTAGCGAGGTTTGCCAAAGTAATCAGTTCCGATGTGTCGCTAATATGCTCCAAATACTTCCTGCTGGCAGTCTTTAGGGAGCGGGCGGCGCTGTTTACTGTCCGTAACTGTTCGTGAACCTGGCTCAGGGTTTCCTGTCGTTTTTCAAAAAGCGTTTTTTCTATTTCGACTTCGGCTTCTAATGCAATTAAATCCGGAGGGGTGGGGGCTTGCTGTCTAAGCTTCGCTATCCGCGGTGAGCTTAGTTTCACTTGGTTTGCCTGATATGCGTTTTCCCATTCCTCGGTTTGTGCAACTAGCTGTTTATAGCTGGTTTCTTCCAAGAGGGCGTGCCTTGCCTGTTCAGCGCTAAGGAAGTTTTCTGTTTTTAACGATTCTTTTAACCGGAGGTTTGCTTGGTCAAGTTTGATTTCATCCGTTCTGGTCTGTTGGATTGCCTGAAATAACACTGTTAGTTTGTGTTGCTCATCATTTAGCTCTTTTTGGCGGGTAAAAAGATTTTCACCTGGAGAAGAAATAGCGACTTCGTTTTCAATTTCTCTTATTTGGCATAGGGCATTTTGGGCTTTAGTCTTTTGTAATTGGGAATTACCGATTAAATCCCGTAGCGCATCTTTATATATATGCCCTTGGAATTCTAATTGTTTTATCCGATTATTACAGGTTTTCAACTCTTTTTCTTGTTGTTGCAGATAATCCAATCGGGCGTTAATCCTATCGGCATTTCCTGGGAAGCTATTTCTAAGACCTCGAAGTGCCTTTTTCAAGCGAGAGTGTTCTTCGCGTAGTTGCAACCTTTTTTGTCGGACGGCGCTTATCGCTTGGGCTCGTTGGTTGCGGATTTTTGTTAGTCCTGCCAGGGAATAATGGGGTGAAGCCTTTCCCTGGGCGACCTGGGGGTGGGTGCGTGATCCGCACACCGGGCAGGGGTGGTCAGCTGCTAACTTATCGGCTAATACAATCGCCGAATCTACAAAGAATTCGCGTTCATACTCGCTAGCATCTTGAGCTATTTTCTGAGCGTCTGTTTGCAGAGTATTAAACTCTTTTTGCATTCTATTAAAACGTTGAAAATCATCTAAAAAATGTTCACGTTCGCCCTGGTATTTTTGTAGTTCTATCTGTTTTTGACGTGCTTGTTCTAGATAAAGCTGTTCGCGTTCAAGCCGCATTTTTTGTATTCTTTGGGTGCGAATCTGGGGAATTAGATGCGAAATATCTTTGGATTTTAATGCGCATTGACGCAAAGTTTCTAGATAGGACTTAGTGCTGTTTCTAGCTTCAGTTTCTAAAGCCTGAATTTTTTTCTGGCGCTCAATCAGGGGAACGAGAGTACCCAGTTCCTTAGCGATTTCTTTACTTGCCTTGGATACCTTTTCACTGAAATCAGCGAGAGACAGTTTATCTTTTCCTACAGCAAAGTCTAGAGAAATGAAAGATTCTTCTGCTAATAATTCCTGTGTTTTCTGGCGGGATACTTTTAGTTGAGCCTGGTAATGAGCGCACAAATCTGAGGCAGGTTTTATGCGGGCTGCGCGCTGATGATTAGATATTTTTTCCTTATTAGATATGATTCTGTCTTGCTCAGCTGTTAGCCTTTTCTCGTCCGCAAGTAAGTGATTAAGTTCGTTAAGATCTTGGGCTAGGGTTTTAGCTTTTTCTAGCTTTTCGAGGGCGTTTTGATAATTCCGACTAGCTGCCTGAAGCTGTGCCGTATGCTCACTAATCCACGGATCTGCTTCTTTGGTGGGCAGCGAGTAGACCCTGTCCCATGATTTGATTATCTGCTCATCGAGGACATCTGGCAGGGCGGCTAGGCTTTCATTGAAAGAGACGAAATCGCTGCTAGGCGCGGCAATGGAATCTTCTAGATTTTTCCAGCTTTCCGAAAAAAGAACTAGTTTGCTAGCCAGATCTTTTGATTCAGTTTTGGTGTTTAGTTTGGCTTGCTGGGCTCTTTCAATGAACTCTTTTTGCATTAGGGCAAAAACCCGAGTACCAAAAATACGCTGCAAAATATCTTGTCGCTCATCAGAGCTGGCGCGTAAGAAACGGGAGAATGCCCCTTGCGGCAGGATTACTGTCTGTAAGAACTGGGTTTTCGAGAGGGGAAGAATTTGCCCGGCCAGTTCCTGATTAACAGTTTGGGGCTTAGCAGCTATCGCATCTGCCTGGGGAATGCCCTCAGCGGATAAACGCCATAAAGTGGCTTGCGCCGGTTGTAGCGTGGTTCCTGTCCCGCGATGTTTAGCTCGGGTATATTGTGGGACGCGCCGCACTCGAAATAGCTGTCCGCGTGCCTCAAAATCAAGCTCTACCCAGCTGATTTGATCCGCTTGGGCATAGTCTGAGCGCATCCGGCTTTTTGAGGAACTGGATTCTAAAGCTACATCGTTATAGAGGGAGAAAACAATGGCATCGAGGATAGTGGATTTACCCGAACCGGTTGGTCCGTGAATCAGGAACAAACCGGTTGCGGTACCCAGTTTGGTAAAGTCAATAGTTTGCCTACCGCCAAAAGGCCCCACTGCCTCGAAGCTGAGCTTTAATATCCGCATTTAGATTTCCTCTCGCACCTGTTCATATACCTGTTCAATTAACTGGTTTTCGCTGTCGCTTAACTGTTGTCCATGGCGGGCTAGAGTAAAGAAATCTTTTGCCAGGGCTGCGGGTCTATGTTGGTTTGTTTGTAATGCCCGGTGCTGAATATCACCACTTACCTGGGTGCTTTCGTGCAGCATTGCGAGGGCGTGCGGGTAGCGTTGCTTCAACTTGGCTACCATTTGCTCTGGGCGTTGAGTATCCGTGACTGTTATTTCCAACCAGTAAGAAGAATACTTACTATATTTTGTGCCGCTAATCAGGTTTTCAAACGAGTCTTTTATTCGGGCTAGGGGTCTATAGACCGGAGTTGGAATTAGCTGTGGGTCTAAGTTTTTGGCGGCGGTATCTAAAAGCGCCACTGATTTTGGAGTGTGGCATTCCGAGAATGAGAAAGCTATTGGCGAGCCGCTATAGCGCCCACTGCTAAGTTTGGTTTTTAGTCTTTGTGGTACATGCAGGTGACCTAAGGCTAGGTAATCAGGGGCAGGTAAAATCTGGTTTTCCGCCGGATGGTTCATGCCGTAGCGTTCAAATACGTCTAGAGGAACTGCCGGAACTGTTCCCACGGTAATGTCACGTTCACTGTCGGACGGTGCGGCTCCCACTGCGAAAGCATGAGCCATAATGATTGTGCGAGCCGGAGTGGTGAGGGCGCGTTGGGCTTTAGCGATTTTACGCATGGCGGCTGCAATAACTGCTGTATGGGAACGAGGGAGCCGAGGGATTTCAGCTTCTTCCGTCTCGGTTTTTTGGTTAGCAGTTATCTCGGTATCTGGGTATCCGTCATAGAGGCTGGTACGTACCATATCGGGATTCAGATAGGGTACTCCCCACACTCGCACGGTTTCTGATTGGTTGCCTATTTCAACCGGTCGGGAAATATCAGCTAGGCAGGTGCGTAGATGGAGGTTTCCGCTGACGTAAGGGGAGAGAAAACCTAGTCGTTCGGCACTGTCATGATTGCCGGGAGTTAAGATTACTGTCGTTAATTCTGTTAGTTCATTTAGGGCTTGGGAAACTATTTCTAATGACTCCAGCGAGGGGATAGCGCGATCGAAAATATCACCACAAACTAGGACTGCTGCTACATTTTCCGCCCTGACCAGCTCAGTGAGGAAAGAGAAGAACTGACGGTGAGCCGCAGATAAATCTTCCCCATAGAGAGTGCGTCCCACGTGCCAATCGGAGGTGTGGATTAGCTTCATAAGAACATAATAGTAAGCATTATTAAATAAAACGCTTTCTGGCTAATAGCCAAACTTTCCTAGACCTAGTAGGCACGAGCAATCAAGCCGCTACCCCAGAGCGTGGCAGATGAGTCTATAGACACCCCGATTACTGGATTCCGGCTTTAATGGCGGTGATAGCTAGTTCTGCTCTGGTTGCCGTGCCAGTACGCATAAGTATTTCTGAAACGTAGGATCGTACCGTTGATTCACTTAGATGCAGTTTTCTAGAAATATTCTTGTTAGCTAGAGCTTTGATTAACAATTTGAATGTGGGGCGTAAATAATCGGGTAAAGTTTCAACACTATGGATGAAATCAGCGTACTTTTCCCTTGCTTGCTGTCCCTCTTTATAGCTAACCATCATTAGCTCGGTTGGTTTGGGACTCATTACAATTTGACCGCGGTAGGCTTGACGAATCAGAGCAACTAGCTCTGAAAGGGGAGTATCTTTAGTTAGAAAACCACATATCCCTGAACCGATAGCCTGCGCCAACGAGTCTTTACTTTCAAAGGCAGTTAGCATGAGTGACTTAACCGTGGGGTAATCTTGGCTGATACGTTTGGCAGTTTCAATCCCGTTCAAGACTGGCATATCAACATCCAATAGCGCAATGTCGATACGTTGCTTGGCGAGCACGTCAAATACTTGCGCCCCATTAGAGACTGTAGCTACCACTTCGAAGTCTTCTTGGTTGGACAGTAGATTAGCTAATCCTTGACGGATAATGTCATCGTCATCAGCCAATAAAATCCGGATGGAGTTAGTGGGCATCTAAGCTCTCCTGTTCGTGGGTAAGCGGTCTGGGATTGATTTGTAAAGTGACATTAATAATCCATCTTTCGTCTAACTGGGTAAACTCAAGGCTGTCTCCTTCGCTCTCTAGGCGTTGTTTCAAATTAAGAAGACCGTAGCCTCCAGTTATTTCAGTAAAATGCGAACCGGGAGCCACTTGATTGATGATTGAGACGGTAACTTGCTCTTTAGCATGATTGATGTAAATTTCAACGCTAGCGTTAGAGGAAGGTGGCGCGTATTTTAATATGTTGGTTCCGCATTCTCTTAAAACTAGGTTTATCTTTTTGGACAGTTTGCTATCTAAACTGTTGTCAATTTCGCTGTCAATACTCGCCTCAAGTGCGATTTTTCGGGTGGTAAGCATCTGCTCTACTTGATGGACTACCTGAGATGTCGATAGTTCTTTTGCCTCAGTATCTAAGGATAGAATCATCGGGCGAATACGGCGAGAAGCGGTGAAGGCAGTATCAATGATGGGGCGCATCTGTCCAGAATGTTCCGGGTGTTGTTGAGTAAAATCTTGCAGCATGATTGCTATGTGGGCAATATCTTTAGCAGTAGTATCGTGAAGCTGTTTTGCGAGTTCGGACCGGATATCTAGATTTGCTTGTCGGGCTTTTTCTTTAGATGCTTCCGCCAGGATTCGTTTTCCTTTCTGCCAGGACAAAGCCAAACCAATAGAAACCACTATGGGGATATTGATGATTGAACTAAGCAGTTGTGCTTCAGGGATATCGGAAACTAGAAAAGATATCGTTTCATTTAGGAACAGAACAGCAAGTGCGGGTAAAAACCAAGAGCGTATTATCCACACCACGACAATAGTAAATATTCCTATATCGAGCATTTCTAACTGATCTAAAAGATTAAATACAGTCAGCAGTATTTTCGTAGTAATAAATATGAACTCGAAAACGGTATTCCAAGCAGAAAGAGTGAATACTGTCAGCAACCCTAATGCTGTCAAATAATATGAATAAGATTGAGTGTTTTGTAGGTCAAATAGCTCTATACCCCCGATGAGGACAGCAATAGAGGTAAAAACTACTATTTTAGTTACCTTCGGGCGGTCAAATGTTTGAAGAATCGAGGCAATCATCAGCTCTAACTATACCGTTAAATCTGTCGGTCATTTCTTTTGATTGCATATAGAAAGCCTCGGAAATGATTTACATATGATTGGGGTACTAGCTTGCGCGATTTCTTTAATTAGCTTTGTGACGCTCGGGGAATAGCTGTTAATGGGGTGCATATCCGGTGAGGTAGGAGAGGGTTGAAGGATACTTACTTGTAAGACTAAAGCAAAGCTTACACCGGTTAGAGTAGAGGTAAGGGAGGCCATAGGTGTCTATCCTTTCCTAGATACATTCTTTTAATACTCACCCTATTTATCCTGTTCATTTTGGTATACCGACATTTGTCGGTATGAAATACCTACTTTTGTCGGTGTACAACATTTAGGGTTCGCAAATATTCTCAAAGAGTCAAAACGGAATGAAAAAGAAAAGGAAGTTTTCAATGGTAGTCAGGACTCTATGCGCCAGGACATTAATGGTGGGGGCGCTCGTTACATCACTTACATTAGGGACCAGTACGATTGCGTCTGCTGAAATCTCCAATAATAAAGTAGTTGAGGATAAGACCACTGTGTCTGTATCTGAACCACTGAACTCTAAATTGGAGCCGATACGTGACAGAGTAAATATGTCATCAGAGAATCTTAC
>OBRP01000095.1_pt1 | contig 11437 bp, 8 predicted proteins | sample 1475681 | NCBI WGS metagenome assembly OBRP01 (sample SAMEA3360695, study PRJEB22359) | human gut metagenome | biome: ENVO:urban biome; feature: ENVO:human-associated habitat; material: ENVO:feces | place: Bangladesh | collected 2011
GTCCCCGGATTCGGGGGCGTGAATATCAACTCCGGCTTTCCCCGCCACGATACTCAGCTGAGTAACCGCGCCGGGACGCTGGAGGTCGCAGGCTGCGAGGAGGACGCGTTTGCCTTCTTCTTCGCGCAGCCATTTGCCCAGTTTCCCCGCCAAAGTCGTTTTACCAGCACCTTGCAGACCTGCCAACATGAATACGGTAGGGCCGCGCCGGGCATAGCTAAGTTCGCGTGTTTGCCCCCCGAGCACCGCTACCAGTTCGTCATGGACAATTTGGACTACTTGCTGTCCAGGATTGAGCGCTTTTGAACGCGCTGCCCCATAGGCTTTTTGCCGCACCGCTTTAGTGAACTGGCGTACCACTGGCAGCGCCACGTCGGCCTCTAAGAGGGCGCGCCGGATTTCAGAGACGGTAGCATCTACATCTGCTTCCGTGAGCAGCCCTTTTGAGCGTAGGCGCTTGAAGGAATCAGCTAGGCGATCGGACAGGCTATTGAACAAAGTGGTTTCCTCCTGGAAATAGTTTCGCCGTCTAGTCTACTTTAGGAGAGCATCTACGAAATCTTCCGGTACGAAAGGTGCCAAATCATCTGGACCTTCCCCTAGTCCTACCAGTTTAACTGGCACGTTTAGTTCCCGTTGTACGCTAACTACAATTCCGCCCCGAGCGGTTCCATCGAGTTTTGTCAGCACAATTCCGCTAATGTTTACCACTTCGGAGAACACTTTAGCCTGTTGCATCCCATTTTGCCCGGTAGTGGCATCTAGGACTAGCAGGGTTTCAGTCACGGGGGCACTCTTTTCGATAACCCGTTTGACCTTACCTAGTTCGTCCATCAAACCCGCTTTATTTTGCAAACGCCCAGCGGTATCAACCAACACCACATCCAGGCCTTTTTCTTTTCCGTATTTGACCGCATCAAAAGCTACTGAGGCGGGGTCTGCGCCCTCTTTATCGGAACGTACCACTTCCACCCCAACCCGGTTTCCCCAAGTCTCTAGCTGGTCAGCGGCGGCCGCCCGGAAAGTGTCGGCGGCCCCCAACACCACTGATTTGTTTTCTGCCACCAAAATGCGGGCAATCTTGCCCACGGTAGTGGTTTTCCCGGTGCCGTTTACTCCCACGGTAAGGACGATCCCCGGCTTTGTCCCATCGGTCTGCGCTAGATTTAGGCTACGATCAAAATCTGGGTTTACCAGTTCAATTAGTTTTGCGCGCAATACTTCACGAATCTTTGCCGGATCGGAAGTGCCCAGCACTTTCGCCTGCATGCGCAGCTCTTCCATCAGTTCATCGGTAGCGGCAATCCCTAAATCTGCCATTAGCAGGGTGTCTTCTATTTCTTCCCAATCGGCGGCGCTCAGGTCTCCGCGACCGAGTACCCCCAGCAGCATTTTGCCGAAGGAACCGGATTTGGCTAGGCGCGAGCGCAGCCGCTGCATTCGTCCTTGGGCGGGTTCTGGGGTTTCTAGGTTTGCCTGAGCATCTGGAAGTTCCTCGCTGCTGACCGGGGCCTCTGGCTCTAAAATTTCGCCAGTTTCTTCACTTGCCGCGGTTTCTTCCTCTGTCCCTGGGGTAGTCGCCAAGGGTTCTGGCTCAGCTTTCGCCACCTGTTCAGCGCCACTTTCAGCCTCTTTATCCTGTCCAGAGGGCTTGAGCGTTTGAGAACTGGCGACGGATGATTCTTCCTTTTCACCCGCTTGCTCGCCCCCGGCTTCCAGTTGCTTTGCTTTAGAAGGCTCTAGTTGTTTTTTCGCTTTCGCCGAACGCGCCGCGACGGTAGCGCCCGTTCCCACAAGCGCCAAAACCAGAACTATTACCGCAATTCCAAGAGGAGAAAAAAGAAAATCCATGCTTCCTATTGTCACCTATTGGGGCGCTCAGGTCATATCGCCATCATCGAGGGCGAAAACCAAATGTCATTTTGAGTCGTCACAGGCAGTTTCTTCTGCTTTTAGCGGCTGCCAAGAAACCTTATCTACCTCAAAAGCTACCTCGCTAGCCGGTGCTTGTTCCTTTTCCAGCTCGCTAAGTGCTTTAACCTGAGGAACATAGCTGGTTGCGTCCTCGGGCTCTTTTACTACCTGAAGGCGGGCAGCTGCGGGAGGACGGCGACGCTCCCGAGGAGTAAAAGCGGGAGGCAGCTGACCGGGCAGTAAATCTGTAGATTCCTCTATTCTACCTGCACTATCAACACTATTTTCGACTTTTTCGCTATCTTTAGCTGCCTGTGACTTTTCCGCGGGGTCTACTTCCTGTCCCCATATCTGTCCGGCTGCGGTACGCAGAGTTTCCACTTCCTTTAGGGGATTAGCATAATCGGCAGCAGTAGCCTCTTGTAGCAACGCATTAAGACGTACCCGTTTGCCAAGCTGATCTTTGGGGGCACGATGACCGTTTTCTTGCCAAGAATCGGCTGACTGGCGAATCCAATTGCGATAACCCCCACCGGGGCGGCGGGTACGAACCATTACCGCTACCACTAGCACCCCTAAAAGTACACTGATACCAATGCCTACGAATAGCAGAATCAACGGTTTGGTCACGTTTCTAGTATGCCAATACTTAGCAGATTTACCGACTTAGCTTCTTGACCGATACCAAACTGTTACCTGATTTGAGTGTGATATTAGCTATCTGCCCGTTCAAGGCGCTGCGAGATTACTCGAGACACGCCCTCGCGCATAGTCACCCCATATAGGGCATCGGCAACTTCCATCGTGCGTTTTTGGTGGGTAATCACAATCATTTGGCTTACTTTGCGTAGCTGCTTAAACAGCTCCAGCATTCTGGACAGGTTCAAATCATCTAGGGCAGCTTCGACCTCGTCCAAAATATAGAAGGGCGAGGGGCGGGCTTTGAAAATCGCAATCAGGAACGCCAAGGCGGCTAAGGAACGTTCCCCACCAGAAAGCAGTGACAGGCGCTGCACATTTTTTCCGGCAGGTCGGGCGTTCACTTCTACCCCGGTGCTTAGCATATCGTCAGGATTGGTGAGCTTAAGAGAACCCGTGCCACCGGGGAAAAGCCGGGAAAACACCTCGGTAAACTCGGTAGAGATATCGGTGAATGCCTGAGTGAATGCCTCTTTTACCTGGTTATCTACTTCGCGCACCACCACCAATAAATCGGCTTTTGAGGTACGTAAATCACTTAGCTGTCCCATTAAAAACTCGAAGCGTTTTTCCAGAGCCTGATGTTCTTCTAAAGCCAGCGGATTCACTTTTCCTAACCGGGCGATAGCGCGAGTGGCTTTATCTAGTAACGCGCTTTGCTCGGCGCGGTCATAGGGACGCCATTGACTTTTATCATCCACAGTCGGCTCGCTTGCAAAATCAGTTCGGATTTCAGTATCACCGCCGGCTTGTGAGCTGTTTTCTGGTAAAGCGTTAGCGTCAAGTTCTTGGTTTGAGGAAACCTGGGTATCCTCAGCTTCGTTTTCGGCTTTCCTAGCGAGCAAATCCGGGGTAGGAACCAGTTGTTGCGGACCAAATGAGGATATTAATTCTTCCGGGGAAAGCGCATAACGCTCTAGGGCTTGCTCAGTTAGCTGTTCGGAGCGTACCCGATATTCTGCCGCTGCCACTTCATCGCGGCGGCTTAAATCATTTAGCTCTGCTAGTTCCCGGTTCAAGCCGTCAATCTCTTTACGGACTTCATTAGCCGCCTTAGAGGATGCCAGGCGGGCAGCATCGGCACTGTCTCGCCAGCATTTGGCTACCTGGGCTACCTGCGCTGCCCGGTCAGCAAACTCTTGACACCAAAAAGACGCTTGTTTCATTCGCTTAGATTTAGTGGCACGCTCAATTTCGCGCTGACTGCGAGCCGCCAGGCGCAGCTGGAAACGTTCCAAAGCTTTAACTTCTCCTTGGAAACGCTCCCGTAAACTATTGGTAAGTTGGGTGGCGGCAGACAGCTTTAAATGCGCCTGTGCAGCTTTTTCTCGGGCAGCCAAATCGGCTGCCCGAGCGGTCTCTAGTTGCTGTTCAAGTTCTTGTAGCGGTGCTGAATCTTCCGGTGCTCCAAAATCGTTTAGCGCTTTTTCAGCCTGCTGGACTTTTTCGCTGCAAGAGTCAAAACCGGTGCTTGCTTGTGCCAGTTCTGTTTGGGCACGTTTTTCTTCCTCTTCCGCTCCCCTAACTGCGGCTTCCCGTAGCGCCCGCTGTTGGGCTTGTGCGGCCGCCTGGGCATCGGCAGCTCGCAGAGTTTTCAGTGCTTGTGCGCAATCCGACGATGCTTGCGATAATTCCTTACTGAGCTGTTTAACCTGGCTATCGGCGTGTTCTTTGTCTTTTTCCGCCTTGTCGAGTGCCGCGCGCGCTAGGCGCAATCGCCGTTCAACCTCAATCTGGTTTACGCTGCCACTGCCGGTAAATCCGGCATATTTACCGATAATAGTGCCATCGGGCAGCCCTACTCGAGCCGCGGGAATTTCCTCGATTATTCTTTTTGCTGCCCCTATATCGGTAGCTAAATAGCACGAATCTAGCAGCTGTTTTAGCGCCGAATGTAACTGTTTAGGCGCTGAAATAACCTCTGTAGCAGCGATTTCACCTGAGTTAGATTGCGCCTTGCCCTCAGATACGCGAATAACTGAACCAGCCTGTCCCCCACTTACCACCCAACTAACTTGCCCCTTCGCGCCTTTGACCGCTTGTAAACCCGCTTCTAACTGGGAATCTTCTATAGCGAGGGCGACTCCAGCCTGTCCTAGCAACGCGGCGACTGCTTGCTCCCAACAATCAGGCACACTGATCAGGGAAGCTAACTGACCAAGAGACTGAGCTGCCTGGGCAAAAGCCTCTTGGGCTTGGTTTGAACAGGTCGCTAAAACCTGCCCCAAGCTAGCTGCGCTTTCCCCGGCCGCCACCACTTTAGCTTCACTTTCGCGCAGGCAGTCACGCGCTTTTTCTAGTTGGGAACGTACATCGTTTTCTTTCTGAGACAACTCGCGGTATCTACTGGCAGCATCGGTGCTTTCTGTAACCGTTTCTTCGCGGTGAGCTGCCTGTTGGGCACGCGCCGCAGCTAGTTTTTCCCTAGCCGCTGCTACCGCATCTTGCGCCCTTTGCGTTCGCGAACGGGCAGCTTCCAGGTGTGCCTTGGCGGTCTCTAAATCTCGCTCCAAGCGGGCAGCTTTATTGGTTTTCTGTTGAACTTCCTCACGTAGTTGCTGGTAAAGGCGATTTAGTTCCTTGACTTTACGAGTAGTTTCTTCGCGCGCTGCCTCGGCCGCATCCAGTTGTTTACGACGCGCCAAAGCGTCCTCATCATGAGCTGCTAATTCGCTTTGTAGGCGCGCTAAATGGGTTTGTCGCTGCTCCACGCTAGAACCGGTAGGCTCAGGTTCTGGTTTCGCGAGGGAAGCCGCCCGTTCATTCGCCAGCGCCTGTAAAGCCCGCAAACGTTCGGTGATGGTGGTCAGCTGTTGCCACAGATTTCCGGCTCGCCCCGCCAAATCGCTTTGGGTAGCATCTGCATTTAACTGTTGCAGTTTTTCTTGCTGAGCAGCTAGTTTAGTGTTTAATTCTTCGCGTTTTGTCTCTTGGAATTTTCCGCTTTCCTGGTAGCGAGACAGTTTGACGCGCAGCTGTTGGAGGTCATCAGCTAGAATCCTGCATCCTGCATCCCGCACTTGGGCTTGTAGCACTGCGGCGCGACGTGCGGTTTTGGCTTGCCGGGCTAAAGGGCCGAGTTGGCGTTGAATTTCTTTAGTTAAATCTGACAGGCGAGAGAGTTTTTCTTCGAGTCCATCAAGTTTGCGCAGCGCTCGTTCTTTTCGGCGCTGATGTTTTAGCACCCCGGCGGCTTCTTCGATTAGGGCGCGCCGCGCTAAGGGATCAGCAGAAAGCACCTGGTCAAGTTTGCCCTGCCCGATAATCACGTGCATATTGCGCCCCATACCGGTATCAGATAGCAGCTCTTGGATATCTAGCAGCCGGCAGGGAGTACCGTTGATGGCATATTCGGAGCCGCCCTGACGAAACAGGGTACGCGAAATCGTAACCTCGCTATAGTCAATCGGCAATTCCCCATTGGTATTATCAATGGTGAGAGCAACTTCTGCTCGTCCGAGTGAGCTGCGGGAGGTGGTTCCGGCAAATATAACGTCTGACATTTGCCCGCCCCGGAGATTCTTGGCGCCCTGCTCGCCCATCACCCAGGCTAGGGCATCAACGATATTGGATTTACCGGAACCGTTGGGACCTACTACGCAGATAATTCCCGGAGTGAACTGCAAAGTGGTGGCGCTGGCAAAGGATTTAAATCCGCGCAGCGTCAGCGACTTTACATACATTTATTTTCTGCTCCTTTAGGAGAGCTCCGGAAACCAAATTTTGATCTCGCGGGCAGCAGAACTGGCAGAATCTGCGGCGTGAACTAGATTTTGGATATGTCCACTGTCATAGTCACGACCGAAGTCGCCGCGGATAGTTCCCGGCGCTGCCTCGGTGGGGTTAGTGGAACCCACCAGGGAACGAACCCCTTCGACTACCCGAGTGCCCTCGATAACCGCGGCAACGATTTTTCCGCTTCGCATGAAATCAACCATGGATTCAAAGAAGTGTTTATCGCGATGCTCTTCATAATGACCATGTAGCTCATCGGTCGAGGCTTGCAGCACTCGCAGCGCGGCAATGGCGTATCCTTTTTGCTCGATTCGCGCTAGGATTTTGCCGGTAAGTCCGCGATGATACCCGTCCGGTTTCACCAAAATCAGGGTGTATTCCTTATTGGGATCCAGCTTTTCTTCGCCCATTCTTGTTCCTTTCAGTTTCTTCTCGCCCCACTCTAAACAGATTTTATCTATCCGGGGAAACCGGTAAAGACTGGGTCGCTCCCGGCTGCACCGCCTGGGAAGATTCTTTAGCTGAGGACGCAGTTTGCCCAGTTAGCTCTGCTTCAACCGCGTCTAGGGCGTTGCGCGACTGGGATCCGGTAGCAGCAATAGTTACCTCGTCGCCGGGGTTTATTTTTAACCCCATGAGGGCGAGGACGCTGCCTGCTTGCACCCCATTTAGGGTTACTTGGGCATCGAAACCGGTCGCGATTCTAGCTAGCCGCGCTGCGGGGCGAGCAGATAGAGGATGCTCACCGCTATAAAGCACCGTACGGGGTGCTAAGGGATCTAGTGCCGGGGGTGGAGGCAAAATATCAGCTGCGTCCTCTTCGGGGAAAAACTGCGAAGCGGCACTAATCGCCCGTAAGATTTCCGCCAGTCCAGCCCCTTGGGAGGCGGCTACTGCCCCCGCCATGGTTCCTTCCACTATCGGACCGCGCCCTAAACGCAGCACCCGCATCCCTAAATCGGTGATAACCTGCTGACAAGCCAGGCGAGCTGCACCGAAATCAGCCATGAGCACAATTGAGTCTTGCTCGCTGAGCTTTTCCATTATCACCGAAACCTGCGCGCTAATAATCTCGGTGGCAGTGCCCAACCCCTCGTCGTGACATCCGCACGGCTCAATCAAAACCTCGGGTGCTAGGGAGGCAACCACTTCACACACCCCTCGTGCCAGGGTCTGCGATTGCGAGACAACAATGAACGCGGTTTTAGGATGCATAAGTGCTCCTTGCCTATTACGGATATTGTTCCTCTAGGGTATCGCGCGGCGCACCAAGTATTTAATCCCCCGCTAGGTCAGCTAGCGCCGGGTGAAAATACCCTGCTAGAAAAACCGGTTTTCGGTGTTACTCGGAATCTAGGTCTTTTTCAATCAGTTCCGCAATAACTGTTACTGCCTGTTCGTTTTCACTTTCTACAGTGACCTCGCAACCACATTCGGCACCGAGCGTCATAATCAGCATCATCGATGATGCATCAATGGGGCCTTCTTCGGCAGTGGCTAAAGTGATTTCCTCATCAAATTCGCCAGCCTTTTCCGCAACCATAGCCGCGGGGCGTGCATGTAAACCTACCGAAGATCCAACTTTTACAGTTTTGGAAGCCATTTTGTTTCTACCTTTCTTCAAACCTTTTTCACTATACTAAACTCTTGACTTTTTGCTGGGGTTTTTGCGCATCATCTTTGCAAAAGTTACCCCGATAGCAGCCACGATTACTCCCATTACCAGCGCAAGTAGCGCCCCAATAATGTTGTCGTAGGCGAAAAGGACGAAGATTCCGCCATGCGGAGCTCGGCACTGCACCCCTAAAAGCATTGACAATGCGCCGGTGACCGCTCCTCCCGCCATCATTGAGGGGATTACCCGCAAGGGATCGGCGGCCGCAAAAGGAATCGCGCCCTCAGAAATAAAAGATAAACCTAATAGCCAAGCTGCTTTACCATTTTGCTGTTCTGCCGGGGAATAAAGTTTAGGACGCAGCGTGGACGAAAGCGCCAGCGCCAACGGTGGAACCATGCCGCTTAGCATTACTGCTGCCATAAATTCGTAAGCACCGCCAGTGGCTTGAGATAATCCCGCCGTACCCACCAGGTAGGCTGCTTTGTTTACCGGACCGCCCAAATCGAAGCACATCATCAATCCGATAACGATACCCAGCAAAATCGCAGAAGAACCCCCCATAGAGTTCAACCATTTTTGCAGCACGCTCATTAAAGCCGCGAGTGGGCGTCCCAGCAGTAACAGCATTAACAGTCCCATCAGTAAGGAAGCTACCAGAGGCACGATTGCGACCGGCATTAAACCGGCTAACCAACGCGGGCATTTTAGGGTAGATAGCCAGTTGGCGATAAGACCGGCGATAATCCCAGTCACCAGCCCTCCGATAAAGCCAGCTCCTAGCGCCACCGAAATCGCTCCCCCGATAAAACCAGGGGCAATTCCGGGGCGTCCCGCTAATCCGAAAGCTATATAACCCGATAGGGCTGGTACCAGGAAACTCATTCCGGTTTGCCCCAGGTAGGTAAGTAATGCTCCCAGGTACAGTGGGAATCCGGCACGGGAAGTGATTATATTGCCCTCGTATGGCCCATTCGAGGGCAAATTCCACAGGGAGAAGTTAAGAGAAATATCTTGAGCCAGACCCGCAACGTCATAACCGCCGATTAGGAAACCGAGCGCAATCAGCAACCCTCCGGCAGCCACGAAGGGAATCATATAGGACACCCCTGCCATTACCGCTTTTTGGATTCGCCGTCCCCAGTTCAAGGTTTCTGCTGGTTCTGCGGGTTGTGCGGCAGGTTTTGACCCAGCATTTGGGTCTTTCTTTTTTGTCATTACTTCGCTAATTAGTTTGCCAGGATCGTTGATTGCGGCTTTTACTCCCACATCTACAACTGGCAGATGTGAGAATCGCTCCGGCATCTGTACGCTCACGTCATGGGCAAAAATCACCCCTGCTGCCCCGGCAATTAGGGTTGAATCTAGGCGGTCAATATGCCCCGATCCTTGCGCCTCTACGTGTACCGGAATCCCCAGTTCTTTTCCTTTGTTAATCAGGGAGTCTGCCGCCATATAGGTGTGGGCAATCCCGGTGGGGCAAGAAGTAACTGCTACTAGATATTTTTCCTGGCTATGGCGGTCTTTATCATCTTTTTTGTCCGTTTTTTTCGCACTTTCCGCTTTGGAAGTAATAGGCGGTTTTGATTCCGGTAGTGCCGGGGCTTCTTCAGTGCTTACAGGCTGTTTGGGGGTAGAGACAGCCGGAGCAGCGGGGGCAGCGGAGGGAGACACTACCTCCATAATGATTTGCGCTGCCTGTTGAGCAGATTCAACCGAGCGCAAACCAGCTAAGAAATCCTTATCTACCAGTTTGCGTGCTAGTTTTTGCAGCAGTTTCAAATGGGCTTGTCCTTGCCCCTCAGCAGCGGCAATCATGAAAACTAAATCTGCCGGGCCGTCCTTAGCCCCAAAATCTACTGGTTCTTTAAGCCGGGCAAAGGCAAGCGAGCCAACTGTTACCGCCTCTGAGCGGCAGTGCGGAATCGCGATTCCACCGGGCATACCGGTGACAGATTGAGCTTCCCTGGCCATCAGGTCATTAATCAAACCTGCTTTAGTGGCGCGCCCACTGGCAGCAATTTTTGCGGCGAGCGCGGTTATCACCTGGTTTTTTTCTGTCCCCAGCGGTTCATCTAAGCTAACTAGCTGCGGAATTATCAACTTTTGCTCTTCCATGATTCTCCTTAAATGGGGTAAGCGTTTATAGGCTTAGTTTGGTTATCGTGACTTGTTCGGGATGAATTTCTTCTGGGCGTGGCGGCTGAGTTCCCTCTTTAGCGCAGGCAGCAGCCCCGTAGGCTAAGGCTCTAGCTAAGCATTCTTCGGGGGGTCGCCCTGCCATTTGCGCCAAAATATAGCCGCTTAGGGCAGAATCACCTGCCCCAACTGTTGAACGTACCGGGACATCGGGGCTACTTCCATGCCACGCGCCCTCGCCGGTGATTAGGATGGCTCCGGCTTTACCCAAGGTTGCGAGCACTGCCCCTACCCCGCGTTCACTAAGCTCTTTAGCTTTTCGTGCCACCGGTAATAAATCACCGGTGGCGGCAGCGTTTTCGAGTTCAGCTCCGTTGCCTCCCAGCAGCTCGGCAAGTTCAAAAGAGTTCGGTTTCATCAAATCTACCCTTACGGTTCCCAGGGCTTTCCCGAGGGCGCGCAAGGGGCTCCCAGAGGTATCGAGCGCGAACCGTCCAGGGCAAGTTGCCATTTCCTTTAGACAGGTGAGGTAAAAATCATCCGGCAAGCCGGGCGGTAAAGACCCGGCAAGCACCACCCAGTCTCCGTCTTCTAAATCTCTAGCCTGTTCTGTAAATGCCCTCAGCAGCGATTTTTGCTGCCCGAGGGTAAGAGTTGGCCCCGGTTCATTTATTTTGGTGGTTTGCCCCCTGCCATCAATGATTGTGAGGTTAGTACGCACCGCTTCGGAAATATCGGTGCTCACATACGGCAGTTTTACCTGGTCTAAAAGCCCTAGAACCGGGTCTTGAGGACGGGCGGGCAATACGCAGCGAACCGCAGCCAAAGCCTCTTGGGCTACCCGTGCCACATTTATTCCTTTACCTCCCACGTCGGTGTGGCTTGAGATGATGCGATGAACATTGCCCGGTAACAGAGTCTGTGCCAGGTTTACGGTTTTATCCAAACTGGAGTTTGCACTCAGGGTAATAATCATGCCAAAAACACTTTCTTCGCTAGTTTTTCCAAGTCTTTACCGGCGATTTCCTTCAGGCGTTTATCGGAAATCAGGATTTCGATTTCGCCGGGACTAGCGAATTGAACGGTAGCGGTATGCCCATATTTATCGGAGTCCGCTAGCATCAGGCAGCGATTACTGCTTTGCACCATTGCCCGTTTTACCGCGGCTTCTTCGAGGTCAGCAGTAGTATATCCATCCAGAGGATCCATCCCGTTGGTGCCGAGAATGGTTAAATCGGGGTGAATTGCGCGCACGGACTGCACGGCCAGCGCCCCTACAGTTGCCAGGGTGGACTCGCGCAACATCCCCCCAATCAAATGTATTTTTAGGCTGCG
>OBRP01000096.1_pt1 | contig 11282 bp, 4 predicted proteins | sample 1475681 | NCBI WGS metagenome assembly OBRP01 (sample SAMEA3360695, study PRJEB22359) | human gut metagenome | biome: ENVO:urban biome; feature: ENVO:human-associated habitat; material: ENVO:feces | place: Bangladesh | collected 2011
CCAACCGAGACGGAGACTGCTTTCACGCCATGACCGCTAGAACCAAATTCTTTCAGTAAGGAGCACCCATGATTACCGACACTAAACTCACTGACGAAGAATACGCCGCCAAATTCACCCAAACCGACCCAGAAGAAACCATGAAATCTGCGAAGGGAATCTGGGACGCTGACGCCTTCCGGGATATCCAGGTGGCTAGAGACCGTAAAGAACAAGCCGAAATGGAACTCACTCAAGCGGTAGCTAGAGCCCGACAAGCCGGAATGACCTGGCAAGCAATCGGCGGGCTGCTTGGAATGAGCAGACAGGGAGCTCAATCCTATTACCGGTCGAGAATCGCGTAACACAGACATTGCGCCACTTCAGATAAGTACGCTGTTGATGCCAACCTGGTTTTTTTGTTCTGAGGTCAGAGGCTCTTGCTTTGTTTCTCATGGCTTTCCGGGTTGGGTAGCCTTTTCCAAATCTTTCCGTGCTGGTGGTAGCGGTAGTGTGAGGGTAACGTTATCGCCCTCCAGATGTAAAATCGCCCTCCCGAGTGAAGTTTAGAGGCGGATTAACAGGTGTATTAGCCGCCTGGGGAGGGTGATTCTGTCTGGAGAGGACGATTTTGTCTGGGGAGGGTGAAGGGGTGTTTGTGTCTGTTCTAGAACCGCAGCGGCTACCCTGTAAAACAGCAACGGATACACTGTAAAAGCGCAATGAAAGTACTGTAGAACCGCAACGATAGAGTTGTAAAACCGCAACAGATATACTGTAAAACCGCAACTAAATGTTATATAAATGTCAATGACATGCTAAAATCAGTTTATGGTTGCCGATATGATTCCACGAAATGCAAGAGTGTTGGCTGAGGAAATTTTAAGTGACACTCCAGTGCTGACAGTTTCGGGTGCGCGCCAAGTCGGCAAGAGCACCCTAGTAACTCAACTGCTGAAAAATCGGAGTCATCGCTTACTCAACTTGGATAACGCCGCAACCTTACAAGCGGCACAGGTAGATCCTGATGGTTTTGTGCGCCAGTTCCCGGAAGGAATCGTGGCAATCGATGAAATCCAACGAGCGCCGGCACTTTTTCGTGCAATCAAGGCCGCAGTCGATGAAAATCGCAGACCCGGACGGTTCATTATCACCGGATCTTCCAACCTGATGAATCTGAAAGGTGCGGAAGAGTCGTTAGCGGGACGTGCGGAAACTCTGTGTTTACGCGGTTTCAGTCGGGGAGAACGATTGAGTTTTAAAGAAGATTTCGCGGCAAAAGCCTGGAATCCTCACCCCGAGCTACCAGCGTCCAAATTGGAACGCGGTGACTATCTAAGCTTGGTTACCGAATCCTCCTTCCCTGAAATTGCCGAGGTTACCCCTCGGCGGCGTGACCGATGGGTTCAAGCGTATGTGGAACGGGTACTGACAAAGGACGCTACCGAATTGTATGGGATTCAGTATCCAGACCGACTGCGCCTCTTGCTGAGAAAAATTGCCTCGCAGGGATCCTCAGAATTTGTCGCGGCGCACGTTGGCAGGGAACTGAACATTCCAGAGCGCAGCCTTCCCGGGTATCTAAATGCTTTAAAGGACGTGTTCCTGATTGATGTATTACCAGCTTGGGGCGCTAATCTAACCAGGCGAGTGATTTCGAAGCCAAAAGTTTTCCTGCAAGATCCTGCCATGGCGGCCAGCCTGGTAGGTGTAGATGCCGAGTCTCTAGAAATGCAAATTTCCAGTTCCTTTACCGGTGGGATACTGGAATCTTTCGTAGCCACTGAACTTTTGAAACAGCAAGAGTGGTCAGCGATACCCTTTAACTTGTTCCACTTCCGGGACTCTACCGGGAAAGAGGTCGATTTGGTTATGGAGTCACGCAGTCGCGAGGTAGTAGGGATAGAGGTCAAGGCGGCAGTAAGTTTGCAGAGCAAAGATTTCTCCGGATTGTGTCACTTACAAAAATTAGCCGGTGACAAGTTCCGCTGTGGAATCCTGCTGTATGCCGGAAAAGAATCCCTACCGATGGGGTCGGGGCTTTGGGCAATGCCTATCTCGACACTGTGGAGCGTTTAACCGCCTGGAAGGGCGATTTTTTCCTGGACAGTGCAGCGCTATCGAGGATTATTTCGTTGCGAGGTGAGGGCGCGCAGGCGGTAAAAGCGCTCCGTATCTCTGGTCTACGCGGGGGATATATTTTTCCTCCCGCCCAAGAAATCGGGGAGAGATCGAGTCCCTCCCCGATTTCTTATGCCCACCGCGTCCACTCGGATAAAATATATCCCCCGCGCTGGTCTGTCTCGGAGCGCAAAAAGATGCGAGAGGGGACAGATTACCCATGATTAGCTTATTAATCGGATACGTTTCCCTCTAGATAAATTCCAAATCGGTCCTTGTCTCAACTTTTGCAAGGCTCACCCGGATCCCCCGAGCGCTTTTATCGCCCCGAGACCGCACAGGTTGCGTCTGGTATCTCCCGCGTGTAGAGGGAATGATAAGAATCTTAGTAGCCCGATTTTTGTAGGGGCGGGATTCTTCGCAGGAGCAGTGCTAAGACTACTACCAGGGCGATTAATGTGCCGGTGAGGGCGACTAAACCTGACCAACCCCAGTGATACCCGGCGATACCTGCTAGGGTTCCAAAACAGGAGCCTCCTAGGAAACACTCGTCTTGTGACAGCGGGACTTGGAATTAAGCCCTACCGGTACGGTTAAATACTCTCCGGGAAGAAAACTAAGCAGCGGCTACCTAGGGGTTTCCCCTTAAGTAGCCGCTGCTCTTGCTAGAGCACGGGAGCCACTTTAGCGGTCTTTATCGGTAAGGAATCAGACCTAAATGGCTTTCAGTATCCGGGTCTCTATTTATCTCTTGGCGACGCGCCGGCGCACCAGCACTACTCCGGTAGCCAATGCCAGAATCCCTAGCCCCAAGGCAGCGCTAATCCCAGAGCCGGTAATGGGTAGTGGGGGAGTCTTGCTGCGCGGGGGCGGAGGAGTGTCTCCTGGTGGAGGCGGGGTAGTAGTGCTAGGTGGGGTGGTTTGCGATGGAGGCGGAGGAATGGTGTCCGAGGGCGGGACCGTACACTTGTTAGTAATCAAGAACCCTCCGGTAGCATCTCCCATAATTTCACTGCGGTATCCCTTTATCTCTACCTCGGAAATGGTGTATTCAGCGAGTTTACCGTCAATATACTTCGGCAGGTTCTCGAACTTGCCTTCCCAAGAGTTGGCGGCATTTAGCAGCAGTTTCTTGCCGGTATCTTGCCCATTTGCTAGCAATTGCACCTCGATTTGGGTGGCATCCGGACAAGTCTTGTGGGGATTAGACCATTTCTTGGTTACTTCCACCTCGGTGGTCAGCTTATTCACCACCGAAACTGTGTAGGTCTTGGTAGCTTCGTCTTTGGACTCATCGGATACCGCTAGCTGGTAGTCATCTAGCTGTTTGTCATTTTCGCCGCTCTCTTTGAAAGTGATTGGCAGTTTCTTCCCGGTCTTGGCATCAATCAGGGTATCGGGGTCGGGGAAGTTTTCGACCACGGCTGTCCAGTTGTTTTCTTCACTCAGTTCTACCTGATCAACTTGGAGACCGCCAACCAGAATATCAAGGTTAATCTTCGTAGGACGCTGCTGAGGGTCATCGCCCTCCCAAGATTTCTTTACCTGAAGTTTCCAGGTGTCGGGGCTACCGAAAATCAACTGACCGTTATTGGCGATTCCTCCGCCACTAATTCCGGTACCGGTAGCGGTGTTATTTTCTATAACTACCCGGGCAAGTTTTTCAGCGAGCTGCTTTGAAGCGGTGCTGGGAACCGATTTGAAAGCCTTGTTGTCGTTAATTTCCTGGTTGTAGGGTATTTGAACATTCTCGCCGCCCTCGATGTAGCGCGGTAGTCGCCGCTGCGGTGATTTCCAGTTTGAATGGATACCGTAAATCGAGCCATCCTGATACCAAAGCCTTTTTCCTCCGCCCAACATTCTGGGGCTGATAGAAACCGGTTTACCGGCAGTGACAGCCGGCTCGTCATATTTATGTTCAGAGATGCTGACGAAATCATCACCTGCACCCTTGAATTCTTTGTTCTTTCCTCCATCGGGGGCTATGTTGTCGAAAATGGCACTCCCGTGGGTAACGTTGAGAATCGTTTGTCCGGTCGGACAGTTCCAAACCCCACCCCCTTGGATACTGTAGGGGCGACCGCCAGCTTGAACCGGTATCCAGTCTTTAAAAGAATTGTTACGGATAAGCGCATCGTTAATGGTCAAAGAAGAGAAAGTGTCGTTGTAGATAGCGCCACCACCCCAAAATCCCGAGGATTTATTATTAGCAAAATAGGCAGAATTGATAACTGTTTTAGCGCCGTTCTTGTCCTCTTTTGTTCCTCCAGATAAGCTAAGCGCCCCGCCGGAGGAGCGGGCAGTATTGCCGGTGAAGGAGCCGCCATCAATTTTTACGGTGCCGCCTACAACGTTAATAGCGCCACCCCAGGCTAGACATTCATTTTCAGTGAAGTTTCCACCGGTAATATGTAAATCGCTATTAATAATCTTTATAGCGCCGCCGCCCTTGTCACTACCGAGATTGCCTTTGAAAGTGCCGCCAGAAATCTTGGTATTGACTTTATTCAAAAAGAGGGCTCCGCCTGCACCGCCATATTCGGATCTCTTATTGCCTTGTAAGGTGCCGTTGCTAATGTCCAGAGTGCCATTCTCCATAGAAATAGCGCCACCATATTCGGTGAAGTTGTCGTGAATATTTCCACCCGAGATATTCACATCGGTGTAGGCGGTAAATATTGCGCCACCAAATCCGTTAAATCTGGAATGTTGAACGCTGTTCTCAGAGAGTTCGCCGTCCTTAATGTTTAAGGTGGCAGGTTTTTCTTTACTGCCCCAGATTCCCAGAGCCCCCCCTCGCAGGACGCCTTGGTTACCTTTAATAGTGCCTCCCTTGAGTGACACTGTCCCGTTATAGACGGTGATGGGGGCTAGTTTTTCGCTATCGACACCTTCGGGAGTGGTAGCGGAAGCTACCTTTTTCTCTGGCGTGAGGTTATTGGAAAAATCAGCCGTGCCACTCATGGTGAAGTTGCCGCCATTAACGAAAATCACCGGGCCGGCAGGGTCGGAATCGTGAATCGAACCGGCGCTAAAGTTTAGGTCTCCGTTTACCGTGAACTGCGTTTTGGTGAAGGACGGACCCGCCAGGTTCAGTTTCCCGCCAGATTTAACTTCCACTGCTGGAGTGTTGATGCCGGTAACTGTGCCCTCCCCCTTAAGGGTTAGCTCTGCGCCCTCGGAAACCACCAGCGGTTTTGCCTGATCATCCAAGGTGAGATTCCCGGTAACCGTCAGCTCATGCTGCCCGGAAGTAAAGGCAGCGGCTTTGGTTACTAGGTCGTCCCAAGTGGTGATTCCCTGTGCTGAAGCTGGGATAGTTGAGCCGATAGCAGCAATCACCGCGAGAGTCGCGAGGGTTGCGAAGAACTGGAATACGGAGGAACCCTTTTTTCTTAACACATTCTCATTTTAGGGGGGTGTTTATTAGCCCGCAACCGCTGTGGTTTTCTCGGGTATGTAAATCGATTGGGTTTGCTGGGGATATTAGAGGAGGTAGGGGAGGTTTTTCGTTTCCGAATAGATTCACGCGCCCTGACTAAGCTGTTTAGGTTTTAAGTTACGAGGGCGTGCTGCCCAGCTGTGCGAGACCGTGAGCGTAAGCTTCAAGTCGCAGCCAGCAGTCTTGCTAAGCTGGGCGAAACCGCGACCAAAACGCCCTCCCACGGCAAAATCACCCTCCCGGTTAAGGATATAGGGTAGTTTTAACGGTGTTTAAGGCATATTGGGAGGGCGGAACTGTTCTGGGAGGGCGATTTTGGCTAGAACGGGCGAGCGGTAGTCTCTTCTCCTGCTAAAATCGGGCAGCATATAGCAAGCCGGGATGGCGCTATCCCCGCTATCCTCTTTTCGCGCTAAAACAGGGCAGCGTTAGTGGCGTTAGTAGATAGAAAATGCGAGCTGTATTTCCATGCTGACCAGGAGCTACCTTGAAAAAGCAGAGATGTTTGCTGAGAGAAAATTGCTGTGAAACAATAGCCAACGATGGGTTTATCGCCAAGTTGGATATGAAACTGTTGCTATCAGTAGTTTGGTTTCCATATGGTCGCTAACTCCTTTGTTCTTATGAAAATGCGCAGCAAACAGGAATGCCGACAGGTAAAAATGTCAAGAAAAACTACCGGTAAGCGCCTTATGTGGCAGGGGATTATTGTCCTCGAAATAGTTGCAATTGCGCTTTGTCTTGTTTGGGGAGCGAAAACGCTTAATGCGTGGCTTGGCAGTCACGAGCGCGATAAAGCCACAAGTGGGCAGATAGAGCAGCAAAGCCGGACGATCGCGGCTGCCCTGAGCCGAAAGGACCAGGCAGAGACAGCCAAATTGGTGGGCAGCGTTGAAACCGCGAATTCCCTGATCAAACAGACAGAGGGACAGCAAGTAACTTTGCCGAAAAGAGCGGTAAATAACGAAAGTGGAGCTCAATACCTGGTTACTTTCCAAACCAGTGGAGGGCAGAGCTTCTATCTGCGGTTAAGGTGTACGAAAAACCTAAGCTGCACCGGAACTATCCCCTAGAGGTCTGATAAACCATACCTGTGGATAACTTTTAAAACAGGCGAAAAAGTAGGCAGATTTAGTAAAGTCATTATTTAGTAATCATCTGCTGATTAGTTCCCGGTCTGTGCGTCATTTTACTGCCGCTCACGGGAAACTTTGAGCTAGCGAAGAGGACGGGGGCATGCCGGGAGTGCGGTGAAGAAAAGGGAGAACGGACAGCTCCTCGCGCTCTAGCCAGAGACAATCTGGAAGTTTAGTAAATAGCAGTCGGTGGCAACAAAATACCGGAATTACTGGATATTCTGCCCTTCAGCGCCAGAAACAAAAAAATCTAAAAGTCCGGGGACGATTGCGAAAAGCTACAATCGCCACACTAGCTGCCCTGAGCCTGGTAATCGTTTACCTGGCTTGGCAGCACCCCGGTATTACCCGGGCGCAGGTGGATTTAAATGATGGCGGAATCTGGGTCACCAATCAATCTCAACACCTGGTGGGGCATTTAAACTTTCCGGCGCGTGCCCTGGATGGAGCGGTACGTTCCAAAGCGGGACAGTTTGACGTTACTCAAGCGGGAGAAAACGTTCACTTTCAAAACAAAGCTGCCAGTGAGGCTACAAAAATTGACCCCAAGAAAGTACGGCTGGAAACTTCCACTTCCCTGGGAAAGGGGCAACAAATTGCCCAATCTGGCTCTAACCTGGCAATTCTAGATCCTGAATCCGGTCTGCTGTGGAGTGGAGAAGATATATTAACCCAAGAGCGTAACCGCGCCAATGCTACGGTGCGTTCCCTGCGAGGAGCGGAACTTGCAGGAGGAGAAAGCGGGGAGTTTTTCCTAGCCTCACCGACCACGAAAGAACTGGTAACCGTCACTAAAGAGGGAAAACTTTGGAAAGATGAACGGATAAAAATCTCGCAGATGCCCCTGGGAGCCAAGTTGGAAGTGGCAGGGGTGGGAAGGCAGGTAGTCGCCCTCGACAGCCAGCAAGGAATTCTCTATTTACCCAGTGGGAAGCGAGTCAAACTTTCTGGTTCGCGCCTGCATCTACAAGAATCTGGTCCTCAAAAACCCTATGCGGTTATCGCCAATGAGGATAAACTAATAAAAGTAGATATCAGCAGCGGTAACACCAGTGATATTCCCTCGGGTGCAAGTGGAGGAAATCCAGCCAGACCAGCGGTGAAATCAGAATGTATTTATGGAGCCTGGTCAGTAAGCGGCAGATTTGTGCGTGAATGCGCGGGAAAGGTTTATCGACCTACGCAAGATATTGCTAGGTTAAAAACTGCGCAAACCCCGGTATTTCGCAAGAACCGCGACCTAGTGGTGCTCAATGACACCACCGATGGGGCAGTATGGTTAGCTGACAAAAACATGGAACTGGTAGATAACTGGGACGAAATCTCTACCATGTTAAAGAAGGAAGAACAACGAGAAGACTCTCCCCAGCTGACCGAACAGATTGCGCAAAAAGATCGGCAAAAAGAAAACACCCCACCGGTGGCTCGCGATGACGTGTTCGGGGCTAGACCAGGAAAAATAACCACGCTACCGGTACTGGAAAACGATTCTGATACCGATGGTGATTTACTAACTGCTGAAATAGTAGGAGGAGACGGGGCGGCTCAGGTAAAGCCAGTACGCGGAGGGGCAGCACTGCGGATTGACCTGCCAGCTAATGCCAGCGGAACTATAAACTTCACCTATCAGGCTAAAGACGGACGCGGTGGGGTAGATACCGCCAATGTAACCGTGAAGGTTACCCCGGAGCCACAAAATAATGCACCGACCCAGAAACGAGTACCAACCGTAGTAGTTGAATCAGGTAAACAAATCGAGTACAACGCCCTTCCGGTGTTCGGTGACCCTGACGGAGATTCCCTGTTTCTAACTGGTGCGTCCTCTTCCCAGGATAACCAAGTCGAATATCGGCAAGAAGGTACCTTAGTAATCCGCAATCAAGCCAAAGGGGTAGGGAAGAAAGAACTAAAAGTTCTGGTTTCTGATGGACGAGAAGAAATAACCGGAAGAATACTGGTAGATGTACGCGCGTCCGGAAACGTTCCTCCGGAAGCAAACGGAGATATCGCGTTCGCTAGAGCCGGAACCACCATTACCATTCGTCCCTTGGCAAATGATACCGATGCCAATGGCGACCCCTTGACCCTGGCAGGGGTAAATATCGAACAAACCGGGCCGCAGATTACCCCCGATTTGGCAGGTGGAACTTTATCATTCCGCTCCGAACAAGAGGGAACCTACTACTTGACCTACACGGTCTCTGACGGGCCAGCCACCGCGACCGGAGTTATTCGAGTGGATGTGGCTAGTTCCGGTAAACGCGGAAAACCGGTGGTAGAAGATGATATTGCAGTGTTACCAGTGGGGGGACAAGTACTGTCAGATGTGCTGGCTAACGATTCCGATCCGGCTGGAGACGTTCTGGTTACCCAATCAGTGACCGTAGGTGCGTCCTCGCCACTGAGGGCAACCGTAATGGATCATTCGCTGCTAAACATTACGGCTCCGCGCGGACTGACCAAAGCAGAAACCCTAAAATACCAGGTATCAAATGGGCATGAAAGCGCCGAAGGGGTAGTTACGGTTATTCCGGTAAAAACCCAGTCACAGACTGCGCCTCCCACTGTAAAACCTGATCAGACCAAGGGGAGAGTAGGAGACGTAGCTAGTGCAGATGTGCTGGCTAATGACCGCTCCCCGGTAGGTTTAACTCTCAAAGTCTCTCCGAAAATCACCACTTCCACCCCGCCAGAGGCAGGAAAGTTCTTCGTTACTGGAAACCAGGTGCGTTTCCTAGCGAAAAAACCTGGTAAATACGAGGCCACCTATACGGCGATAGATACCAACCAGAACCAGGCAAGTGCGCGAGTCAGCGTAGAGATAAAACCGGCAAATACCTCTGATAACTCCGCTCCCGAACCTCGGGTACTTACCGGGAGGGTGATTTCGGGGCAAAGTACCCGGATACCGGTGGAATTGACCAATATCGATCCCGATGGAGATTCAGTGTCTTTGGTGGGAATCGCCGATGCTCCCAAGATGGGAGTAGTTGATATTGGCTCTAGCTGGCTTAACTATCAGCCAACTCCCGGAAAAATCGGAACTGATACTTTCAGCTATATTGTGGAAGACCGTTTCGGTAAACAGGGGACGGCTCGGGTGCAAGTAGGGATTGCCCCCGCATCCAGCTTGAACCAGAAACCGCAAGCAAATGCGGATAAGGTACGGGTAAGACCAAATCGCGCCCTCGCGGTGGCAGTGACCGCTAACGATACCGACCCGGACGGTGACGGGATTAACTTGATTGCCAAATCGCTGCAAAGCACCGGACAAAACGTGAATGCTAAAGCCCGGGAGAACGCGGTGGTACTCACCACCCCGAAGAAAGCTGATTCCTATGGGATTCAATACTCCATCACCGATGGGCGCGGAGGGCAAGATACCTCCATTGCAACTGTGCAAGTAGACCCCTATGCGCCCTTGCAAGCCCCCGAAGCTGCCGATGATTTGGTTAGCGCGAAAGAAGGGGGACGAAAAGTTGGGGACCCTATAGAGGTGGATGTTCTCGCCAATGATATTGACCCTGACGGAGATGGAGCTGCCTTAACGGTTACTTGCGAACAGGAGGGAGTAAGCGTTAAGGGGCAAAAACTGGTGATTCCTGCCCCTGCTAAACGGCAATTGGTGTTGTATAAGGTTACTGACCAGGATGGACTAAGCGCCAATGCGGTGGTAAATGTGCCCGGGGTTTCCGAGCAAAAACCCTATATTGATCCCGATACCGTGCCCTTAAAAGCGGAATCTGGGCAGACACTAACCGTTGATTTAGCCTCCCATGTGATTACCCGAAAATCTCGTACTCCGCACGTTCACTCTGCGAAAGCCATCACCTTGGGTGCCGGGTTTGAGGGGGGAGTGAAAATGTCTGGAGATGATTCTTTCCAGGTAAAGATAAGTCCTGATTTCTTTGGTAAAACTACCCTGGTGATGCAGGTTAGTGACGGGCAAGCAAATGACTCAAGCGCACTTAGTGCCTCCCTGACTTTACCGATAAATGTGGCATCTACCAGCAATCATCCCCCAGTTTTTACCCCTACCCGCCTAGAAGTTGCCGCGGGTGAAGAAGCGATTACCGTAAATCTTGCGGATATGGTTAGTGATGAAGATGGAGATGACCCCGCAAAGATGAGTTACCGACTCGGGGCGGTTCCACCCGGGATTAAAGCCTCCTTAAAGGGACATATGCTCTCGGTCGCGGCTGAAGTTGGTAAAGCTAAGGGGGATGCGGGCAGTGTTGAGGTAACTGTAGAGGACGGCTCGGCTCCGACAACTGGGAAGATACCGGTAAGGGTAGTCAGCTCTACCAGACCCTTGATTCAACTTGCGGCGATTGACTTAGAGGGTGAATCTGGGAAAACCCTCAGTATTGATTTAAATCGTTACGCTACGAACCCGTATCCCGGACAGCCGTTGAAAACTGTGGGTTCGCCCAGCGTAGTGCAAGGATTGGGGCAGATATCCGCAACGGGAACCAGTCTGCAAGTAACCCCGGCTGCAACTTTCAAAGGAGACCTGGTGGTTTCCTACACCTTACAGGACGCGAGCGGGGATTCTGATCGTCAGGTTACCGGTACCGCCACGATTAGGGTGGTTTCGGTACCTG
>OBRP01000098.1_pt1 | contig 11249 bp, 10 predicted proteins | sample 1475681 | NCBI WGS metagenome assembly OBRP01 (sample SAMEA3360695, study PRJEB22359) | human gut metagenome | biome: ENVO:urban biome; feature: ENVO:human-associated habitat; material: ENVO:feces | place: Bangladesh | collected 2011
GCTAACCTAAAAATAAGAAAACCCCCACTTGGCTAGTGGAGGCAGCAAAATGCGCGCGAATACGAACGCATCTGTTCTTACCCGATACCCAAAAGTATCCAGGTGGGAAAACCTCCACTTTCGTACCAGTTTCCTGGTCGGTTACTAACTAATCTAGCAAACCAGGCGGCCTTGATGAAAGCTGAGAGCACTCCGATAGCCTTTGAACTTCCTCACAGCCGGGAAAATCTGATAAAAAAATGTCCGTGAGCCATAGCGGATGACTCACGGACAACTGTTTGAAACTATTGGTTGATTAGCTTTTAAGCTAGGAAGAAAGCGGAACTCCACGTGCATCCAACGACCAGGGAGTACCGGGCTTTGCGGTCAGGATTAGAATACCTTCGATTAGTCCCCAGATGCCCGAGATAACCGCTAAGAATCCCAGAGAAAGCAGACTAATCAGCAGCTGCGCGATAGCTTTGCCGGTGTATCCAAGATAGAAATTGTGTATTCCAAGACCACCTAAGAAAATCCCCAGCAGACCGGCAGCCATCTTGGATTTTTGATCTGGATATTGCTGCGCAAACGTCCCAGGGGTGGGGTAACCACCGTTCATATTAGGTACTGGCTGACCGGGGTAAGGCTGCTGCTGGAAGTTTCCCGGAGCCTGGGGATAGGACTGTTGCTGGAAGTTGCCCGGTGCCTGGGGATAGGACTGTTGCTGGAAGTTGCCCGGTGCCTGCGGGTAAGGGCTGTTTTGAGGGGTGGCATAGCCATTGCCTTGCGGATTACCAGGATTATTAACCATCGGGGCGTGGTATTGATTCTCCTGAGAAGCCTGGTAGGGATTACCTGGGGTGTTTTCGTTAGCAACGCCTCCATTGTTCATACCGCCTTGATTTGAGGATAGTGGCTGACCAGATGGATTAGGGGAACTGGCTGGCTGGTTCGGAATATTGGAAGTCGTAAGTATCCTTTAGCTTGAAGTATTAATAACTAGGTATAAGTTTACCGGCAAAAAAGTCAAGGAAGCTCAGTAATCCAGATTTTCACCCATTTGGGTATTAACCCGGTATTAGCCCTATTAGCCCGCTAATCACGATTAAAGAGACGCTAGTAAGAAAAACGCCGTCTACTACTAAAAGTAGACGGCGTCCGGTTTGACCTGGGAATCTAGCGGGTTACCCGACCAGATTTTAGGCACTTGGTGCAAACATTCATGCGCTTGCGCATGCTACCAACAACGGCGCGCACGCTTTGAATATTGGGGTTAAAACGGCGGTTCGTGCGCCGGTGGGAGTGCGAAACGCTCTTCCCGAAACCGGGACCCTTCCCACAGATGTCACAGGTGGCAGCCACGATAGTCTCCTTCAAGTATTCTTTGAGTCTGGACATAGCCGTCCAGAGTTTCACAACCCGACTAGATTAACTGATTTACTGACCAACAGCCAACTACCAGGTAGTTATTGTGCCGGGCTTCACTGAAAACTCGCTAGACTATGAGAGCGGGCATAGCAGCGCTCGCAACTTTTAGACATCCAAGGAGGCAATGGTGGGCGAAGAACAACCCTTAGCGGATTTGTTTTCTTTCGCAGATTTCGCTCGTGCCTCACGCGCAAAACACTCAAGTGAGCTAGGTAATTCTCCCTCGTCCTCAAAACCGGAATATCTGCCCGCCCAAAGCGAGAAAACCAAAAAAGATAGCCCCGCCCAAAGCGAGAAAAAAGCCAAAACTGCCCCGCGTCCTCGCCAAAGAGAAAAAACTAAAAAAAACAGTAACAGTTATGAAACTACTGGCAGTACCGGACTATTGGATTTTGAAGTACCCACACTTCCTCCGAAAACAGCGAAACCGAAAACAAAACGAAAACGAGAAAACGTTGCCTCGGCTCTGGAATCCACAGAACGGGTAGACCTCCTGGTGACCGGAAGAAACATTCGACGTTGGGTAAAAATGTGTGCTGAGGTGCTCCAAGCGGGACAAAGCGCCTTAGACGCTATGGACAGACTCAGTGAGCTGGACTCTGACACCGGATCAAATGCCCTATTTACCTGGGATAAAGTCGCTTTGACAGTAGCTTCCCTGCCCGTTAGTGCTGATAGGGATGCGAAATGGGTGTTGGAAGCTATCGCCGATGCCGCCTTGGCGGGAGCTAGAGGCATGATTGGGATAGTGCTGTGCGAACTAGCCGACATTGCCGCTGGACTAACCGACTCTGCCGCCTTAAATCCGGTGCAGCTGTTAAAGGTACTACGCTCTAGCCGCGAAGTTCCAAATCGCTGCCTGCTGCCAGCAGTAGAAACCCTAGATCCACCAACTCTGTCAGGATTGATAGAAGAGGTAAACGCGGAACTAGACACTCAACCGAAGCAAATGTCGATTGAAGACATCCTCTCACGTGCTTGGCTATCCAGTCAGGTGGCGCTAGTAGAGGGAGCCGAAGAAAATCATGGGCGGCCCGATGCGAGAGCAGCGGTATTGATGCTGTTAATCGCGGCAATGGTGGAAACCTACGCCCTAGAGAATCACCAAGAAGCCGGGGCGGTAAACACCAGTTTACAAATGATTCGCGATATGGTGCCCGCCTCTAATCAGCGCCTAGAGGCGGTTTCGCGTCTTAACTCCCTGGTGCTTACCTGGCGCGGGCAAGCCGATAATTCCCGATTTGAACAGCTACGAACCCAGCTAGAAGAAAACGGGGTATATGGGGCTATGACTGGTCGCGCCGATATGCTCGGGATAGGTTCTAGAATGCTGCTGGTGCGTACGCGACATCCCCGGCGGGTAATCGAACTTTTACCGGATAAAACGGGAATGATTATGACCAGACCGCCGCTGCCGGTAGCCTCAGAAATTCCCACTAACTCCAATTTGGTTAGTCTCGATTCCTCGCGGGCAATCCGCCCGGTTAGACCGGCTGTTTTAGCCTATACTTCCTCGCCGGGATTGGTTGGGGATCTGGCCAACCTGGGGGCGGTAGTGGTGCTATCTCGCCAGGGAATTCCGCTAGAAGTGTTACCGGTAATCGCGGAAATGGAACAAGAGGTAGTCTCAGTGCTGCCCTGTAATCAACTGGCGGCAGCAGAGCTTGCCAATCTGGTAAGACCAGCCAAAGATAAAGGAATTGAACTATTGGTCGCGCCAACCCAAGATGACCTGCAAGTTCTAGAGGTTACTCGCGCATTGACGCAAGTGGTATCTTCGGCTATTGAACCGCCAGAGTTGCTGCAATTGCAACGCAGCCGGGCTTTCGATGCCTTAGCAACTCAACGCACCTGGAGCGTTGATGATAAAACCCCATTTGAACTGCTATCTTCGGCAGTTACCCCCATAGATGTTCAAGCACGAATCCTTATCGGTAGCGGAGAAGATCCTGACATTATTTCCCGGGTACAAACCGCTTTTTCCCAGGGTTCTCCGGGAATACGCATCGAGCTGATTAGCGGCGGACAAAGCGGAGCCACTTTAGTGGGGGTACTTTCGCAGTGAATAGAGACACTTCCCTAGGGGGAGGGGAACCCCTAAAGAAAATTCTAGGACGAGTAGCGGGAAAACTCGATAGCAAATTCGGGTTAAAAACTACTATTGACCTCCTATATTTCTTTCCGCGCCGCTATCATCAACTAGGTGAACTTACGCCATTTACACAGCTAACTATCGGGGAAGAACAATCAGTGATTGCTCAAATCTCAGACTCTAGCCGGCGGCGTACCCACGGTGGAAAATGGATGCTTTCCCTAAAACTCAGCGACGGTAACAACCGGATGGATGCGGTATTTTGGGCAAAAAACCAGTATTTAATCAACTGGATGTCTGCGCAAATGCAGGTGGGGCAGACTAAACTATTTTCCGGGCGTCCCAGTCTTTATCGAGGTCGGCTGCAACTTTCTCACCCCTCCTATCAGGAAGTCGATGATGAGACTTTGGATGTGGTTCATAATCATCAGGTTCAAGCACAGGCTATGCGTCCAGAACCGATATACCCCGCGAAAGTGGGACTGCCCACATGGACCACTCAAAAGGCAGTCGCGGTGCTGCTTGATGAGCTAAAAACAATTCCCCTACCGGATCCGCTCCCCGAAAATATTCGGGAAGAACGGGGATTATTAGAGATAAACGAGGCTTTTGAAAAGATTCATCGCCCCCAATCACGCCAGGATTTCGCGCAGGCACAAGCACGTTTTAGATACGAGGAAGCCTATATTTTGCAGGTGGCACTGGCTCAGCGGCGGGCAGAATTAGCCGAGGACGCGCCCTGCCTTAAAAAAATACCTGGCGGCTTCAGCAAACGGGTAGCAAGTTCACTACCCTTTACCCTGACCGCTTTCCAAAGCGAAGTCTTGGACGATATTTCGCAGCGGCTTTCCTCCCCGCGCCCTATGAATCTGCTGTTACAAGGAGACGTGGGGTCAGGTAAAACCGTAGTGTCGCTATTAGCAATGCTGCGGGCATTAGATTGTGGGCGGCAAGCCATTTTTATGGCTCCCACCGAAGTTTTGGTGCATCAACATTTTTCTACCCTGTGCGCTCTGTTAGGGGAACTGGCACAACCAGGTGGGTTTAACCTGCGCGGAGGGGAGGGTGTACCTATCTATCGGCTTTCTTCTTCTCTTCCTAGCGACGAAAAGCGGCGTACTTTAGAGGCTTTAAATCAGGGACAGGCTGGTATTTTTGTCGGTACGCATTCCCTGCTCTCTAATCAGGTAGCCCCCTCTTGCCCCGGAATAGTAGTTATTGATGAACAACACAAGTTTGGGGTCAAGCAACGAGATAGGCTGCGGCAAAATGAAACTGGCACCGCTCATCTGTTGGTAATGACCGCAACCCCGATACCGCGCTCAGTTGCTATGACTTCTTTTGGTGACCTCGACCTACTCACCCTCAAAGGTCTGCCACCTGGGCGCGCAAAAGTGGAATCTTATCGAGTGAACAGTGCTAATCAATCCTGGACGCAACGCACCTGGCAACGCGCCAAAGAAGAAATCATGGCAGGTCATCGCGTATTTGTGGTGTGTCCCGCGATTAATCCGGGAACCGAAGAGACAGAAAACAGTTCCGATAACGAGGACGAGAGGGGAAAAGCCTCCTGCCGAAAGGGAGAGCGGGCGGCAGATGCCGGAGAAAACTGGAGCGAATCCCGGGTTCAAAACGAGAATAAAAAAATAGCTAACGTCACTGAAACAGCTGCTCAGCTCAAAAATATGCCTGTTTTAGAAGGCGTAAGAATCGGAGTATTGCATGGGCAAATGAACGCGGAAGAAAAAGACCGCGCCATGGCAGATTTTATAAGCGGAACAACCCCACTACTGGTAGCTACCACGGTGATTGAAGTGGGAGTTGATGTTCCCGAAGCCACGATGATGGTGATTCTTGATGCTGACCGTTTCGGGATTGCGCAACTGCATCAGCTGCGCGGACGTATCGGGAGAGGCAAACATGGGGGAGTGTGTCTAGTGTGGTCAGGAGTCGAAGCTCAAAGTCCGGCAGGTCGACGCCTAGAAGCATTTGTAAACACTACCGATGGTTTTGAACTCGCCGCGATTGACCTGCGTTTACGGGAAAGTGGGAACATTCTGGGGCAAAACCAGTCGGGACGTTCCTCCTCGTTAAAAATTCTTGATTTGCTAGCGGATGAGAAAATAATCTCCCAGGCACAACAAGACGCGAAAAGCCTGATAGAGGGCGATTCTCAGCTACAGAAACATCCCTATTTACAAGCGGCAATTAGCAGACGCATCAGTGAGGAAGAACAAGAATATCTAGAGCGCGGATAGATATAAACGCTGGTAATGCCGTAGTTTCTAGCTTGATACTTTGCTCGGGTTAGACTGACATCATGATGAGAATAATAGCGGGCACTGCTAGGGGGACTTATTTAAGTGTTCCCTCCCGCGGTACGCGTCCTACCCAAGACCGGGTTCGAGAGGCAGTTTTTTCTGCCCTGCAAGCCCGAGGAGCTTTGGAAAATGCCTGCGTTCTCGACCTTTTCGCCGGTTCCGGAGCCTACGGGTTTGAAACCCTGTCCCGAGGAGCCTTAAGTCTCGACCTAGTTGATCAATCTCAAGAAGCAGCCAAAGCCATCAGAAAGAACCTGGCAGCGAATCCAATTTTCAAAGAAGCCAAACTGTATGTGCAGACAGCACTAACTTTCCTGGCCTCCCGATGGGTGGGGGTCAACCCTAATCCCCAATGGGAACTGGTATTTATCGACCCGCCCTACGCTATGGAAAATGCGGAAATCCTAAAGACCCTCAGCAATCTGCACCCGCTATGCGACCCAGATGCCTGGATAGTGGTAGAGCGCTCCGCCCGTGATGAAGCCCCGGAATGGGACAAGGAACTGTGGGAAGAACAATCCCAAAAACTCTATGGAGAAAGCATTATCTATTTCCTGCGTCCAGCTCTAAAAGATGTCCCGGAAAACGCTACAAATCTTCAGGAAGAAAAATAGTTTACGTCCTCTTCCGCGTGGGACACCGCATTAAGTGGCAGCTTGCGGGTATTTTGTAGCTATGAGTACTGTTGTGTGTGTCGGCTCTTACGACCCTCTAACCTATGGTCATCTAGATGTTATCGACCGCGCAGCCCATCTTTTTGACCGGGTAATCGTGGCAGTAGCGAAAAACTCAAAGAAAAACTATCTATTTGACGTAGCCGAGCGGGCTGCATTTATCACCGAAGCAACCGAAAATCTAGCTAATGTTCAGGTAGTTACTTGGGCGGGGCTAGCTTGCGATTTAGCTGCTCGCTATCAGGCGAAAGCCCTGGTAAAAGGAATACGGAACTCAACAGATACCGACAGTGAAATGACCCAGGCTTTCGCGAATCGACAACTATCTGACATTGACACAATTTTAATTCCGACTTCCCCCGAAAACGCTTTGATTTCTTCCTCAGTAGTTAAAGAAATCGCGGCTTACGGCGGAGACGTATCCGGATTTGTTCCCCCACAGGTAGCTCAAGCTCTACAAAAAGTATTTGCTGCGTCCTCGGAAAATAATCCAAGCTCAAACCCAAGTTCACCTCTATAAACAGAAAGGATAATCATGGCTCCCCAGGAAGAAGCCCAGTATGCACCCTCAGATGTAATCGCGGTATTAAACCGTCTGAGCGAAATGATTGAACAGGGGCGTGGTGTTCCCTTCTCAGCTTCGGTGATGATTAACCAGGCAGAGGGAGTGGAGCTGCTAGATAACGCTCGCGCCGCCCTACCCGCTGACCTGGTGAATGCGGACAGAATTGTGGCCGATGCTAACAAGGTTTTGGACGCTGCCGATGAGGAAGCAGCGCAAACTATATCCGATGCTCGCGCTGAAGCAGAACGGGTAACTCGGGAAGCTGAAGAAGAAGCTCATAACACGGTTACGCAAGCAAATGCGCAAGCCGAACAGACAATTGCAGAGGCGAATCAGCAGGCAGAGTCCACGATAAACCATGCTGATGCGCAAGCCGAAGAAACCATTGCCCAAGCTAATCAGCGCTCTGACCAGATACTTCAAGAGGCACGCCAGCGTGCAGACCAGCTAGTTTCTCAAGAAAACATCTATCGAGAAGCGCAGCAAGTAGCAAGGCAAACCGTTCAAGAGGCACGCCAGCAAGCCAGCGACTTTATGAACCAATCAGACCAATACGTAAGCGAATCATTGGCGCAGCTTGAAGAGTTACTCGGAGGGATTGCGGAACAAACACGCCAAGGGCGCGCCCAGTTTTCTCGCCAAGAACGTCCTCAGTTCTAAACTGCCCAGCCTTGGCTGCTGGCGCTAAAAGGCAATAGCGCCTAGGCTATGGGGAGTGAGAAAAGAAAATAAAGCCGTAATTCCTCTGGAATTAACCGGGCTAGGTTCTGCTGAGGGAGACAGTAAAAGCTGGCAGGTAACAGTAGACATTCCTGCCGCTATCGGTACCGAAAATATGGCGGTTCGCGCCGGGCAATCACTGGAATTAGACCTGTTGGCGGTAGCTATTTCTGAGGGAGTTTCCCTCAGTGTAAGCGGTAGCGCTAGAGCTGAAGGCCAATGCGTACGCTGCTTGACGCCGGTGGACAAGTCCCTGGAGTTTTCTCTAACCCGCATCTACTACTATCCCGATATGTTAGCGCGCCTCCTCAATGAGGTGAGTGACGACTCAAGCGTGTATGATGAGTTGGACGATGCCTATCAAGTTCGCTCTGATTCTCGCATAGACTTAGAGCCACTTTTGATAGACGCAATCGTGCCACAAATTCCCTATTCGGTGCTCTGCAACCCAGACTGTCTGGGACTTTGCCCCGAATGCGGAATTTCGCTAGCCTCCGCTGAAGAAGATCACCACCACGAGGTGATAGATTCACGCTGGTCAGCGCTAGCAGGGATATTTGATGAGCAGGGAAAGAAGAAAGAATGAACCGCGGTTCGCAAGATTTAGCGAAACTGCTATCTAAATGGGGGATAGAACTAGACCCCGAAATGGTAGTGCTGGCTTTAACCCACCGCTCTTTTGCACACGAACAAGACGGGCTACCTACAAATGAGCGTCTCGAATTCCTAGGGGACGCGGTTCTGCAACTGATAGTTACCGAACGCCTCTACCGTTCCTATCCCTCTCACCCCGAAGGGCATCTAGCCAAAATGCGCTCGGCCACCGTCTCCCAAGAACCATTAGCGTCCGTAGCTAGAAACATCGGATTAGGGGACTACATCTTATTAGGGCGTGGCGAGGAAAAAACCGGAGGACGAGAAAAAGACTCCATCCTCTCTGACACGGTTGAAGCCCTAATTGGAGCCACCTATCTTTGCCATGGTCTGGAAGCTACCCGTGAAGTTGTAGAAAACCTGTTAAAAGATTTGCTTGACCACGCCCTAGAACGCGGCGCCGGAATGGATTGGAAAACAACTTTACAAGAACTAACCGGGCAGCTAGGAGTGCATTCCGTAGAATTTGCAGTCACAGGAACCGGGCCAGACCACAACCGCCGCTACAGTGCACGAGCCGTGCTCGGCGACCGGGAAATAGGATTTGGAAAAGGACGGTCAAAGAAAGTGGCAGAACACGAAGCTGCCCGGCAAGCGGTCATGAACCTAAGAGACGAACACGGAATCACAACGCCACTAGGTTTTTAACCATTGACTTTAATATTTCGAGATGAAAAGACGACACTAGGGTTGAGGGGAATCAAAAATGCCAGAATTACCAGAAGTTGAGGTTGTGCGTCGCGGCATAGAAAAACAACTAATCGGAGCAGAAATAAAAAGCGTTAAAGTACTATTTCCTGGGTCTTTGCGTGGACAGGAACCGAAACGTTTCATAGAAGCCTTGGAAGGGTGGAGTATTACTCACGCCGTGCGGCGCGGAAAATTTATCTGGTTGCTAGGCAAAGATAATAGCGGGGAACAAACCCAGTATTCGCTGGTAATTCATCTAGGGATGTCTGGGCAGATTCTTATTAACCAACCAGGGATTGATATCTCCTCAAAAAATCGCGCACACCTGCGGGTAGCGATAGAGCTCGTCGATGGACGCAAAGTTAATTTCGTAGACCAACGGACATTCGGACGGATGTTGGTTGAACCGCTAGTAGAAACTAAGGACAAGAAACCTGCCGGTTGGGGGGCAGACTCCTGCTTGATTCCCCGACGGGTGGAACAAAATGTTGCCCGAGACGTGCTTGACCCGGGAGTAGACTGCCAAAAAATTATTGACACCGTTCAAAAACGCAAGAGCTCCATCAAACACTCCCTACTAGACCAAAAACTGGTTTCCGGAATCGGTAATATTTATGCAGATGAAGCTCTATTCGCTGCCAAGATGAGCCCCGCACAAAGCGCTAATTCCCTTTCTGCAGAGCGAATCAAGGAAGTCTTTAGATGTGCAGGTAAAATTATGAAAGCTGCCATCAAACAAGGTGGTACATCTTTCGATGAGCTATACGTAGATACCAGCGGCAACCCCGGCTATTTTGAGCAAGAACTAATGGTGTATGGGCGAGGCGGAGAACCCTGCAAAGACTGTGGCGCGACCCTAGAAAAGTTGCAGCAATCAGGGCGCAATGCCACCTACTGCCCCAAATGTCAGCCCCTAGATAACTAGATATAGTTTTCTGAAGGATATATATTTTCGTGGCAACGCCCATCAGAACAAACCATTGTAAAAATACTATTTATCTACTACCGCGATTAGATAGAATCAAAAAATGAGCATCCAACAGTCAAGGACGGAGGAACACCCCACCCGGGTGATGATAATTGACGACCACGAAATCGTGCGGCGAGGCATTGCCGACATAGTGGATCGAACCGTGGGAATGGAAGTTGTGGCAGAAGCGGGAACCGTTGAAGACGCGGTGCGTCGCGCCGAACTGGTTCATCCCGACGTGGTGCTGGTAGATTTACAAATGCCTGATGGAACCGGTATTGACGTCATGAAACAGCTACGTGAGGTTTCACCTAAATCACTGGCTATTGTGCTCACCAGCTTCGACGACGATGACGCTTTAGCAGAATCCCTACAGGCAGGGGCAAAAGCCTATGTGTTGAAAACTGTGCGGGGAGCAGAAATAACCGATGTTATCCGGGCAGTCGAAGGAGGACGGGTACTGCTAGATGAACGCACAGTCACCCGCCGACGCGCCGGAAATGAAGACCCCACCGCTAATCTGACTCCCGCCGAGCGCAAAGTCTTAAACCTAATCGGTGAGGGGTTATCTAATCGTGAAATCGGCGAGAAACTCGGGGTGGCGGAAAAGACTGTTAAAAACCATATCACTTCGTTACTGGCAAAAATGGGGTTGCAGCGGCGCACGCAGGTTGCCGCGTGGGTTGCCAGTCAGCGCAGTGCCGGTTGGCGTCATCAGTCATAACTGCCCGTGTGTTAAATCCTCCCCGTCAGTTCCCGCTGTGGGGCTGATTCGATAAAAGCACTCCGGGGTTTTGACTTCCTTTGTAGAGGTGTCGCGAGGAGGAGGTTTTTGCCTCGCGCCCCGAAATCCGGAAAATGCTTTGGCATTTTCTCGGATTTAACGCCCGAAGCCTTCCCCCTCGGCATAAAACCTCCTCCCCGCTTTCGCTAATTAGCCTGTCCCTCTCGTATCTTTTACCGGCCGCGCCCCTGGTGTTTTGAAATCTTGTCCTTCGACATTAATCCGCCTCGGGGTGCTTAGTGGGTTTTTCCCTAAGTCTTATGTCGTAGTGTTTCTGGTGGGTTTGGTGTTAGTGAGCGGGGAGCCTAGGTTTTATCCGAGTGGGTGCGGTGGGCATAAGAATTTGGAAAACGCCGCTACGTTTTCCAAATT
>OBRP01000103.1_pt1 | contig 10987 bp, 6 predicted proteins | sample 1475681 | NCBI WGS metagenome assembly OBRP01 (sample SAMEA3360695, study PRJEB22359) | human gut metagenome | biome: ENVO:urban biome; feature: ENVO:human-associated habitat; material: ENVO:feces | place: Bangladesh | collected 2011
CGGCTGGCCGCCCCTATTGCCGAGGCGATTGCCGCGGAGTTGGTTATCACCAGCAAATCTGCGCGGTCTGGCAGGAGTTTAGCAAAATAGGCGGTTGAAGAGCCGGCATCTATGAAAACCGTGAATGCGCCCTCGGGAATATAGCTGAGGGCGAGCTGAGCAATTTTTTGCTTTTGCTCGCTGTTGATTTTCATCCGTTCTGCCAGTTGGGATTCGGCAATCTCGCGAGTGGTAACCGCCCCTCCGTAGACCCGTTTAGCTTTACCTTGCTCAGCTAGAATATCGAGGTCGCGGCGAATGGTTTCGTCCGAGACTTCAAAACGATTAGCTAAGTCCCGCATGGAGACTTGCCCAAATTGCGCTAGCGTTTGTTCAATCTGTACGCGCCGCCCTCCGCTGTGAACCGGCATCTTCGCCCTCCCCTTAACGCCAAAAAGACATTCCAAAAACGGAAACAACATAAACATTCTAAACAACACCCCAAGTAAAAACAAGAGATAATAGTGGGTTTATTTCCGGTTTTTGTGGGTTTTTATCCTTCTTTTTGTGGTTTACTATGGTTTACCTGCAAGCTTTCTTGAAAAAATAACTCAATCATGAAAGACTTATTTCAATTGAACCGACCTCAGCGAGGAGGACAAATGTCTACAGAAAACACGATTTATGGAACACCGGTAGTAAATGGTCTCGCCTATGGGCCAGTCGCCTGGGTTAGCCGTTTTGAAATCCCCAAACTAGATTCCACAATCATTTCTCTAGACAAACGCGAAGACGAGATTCAGCGCTACACCCAAGCCGCAGAAACTGTCTCCTCGCGATTACGCGAACGCTCCAAGGAAACCGTAGGTAGCGCCTCGGATGTGCTTGCCGCCCAGGCAGAGCTTTCTCGCGACCCAGGATTCAAGAAAATGGTAGTCGGCGCGATTAAAAAAGGGACTCCCGCCCCGGTCGCCGTAGTCACCACCACCGAAATGTTTTGTGGAATGTTCGAGAAAGCCGGCGGGTTAATGGCAGAACGCACCACCGACCTTAATGACCTTTGTCAGCGGGTTGTCGCTGAACTTTTAGGAGAGCCCGAACCGGGACTACCCCGCCTAAGCGAGCCATCTGTACTATTTGCCGATGATTTAGCCCCCGCAGATACCGCCGGATTAAACCCGGAAGAAATCTTAGCTTTAGTAACCGAACAGGGAGGCCCGACCTCCCATACCTCTATCATTGCTCGCCAACTAGGCATACCCTGCATAGTTGCAGCGCGTCAGCTACATGAAATCCCGCAAGGCGAATCAGTATTCATCGATGCCTCTTTGGGAAGCATCACCACCGGAATAACCCCGCAGGTGGCTAGACCCAAAGTTGAAGCCGATTTGCGCGCTCGGGAAGCTATCCGAAACTGGTCAGGACCTGCCCGTCTAGCCAGTGGCGAAGCGGTTGAATTACTGGCTAACGTACAGGACGGAGAGGGCGCGAAGAAAGCCGCTGCGGGATATGCGCAGGGAGTGGGACTTTTCCGCACTGAACTCTGTTTCCTCGATTCAGCTAAAGAGCCCACTACCAGCCAACAAGCCGATATTTATTCGCAAGTATTTTCAGCTTTCCCGGATAAAAAAGTGGTTACTCGCACCCTAGATGCCGGCTCGGACAAACCAATTTCTTGGGCAACCTTAGATGCAGAACCCAATCCGGCACTGGGGGTAAGGGGCTTAAGAACCACCGGCATTGACCAGGAGCTTTTCACCCGTCAATTAGACGCAATCTCCCAAGCCGCCCAGGAACACGAAGGAAAAAATTGGGTAATGGTTCCTATGGTTTCCACCCTTACCGAGGCGAAATGGGTAGCGAAACTGATTAGAGAACGGAATCTAACTGCCGGAATTATGGTAGAAGTTCCGGCAGTTGCAATCATGATTGACCAGTTCCTAGCGGAAGTTGATTTCGTCTCGATCGGCACTAACGACCTCACCCAATACGTGATGGCCGCCGACAGAATGAACGCTAACCTGGCAACCTACACTGACCCCTGGCAACCAGCAGTTTTAACCCTAATTTCCCGGGTTGCTAAAGCGGGACAACGACTTGGAAAACCGGTAGGAGTATGCGGGGAGGCAGCGGCCGACCCGATTTTAGCCTGCGTCCTAATCGGCATGGGGGTCACTTCCCTATCTATGGCTGCTTCCGCCATTCCGGGTGTAGGAGCCCAGCTAGAGCAAGTAACCAAAGAACAGTGCGAAAATGCCGCCCACGAAATACTGACCGCACTTGATGGCGGAGATGCCCGCGCAAAGGCACGCAAAGCCCTAGGAATTGATTAGTTTCTAAAGGGGGTACCCAGCTTTCTTGAACCCTAGGCTTACCCGAGCCTGGGGTTCAAGTATTTCCCCTGAACCCCAGTAGTAACAGCATTCACTCCTCCGCCTATTGCCGCTACCAGAGGGCAGTGTCAACGGGAAACATATCGAAAGATAATGACCAACAAGGCACTAACAGCTTCCCTGAACGGGATAAACAGGAGTTAGCTCATAGAGCAGTATTTCGGATTTTAGTATCCGGCGGGAGCAGTCCCAATCGACAGATATTGCCCTTCTCCAACATCTACAATATCGCCTGGTTGCAGCACTATCGGACAGGCAGGATCAATCGCATGAGTTTGCCCGCCGCGACGCAAACGGGTACCGTTTACCGACTCTAAATCTTTGAGAGAGGGGTTTCCACCCCCATCAATATAAAGCAAACAGTGGCTACGAGAAATCTGTTTTGCCGGGCTGGGAACCGTCATTGCTTGTGCTTGCGGATAGGACGAGGTTGCGACCTCGGGACGGCGACCGACCACAATCGCATTATCTAAAATCATGGACTGCCCTTGCCCCGAGGTAACCGTGTAGTTAAAACTAGGACGGCTTTGCTGCTCAACCCCATATTGAGCTTGCCCATAGTCTGCTGGTTGCTGATAGGAAGCCGGGGGATTAAATTCTGGCTGTTGATAGGGGGGCTGCGATTCAAGCGCCGGTTGCTCGTAGTCGGTCATTCCTTGCGGAGAATATCCGGGATAGTCCGGAGCTGCCGGTTGCTGGTCATAGGGATTTGCATAACCGGAACTAAACTGCTGCCCATAGGGGTTAGGATTCATTGGCATTTGCCCTGAAGGAGCTGCCTCGGGCATCCCATAGATACCGCTGGGCGGAACATAACCGGCATTAGCGTTACCTGACTGGTTTGGGTAGTACTGGTAAGGGTTGTTATCCATATCTTTTCCTCCATAACCAAAGGGCAGCTTTGCTCTTGCCTATTGACACCAGTCTACCCCAGGTGAGCTTTTTCCATCTAAGCTAACCGCGAATACCTTTACACACCATTTCCCATTTTTGGCTTTCAACGCGATTTTTGCTTCCGAGACATTATAGTTACCGGTATTTTTTCCATCTACGCTCTCTTGCACCTGGTAGGAGGCAGGAGTGTCGCCTTTCCCGGGTTTCCAACTCAAAACTGTTTGCCCATCATTTCCCGCCTTTGCCGTTAGGTCGATCACTGGAGGCACTTCCTCAACAATTCCATCTTCAGGCGACGCGGTAATCAACGGGGCACTTGAACTGTTGGTATTTTTGACTGAAGTAGTCCCGGATTTCAGATAGTATGCTACCCCGGCTCCGGTCCCGGTCACCAGTACAAAGCCAGCAATTATTGCCAGGACGATTCGGCGCCAACTTGTTTTAGGAGCACCCACTAGCGAATGAGACAACGCCAGGGAAGAACCGCTCCCCACGATTAGGGGACTGTCTTGATACCCCGAACCAGCTGACCCTGCCGTTTCTTGAAAACCGAATCCACTACCTTTCAAGCGGGTAGCATCTGCATCGGTACTGACCTGCGTCAAAGTAGGATTATCACCAGCAATATCCATACTGGTAGGTGGAAGATTTAGGCGATGCTGGGCATCTTGAAGCACCTGACCTAAATCGGCGGCGCTCTTAGGTCGCTGCCCGGGATCTTTTTCCAGCGCCCAAGCCAATATTTCACGAATCGGAGAAACCAGTTGCGGAGCATCTAGCCGAGGAGGAAGGCTCAAAATCCGCCGCGTGAGCGCATTGGCAGAATTATCTTCTCCGGGTATCTCAAAGGGACTGCGACCGGTCAAAAGCGAATGCATAGTTGCAGCTAAAGAATAAATATCGGTAGCGGCAGCGGCACAAGAGTTCTCGTCATGTTGTTCCGGCGGCGCCCAAGGTACTGACAGTCCTAAAACATCGCGGTGAAGTACCGGTTTACCTAAAGGCAGAGCTAAGCCAAAATCTGATAAAACCGGGGTTGAGAATTCAGAAATTAGTACATTCGCCGGTTTAATATCACGATGTACCAAACCGGCTTGATGTACCGTTTCTAAAGCACCTGCCAAGCGAATCGTGGTGTCTAGGGCTTGTTCCAGGGATAGCGGGTATCTGCGAACCCTTTGCGAAAGATTTGCTACCGGACAGTATTGCAACACCAGATAAGGGCGTCCATCAGGCAGTTTACCGGTTTGATAGAGAGAGAGGATTGCCGGATGAGCGCTGGTTAGCGCCAAAGAGTCAGCTTCGGTTGCAAAAACTTGTCTGCCTTCTCGGCTTCCAAGTTCCCGCAGCACTTTGATAGCAACTTTGCGTTCGGGGCGCTTTTGTCGATACAGGTAGACATCAGCGAATCCCCCTCTGCCCAGCAGGGACTGCATACTAAATCCGGGAATACTAGGGGGAGTTTGGTTCATGATTATCCCCTTTCTTGAAAATGGTTTCCTCCCCGCTGCTAACATCCTGCACCCCGCGGGTAAAGTCTAGGGTATTTCCTATTTCAAAGGTCTGTACTGTTACCAGGTGAGTCTCGTCCTCTACGCCCTCTCCCCCAGTTAGCCTGGGCGAGATAGCTAGGCTAGTGCTATCACTAAAATCTATCCCCACCTCAGGTAACCCTACTTTTGAAAGCCTGGTGGCTTCCGTAAATACGGTGTTGGATTTAGCAGAAACCACCTCGGTTTGACCAGTGGAGGGAGCAAGAGGCGTACGTAGCTGCCGGTATTCCTGCTGGGTTAATCCTAGGGAGAGGCTAGGTAGATAGATTTCTTTGCGGGGAATAAACACTCGTCCTATTGCGGGGGCGTTTGCCAGTTTCTTGCCCAGGTGACCGCGTATAAACCGGTTATAGAGCGAGGACGGGCGAATCGCCGCCACCAGTGCCTTCCCTTTTCCAGCTGCCGCTTTCCAGCTGACGGTTAGCTGTTTAACCAATTTCCATGCCCAATCTGGGTCAAGTCCTTCTGCCTGATCGGATCCATAATCCAAAAAGTCAGCAATCCCCGCTAACTCCCGCGCGCCCGACTGCGGTTTCTCTTTATTCATTGCCCCTAAATAGGTGTCTATTATCCAGGCGGCTTCTTGTCGGGTAGTCCCCGCTGGGAGGCGAATTCCCCTATCGCGGAAGCGGTCAATTATTTCTTCCCATGCTCCTTTAAGCCGTCTAGCAGGTTCTTTAGCTTTTCGACGCCGATGGGTGCGATACCATTTAGCTATTAAAACTGCCAGGATTGGGGACAGCAGCAGTAACAGCCAGGAACCATATTTTGCGACTTGTGCCAGTGCCTCTAATATCTGCATACCAGTAGAGGGATTATCGGCATGCGCCTGTTTTTCCACGTGAGGCAACACCGGCGGGGTGGCCGGCGGAGGCGGGGGCTGCAACACCTGCGGCTTGGGAACTGATTTTGGTTGCGGCTGGTCGGTGCGGGGAACTCGCTCCCTAGGAGGTGTGGGGTCGAACGTTATCCACCCCACCTCCTTAAACTTCACTTCCACCCAGGCATGAACGTTATCCCCTTTGAGTTCTAGGTTTCCACCGGCTTTTTTATCTGCCGGGTAGGCTCCGAGCACCACCCGCGCCGGAGCCCCAAAAGACCTCACCATTAGTGCCATTGCTACCGCGTATTGTTCATCGTCACCTATTAGTTGCTGCCCTTGGAAGAACTGCGCCATGCGGGAGGCGCGGTGTCCTGGTCTAGACAGCCCATCGGAGCCGTCAGAATAGAATCCTTGCCCCGAAAGATAAGACTCCACGTTGCGCACCTTTTGTAAAGGAGTGGTCGCCCTCGCGGTTAGCTGGTTGTTTAGCTCGGTTACTTCGGTAGGAACCGCTTCGTCCTTTCCTTGTGTAATAGTGTCAAATTCCAGACCGGAAATCCGAGCATCACTGGGGTTAAGGTCGCGCGAAAACCTGAGACGATAGGACATACCGGCTGGATTAGAAGCTGCGAAAGCAGAGCGTAGCGACTGTGAATAATAGATAACCGGTTTGCTCTGTCCATTGACTGTTATAGAACTCGCATTCCCCAGTAGCGGAACCCAGGGTTGATCATAATTAACCAATCTAACCTGAGCGTTTGCTCCAGGCGTTACCTCTTTATCTAAAATTGAATCTACCTGGACAAACTGGGCGTTTAAATTGGGGTCAATTTTGAAAACCGTACCGTCATACGCGTTCATGGTGGCAAAACGCATTCGACTTCCCGCCGGATAGTTCTTCACTTCGGCAATAGTTTTGTCTTTCCAGTCACGGGAAAGATGTCGAAAGGAAGCTAGCGGGGAAATGAAATCTTCCAGGTCTACCGGCGGGAGGACGTGGCTGCGCAACACTTCACGGTTTCCGCGTTCGCTTACCCCAGCCAAAGCCCCCGCTACCAGGCAGACCGATAGGGTAAGGGCCATAATCACTAGCGGGCGGGTAATAGTATTTTTCTTGCTAACTCCCGCTAGCTGAACCCGGCGAGAACGCGCTTTGGTGGCAGAAGTGGTCACTAGGGCGCACCAAAGCAGCGCAAAGAGGAAGTAGCCTCCCCCGGCCCAAGGCGCGCCGGGTATTAGAATCCCACCCCAGGCAATTGCCACTACAAGCGCCGTAGTGGCAGGCAGCAGAGCTAGCCAAGGCCGGCGTGACATAGCGGCTAATCCCGCTAAAAATGCGGTTAAGAGGCAGGTAATAAAGGGGAGTACTGCCGTTCCGCCCGCAGGAGTTAGCGGCAGGGACGCAGTTAAGGAATCTCGCCAGCTAGTAACAGTAGAGGTGACTAGTACTTCCAAACCGGATAATGTGGGGTAAAACTTACGTCCTTGCGGGTCAGTGGCAGCCAAAGTGGAGCCAAAAGCCAAGAACACCCCCAGGATTAGGGTGATAGTGGAGATTATCCCTAAATGCCAACGGCGACTGATCACAGAAACCCCGCAGCCTAGGATTACCCCGCCAATTGCCGCTATGGTTCCGGTAAAGCCCAGGAAAGGCAGGGAGAACAGATAGCAGGGAACGATAAAAAGCACGAGAGAGCTGATAGCTAAAACACTTCTCTTCACCGGCTCATCACCCCGTTTAGGGCGCGTGGCAACTGGGAGAGTTCCCCGATGTTTAGCAGTCGGCGAGAACTCGCTCCCCTTCTGCTCAAGGCAGCACCATCATCTGCACGAATACCGGTAGTTGCCATATCTACTGGGGGAAGTAAACAGATTTGTTGCAGGCGGCGCATAGAGATTCCCGGTCCGCAAATCAGCGAACATACCGAAGATTGAGCTTCATGGGCGAGTACCCAACGAACTAATTGGGAAAACTCTTGCTCATTTTCTTGCATCTGAACTTCAGTTAGAAAATCTAGCGCCGCCCCGGAAGTTGCTGCCTTTAACCCGGTTTTACCGGCATAAAGAGTTAGGGGCTGCCCATTTGACAGCGAAGAAACGGCCAGTGAGGCTGCGGCTTCAACCGCCAATTCAAAATCGTCTTGTTGATAGTCCTTCGGGTTTAAATCTAAAACAATTAAATGATGAGAGCGTCTAGTCTCTAGGTATTGACGCAGCATTAGCTCACCGGTATGAGCGGTCATTTTCCAGTGAATATGGCGGCGATCATCCCCACTTTCATAGGGGCGCAGCGCATGGAATACCGCATCCGAACTGGTTATCACCGAGGAGGCTACCCCCTCCATATCTCGGGTATAGCCACTCAAAGTGCCTAAAGCCGAGGTGAAGTTGGGATACACGTACACTTCATGGTGCTGCGTCCAGGTACGAACCCGCCGAATCAGCCCTAAAACGTCTTGCCGTACCGTCCTCGCAGGACCAACCAGGATTTTTTCTCGCCTTTTTGTTTGCAACTGGAAGCTGCGGGTAAAACCCTTGCCCGCCCTTAGGGTTGGCAAAGGAATATCGACCTGTTCATCTCCCAGTGGCAACTCGACAGTTAGGGCACGTAGCGAACGCCGACCGTCATTTTTCGCAATCACCCTACCGATTAGCTCTTGTCCTTTTCTTAAGCGGTCTTGCTCTACTTTTACCTGCAAGGACAAATCTGCTCCACCCCAGGTTTGGGCTATCGCCAACCCTAGGACTCCCAGCGCCCCAAACATTATTGCCGCTGCCTCTGCCCAATCCCATAACAGATAGGCAGGTAGGCTTATCAGTCCCCCCAGGAATACTAACCACCCTAAACCGGTCAGCGGAATTTTGCGCACCGCAGCCAGGTAGCTACTTGAGCGCGCCCTATTCCAAGCTTTATTTCCGCTTTTCACCGTGGTTTTTAGCGCGGCGGTAGTAGTCTCGGGAACTTTCATTATTTTAGGCCTGCGAATCTACCGGTGGAGGTACCTCACCTAGGGCCCGTTCAACTACGCTTTGCGCGGTTGCTCCCTCGAATAGAGCATCTGCATCCATAATTATTCGGTGTGCCCAAACTGGAACAGCCAAGGTTTTTATGTCATCTGGTAATACATAGTGACGCCCTTGGGAGGCGGCCCATACTTTCGCCATCCGCATCATCCCGATTGCTGCGCGGGTAGAAACCCCCAGATTGACTGCTTCGTCTAGGCGGGTTGCTTCCGCTAGTTGCTGCACATAGCGGATAATCTGCTCATCTACATAGTTGCGCATCCCCATTTGCCCCAGGGAAATTATTTCTTCCGCTTTAACCACTGCTTTTAGGTTCTTGGATAAATCTGGTTGGCTAGCTCCGGACAGTATTTTGATAGTAGTTTCTTTATCGGGATAGCCTAGGGAAACTTTGATTAGGAAGCGATCGAGCTGCGCCTCGGGTAGTTTATAGGTTCCGGCTTGCTCTACCGGGTTTTGGGTAGCGATTACCAAGAATGGGGACTCAACTGGGTGAATCACTCCATCTACGCTGACTTGATGTTCTTCCATTACTTCCAGCAGGGCGGATTGGGTTTTAGGGCTGGCGCGGTTAATTTCGTCCGCGAGGACGATATTGGCGAAAACCGGCCCTCTATGGAAATCCCATTCCTTAGTTTGCTGGTCATAGACGGTTACCCCGGTTATGTCAGTGGGGAGCATATCCGGGGTGAATTGGATGCGGCTATGGGAGGCAGCCACCGAGGCAGCGAGGGCGCGCGCCAGGGCGGTTTTACCAGTTCCAGGAGCGTCCTCTAGTAGGACGTGTCCACCCGCCAGGAATGCTGCCAGCACCAGGCGAACCTGATGTCCTTTCCCTAGAATCGCCTGATCAACGTGTTCGGCTATTTGCCCAAACCGGGTAGCAAACTCTGCAGCTTCTGCCTGTTTTAGAATCATATGGCGATTTCACTTCCTATAATCGGGGCAGGTTTTTCCTGCTCGTCAAGACTGTTAGTAAATGGTTTATGGTATCCGCCGGCGAAAAGGTTTATTGGCGCGGGCAGATAGGGTCGGTTAGTTACTGGGTCGTTAGTCAAAGTTGCGGGAAGTTCGATTAGCGGGGTCAGGTGTGGCCATATTGGCTTAGATTCGGCAATCATAGGGGTAAGATCCAACCAATTTTGCAGGTAGGAGACGGCAGCGGTCGGGGTCTCACCGGGAGATGTCGAGGGCGTGGTACTGGGATTTGGGGTAGGGGTAGGTTTTGGTTTAAGGGTCGAGACCTCAAGCCTTTCCGAATCCACGGAACTTCCCCCGGATTTTAGTTTCAATTCCGCCTTGATAGTCCAGGTTTCTCCCGGTTTTAAGTTTTGGAGGGCAATTGTCCAACCGTTTCCCTCATTGAACTGGGTTTGGTATTGGTCGGATGTAAGAGTAGCTCCTGCCGATTCTTTCCCGGAAACATCTAGCTCTAAATAACTGCTGTCCCACACGTCTAGACCATTTACAGTTACTTCTATCTCTGTGCCAGTTTCAGACCTTTTCTTGCTGTTTTCTTTCATATTGCCAATATCTGGATTTTTCTGAGCAGGCATATTAGCACTAACCGAACCAGTGACCAGTTTGTTATGGTTAAATTCGCAGCTGTAATCCACTTTCAGGTTATTTTTTGCCCGAGGATCACGATAGCTGAAGATTCCGCTAGTAACGCTACTATCTGCCACTTTAGTTACTTTGCATTCTCCGCTATCCCCGACCGGAACGGCATAGCTCATTTCTACCGAGGCTTCACGCGCTCCTGCGCGCGCCAATTTAGCGCTTACCGTATCCTTACTGAACGCGTCAAAGGTTATAAACTCACTCGTAGCCACCGGCCCCGACTTGGTATTAACCGCCTGCACACTGAAAGTATGGGAACCACCAGCCAGCTCTTTAACGGTCAATTTAGTATCTTTAACTTGCTGCGGGCTGCCGCCCGAAACCGTAACAATATAGTGATCAATTGGAGAACCTCCATTATTTGCCGGAGGATTCCAACTTAAAGTTGCTGCCCTAGGATTAGTTGCGGTAGCGGAAAGATTAGTCGGAGCACTGGGGGTTATTTCCACTTCAACCGCTACAGATGCCTCCGAGGGTTTAGAGTCCCCTACCCGATTGGTGGCTACCACGGTGAAAGAATGCGACTTCCCAGGCTCTAGACCTGGGAAATCTGTAATCGTACCAGTAGATTTAACGCTCCGCCCAGAAACCGAATCGGTAACCGTATAACCAGTTATGGGAGCGCCATTAGCAGCAGGAGGAGTCCAGCTAACACTGACCGTGGTTGATTCGCTGACACTCGCAGTTACCCCCGTGGGAGC
>OBRP01000104.1_pt1 | contig 10844 bp, 8 predicted proteins | sample 1475681 | NCBI WGS metagenome assembly OBRP01 (sample SAMEA3360695, study PRJEB22359) | human gut metagenome | biome: ENVO:urban biome; feature: ENVO:human-associated habitat; material: ENVO:feces | place: Bangladesh | collected 2011
CGCCTTTAGCCACGCCCACAGCTTCAGCTAACGCCATCAAAGAGTCATCGGGTTTTTCACGAATATTAATCTCGTCAACGCTGTCGCCAGGGACGATGATCATCATCCTGCGCGGAGCGCCAAATAAAACTCGTGCTATTCGTTCGCGTATTTTTACGATTTTGGTGCCAACGATTCCCGGATCGGTCGGGATATCTTTGGCGATGTGGAGCTTGAGCCTGTGCTGGGTCATCTCCGTTACCTGCCTTTCTTGGGTTGGGAACCTGCCTCATCGGCTGGTCCTCTCACTCCACTGCCGAGAACCGCAGGAGTGTTAAGCCGCGACTGTTCAACTGCCTCAATCACTGCGGTCTTTACCTCGCGAAACAATTGCGAAACCCGAGCCCGCGACAGATTCAGATACCTGGCCACATCGGCTTGGCTCATGCCCTGCTCAACCATGAGTTCAGCGACAAGCTGATGCCGGTCACCGAGCTGTGCGATAGCTGCCCACATGGCCGCCAGATCAGCTGCACGGTTGCGAGACTCCTCTGCGGCAATCAGGGCGTCTTCTGGAGTGTGCCCTGAGGTGGTAGGATCACTATCGATTTCGAGCATCTGATCCAGCGACCAAGGGTGAGTTGAGGGAAGACGGCATCCACGACGCTCACCGCAGCCCGCGCCACAGGTGCATTTGTTCGCACCAGGTCCTCGGTCACCGCGATGGAACTCGTGATTCACCTTCTCTTCGGCATTCCACAGTTCATCAACGATTTCCTGTGGATCGCGCGGCTTGATGTCCTCGATAGATTTCCCAGCCTGCTGGGCGCGTTCGCGGCGATCAGTTTCGATCATGAGCGCGAAGTCGTCCGGGTTGAGGATGTAGGTTTCAGTTTCGGACTTGTTACCACCACGGTCGGATTCATGCTTGAAGCGGATGGTCAGTGATGGGCTTGAATTGTGTGGGCTTTGCCCTGCCTTGCGATTTCGCATTGGCGTTCCCCTGTCGGAATAGGGATCCGCAAGAGTCCGCCCGTCCGTAGAAACAAAAAGACGGGCAGGATCACGCACCACAAAAAGAGGTAATACGTGATCCATGCCCGTCTAGCGGTTCTGCGGATCGAACCAATAAAACCAATATTCAATTATCTACTTGAGCAATAATCGACCAGTTACCCGGCCATAGGCATCACGAGCATCTTGTCACGTCACCTACCCCATACGAAAGCGCGACAACACAACCAAAGCAGTTCTCCCATGCTTTGCTTCTGCACGAACCTAGTTAAAATAAGTTGCAGTTGATGTTGGGCTGTATAACTGGCCTAGCTTTTCTCAAGCAGAGAAGGAGAGCACTTGTTAAGCAGCAGGTTTATAAAAAAGTTGATCTACTGATGCTTTTATGGGGCTTGACCGCCGCGAAGCTCATTGAATCCGAGGCGGTTGAGCGCGGGATCGCTAAACGTAGTGGACTACTGGCGGTTAGGTTTTAGACTCATCTCGTAACGAATATTTGTTGACACGATCTTTTGGATTTTCGCTATAGTAGTTAGGAGTCGGCTTCAATGTTTTGGTGCTAATCTGAGGCCATAGCAATCAACAAAGACCTGCCGAGCTACCTGATGTTCTAGCCTTGGATGGGAATGTGCTGGTTACGCGTCTCGTCTTGGATCAGGGGTTAGGGTTCGACGACCAGTCTGAGAGTGTTGCTTATCCCGGGAAGGTGTCGCACACGCGGCATGTACATGTACAGCATAGTAAAGAATGTCAGCCCACCGTAAGGCTATCGAATGCATACGTTGTGCAGGTCAAGGTGCAGGGACAATGGAGATTGTCACTGCCACTATTTCGCCAGCAGCAATCCTGATGTTGGCAACAGAGCTACAAGCTAAACGGATGGTCATGCAGAATCTGGTACCTCGCTCACGGAGTGATCTGCCCAACATGTAACCCCGTGGTGCCTCATGTCAATTTGAGCGCGAAAGTTTTTTGGTGCCTCACATAGTTTGAGCGTGAAGGCGGGGTTAGGCGGCGTGGGTTTTGATGTCGGTGGTGAGTTTGTTTTTTCTTCTCTCGCGTGTTTTCTCCCTCTTGGCTAGTAGTTGCTCGGTCGGGGTTTTGGCTAGGCCGGTGAGGATGTTTTGGTAGCGCAGGATATCGCGGGTGAGTTCGGCGGGATTGGTGTTCTCACGCAACTAGCGTAATTGCTGCATTTGCGTCCTTGAAAGTGTCCCAGAGGTAAGCAAACGGTCTAAGGGCGTGGTGGGGGTATCGTAGATACGTTTGCGCCGCCCGGCACTATCTTGGCTCCAACCGATAGGTTTTTTAGTGGGGGTGAACAGGTTCATTCGCAAACAAACTACCTTCCATAACTGACCCAGAATCTTCAATGCTTGCGGGGTGTCATAGCGGTAATAAAAACCGTATTACGCACCACATGATTATTCTTTGATTCCACGTTAGCCTGGTCATTCTTCTTATAGGGACGCGAACGCGTGAAGAAAATGTCCCTGTCCCCAGCCCAGTTAACAACTTCCCGGTTAATGAACTCGCTACCGTTATCACAATCTAAGCCCTGAACCTGATACGGGATGGCTGTTATCGCACAGTCTAGAGCTTTGAGCATATGAACCCGGGCGTTATTGCGCAGGGCTTCTAAATGTATCCAGCCCGTGTTCACATCCGTGAGCGTTAGAGTGCGAGCGAACTCGCCCTTAAGACTCGGCCCGCAATGAGCCACCGTGTCCATCTCGAAAAACCCCGGCTCATCGCCGATCTCATCCCCGGCCTTGCGGATCGTTATCGAGTTACGAAGCAAAGCGCCAGGCTTGGTTGTTGATATCCCCTTTAGCTCTAAAGCCTGGCGGGATTCTTTAAGATACCGGTCAATCGTAGAAGCAGACATTGCCAGTAACTCCCCACGCACGCTTTCGCTATAACCATCCTTACCTAGCACTAACTCGCCATGAGCTTGCAGACTATCCAGCAAAACCCGCATCGATGCCGCCAAATATTTCCCGCATTGACACCCAGAAAGCACCCACACGCGTTCTAAGGCTTTCTTCGACTTTGCCGAATACTTAGTAGGCCGAACCGTGCGGTAATCAATCCTGACTACGCCCGGATTACCAACAACATCACTTGTCAGATACCTCCTTGCGCTAACCCTGGACAATCCCGTTACCTCACAAAAATTATCTAAAACCCTACCCTTTTCCTTTTTCGAAGCCCCGCGATAGACCAAGCGCAACCGCTTCGTAACCTCAATACGCGTACCCAAACAAACCACTCCATCATTCATGCCAACAATCTATTTCACGCTCAAACTATGTGAGGCACCACACCGCCTTCGCGCTCAAAATACGTAAGGTACGCCGAACCCTTGCGCGGGCCATCGCCGCAAGCTATCATGGTCAATGTAGACCACACGGGGGTGGCGCCAGACGCTACCGGTAAAGCCAATGAGGGTGAGGTGAGGTCATGGCTCAGGAAGTCCAACGGTACATACGCTGGTGTGCCCCCTCGTCGCCATTTTTCTCTGCTCCGTCTTCGAGTCTGCAAAGTGAGAATGACCAGCTATCGTCTCTCACTAGCCTGCCTCCCGATTGGATAAGCTACGAATCCGACGGGTGGCGCGTATTTTTCCCGATAGTACATAAACTCCGTACGCACGGCTGGAAGGTGCATATATCTGCCACTCCAGAAAACGCCTTAGATACCTTGCGCATAGTGAGCGAAAAGTGCTTTTCAGATCGGATCGCATTTAAGTGCCTTGCTGGACCCCGTGAGCATCTACGCTCCAACGTGAAGGAAGCGTCAAGGGCGTCAAGTGGTAAGTTTATCACCATTTACCCATCAGACAACGGTGAGCTCAATCGCTTCGTAGAAGAGATCCACAGCTTATTGCAAGGTCGGCCCGGACCCTATATTTTAAGTGACGTGCGTTTTCGGGGCGGGCCAATATTTTTTAGGTACGGCGCATTTGTGCCACTAATTATCACCGACGAGCAGGATCAGATCGTCACCGCTATTCCAGATGTCAATAATTATTTGGTTAAGGACGAGCGTGTTCCACGATTTATCATTCCGGAAAATGCTGAGATACCCCTCGTTGTAGAGGAGGCGATCGAACAGTATAACCAGAGTCTGACGACTAATGAATTAGATGATTACAAGGAACTAAAGCCGCTACATTTTTCCAATGGAGGCGGGGTTTACAAAGCGGTCCGAAAAGGTTCGAGTAGCGCCACGATTCTCAAGGAAGCAAGACCATTTGCTGGTCTCGATATTAACGGTCGAGACGCTATTGCTCATCAAGAGCAAGAAGTTCGCGCCCTTATCGCTCTTGAAGGAACAGGATGCGCACCGAAGCTCATCAGAACCTTCACGGTCTGGGAGCATCAGTACGCTGAGCTGGAATATGTTGAGGCTCAGTCTCTAAGCTCTTGGCGTAATGAGCGCTTTCCTTTCAACGCGGTCGGTCTTGGGGATGACGCCAAACTGGCTTACAAGGAGATGGCATTCGCTCTTTCTAAACAGATAGTAAGAGCCGTTGAAATAATCCACTCAAAAGGAGTGGTTATAGGCGACATTCATCCCGGAAATATTCTCGTCAAGCCCGATGGAAATGTCGTTTTTATCGACTTTGAGGATCTTCGTGACCAGACCTCCTGTGATAAGGCGACCTTCAACGCATTGTCATTTTCGGCTCCTGAGGGCTGCGGCGCTCTGGAGGGAGATTGGTACTCTGTCTCCAGAGTTTTAGCGAGCTTATTCGATTCTAGATACGTACACGCGACCCTTTCGCCTGCCTATTGGCAAGTTTTGTTGGAGAATGTCAGACGGAACTTCGGAGAGGAGGTGTCGCGCTATATAGATTACATAGCAGAGCGTAGTGGAAGTGCTAGTGGTAAAGGTGTGGAACTTACACCAGATAATCCGCCGCGACCAATACAGCTTACGCCAGCGAACTCTACCAAAGCATTCCTTGATTTATCCCTAACTCGCAATAGAATTGCTGAAGGGATTTTGAGCGCTCGCCATTGCATACCGGGCACTATTTTCCCTGGCAACATAAAAATATTCGAAGACACGTGGGGTTCGCTTAATGTTACAAGCGGTGCTAGCGGGGTTCTCTGGGCGTTAAAAAGAAGCGGCTATGCTCCTCCAAAAGAGGACGTTCAGTGGCTTGCTGATACGACCCTCGCAGCAATGCGATCAGTCGGCCATGATCTCGGACTGTTTAATGGTCTTGCCGGGATTGCGGGGTTCCTTACCGAGGGTGGTGCCAACGATCATGCTCAAATTATCTGGGCTAACCTGGCTCCTAATGCTGCGCGTTTGAAGAGCATAAACCTATCAAAAGGCCTGGCAGGTGTGGGTATTAGCATGCTTTCGCTGGGGCTGCACGATAATACCGAAGCCTACGTCTCTATGGCTAGGAGAGTTTCTGACCTGATTGTCGGCCGCGCGGACCCACGCGATCATTCCGTTGTGGCGCCTACATCGGTGAATAAGCCGGGGCTTTTAGCTGGCTGGTCAGGGGTTTCACTTTTATGGACCGCTCTTGCGAAGGTCAGCGATAACCCATCCGAGTATTACCAGCTTGCATTAGCCGCGATACGTAGAGACCTCGCTCAATGTAGGATTGATCGAGATGGTGCCCTTGGGGTATGGGATGCGGAGAAAAACCGTAATCTACCATATCTTGGGTGGGGAACCGCCGGCATTGTCTATGCGCTTTCTGCTCTCTGCGCCGCGAACCCTGAAGCGCGTAACCAGATAGAAGACAATGTCATCAAGGGAGCAATTCGTGCCTGTTCGAGCGAGCTATACCTTATGCCTGGTCTTTATCGTGGTCGAACTGGTATTATTGCGGCCCTAATCGCCTTACAGGAAATAGGATTTGATAATAGGTCGCTTATAGAGGAGCACGTAAAACTGCTTTCTGACTCTGCTTTCGAGGTAGATGGAAATTTGCATTTTGCGGGGGATTATCTCTTGAGGCTTTCTGATGACTACGGAACTGGGGGTGCGGGTGTCCTATGTACCTTAAGTTGCATGGAAACCTCTCCCTGGAACATTCTTCCAGTAGTCGACGCATCGAAACTCTTTTGCGGTAATGTCAATCTGAAGGTAGAAAGGAGGTGAATGGGGAAATGCGCAGTGTAGTCGAATTGCAAGCTGATACTGTCGTGGAGGACGAAGATACCCGCTGGAGTGGTGCCTCTATCTCCGCATGCAGTGGATTCTCGGGAATTAGCCTCGTCTGGTGCGGACCGTAAACAATACGCACACTAGGGACTTGGTGGTCGAGTGGGTGAAGCCACCTGCTCGACCACCAAGTTCACACGTGGAGCTAGATCAGCGAATAGGAATCCTAACAATCTGTCCGAACACTGGAGGATACCGCACGCGTGCGCAGCGAAGTAAGACTATTGGATCTGTGGCGAATCACCAGAGGGTGGCGCTACAGGCTTTTCATCGCAAGTATCTTCTCTCTTGTCACTGCGTGCGCCAGCATTGCCTTGCCTCTCTTATTAAATATTGTTTTTGATCGTGTTGTAAAGTCAGAACCCACCGCAGCACATATCGCCTGTATTGCTGCATTAATCCTTGGTATTGGTATTTTAAATGCAGTTGAGGCCTATATTGTCTTAATTTCAGCCGAAGAGATTATTAAGGCGATCCGAAAGAAAGCCGTTCAACAGCTCACTCAGCTTGAAATCAGTGAATATGAAAAACGCCCACTCGGGGACCTCATATCGCGGGTTACTAGCGATACGGCAGCACTTCGATCCGGTTTCACGAGTGGTGTAGTTGAAATTCTAGGAAATCTACTAATTGTTGTTGGATGCTGCATTGCTATGGTGTGTCTTAGTCCGACCCTGACTATAGTAACGATCCTAGTTCTGATAGTCACTGTGACAATCATGGCTTTACTCAGTAAAGGCATGCGGAATATTTCTTCGGAAATGCAGGAATCAATAGGTTCGGTAGCTAATCGGATACTGCGAATTCTTGAAGCTATCCGCACGCTTCGGGCTAGTGGCGCAGTCGAGAGCGAACGCTATGGCGTAGATCACTCAATTGATACTGCTTTTGAGCTAGGAAAACGACTCTCGCGCCGAGAAGCGGTAATCGTACCGACTTCTTCGTCAGTCTTGCAGATCTCGTTATTAGCGGTGTTGGGCGCGGGCGGGATTTTGGTTGGGAATGGCTCTCTTTCCGCCTCGGCGCTAGTGACTTTCCTCCTTTATATGATGATGATGTTCATGCCTATCGCCTCTATAGGCCCGACATTGACAAGTTTATTTCGGGCTGCGGGCGCCTATCAAAGGCTATCCTGCATTGAAGAAATACCTCGCGAGACAGCAAGACAAACATGCACAAAACTCCAAGCAACAGACTCAATAGAGAATCCTGACGCCGTGATATCTATGCGGGGCGTGAGTTTTACTTACGATGCAGTCGCTGATGGTGCAGAAAGACCTCGCAACTCCGAGATTTCCTGGGCACTAAACGGGGTCAGCCTTGACGTAGCGCGGAACAAGATCACAGCGATTATCGGCCCATCCGGAGCTGGCAAGAGTACCGTTTTTTCCCTTTTGGAATGCTTCTATCCCTTAAGGTATGGGCAGATCTACATAATGGGTCAGCCATTAACTTCAATGACAATAGAAGAAGTTCGATCGCATTTTGCGTACGTCGAGCAAAATGCACCCCTTCTATCTGGCACTGTTCAGGACAACCTCTGTCTCGGACTTTCCGAGGTAACACGAGAGGAATGTGCGAGAGCACTCGAAGTAGTTGGACTGGATCATCTGGCAGATGATCTTGGCCGCGACATAGATGCGTATGTCGGCGAGCATGGCGTTTTGTTAAGCGGAGGCGAAAGGCAGCGGCTTGCATTGGCTCGCACGCTGCTTTCCGATAAAGATATATTGCTACTTGATGAGTCGACGTCCAACGTCGACGAGATTGCTCAGAAAAAGATAGCCTCCTTTCTTAAAGGTTACGTAATGAATAAAACGGTACTTATGATCGCTCATCGACCCGCGCTGATTGAAGCAGCGGATAATGTCATTGTTTTCGACAAGGGGCGACTGGTGGACTCAGGATCGCTTGAGGCCGTCCGCAGCCGTTGCTCCCTCTACCGACAATTGACTCAGGTGGGTGGTTAGTTTGATAGGAATTGCGGGTATATTGATGTATATCAACGTGGGGAGTGGGGTTTAGCGTGCATACTCGTCTATGTTTTCGGAAAATGCGGAGCACAGATTGGCCCCTTGTTCGACTTGCTCGCAAAGAACTAGCCAAAGATCTCGCTCCCTGGATAGCACTCGCGTTTACATCAGCCTTTACCGCCATGGGCGTGTCATTTTACATCGGCAGCCTGGTCCGAGGGAGCGGGTTTGATGGTCAGATCGGACAGGCTTACGTTGAATCCGGTTCTACCGGTATTGTGCTGTTAATCCTGGTTTCGGTATTTGCGATCTCATCCAGTTCACGAGTTGCAGTCACGCTACAGCGCAGGGATATTGTCGTCTGGCGACTTGCTGGGGTTAGTGAGCAGCAGGCTAAGATCGTTGCGCTGGTTGAGATTTCGATTGCTACTGCGGTGGGTACACTTGTCGGCGCAGCTGGCGCTTTCGGGCTTTGGCCCATCTGGAGACTTGTGTTACACGCTGCGGATATGCCTTATGCGCTGACGCTAGGTGTTCCGCCGCTTGCGGCGTTTCCTATTGTTGTCTTTGCCCTTAGCGTCACTGCGGTTTTGGGTGGCATGAAGGCAGGTCGGCAAGCTGCGAATGTCCGACCTGTATTGGTGCTGAAATCTGATTCTGTGGCGGTGCGGCGATTTAGCTGGGGCAGTTGGTTAGTCGGAGGACTTGCGCTGTACCTTATTGGATATCTTCTCTTCTTGGCGAATCGCACGTCACCCCACAGCAGTATTACCGATATAACGCAGAAGACGACTTTTATTTATTTGGGAACGGCGTTGGCATATGCTGTGCTTGTGGGTTCAGTAGGCAAGTATTTTGTCGGTCGCTTCCTGCGTGTGTGGACGGCAGTGGTGCCCAAACGATGGTCAAAGTCTTGGTTTTTGGCCAGCCGCCAGTCCGAACATGACTTAGAGATTTCAACTGCTCTTGTCATTCCGTTGACAGTCTCCCTTGTCCTGGTAACCGGAGTCTTTGGTTATGTTGGGCAGGCACAGGATGCGGCGAGAGCGTTTGGTGTTGCCTTTGCTGGAAAGGGAATCGACATCGGTGGTCTTGTGCAGCTCCTCGGTCTTCCGGTTCTCATTTCTTTGATAAATGCCGGAGGAATCGCCATTGCCACCGGCGCTAAGAAGCGCAGGGACGCAAGTATGCTGTTCGTCCTAGGGGCAACCAAAAGGCAACTTTATTCTAAATTGGTTTTTGAGTCAGTCATGCTTGTAGGGACTGCATTGCTGATTTCGCTCATGGTGTATTTCGTCAACGGATTGGGTTTCTATCTCGCTGTCCGATACGGCCCGATTCCTGACGCAAGTTTCATATGGCCTAGTCTGACTCCGTTCGTATTAGCGCTGCTTGGACTGGGAATTTTCTTAGTGAGCTCATTGTCTACACATCGCAGGCTTGATTATGTTCAGTCGGGAGATATCAAGTAGGGGATCGCGGGTAATTTAGATCGCGAGATGAAAGGTGATGAAATCATGACACGAGAAACAACGGCTCGGGTGTGTTGTCAGAGGCTCAATAAGAGTTATGTCGTCCCAGGGCGTGAGGGGCTAACAAGGCAGGTTCTTCAGGATGTGTCCTTCCAGGCGTGTGACGGCGAGTTGGTTTCTGTTGTGGGACCCTCAGGTAGTGGTAAGAGTACCTTACTGTACTGTCTTTCCGGACTTGAGTCGTGCGATGATGGCAAAGTTGAGCTTTGTGGTGTCGATATTACCCAGCTAAGCCTTCCAGATATCTCGCGGCTGAGGCGCGATAACGTCGGTTTCGTCTTCCAAGATTACAACCTCATTCAGTCTTTGACGTCGATTGAGAATGTGATGTTACCTGCCCAGTTGTCGGGCGCTGACGCTGATCCCGCTGCCGCGAAAGCACTGCTAAATAAACTCGGCCTATCGAATCAAATCAACGCGAAACCGCAGACCCTCTCAGGGGGCGAACAGCAACGTGTTGCAGTTGCTCGTATTCTTTTCAATCAATCGAAAATTGTTTTTGCAGATGAACCCACTGGCGCACTCGATTCTCAAGCCAGCAAAGTCATTGCCAATCTCCTTCGAGAAGCAGCTCGTGCGGGCTCCACAGTGGTGATCGTGACACATGACATTGAACTCGCGGCACAGTCAGATCGGGTGTTGGTGCTCTACGACGGCCGCGTTAACAGCATATTGGAACATCCTTCACCCCGTGAGGTCTTTGAGACCCTCAACATGCTGAACAACGGGAACAGCCCCCATGAAGCCAACTCTGATTAGCCAGTTCGAGAATCTTGCTGCCCTCACTAATACGGCGGCACAAACCAAATGGGCGAGACACGGAGAATGGTGGTACTACTCGGATAGCGCCACTGGTCTCTTAATGCGCGTTCCGATCAGCGATCCGGACGACTGGGATCTTGATGAGCACAACATGCAGCGGTTGCGCCCCTCTGCACATCCTGTGTTTCACCATAATCAAACGGAATACTCAGAAGTCATAAGTCAAGATATTTCAAGGGACGGCAACTATACCTGTTCGGCTACACGTTCACCATCTGACGATATAATTCGACTTGATGTTCGTGAGGCTAAGTCTCAGCGCATAGTTTTCAGCAAATCTCTTCGCGGATGGATGCTAGACCGAATATATCTGTCGAAAAACGGTGAA
>OBRP01000105.1_pt1 | contig 10660 bp, 11 predicted proteins | sample 1475681 | NCBI WGS metagenome assembly OBRP01 (sample SAMEA3360695, study PRJEB22359) | human gut metagenome | biome: ENVO:urban biome; feature: ENVO:human-associated habitat; material: ENVO:feces | place: Bangladesh | collected 2011
GATGACGGCGAGCGTCGTGATGTAGGCCGCGTGGCGATCACGCTGCAGCACCTGCGTCGAAATCTTGGACGGCGTGAGGCCCAGTTTTTCGCAAACGTATTTTTCTACGAAGGGATCGACGTTGGCGTAGGTTCCGACCGCGCCGGAAATTTTACCGACGGCGATTTCTTCGCGCGCCGTACGCAGACGACGCAGATTGCGTTCCGTCTCATCGTACCAAAGGAGCAATTTCAGACCGAATGTGGTCGGTTCCGCGTGAATGCCGTGCGTCCGGCCGACCATTTCCGTATATTTGAATTCGACGGCGCGGCGGCGCAATACTTCGTGGAACGCTTCCAAGTCTTTGATTAAAAGATCGGTCGCGTCGCAGAGCATCGAGCAGAGCGCGGTGTCCTTGACATCCGTCGAGGTGAGACCCATGTGGATGTATTTAGAATCTTCACCGACGAATTCACCGACGGCGGTTAAAAAGGAAATAATGTCATGGTTGATTTCCGCTTCGATTTCATGAATGCGTTCTATTTTGAAATCCGCTTTTTCACGAATCGTTTTCACGGCTTCTTTCGGAATGACGCCTAACTCCGCTTGCGCTTCACAAGCGTAAATTTCGACATCGAGCATGCGGCGGAATTCGTGTTCTTCCGTCCAAATTTTACCCATTTCGGGTTTCGTATAACGTTCAATCATGTGAATGGCCTCCTTTGGCTTCGGTTTCCCGACGGCGGATCTCGCGACCCACGATGACGCCGGCGACAGATGCCTGAATAAGACCGCGGGTGATACCGGCTCCGTCACCGGCGGCGAAAAAGTTGGGAATCGTCGTTTCTAATTGATCGGATAATTGCAGGCGCGAAGAGTAGAATTTCGCTTCCACGCCGTATAACAGCGTGTGACGCGAATTCGCTCCGGGCGCGACCGCATCCAGTGCTTCAAACATTTCCATAATATCGACCAGATGGCGATACGGCAGTACCAGCGAGAGATCGCCGGGCGTCGCCGACGGCATCGTCGGATGGACCAGACCGCGGCGGATCCGTTCGGGCGTCGAGCGACGTCCGTCACGTAAATCGCCGAGGCGCTGCACGATCGGACCGTCGCCCAAAAGATTGGCGAGACGAGCGATCGATTTACCGTACGCGATCGGTTCTTTGAACGGCTGCGTGAAACGTTTCGAAACGAGCAGCGCGAAGTTCGTGTTGGGACTTTTCTTGTGCGCGTAGCTGTGCCCGTTCACCGTCAGCAGGCCGCCGTTATTTTCCGTGACGACAAAGCCGTTCGGATTCATGCAAAAAGTGCGTACCTGATCGTCAAATGAGCGTGAGAAGTAAAGCAACTTCGACTCGTAAACGATATCGGTAATGTGTTGGAAGATTTCCGCGGGCGTTTCGACGCGCACGCCGATATCGACGGCGTTGCTCGAAAGTTCGAGACCGTAATGTTTGGCCTGCGTCACGAACCATTCCGAACCTTCGCGCCCCGGCGCGGCGACGAGGTACTTGGCGCCGATATATTCGTCGCCGACCTTGACGCCTTGCACGCGTCCGCCTTCAAACACGAGTTCGGTCACTTCCGTATCGCAACGGATATCGACTTTACCCGCGAGCGCTTCGCGCATGTTCTTCAGAATTTCGACGTTGACATCGGTGCCGAGATGGCGAATACGCGCCGGTATCAGCGCGAGATCGGCGGCGGCCGCGCGCCGTTTCAGCTGCGCGATCGCTTCCGAGTGCTCATCGCCGTAGACTTTGCGATCCGCCCCGCCGTATTGACTGTATACAGCATCGACATGGTCGATCTCTTTTTGCAGAGCGGCCTTGCTCATGAAGTCATCCAAATTGCCGCCGTATTCCGTCGTCAGCGTCAGCTTGCCGTCGGAAAACGCGCCGGCGCCGCCCCAGCCGCAAACGATATTGCGGCGGCGCTCTTCAAGCGGCGTCGCGCGATTCGCGTTTTGCGACGCACGCATGGCGATGTCATGTCCTTTTTCCAGGATTAAGACTTTTTGTCCGGTATCGGCCAGCTCCAGCGCCGTGAAAATTCCGGCGGGTCCGGCGCCGATAATGACCACGTCGTAATCGGCCAAGGAAATCTTCCTTTCTTACTCATAAAAACAGCTCAAAAAAGTGCGGGGACTTTTTTGAGCTCTCTGTTATTTCCCTTTCACATAATACCAGCAGGAAGGTAGACTGTCAATAAATATCGAACAATTTACAAAAGAAATATAAAATCGTTCGCAATTCGGTAAGCGGTTTGTATTTTTCGGATAAAACGGGGCGTGCTTGCGGAAATAAAAAACCGGCTTGCGCCGGTTTTAAAATTTAAAATATATGCAAGAGTAACGGAACGAGAAAAGGCGCGATGAGAGCGGTGATGACGCCCATGAAAATCATCGCCACCGACGCCATGACGCCGGCCTTTTCATTCTCTTCGTACGCGCGCGCCGTACCCGTGCCGTGCGCCGTAAAGCCGAAGAGCAACCCTTTCAGTAAGGGATTATGAATATTTAAAAACCGAATGATGGCGACTGTCATTAACATGCCGATCACACCCGTTAAAATGACGAACACCGCCGTGATCGTTTCATTGCCGCCGAGCATTACCGAGACGTTCATCGCCAACGGCGTTGTGATGGAACGCGGCGCGAGACTCAGCACGTAGCTTTCATCCACGCCGAAGAGATGCACGATGCCCATCGTCGTCGTGATCGCGGTGATGGCCGCGACGATGCCGACAATCGAAAGCTCCGGCAGATATTTTCGGATCAAGTTCTGTTGCCGGTAAAGCGGTACGGCGAATGCCACCGTCGCCGGTCCCAACAGCCACTGCAGAACCGAACCGCCGCCGCGGTATTCGTCATACGGCACGCCCGCAAAAAGCAGCAACGCGACAATCGCGATCGGACATAAGACGAGCGGCATGAACCAAAGCGAACCGGTGCGCAGGTACAATGCCTTGATCAGGTAGTACGCCGCCAGCGTCCCGCAGAGGGAAAGTATAATCGCGATCATAACCGTTTCCATCCTTTCCGTCGCGCGCGCATCACCAGCACCGTGCAGAGCGAAATGATCCACAGCACGATCAAAATGCTGATCACCACCGCGCCGACCAGTTTTGAACCGATCGCGCCGAATAAATTGGTGTACTGCATGATACCGACGGCCGGCGGAATAAAGAACAACAGCAGATCGCGAATCAAGAGATCCGCGCCGTCTTCCACCCATTCCAGTCGCACGATTTTGTATTGGAGCGCGAAGAACAGCAGCGCCATGCCCAAGAGCGCGCCGGGTACCGGCAAACCGATGGCGCGTACGGTTCGTTCACTCAAATAAAAAATGCCGCTCAAAAGGACGATTTGCCAAGCGGCCCTAAACCACCACATAAAATTCTCCTAAAATGGTAAATATATAGTAAAATAAGAACAATGAGGCGCAAAGGCCTGTTAAGTCCAAAGAAAACAGTAGATTTATTCTACTCTCTTCATCGGTAAAAGTAAAGGGGAAGCTCATGGAGTTATTGCATTTACAATACTTCAGCGAAGTCGCGCACTGGAAATCTTTCACGCGCGCTTCGCAAAGCCTGCACATCAGTCAGCCGTCGATTTCCAAGGCCATCCGCGCGTTGGAAGAGCGTTGGGGCGTGCAACTTTTTCATCGCCAGGGTAAGACGATCGCGCTGACCGATGCGGGCGAAGTCATCTTGCCGAAAGTGGAAGAATTTCTCGACCAATACTATCGGCTGGAGGCGGACATCGTCTCGCCGGAGCTGCGCCGTCAGGGAAAAATCGTCCTCGGCGTCGCGCCGATGGTCGGCACGATTTATCTGCCGGAGCTGCTGCGTGATTTTTCCGCCGCGTATCCTTATCTTGCCATCGAACTCGTCGAACGTCCGACGGCGATCGTGGAAGAACTGCTGGAAAGCGGCGCGGTGCATTGCGGTTTTTGCATCGTTCCGACGATTAACGGCGACCATGAGACGCTGCTTTTGCCGCGCGAAGAAGTGCACGCGTTTTTGCATAAAGATCATCCGCTCGCGGCCAAAGATGCGCTTACCATTGAGGACCTCGCTACGACCAAACTCATTACGTTTACGAACGAAACCACTTTGTATCGCAGCATCATCCGCAATTTCCAGGCGCGCGAAATGCGTCCGCAAATCGCCATTCAGGCCTATGAGTGGAGTTTGCTCGCGGCCTTTGCCGATGCGAATGTCGGCGTCACCTTATTGCCCGAACCGCTCGGGCGATTCGTGCCGCAACTGTATCCGAATCTCGTGGATCGACCGCTCGTCGACACCGACCTTGCCTGGCGCGCCGCGCTCGTTTGGCAGGATAAGCGTTACGCCGGCACCGTCGTCGAACTCTTCGTCGAATATTTTCGCATGCATCAGGGACTCGACACTGCCGCTTCCGCCGCGCACAAAAAATAATTCGCGCGGGACAGATCATCGCGAAACCATGGCCGCATCGCGGAGAGAAACAGCTCTTGCGATTTGGGAAAACGAAAAGCCACGGTAAGCATCCGTGGCTTTATTGTATTAGTATAATAATATATAATCTATAATGTAATTATAGGAAAGGGGGCGAAAGGATGGCAACATATAGATATATGAGCTTATCAATGCTTATCCGGATGAGTGTGCTTTTCGCGGCTCTCATTTCCTACCAGCATGGCGCAACCTTTTCAGCATGGGTGGTTTTTGTTTGTGGACTTTTGTGGGAGGTTGCGAGATGGAAAAAATGAAAAACGTGCTGGAATACGTTTTTAGTGTTGGGGAAGCGGCAGAACGCTGGGGACTTAGCAAGCAATCGGTAAAACAATTATGCATTGGTGCGCAAGGTCGACCGCCGCGTCTTGTTGTGGGAGAAGAGTGTAAAAAATCTGGCGGAGTATGGCTTGTTACACGCGCCGGTATGGAACGTTTGTACGGGAAAGAGTCGAGTGATGGCGATAGCCTCTATGATACCTAATAGAGTTAAGTGAGCAGGATATGAGGGTGTAGCTTAATTGGCAGAGCCACGGTCTCCAAAACTGCTAGGTGTAGGTTTGAATCCTACTGCCCGTGCCATTATTGAAAGCGTGAGAAGCACGAAAGAGCGGGCATTGCGGCAGCGGAACGGGCGCATGTTTTCAACGTAACCGAAAGAGAACGCGCGATCATAAAGGAATTGCAATAAAAAATCGGAGCGGGCAAAACGCCCCCGCCGCTTTTTTTATTTGAAATAATTTTCCCCCGATCTTTCCCCGCAGGAAAGATCCATAAGCAACGATGCCTATTTATAGGCTTTTCCATATCTATGTATGTTTTCGTGAGATAAAAAATAATAGGAACAAAAGAAAAAAGCATTTTTCGATATCGGGAAATGCTTTTCATATGCGCACGCCTTCGTGACGCAATAAAAATATTTTCGTTTGTACGCCTTTCACATCGTGATAGCCGCCGGGACCGTTTTGTGCGACGACGCGGTGGCAGGGGATGAAGAGCGGCAGGGGATTGCGACCGCAGGCGTTGGCGACGGCGCGCGCGGCGCCGGGACGACCGAGCGCTTGCGCGACGCGACCGTAGGTGACGGTTTCGCCGTAGGGAATTTCTTGCAGTAAGCGCCAGACCGCCCGATCAAATTCGGTGCCGGCGAGATCAAAGGGCACGATGAAATGTTGGCGCGTGCCGGCGAGGTATTCGTCGATTTGCAAGAGCGCGGTGTCGAGCCAATTGGTAGCCTGCTCGATACCGAAACCGCAACCGGCGATACTAAATTGTTCGGCGGGAGCTTCCCAATGCGCGCGTGCGGCGAGCGCCGCGGCGGGCGTGAAAGCGATCAAACCGTTTTCGGACGCGCTGAGTGTGGCGTGCCCCTGACCGTACGACCAGGTGTACCGCGCGAGCGGCGTCGGTGTGGGCATAAAAACTCCTTACAAGGCATAAAAACTTACCGAGCATCACCATCGTGTTGGCGTATGCGTAGAAAATCAGAATAAAGCGTCTTGCGACCAGCCGGCTTCGCCTAAAAAAGCGTGCGGGCCGAGGCCGAGCTCTCGGAACATGGCGATCGCGTCGGTGTGCTCTGTTTCTTGCAAAGCATGACGGACGATTTCACCGCAGATCAACGCGTCTTCATCGGCGCGGTGATGATGAAATGTCAGGCCGAGAAAGTCACCGACGCGATTTAGCGCGTACGACGGCAGATCGGGCCACACGCGCCGCGCGAGCGTGACGGTGTCGCCGTATTGAAAGGAAGGCAGCGTCAGTCCGTAGTAGGAAAGTGACGCGCGCAAAACTTCCGTGTCGAATTTCGCATTGTGCGCGACGCAAAAAGTGCCGTCAAAATACGGCGCGAAGTCCTCCCAAATGGCGGGCAATGCCGGCAGGTCCGCGACGTCGGCGGGACGAATCTGATGGATACGGATGTTGTCATCGTCAAATTTCATCTCCGGCGGCGGAAATAAATGCGCGACGGTTTCCTGCACGCCGTCTTCGGTGAAACGCACGACGGCGAGCGAGCAGGCACTGGCGGGCGACTGCGTCGCCGTTTCAAAATCAAAAGCGATAAATTCCATAATGGCTCCTTTGTAATGAGGTCATTATACCATGACGCGGGGGCAGGTGACATGCCCTCGGAGCTGTGCTAAAATAGTAAATAGAAAAAAATCGATAATACTGGGAAGACTACGAACAGGAGTGAACTATCATTAATTTTCAACCGTTTGCCATCGAAGATAAACCGATTTTAGATCGCTTTTTCAGTGAGCATCATTATGAACAATCGGAATGCGCGTTCGGTACGCTTTTCATTTGGCAGGATGCGTTTCGCCTGGCGTGGGCGGTCGAAGACGATATTCTGTTTATTCGCGCGGGTCGGTACGGTCACGAGTTTTTATTGCCGCCGTTCGCGGGCGAAAACAATTCCTTTGTGGCGGGACTGCGCAAAGCCGAAGACTGGTTTGCGGAACAACATTTACCGTTCCTTTTGAAAGGTGTTTCACCGTGGGTCGTGGAACGGATGCGAGAGCTGTGTCCGAACTGCTATCGTTACGAACGTGACCGCGATAACTTTGAATACATTTATAAGACAAGCGATTTAATTAACCTGCCGGGCAAGTCGTTGCGGCAAAAGAAAAATCACGTGAACGCGTTTCGGCGGGATTATGTGGGTTACGAGTATGTGAATCTCGGACCGGAGCACAAAGAAGAATGCTTGGCGGTGGCCGATGAATGGCTGGACGAACACCAGACGACGGAAGATATGGCGGCGGAACGAGTCGGCATCGAACGGGTGTTCGACAACTGGGACGCGCTCGGCGTGAAGGGCGGCGCAATTCGGATTTACGGCAAGATCATCGCGTTTTCGATCGGTGAATATATCCACCCGGAGTTGGCGGTAGTTCACTTTGAAAAAGCGAATCCGAATGTGCGCGGCAGTTTTCAAATCATCAATCAGGAATTCGTCAGCCGCGCTTGGGCGGATACCGAATTCATCAACCGCGAGGAAGATATGGGGATCGATGGTTTGCGGCAGGCGAAAGAAAGCTACCATCCGGATCATTTCGCGGAAAAATATGACGTGTATTTGGCCGACGGCGTTTGTGAAAAGCCGTTGGCGCGGGAGCTCGATGAATGATACGCAGGGCGGAAGAGCGTGATCGCGCGGCGGTAGAGGCGCTCTGGGATTACCATTTTGAAAAGCGCGATGAACCGTTTTTTCAATTTTATTTTCAAGAATGTTACCGTTCCGAGGAAACGCTTTTATATACCACGGAGACGGGGCTTGCGGCGGCGTTGCATTTGCGGCGCTACACGCTTTCGATCCGCGGCGCGTCCGTGCCGGTGACGTATATCGTGGGACTGGCGACGCATCCGGCGGCGCGCGGGCGCGGCTATGCCGGTGCGCTTTTACAGGCGGCGCTGGCGGAAGGTAACCGTCTCGGACGCTACGCCAATATTTTGATGCCGTCGGCGGCGGGTTTTTATATCCCGCGCGGCTGGTCGCTGTATTGCCACCAGTGGCGGCGGCGGAGCGCGTTTGAGTCGCGCGCGCAGGCGTACGCGCTGCCGGTGGGCGATATTCATTACGAATGGTTGGCGCGGGAAAGTTCCGTGCAACCGCTTGTTGATTTATATCGGGCGGCGATGGCGGGTGTTTCCGGCTGCGCCGAACGGGACGCGGAAACATTTGCACGACTGGTGCGCGGCCAGCTGGCAGAAGGACACGCGGTAGTCGCGTATGAAGGAGCGCAACCGCTCGGCTATGTATTTTTCTCGCGCCAGGACGAAACGCTGTTGGTCGGAGAATGGATTTCGCCGACCGCGGCGGGCGATCGCGCGTTATATCAATTCATTCGTCAACAGGCGGGCGAGTTCAAAGACTGGGTGCGCTTCGCCCCTCTGGATGACGCTTCCTATCTGACGTGGCCGGACGGCGCGGAACATATTTACACGCAAAATGAAACGTTTCCGTTCATGATGATTCGCATCGCGGATGTGGCCAAGTTTTGGTCGCAAATTCCGGCGGCGACTGCCGGCGCGCTGAATGTCGCGGTCACATTGCCCGAGGGCGCGACGGAAACATATCGCGTGACGGCGACGGACGGTCGCAGTCGCGTCGAACCGACGCAAGACGCGGCGGATGTGACGACGGATGTCGGCACGCTCGGCGTCATGCTCATCGGACGTTTGATGGCCGGTGACTTGGCGTGCGCGGGGCGTCTGACGGGTAAGGCGGAAGCGATCGCGTTGCTGGATCGACTGTATCCGGCGCGGCGCGTATATATTAATGAGTGGTATTGAGCGGCTGACAGTATGCCGTAGATGGTCTTTTATCGCCGCGGCATTTTAGCCGAACGGCAAGGACGAGGAGGACGCAATGCAGGAAATTTACTTGGCGGGAGGATGCTTCTGGGGATTGCAAGAAGTGTTTTCACGCTTGCCCGGAGTGATCGCGACGGAAGTCGGCTACGCCAACAGCAAGCAGGCGGCGCCGAGCTATGAAGATGTGTGCACGGATGAAACCGGCGCGGCCGAAACGGTCAAGGTAACGTATGATCCGCAAAAGATCGCGTTGACGGACATTCTCGGCGTTTTCTTCACCGTCATTGATCCGTACAGTAAAAATCGTCAGGGCAATGACATCGGCAGTCAATATCGGACCGGCGTGTACTATACCGATCCCGCCGATGAGCCGATGCTGGAGCAATATTTTAACCGTTTGCAGCAGCGCGACCAAGAGGGCGCGATGACGATTCATGAAGAACCTGCTGTTCTCGGCGGTAAAAAAATACAGACGGAATTATTGCCGCTGGAAAATTTTTATACCGCGGAAGAGGAGCATCAAAACTATTTAAAGAAACATCCGCAGGGCTACTGCCATATTAATCTGGCGGCGCTTGAACGCGCCGGCGTGATTACTGCGGCCGAAACGAAGGAGTGACGTGGAGTTGAGCAATATGACCTATGCGTTGGCGGTTCATTTCGCTACCAAAGGCGACGGACGCAAGGCGTTTTTGAAGACGGCGGAAGACGCGGCGAAAATGTATCAGGCGAGCATCATTCTGCAGCCGAACGGCGATGTGACGCTGGCGGGGATCGCCGCCGATGAAGTCGCGCCGTTATTGATCGCGACGGGCATGTCGCCGTACGCGGAGTGGCCGCAGGATGTCGTCACCTGCGATATCGAGACGCCGCTGCCGTTGCGCGCGGTCGGCATGGAAGACGGCTGGGAAATATTTCTCGGCGAGAATGTCTTTGTCGGTTTCGTGAGCATGCCTGATGATGCGGTGCGGATTTTGGAACGCTCGGGCGCTTTTTACACGAACCAGGAAAAATTTGAAACGCTGCCGCATTTCGTGGAACGCATCGGGCTGGACGCGTTTCGTCGTGAAGTGCTCGGCGTCGAACCGCTGACGGACGCTTCGGCCTTGCCGCCGGAATACACGTCGGGGGGCGATTTTTACAATCTCGCGTATGATCCCGCGCCACCGACCGACTGGGATGAACGCCCGGCGGCGCGGACGCTGCATCACGGCGATTTCGTGCGCCCGGATGACAATTTGATGCAAATTCTGACGGTGTATCCGGAAATGGGACCGTTGTTTATGGAGTACGGCATGCATTGCATCGGTTGCGTCATTTCCTATGACGAAAGTCTGTGGGAAGCGTGCCAGGTGCACGGCCTCGATATTTTTGAAATCATGGGCGAAATGAATGAATACCTGGCCGATAAACTCGGTAAGGAACTGATCACGGGAGAGACGCCGCTGCAGGAATTATTCACCATGTATCCGCAGACAGTGAGCGTACTGCAGGAATACGGCATTTCGTTGCCCGATGAAATGTCCACGACCTTGGGCGCGCTCGCGGCGGAGCACTCCGTCAGCGAAGCTGATCTTTTGGCGCAAATTCATCGTAAATTGCGCAAGGAGGTCTGATGGAAACCAATCGAGCAGCGCTTATTTTCGCGCAGGCGGCCGCGAGTGACGGCCGTTTTCTGCGTTTGCACGAGGCGGCGCGACGCGTTTTCGGACAGGAAGCGGATCGGCGGTACGCGGAGGTCGTTTTGCAATACGGCAAACCGCAGACGCCGGACTACCGTTTGAAAGATCTGTTACCCGCCGATACGGACGACCTGACGCCGTTGGCGACAGTGGCGCGCACGGCGCTCACGCGCGAG
>OBRP01000106.1_pt1 | contig 10605 bp, 10 predicted proteins | sample 1475681 | NCBI WGS metagenome assembly OBRP01 (sample SAMEA3360695, study PRJEB22359) | human gut metagenome | biome: ENVO:urban biome; feature: ENVO:human-associated habitat; material: ENVO:feces | place: Bangladesh | collected 2011
GTATTTATGTATGTAACTAATAAGGGTCCCGCAAGAATATTTGATGGAGATATGCTTCCACTTATTTGGAACGGAATCATGGTATCTGTTACAACAATTGTGCCAATAGGTTCAGTTTTCCTTGCCTTCTTGACAGGTTTTGGGCTTATGGAATTTATTGGAGTATTTATGGAACCAGTGATGAAACCTGTATTTAAAACTCCTGGTAGATCAGCAGTAGATGCCGTTGCATCCTTTGTAGGATCTTATTCATTAGCACTTTTAATTACAAATAGAGTTTATTTAGAAGATACTTACACTAAAAAGGAAGCAGCTATAATAGCAACAGGTTTCTCAACAGTTTCTGCAACATTTATGATTATAGTTGCAAAAACTTTGGACTTGTTAGACTACTGGCTAGCCTACTTCTGGATTACCCTTTTTGTTACATTTTTAGTAACAGCAATTACAGCAAGAATTTTCCCATTAAATAAAAAAGCTCAAGAATATTATTCTGGAAAAGAATATGTTCCTGAAGAAAAGAAAAAAGTTACTTTCTCTGATGCTCTAGACGCAGGAATGTATGGCTTCAAGCACTCTGGATCTTTAGGCAGCGTAATAAAAGATAACTTTATTGATGGATTTAAAATGGCACTTAATATTGCACCATCACTTCTTGGTGTAGGTATGATTGGACTATTGCTTGCAGAATACACACCAATATTTCACATAATCGGCTACATCTTTTATCCCTTCACACTAATTACTAGAGTAGAACAACCACTTATGGTTGCACAAGCACTTGGCATGAGTATTGCAGAAATGCTTTTACCAGCACCAGTTGTAGCAAATGCAGGACTTGGACTAATAGCAAAAATGCTAGTAGCAGTAGTTTCTGTTTCAGAAATCCTATTTTTCTCAGCATCAATTCCTGTAATGATGGGAACAGAAATACCTCTAAAATTCTCAGATTATATTATAATTTGGATTGAAAGAGTTATTTTAAGTATTGTTATAACAATGCCAATACTTTATCTATTCTTTAGATAATAAAAAATCATTAGAATTTTTATAGACAATTTAATAATTTTAAAAGCCAGGTTCGCTTCATTCGCCTGGCTTTTTTACGCTAATTTTACAAGGACTTGTTACAATAAATTTGGTGATAATATGAATTTTTCATTTTTTATAAAATCAATAGCCTACATAATTCTTGAATTTTTATATGGCTACAAATTAGAAAAAGAAAAATTATATAAGATAAAATATTTATATATATTGAGCCTTCTTATTATTATTTTAGAATTTATAAAAATATAATATTATAAGTTCGACTTCTGGGATAAACAGTTGATTGGCTTTCTGATTGGCTATAATTTGTATTTCTTTATAAAAGGCAAAACAAAAAAGACTAGCACAAGCTAGCCTTAATTTTTATTTATAGGGATTGTAAGACATTCCTCCCAAAATTCTTAAAAGCTTTTCAATATCCTTTTTATCTGCCTTAATAAATTTTACCTTCTTTGGCTTAGAGATAATTTCCTTAACTTCTTTTAACATTTCTGGAGCATCGCCTTGATAGTGAAGAGGGAGTCTAAAATAATTAAAAGTACCATCAAAATTTAAATAATAATCAAAATGTTCGAGCATTGCCATTGAAGGACCAGAACTTACTCCCATGATTTCTCTTGTGTATTTCTCGTCCTTTTCGTAGTCATCGAAGCTAGACATGGATTCTCCCCTTTTAGTTAGACCTATGTCGAGTCCATCCTTATTAGGATTTAAATAAGGATTTTTATTTAAGTCAGCTTCAAAAAATTCTCCAGCCTTGGCAAAGGATAACCAAGCAAGACAAGCCTCAACTTCACCATTTTTTCTGCCCTTAAAAACTTTTGAAGGCATATTTCTCATTTTATTTTCATAAATTGCCTTTTCTTCATCAGATTTTCCTACCATGTCCTTCTTGTAAAGGTAGTCAAGACCTAGAGGATCTTTTGTCTTTTCTATCTCATCATTTTTTATTTTCTTAGAATCATAATTATCGCCAATTACAACAACTCTCTTGTCATTATCCCAATGAACCTTTTCGCCAAAAGCCTCTGCAATAGCTCTTATAGGCACAAAGGTCCTGTCATCTTTAATTACAGCTGGCGCATCAAGCTCTATCTTTCTATATGCATTGCTGGAAATATCTTCCATAAATTTTTCATTAATCACAAGAGAAAACTCATTGCCCTGTTCATCCTTGATGGTAGCTTTTTTATCATCATTATTCCAAGTAACGACCTTTCCCAAATTTTCTGAAATAACCCTTATAGGTACCATGGTTCTATCCTCAGAAATATAGGGCGCCACTTCAGAATTTATTATTTCTCCCTTCATCCAAATCCTAATGTCCGAATTTGCAAAAACAAGACTTGGTATAGCAAGAGCTAGTAAACTTAGTCCCAAAATAAATTTCTTTTTCATAAATCCTCCTAAATAAATTAAGCTAAAATCTTTTACTATGTAACTATTTAAAGCAATTATATATGAGGGCTAAAAAAATTACAAATCAAAAAAGACCTCCTTATTTGGAGATCTTTTTTGATTTATTAATTTTAAAGAAATTTAGAATTATTTATTCTTTTTATTTCTCTTTCTTAGTTCAAGGAAGGCAAGACCACTTGCAGCAAGTGAGCTTAGTCCAATTGAAGAAAGAATACCTGCATCAGATGTCTTTGGAGCCTTGTTGTCATCCTTTGCTTTGTAAGATTTCTTTTGAGCTTCAAGTCCCTTATCTTTTACAAATTCCTTTGATACAAGTTCAGGGGCTTCTTCTTTTTCAATTTCTTTAACTTCAACCTTTTCTTCCTTATTTTCAACTTCTTTAGATTCTTCAGGTTTTTCTTCATGAGTTTTTTCAATTTCAACAACCTTAGTAGGAGGAACTTCAGTCACTACAGGAGTACCTGGAGTCTTGTGGTCTCTTGTAGGAGGAGTTGACTCATTAGGTTCAACAGGTTCTGCTGGAGTTAGAGGAACAAGAGGAGTTGATTCATTAGGTTTCTTTGGGTCTTCCTTAGGATCTTCACCTTTGATAGGAGTAGCTGGTTCTTTTTGTGGATCATTTACTGTTTTTTCATAAACGTAAGTGATTTCTTGTTTTACTCCTGGTTTGTATTTACCTTTTGTTTCAGCACCTTTTTCATCAAATGTTGGTTCATTAACAGGAGTTTCAGTTCTTACAAATTCAAAACCATCTTTTTCAACTTTACCAGTTTTGTAAGTTTCTTCTTTTTTACCTTCTTGAAGTTTACCGTCTTCTTCTTTTCTTCCTGTTTCTACACCATCTTGGTCTTTAGTGATATAGATGTGGTGTTCGATGAATGAACCTTTTGTTGTAATATCATTTTCGTAAATATAAGTTACTTCTTTTGTTTTACCTACTTCAAAGTTACCTTTTGTTATTTTTCCTTTATCATTATAAGCTGGATTATATTTTGGTGCATTATCTCCTTCACCAATTTTTACAAAGTGATATCCTGGTATGTCATTTTTGTCTGTGTAATAGTATTCGTCAGCTGTACCTGATACAGTTGCTCCTGGAATTTCAAATCTGCTTGTTTCTTTTCCATTTTCTTTAGTTATATAAATATGATGTTCTTTAAAGTATCCTAAAGTTTCTTTTACACCTTCAGAATCCGTACTATTTTCTTGAACATTATATAGGTTATCTAAGAATAAACTTGCTTCCCCATCACCATATAAAGTTCCATTAGAGTATAGATTAGTATATTTGCCATCAATTTTATTGGCATGACCTTTAACTACAACTACATAAGGGCTATCAATTTTATTTCCATTTCCAAAGTTCATAGTAAACATAGGTTCACCTTTGAATTTTCGGAATTCACCTTTAACATTTGTAGCTTTTTGAGCTCCTTCTGGGTTTTCAATTATAGCATCTGGTAATTTTGCACCCTTAGGAAGTTTTTTAACCTCTATTTTTGTATTATTTTCTAAATAATCAACACTTCTTGGCTTATCTGCATCATGAGGACTTGAAAGTAAGAAGCCAACTTTACCATATTCTCTACCGTTTTGATCACTAGTAGAAGAAATAGAAATTTCTTTTGATTCCGGATTTAGATAAAATACTTGAGTAAAAGATCCATCTTCAGGGTTAAATTCTGTAAATTGACTCTTACCATTAACATCACTGCTCAATGCAGCTTCGTAAATTTTTCCAAAATCTACTTTAATATTTTGTTCATCTGCTGCTTTTTCACCTACGTTAATTTTGAAAGTTTGGTCAGATGTTTCTTGAACTTTTTCTCTATTTTCTTGAGCTGAGTTTATAATGTAAACTCTGGCATATTTTAGGTCATTTATTTCTTTAGTGAAAGTGTATTGAATCGTTTGTCTGTCTATTCTTTTAGCAGTTGCAATTATTTTATCACCAAATTTAACTGGTAGGGCATAATCTGTATCTGGTTCAAGACCTTTTAAGCTCATGTTATCAGACAATTTTACTGTAAATGTGTCGCCTGCTTTAGTTCCTTCTGGTGTTGTAAAAGATAGGCCCCATGTTAGTTGTTCACCAAGTCCTGCATCTAAGGTTTTAGGTGTAGTCGTGTTTTCAGTACGAATACTAACTCTTGGATTGATAATATTATTGCTAATATCTTTTGATTCTTCTGCAGTTTGTGCTTCAGGGTCTATTTCTTCTGAAATTCCTAGAGCTTCTTTTTCTTCTGCGGCTACTTCAAGATCTCCAGCATTTTCTGTTGCTACATCTTTATTTTCGACTTCTTTTTCGTCTTTATTTTCTTTTGCACTTACAGTTTCTTCTTTTTCTTCAACTGCTTTTGCAGCTTCTTCTGCATCCTCTTCTTCAGCTTTTTTATCTCCTGTAGCATCTTTTTTGTCTTCAACTACTAGGGGAGCTCCTTCTTTATTTGTAATTTCTTCAGAATTTGCAACTACTTCTGTCTTTTTTTCTAGTGCATTTTCTTCATTTTCTACTGCTACATTAGTTGTAGCTTCTTTTCTTTCTTCTACTTCTGTGTTTTTTTCTGCTACTTCTTTGTCGACAGAAACACTTGCCGCTTCTGAGCTTTCATTTACTTCTGCCTTCTGAGGCTCATCCACTGACTCTGATTGAGAAGTTGGTGCAACACTTGCTCCTTCAACAGCTTGTGCATTTACAACTGTAGGTGACATAAAAACAAAATAACCTAGCATACATGATACTAATCCAACTGATAGTTTTCTTGTTCCATATCTAGGTTTTTTGTCAGATGATTTTAATTTTTTACTTTCAATAATATTTTTTAAATTTTCCATTTTAACCTTCTTTCAAAATACTATACTATATATGTGAATTTTTATTGCGTTTTCTATTATACCCTACTCTCATTTATTTAAAAGGGCTACTTTAAAAAAACATTGAAATTATCAGTTTTTTTATTGTAAAACATGAAAAAATGTCTTTATTTAATACAATTCTTTTAAAAAATTTTTTTAAAAAATTATATAAGTTTTTTTAAAAATACAATAATTTAGTTGGTGGTAATAATTGTTAAAATGAATTTATATCTTAATAACTTATTAAAAATTTGCAAGAAAAAAACTGCTGTAAAAGCAGCAGTTTAAATCTAATTAGTCAGCGCTATATGGAATAAGTGCAATTTGTCTTGCTCTTTTAATAGCAACTGTCATTTCTCTTTGATGTTTTGCAGTTAAACCAGTGATTCTTCTTGGAAGAATTTTTCCACGGTCAGAAATATAATTTCTTAGCATATCAACATCTTTATAGTCAATTTTTTTAGTTTTATCTTTTTCAAAAGGATCTACTTTTTTCCTTCTGCCAAATCTTCTTTGCATTTTTACCCTCCTTAAAATGGAATATCGTCATTATCAACAGGGAAAAATCCATCTTCGTCGTCATTATTTTTATTTGAAAAATCATTTCCGTAAGCTGAATTTACTGGTTGGTCATTATTAAAGCCGCCTTGATTAAATCCTGCTTGGTTTTGATTTTGGAAATTATTTTGATTAAAGCCGCCTTGGTTTTGGTTAAAGCCTCCTTGATTTTGTCCTTGGCTTGAACCTATGAAAGAAATAGCATTTACGACAACATCAGTTGTATAAATTGTTCTTCCTTCTTTTTCGTAGCTTCCTGTTTGGATTCTACCTTCTACTCCAATTTGACTTCCTTTTCTATGATAGTTTGCAATAAGTTCAGCTGTTTGACCGAAAGCTGTGCAGCCAATAAAATCAGCAGTTTGTTGATTATTAGCCTGTGCTTCTTGTCTTTTTTGCTTTGACATTCTTCTGTCAACAGCAAGAGTGAAACGACAAATAGCTGTTCCATTTTGCGCATAACGAAGTTCTGGATCTCTTACTAGTCTTCCTATTAAACTAACACAATTCATAAAAACTCCTTAGTCTTCAACTTTTATAATCATTTGTCTCATAACTGGGTCCATAATCTTTGCGACTCTGTTGATTTCAGCAATGTCTTCTGGTTTTGTTTCGAATTCAACGAAAATATAATAAGCTTCTTTTTTGTAGTCGATTTCGTAAGCTAATTTTTTCATGCCCCATTCATCAACGTTATTAATTTTACCGTCTTTTTCGATTACCTTTTTAAGTCTGTCGAAAGAAGCATTTCTTTTTTCTTCTTCCACTTCAGGATAAAACATAATCACCGCTTCGTATTTGTTCATACTTTCACCTCCTCATGGTCTACGGCATAGTTAAAAAACTATGCAAGGATTACAATCTTTGATATTATATATTAAAGAAAGCACTTAGTCAAGATTTTTTAAAAATTGAGGTAATTATGCAAGTAAAAAAAATTGAAGTGAAGAAAAAGAAAAACATTGCTCTTGTGGGACATGATCACAAGAAAAAAGAATTACTAGATTGGGTTAAAAAGCACGAAGAAAAGCTAAGGGGACACAATTTTATTGGAACAGGGACTACTGCTGCTCTTATTTCTCGTGAAACTTCTCTTGATGTCAAGAGGCTTGTTTCTGGTCCACTAGGTGGCGATTTGCAGCTTGGTGCAAAAATTTCTGATTCAAAAATTGATATTTTAATTTTTTTCTGGGACCCTCTTGAAGCTCAACCTCACGATCCAGATGTGAAAGCATTACTTAGAATTTCCACTTTATATAATATTGCCATGGCAACTTCTCCTACTACTGGCGACTATATTGTGTCTTCGCCAATGTTTAATGAAGATTACGATGTAGAAATTTTAGACAATGAATATTCTGTAGAAAAAAGAATTTCAAATAATGATTTTGATTAATTATTTAAAAATTTTGGTAAAAAATATTTATGGATATTTTTAAAATATTGCGAATTCTTTTAGCTATATCTTTAATTGCTCTTGTCTTTTGTTTTGTTATGGGAAAGTTGCAAGATATTAAGGATAGAAAAAATAATAATGAAGAAAATTTTGAAGATTTAGAAAAAAAAGAAAATATTGACGACAGTGATGAAGATAAAAATTATATTGCTGAAGGAATGGCAATTGGAATGAGTCTTGGATCTTCCTTTGGTCTTCTTTTTAATAATAGGATAGAAGTAGGAATGATATTTGGCATGATACTAGGTATGTTTATTGGTATGAACATAAAAAAATAGGAGGAAGTATGGATTATAAAAGATTTGGGGACAAAATTATAGCAAGAATTGACAGAACTGAAGAAGTTCAAGAAAAATTAAAAGAAATTGCTTTAAAGGAAAAAATTAAACTTGCAAGCATTTATGGCATTGGTGCAACTGATGACTTTACCATTGGACTTTTTAGCCTGGCAAAAAGAGATTATAAGGAGAAAAATTTCAAGGGCGAATTTGAAATTTTATCTATAATTGGAAGTATAACAACCCTAGATGGCGAATACTATCCACATCTTCACATTTCAACATCTGATTCTGAAGGAAAAGTTTATGGCGGCCATTTAAAATCTGCTAAGATAAGTGTAACTTGCGAATTAACAATTAATGTAATAGATGGCACTGTGGAAAGACAAAAAGACGACTACACTGGGATAAATATTTATAAATTCGATTAATTTTTTAAAGGCGACTTTTTTGTCGCTTTTATTTTTTTTAATTTTTTTGATAAAATAAATTCATTGGAGGTTTTTTATGACAAATATTTTAGATAGATTTTTAAATTATGTTTCCTTTGAGACAACAAGTGACGAAGCTTCTAAAACTTGTCCATCAACAGACAGACAGTTAAAGCTTGGAAATTTTTTAGTGGAGGAATTAAAGTCCCTTGGTATTGATTCTGAAATTGACGAAAATGGTTATGTCTATGGGAAAATTCCTGGAAATGTAAAGTCCAAAAATACTGTTGGCTTTATTGCCCACATGGACACTGCTCCCGACATGAGCGGCAAGGATGTGAAGGCAAGGGTCATTGAAAATTATAATGGCTGCGACATAAAATTAAATGATGACTTCACAACATCTGTCTCTGACTTTCCCTTTTTAAAAGATTTAAAGGGCGAAACAATTATAACAACTGACGGAACTACCCTTCTCGGTGCAGACGACAAGGCAGGAATTGCAATTATTATTTCTGCTGTGGAAGAACTTTTAAAGGACAAAGATGCAAAATATGGCGATATAAAAATTGCCTTTACACCAGACGAAGAAATTGGCAGAGGGGCAGACAAGTTTGATGTGAAAAAATTTGGGGCAGACTTTGCCTTTACTGTTGACGGCGGACCTATTGGCGAGCTTGAATACGAAACCTTTAACGCAGCTTCAGCAAAAATTGAAATCCAAGGAAAAAATGTCCACCCAGGTTCTGCCAAGGACACCATGGTTAATTCTCAGCTAATTGCCATGGAATTTAATACAATGCTTCCAGAAAATGAAAGGCCTGAATACACTGAAGGTTACGAGGGCTTCTCCCTTCTTCTTAACATGGAAGGCTCTGTTGAATTTACAAAAATGTCCTACATCATAAGAAATCACTCAAGGGAAAAGTTTGAAGACATGAAAAAATTATTTGAGGAGATTGCAAATTTCTTAAATAAAAAATATGATGGTCGCATAAAACTTGAAATAAAAGACCAATATTACAATATGAGAGAAGTTTTAAAAGACCACATAGAAATAATTGATCTTGCAAAAAAAGCCTTTGAAAAATCCGGCATTGAGGCAAAAATTGGCCCAGTAAGAGGTGGAACTGATGGCTCAAAATTATCTTTTATGGGTCTTCCAACGCCAAATATCTTTACTGGCGGCTACAACTATCATGGGCGCTACGAACTTGTTAGCCTTGACCAAATGAAAAAGTCAAAGGAAGTTGTAAAAAATATTATAAAGCTCCTAGCTGAATAAGAATCACATTAAGAAAGACCATCACAATAATGATGGTCTTTTTTAAATTTAATTTTCACTATTTACTTTTCATCATTAATAACATTTTTATTAGAAGAAGTAGAATTTTCTTCTTTAACAGCTTCTTCTTTTAATTTCTCTCTAAGCTCTTTATCTCTAATTTTTTGTTCGAGAGCTGCTCTTTCTTCTTCTGTCATATTTTTTAATTCTTCTTCAGTATAATTTAAGTCCTCGCCACTTGCTTCAGATTCATTATCTCTTAATCTATTAAGTTCATGGGCCTCATAAGTTGCACTTTCTTTATTGACAAAATATAGGGGTGATCCCTTTTTAGTAGTTCCCTCAACAGTTTTCAAGCCAATATTTTCCTTGTCAAGTGTTACACCATAGTAGGCAAGATAGGAAAGCTGACCATAATTCATATCTGTCTCAACATGTTTATTGGCGATAGAAACAAGTTTTGGAAGTTTTAAAAGCATTTTTGGTGACTTCATCTTATCAAAAATCTTCATGATAAAGTTTTGTTGCGCCTTAATCCTATCAAGGTCTTGGTCCTTGTAAAGTTTTCTAATTCTAAGATACTTAACTGCATCTTCTCCATCTAATAGGTGAAGTCCTTCTTCAAAATTAATTTCAAGTGGCGGTATAGTTGAAGGGTCTGTGTACTTATATTCTGGCGTGTAAACTTCCACTCCACCAATTGCATCTACAAGCTCCTTAACTGCATCATAATTGACAGTAACATAATGATCGATCTTTACTCCCATAAAATCCTCTACACTTGAAACTTGTAAATCAATTCCTCCACGCGCATAAGCTGCATTCATCCTATAATTATCGTAGCCCTTTAATTTATAGTATGTATCTCTTGGGATGGATAAAAGTCTAACTCTGTCATATTTTGGATCAATGGATAAGAGCATAATAGTGTCGGCTCTTTTGGAGTCTTCGTCCTTTTCATAAGTTACGGCACTTGAATCAAGTCCAACCAATAAAATATTTACAATGTCCTCATCATCGTTAAAGACAGTAATTTTTTCAGGTTCTGCTACTTCTTCTTTATTTATAAAATTTTTATTTTCATCTAATTTTTTTCCCCTTGGCATGAACATAAATGTAAGTCCCAGTGCTCCAAGGAGGAGTATAACTGTAAGGAATACAAATATTCTGTAAATATATTTCATATTAACCTCCTAAACTAAGTCTATATAAAAAGTCCTAAATTTTCAATACTTTTTACTTAGCTGATATAGTAAATTTACTTTGGGT
>OBRP01000108.1_pt1 | contig 10559 bp, 8 predicted proteins | sample 1475681 | NCBI WGS metagenome assembly OBRP01 (sample SAMEA3360695, study PRJEB22359) | human gut metagenome | biome: ENVO:urban biome; feature: ENVO:human-associated habitat; material: ENVO:feces | place: Bangladesh | collected 2011
GCTCAATCCTATGAACCGGCGCAACCTTACGAACCCGCGCAATCAATCGAGCCAGCCCAGCCCTATGAGCCTACGTCCTCCCCGGTAAACACGGGTGAATGGTTTGAAGACGATAACTTTGATTTAGACGGGTTAGGAGAAGGCCCTGATATTGACGATTTCGAGGGCGAATCAACATTCGAGCAGAGCCAAGGAGGTAGCAACTAATGAGAAACACGCGAACACTGTTATCCCTAACCACAGCCAGCTGCCTGGCGATTGCGAGCCTCGCGGGCTGCACCTCTACTGCCCAACGTAAAGAAGTACCCAAAGCCACCCAAACCGAGAGCTATCCGGCGCTACAAATCGAACAGGTCACCCCCATCCTCAAAGCGGTAAATGCTGCTCTAGCGGCAGGAGACTCAAAATTTGATGCTGGAAAACTCGCTCCGCGAGTAGGCGGACCGGCACTAGCAATGCGCAGCGCCCAATATAAAATGCATCAAAAGAACAGCCAAGTAACCCCCACCACTCTGCCCACTACTTCAGAGCTAGCCACCGTTACCTCTGGAAACAGCTGGCCACGTTCCCTGATAAATGTAACTGGCGCAGATAAAAACGGTGCAAAATATGTGCAAGTAATCAGACAAAGTAAGGCAACGAACCCCTACCAACTGTGGCAATGGATGCAACTACTACCGAAAGCGGCGTTACCGGAAACTGATGTGGTTGCCCGAGGTTCTAAAACCTTAGATGTCAAGAATGACTCCAACTTGTTACTCTCCCCAGAAGCAGCCGTAACCGCTTGGGCACAGACCGTGTTCGATCAGAAAGCGAAAAATGCCGATAAGGTTTTTGTAGACCCCCTCATGGAGGGAAAACGCCAAGAGCTTAAGGCGCTAACCGATGGGGTAGGTAATGCCGGTAAAGTTGCTTCCACCATCACTCCCAGCGACTTTAAAAACAACACTTTAGCTATTAATCTCCCCGCGAAAAATGGCGCGCTAGTGGCAACTACCTACACTCAGGAAGTTAAGCTAACCGATGTAAAAAAAGATAAGCCCATCACCCTTAGCGGAGATGTGGTTAATCTGCTAGATAATGGCAAAGTCACAGAAAAGGCAACTTGGAGTCGGGTTATCTGCGTGCTGATACAGATACCTCCCAAGAACACTAAGGATGCAAAAGTACGGGTGATTGCGGCGTCTGAGGTTTTGACGTCAGCATCTAAGTAAGGAAGGTTCAAAATGGCGCAAACCCATGGAGCAGTAGATTTATCTCAGTTCGCTGCTAATAACTCGTCAAACTCCGCGCACTCCGCTCCTACTACTGGTCATACCCCAGATTCCACCTATATGAACAGGTCGAGCGCCAATACCCAAGACACAGCGGAACTTATTCCCGGACCGTTTATCCGGGACGCCGGTGACGACACTTTTGAAGAAGTCGCCGAAACTTCCCTCAAAGTACCGGTAATTCTGGATTTATGGGCACCATGGTGTAGCCCCTGTAAACAGCTAGGTCCAATCCTTGAAGAACTCGCCCGCGAGTATCAAGGGCGTTTCCAATTAGTGAAAATAAATGTAGATGAAGCCCCACAAATAGCACAGGCTTTCCAAGCACAATCTATCCCTATGGTGATGGCGTTAATCGGTGCCCGCCCTGCACCCCTATTCACTGGCGCACAACCAAAATCACAAATAAAACCGCTTATTGACCAGGTTCTTCAAATTGCTGCTCAAACGGGACTGCACGCAAAAATGGCGGGAGATAACGACTTCGAACAGCAAGATCCGCGCACAGAAGAAGAAAAAGCCGTAGATGCGCTATTAGAGGACGGAAAATACGATGATGCCCTAGCACAGGCGCAAAAACTGCTTCGCAATTCCCCCGAACAGGCCTCGCGTTATCAGGCATTAGTGGACAAAGTTTCTATGGCGCAGCGACTAAATTCCCAAAAAGGGCAGGACGATTCCAATCCCCTAGTGTTGGCCGATCGTTTCTTTGAAGCTGGAAATGAGCCTCAGGCTTTCGATTTATTGCTATCTTTAATCGCAGGTTCATCTGACGAGCAACAGGACGCGTATCGCCAACGCTTACTGGAACTATTCCGCCTTTCCCGTAACCCTGACGCGGTAAAAATGGCACGGCAACGCTTATCTAGGTTACTTTTTTAGGCGCTCAGCAGTTTTTACGCTAATTGGTTTATAAAATCTAAAGTTCCTCTAGCTAAAAAGCTCAAGTGCGCCCTTAGTCCAAATAGTCTAGTTAGACTGAAATAGACTATTGCTATTAATGAGGGGGAATCATGGAAACTAAACCCGATTTCGTAGACGCTTACGACCCGCAAGAGGGAGCACGCAAAGCTAAGGCTCTTTTTGAACAGACTTTCGCGACCTCCCCAGTAGGGGTGTGGCGAGCTCCTGGTCGCGTAAATGTGATTGGGGAACATACTGACTATAACGGCGGGAAAGCACTGCCCCTAGCTCTCCCCCACGCCGTATATGTAGCGCTTAGACCGCGCGAGGACGATCAGGTAAAAATCATTTCCGAAGATTTCCCAGAGCTAAACTGTCTAAAGCTATCTGATTTAGCAGAAAACTATCCCAGCAGCGGTCCGGGAGCCTTTATCGGAGGGGTAATTCTCGGGTTAGCTGAGGTTCTTAAAACGCGCAGCCTACCCCAAAAAGCTGAGCAACTGGCACAAAAAATCTCCGGACTGGAGGTAGCGGTAGCTTCTAGCGTTCCTTTAAGTGCCGGACTGTCATCTTCGGCAGCTTTAGAATGCGCAATTGCAGTGGGGATTGATGAGCTGGCCTCACTAGGGCTTTCTGAAACTCCAGAAGGACGAAAACTACTGGTAGAGGCGGGCAAACTAGCAGAAAATCGCTATGTGGGCGCACCCACTGGAGGTTTAGATCAATCGGCATCAATGCTCTGCGAAAAAGATCAGGTACTAGAGCTGGACTGTGCCAGCTGGAACACCCGTCTGCACCCCTTTGATTTACCAGCTCGCGGATTATCATTACTGGTAATTGATACCCGCACCTCACATAATCTTGCAGATGGACAGTATGGTCTGCGCAGGGCAGCCTGTGAGAAAGCCGCGGAACTTCTGAGGGTAAAGGAACTAGGAGAACTGGTACCAACCACTATTTCGCAGCGTGACAATCTAACCGATCTGGATGCGCCAGATTATCCTCCCCTCTGGGTTAGGGAACAGCTAGATAAGCTCTCTGAAGCTAGCTTGCGCCCTCGCGTTTGTCACGTCCTCACCGAGATTGCCCGCTGCCAGCGTCTGTGCGAATTGTTAGAAACTGGTGCGGATATAGCGAAGTGGCGCGACCTACTTGATGCTTCTCACGAGTCTTTGCGCCGTGACTACGAGGTTTCTTGTGATGAATTAGATTTAGCAGTACAGACTGCCCGCAAAATGGGCGCTTACGGTGCAAGGATGACTGGAGGAGGCTTCGGAGGGTGCGCGATTACCTTGGTAGGCGCTGACCAGGTGGAAGCTACCGCCAAAGCGGTAGTACAGGCATTTAAGGATTCTGGCTTTAACCAGCCGCGATTCCTATCCGTGTCACCTGGTGAAGCCGCTGCAAAAGTGGAATAGAACTTTTACCCGCACCAGAAGTTTCCTCTGGGGGCGGGCATCGGCGGAGAGTTTTTAAGCTAAGCGAACTATTTTCTTTACCTCACCAAGTTTTATAGGCACACCACCCATCTCTTTCGGGAATAATGTAGTATTATTTCTGCTGCTTATTCGTTACTTACGAAATACCATACCTGAAATAACTGTCCCTAAGGGAGTAAGATGGATATAACCGTTTCCCGGAAGATTAACCTATATAGATGGCTATTTACCTTGGGAATAGTAATTTATCATTCGAAATCTTTGGCGGCATTTACCAGTCCGGAAACTAAAATCGGTATCCTAGCAAAAACTTATGTAATCTTAGCAAATCAGCTAGGTTTTACTTCAATGAATTTTTTCTTTTTTACTTCCGGTTTTTTACTCTATTTCAATGCCAGCCCCCCCTCAATAGGGCGAAAAATGAAATCCCGAGTTAAATCACTGCTGCTGCCATTTTTACTATGGCAAGTTACAGTTCTTATTTTAATGACGCTAACCCGTCCTTCAGAAGCAAAGCTTCATCTCAACCCGATAGATTCATTTTTCTGTTCTCCAATTGCTGGACCACTTTGGTATTGTCTCGCCCTTTTAATCCTGATGTTACCCGCTCCCCTAATAGTGCGGATTAAGCACAAATCAGCACTAACCGTACTGACGATAGCTATCTTCACCTATTTAATCGCTCGCCATTTAGGCTACTTCCCAGAACCTCTATCATTTAAACGCTGGTGGTGGTATGGCAATATGATTAGCTATCTTCCGAGCTATGTTTTAGGGGCATACATCGGAATAATTCGACCAAATCTAATTGTTAAACCAAAAACTAATAATAACTTCTGGGTACTGTTTGGTATTTTCCTTACTGTAACCGTAACAATACTGTGGCACTATTCCTCCGGAATGCTCTCAGATGTAAATTTTGGATTGCTACAACTAATTGGGATGTGGCTACTATTAAAATCCACTTGGCTTACGAAAGATATGCCCAAATTTTTTGATTGCGCTTTTTACGTATTTGCCCTTCACAATCCGATATTAATTCCAGAATTTGAGCTGTTGATACTTCCGCTATTCAGCAACTTCTTTCCCTTTAACGATTTAGAAATACTTACCCTAAAACTTTTCGAGATCGTTTGTATAGTATTGGCAAGCTGGGCTTTAAAGCTACTATTCGACCGGATATTTCCAGCTAAATTCTCAAAGATGTTTACGGGTGGCAGATAACCGGAACAATATAGATATCTACCAATCTGCGGAGAGTAAGGGATTCGAACCCTTGATACCCTTGCGGATATAACGGTTTTCAAGACCGTCTCCTTCGGCCACTCGGACAACTCTCCTATCCGTGCCTAGAACACTAGGTATCCCCTATGTTACAGGGGATACCCGCGCGCCCTAAAATCCGCCAAAGATTTTCCTCTTGGCAGATTCTGGCGGCAACGGTTTATCTAACTGTCCGTGAGCTAGCGCTACCGCAAATGCCGGAGCTAACGGCAAACGCGGCAACAATAGCGCCTGCACCGCGTGATAAACACTGTCACGCAGCTTTTGATTCTCTAAATCCAAAGGCTGATTCTCCGGGGAAAGCCGGTGGACAATCCGCCCCCCGCGCACCAGGAAATACTCATAGGCAAAATCAATCCAGGAGCGGTAGCAATGCTCATAATGCTCGCCGTCCTCTACATCTGCCCCCTCTTGCTGGGCTACCCTAAGCAAAGTAACTGCCGCCCCAATAGCCTCAAACTGCACCCAAGCTTGGCGGTCACGAATAAGCGGCTTCCCCGACCAATCCACAGTAAACACGAACCCGGGGGCACCATCCCTGCGCCAAGCGTCCTCGCGGGCACGCTCAAACAATCCCGTTGCAGCCTCAATCATCCAGTCAGGAACTTCTTTACCGGAAGTCTTAAGCATCGCTCTGGCCTCTAAAATTAGGCGCGAAAACATGAAAGAATGCCCAATATCGGATCCATAGGCACGATGGGTTTCCTGAGGATTCTCAAGATTATAATCCAGCAGCGGGTTCCATTCGGAATCAAAATGTTCCGGAAGTCGCCAGTTATACTCCCGAGATACCCGAGCTACCCGCTGTAGAATCCGCATAGTTCGCTCTAACCATTGGCTATCGTTAGTTACCTGCGCTAAAAGCATATAGGCCTCTGCCATATGCATATTTGAGTTAATACCCCGATAGTCCTCGCAAACCGAGTAGTCACGGTTATAGCTTTCACGAACCATGCCAGCATCTTCATCCCACCAGTGAAGATTATTCTCGCGAATAGCTTCTTGCATTAGCTCATTTGCGCCAATCCGATCCGCGGCAGTCGCCGAAGCCGCCCCCAAAAGCAAAAAAGCATTCGAGTAAGAATGTTTATCATCACGACCCGGATAGGCGACCGCACGTCCTTTTTCATCCAGTTCATGGTCAATCGCATCAAACCAGCCCCCATTTTCTTCATCCCGGAAATACTGGTTAAGGCAGCGAATACCGTGTTCTACCAGGCGGCGACAACCAGGAATCCCGAGCAGCACCCCCAGAGAAAACACATGTACCATTCTGGCGGTTAAATAGAGTTGAATAGGCTGATCCAAATCGACTTCACCGTTACGATCGAGGCAGGCGAATCCGGTTTTTACCTCCGATTTACGTCCGTAATCCAAAAGATCTTGCAAACGCGCAGACAGCCAGCGATTATGCTCGATTGAGTCGAACCAAAACATCTTTCAGCTCCTTTATAGGTAAGTTATATGCAGAGGTAGCAGGTTAAACTGCACAAGTATTAACAAAATTCCATACTGATACCAAGTGGAGATACCTTGTCGGTCAAAGAATCCACAGCTATATAATCGACTCCGCTCTCGGCGTAGGAGGGCGCGTCCTCGATATCTAGATTCCCATTGACTTCCAGCAAAGTTCCGGGATTAATAGTTGCCCGATGCTCCGCTGCCAAAGTTGCTTGCTCAGGGCTAAATCCTCGTAGACGTAACAAATCTACCTGCATCTTTAATAAGGGATCTAGGTATTTGGTTCCCTCGATTTCAACTTCGATAGGTTTACCCGAAGCGCTGGTTCGCACATGATTCATGACATCCCCCAGCCCCGTCCCCAGCTGCAAGTGTGCTGCTCTTACCAGTGGGAATGAGCCTATTCCTAGACGGGAAGTCATTCCCCCTCCTGCTCGCACCGCATATTTTTCAAGTTCGCCTAAGCCCGGAGTAACCGAGAGGGTATCCCGCACCACTAATTTGGTCTGCGAGAGCGCCTGCGCCCACTGTGCCGTCTTGGTAGCAATCCCCGACAGGTGAGAAAGAAACCATAGACATAAATCTCCCGCTTCCAACAATCCGCGAGTATTCCCACTAAGTTCAAGCACGGTGGTTCCCGAAGTGACCTCGGTTCCATCGGCTACGCGCAGGTGCAACTGGTATTCCCCCAGTACCTGAGAAAGAATCTCGCGAGCAACTGGAATTCCGCAGATAACACCATCTTCACCAGCATTAAACCGCACTCGATTGCGGGCATTTTCGGGGATAGCAGCCCGGGTTGCAATATCGGGACCGTATCTGCGTGCTTCCTCAAGAGCGCGCGCAACTAGCTTAGGTACGTAATCCCCCTGGGGATATTGTAGGAAATCAGCCATTGATTCTCTCCATCCTATCGGCGGCTACTGTGGATGCCCGTGGACGCCCTCCCCCAATCCTTTCATGCTTTGCAGTGAATTTTATGGTTTTACTACTGGCTCTAGTAGCTCTTTGCCCCCTAGGTAAGGGCGCAGCGCCTGCGGCACGTACACTGATCCATCGGCTTGCTGATGGTTTTCCAGAATAGCTACCAGCCAACGAGTACAGGCTAAGGTACCGTTCAAAGTAGCGACCGGCTGGGTTTTTCCGTTCTCGTCCCGGTAGCGAATCCCCAGGCGGCGCGCCTGATAGGTAGTGCAGTTGGAGGTAGAGGTTAGCTCTAGGTAGCGTTCTTGGCTGGGCAGCCAGGCTTCACAGTCGAACTTGCGGGCTGCTGAAGTTCCCAAATCCCCAGCGGCGGTATCGATTACCCGATATGGCAGTTCAACTTTTTGCAACATTTCCTCTTCCAATGCCAATAGGCGCTGGTGTTCCGCTTCGGATATTTCTGGTCGGCAGTAAGAGAACATTTCTACCTTGTTGAACTGGTGTACCCGAATAATTCCGCGCACATCTTTTCCGTGCGACCCGGACTCCCGCCGATAACAGGCTGACCAGCCAGAATAACGTAGAGGCTCTTCCCCTAGTTCCAGGATTTCCCCGCCGTGATAACCGCCGAGGGCGACCTCGGAGGTACCTACCAGGTAGAGGTCATCGGCGGGTAGGTAGTAGATTTCTTCGGAATGTTCAGTTAAGAATCCGGTTCCGCGCATCGTGTCGGGAGTGACCAAGGTGGGAGTAGTCATGGGGATAAATCCATGCTGCTCTGCCAAATCCCAAGCGCAGGTAAGCAGCGCCAGTTCCAGACGTGCCCCGATGCCTCGTAGATAGTAGAAACGGGAGCCAGATACTTTTGCTCCTCGTTTAACATCGATTGCCTGCAGCATCTCCCCGATTTCCAGGTGGTCGCGGACTTTGATTCCCTCCGCTGCGAAGTCTCGAATCGGCTGACCGCGGTGAGCGAGTACTACATAGTCGTCCTCTCCACCGGTAGGAGTTCCCGGCATAATAATATTGGGAAGCTTTTCGAGGAGCTGGCGAGATTTTTCTTCTGCTTCCCCCGCCTGTAGCTCAGCTGCTTTAACCTCGGCGGATAGCTCTTTTGCTTTCGCCAGTATTTCTGCGCGCTCATCGGGAGAGGCTTTCCCGATGGTTTTAGAAAGTGCTTTTTGTTCGGCTCGTATCGCTTCGAACTGTTGCTGCTTGTTCAGCCGCTCCGCATCGGCAGCAAGAACCGCATCAATCCGGGAGGGATCATCCCCGCGAGCGATAAGGGATTCTTTAGCTATCTGTGGGTTCTCGCGCAACTGTCGAATATCAATCATGTTTTTATCATATCGTCATCTATTGGCGATTCTCATCTTGCTTCATCTCTCGGTATCGGTAAATAGGACGGGCATCAGTAATCGATTGCTTTAGCGTCAATCATTCAGCGAATTGTTTAGACTTGAGTCTATGACTACTGCGCTCTGGATTTTGGTGATTGTAGCTGTACTTTTAGGAATTATTTCTTTAGTTTCAACTATTAACGCCCGTCATCTCGCTAATCGCGCCATGAAACTAGCGATTAAGCAAGGGTTTTCAGCTCCCGCAGCTACCTGTGCTAATGACTCTTCCAAACGGGTAGCGATTATTTATAACCCTACAAAGATTTCTAACCTGGATGATTTCCGGCGCACTGTAACCCAACGCGCTCAAGCCACCGGGTATGACGAACCTATTTTTCTCGAAACTGACGAGGAATCTTTAGGAGAAAATCAGGCAGAACAAGCAATTGAGCAACAGGTAGGACTGGTTATTTCAGCTGGTGGAGATGGCACATTACGGATTATTGCGGCAACCCTGGCCGAAAGCCGAATTCCGCTCGGGATTTTGCCACTAGGAACCGGAAATCTTTTGGCCAGAAACCTTAATATCCCGGTTGATTCTTTGCGACGAGCCTGCGAAATTGCTTTTACGGGTAAAAATACCGAAGTCGATTTAGGGCATCTAAAAACTGAAACTGGAGAAGATTTTCCTTTCCTGGTGATGGCGGGTATCGGATATGACGCGGAAGTTATGGATAAGGTATCGACTAAATTAAAAGCCTCAATCGGATGGGGAGCCTATGTCGTGTCGGGTATCGCAGCCTCTAACAATCCTCCTATCACTATGGATGTTTCCTTTGGAGACCAGTCCCATACCCGTACTCGTAAAGTAAATACCCTGCTCTTTGCCTCTTGTGGGGAACTGGTTGGCGGGATTCCTTTGCTCCCAGAAGCTAATCCTCATGATGGTTGGCTTGAGGTACTAATGCTGAGCGTGCGGGGAGGTCTAATCGGTTTACTAGAAGTCACCACTAGGGTATTTCGTGACACTTTAGGGTTGAAAAGACTAACCGCGGGATTGGTTTCAAAAACCGATGTGACCCGTACTCGCCGAGCTAGCGCCAAGGTACATGGCGAGGCGCGAATGATTCAGGTTGATGGGGATCCGGTGGGCAGCTATCGTGAAATCTCTGCTTGGCTTGACCACGGGGCAATAGTCGTGCGCGTCCCCTAGTACCCCTAGCTTCCACCCAATTTGCTCGCCTATTTACGTAAAATCGAGTCTACCCAGCCTCTTGCCCGTCTAAAATCAGTGTCCCCCGTGCGAGGGGCATGAGCATTTCGCATCTGATCGGCGCGAGCATATGAACCCAGGAAACGTAAATCCTCACTAATGCGATATAAACCGCGTAACGCTGACTGTACGCGTTCTTCCCTAATATGTCCGTCAAGGTCGATACTGAAAACATAACGCCCAGGTTGCCCCGCTAAGGGACGGGATTCAATCCGGCTAAGATTAATTCCTCGCGCCGAGAATTGTTGCAACATTTCGAGGAGGGCGCCAGAACGATAGTCATTAGGCAAACGCACTTGAATCGTAGTTTTATCCGCTCCACAAGGCTCGGGGACGTGACCGGGATTGGCTAGTTCCACAAATCTGGTTACCGCCCCATGATTGTCGGCCACGTCCTCGAATAGGGCAGTTAGCTCATAGGAGAGGACGGCCGCGGAGGAAGCTAAAACCGCTTGGAAGGAAGCGGTTTCCTCCTCGGCAAGTATCCGGGCTGATTCTGCGGTAGAGGTGGTGGCTACGTGAACCGCGTTCGGCAAGTTATCGGCAACCCAGTTTCGACACTGTGCCCAAGCATGGGAGTGGGTGCCGATACGTCTAATCTCGCTCAGCTGGGTACCGGGGCGCACCCCCAATGTGAATCCGACCGGAACTATCATTTCTG
>OBRP01000109.1_pt1 | contig 10543 bp, 7 predicted proteins | sample 1475681 | NCBI WGS metagenome assembly OBRP01 (sample SAMEA3360695, study PRJEB22359) | human gut metagenome | biome: ENVO:urban biome; feature: ENVO:human-associated habitat; material: ENVO:feces | place: Bangladesh | collected 2011
TTCAGGTCGGCGTGACATTTCCGCCCTCCCAGTTCCAGGTCTAGGCGACCCTTCCACCCTCCACAGACATATTCACCCTCCCAGTTCACGTGCAAACCCTCTTATTTAGCTTTTAACAGCAAATCAGGAGGGCGGTTCTGCACAGGGAGGGCGTTTTTGCATCGAGAAGGCGATTTTGTCGCATTAGCAGTGACATTTTCATCCTCCCGCAACATTTCCACCCTCCACAGACAAAAACGCCCTCCCGGTTTCAGGTCGGCGTGACATTTCCGCCCTCCCAGTTCCAGGTCTAGGCGACCCTTCCGCCCTCACCAGACAAAAGCGCCCTCCCAGTTCGCGCGCAACCCCTCTTATTTTGCTCTTAACTGCAAATCAGGAGGGCGAATCTGCACAAGGAGGGTGATTTTGCATCAGGAGGGTGGTTTTGTGGCGTTAGTGGCGGAATTATCGCCCTCCTGCGACATTTCCGCCCTCCCGCAACATTTCCGCCTGCGGAGGGTATTAACATGAGAATCAAGCGCTGCCCGAAAGATGTAACACCCCAGGAACTCACCCAAGAAAGCCCTCATGCAGAGAATTGGTTCGTTTCTAGCAGCTTCCTGACTTATCATGAGGAATCGTGTGCCCATACAGCCTATCCGCAAGCAACGTTTTGCAATACCACGTATGCCGGCTGAGCGATCACGGCTGCCAGTTCGACCAGCTAATTGCGTATCTACAGCAAAATCAGCAGCGACTTTCCGCCGGGATACCCGCAGAAAACACCCTGACCGTATGGAGCGGACAGCGCCTGAAGATAGCCGGAATGGGAATAGCGTGGCAGGAATCTTTTAGCGGGACAGACAGTTTCCTTAAAGCCCAAACCACCTGGCAAAAGCTGTGTTCACACAGTCAAAACCTTAGAAACCAAATATATAACACCACTATTTTCCCAAATGGTAGTGCGAATCAGGAATATCCTCCGGACTCTCAGCCCACACCCCTTGCCGCCAATACCGATAATCAGATTTGCCGGAAAGAAACTAGCGCTCAGTTTGATGAAAACGAGGCAGATTCGACACCTGCCTGGCCGCTGGTATTCGGTAGTTTCGGTTTCGCTCCCTCCACTCCCTCCATTTTGCTAATACCCGCCCTCGCGATGGTAAGCACCGATAGTGGAACCTGGCTTTGGCAAGCGCGTTTACAGGGTGAAAAAAATAATTCTCAAGGACGCGAAGCACCCCCCTCCCCAACCCTAAGCACCACAAAAACCAGTAACCCCCGCCAAACAATTGCTAAGGCTTATCCCCCTGGCTCCACATCAACAGTAGCGAAACCAGACACCCAGCAGACACAAATGCCCAGTCACAGCGGGGAAAGCGCTCCGGTCTGTATAGAGAAAAGCTATCCTCATCTAAATCCGCAAGCCTGGATGCAGGCGGTAGAGCGAGCACGAAGCGAAATTCAAAGTGGTAGGGCTGAGAAAATCGTACTCGCCCGTGACATACTACTTCGCTTTGAACAGGAGATTTCTTTACTTAGAGTCACAAAGTACCTGGCAAATCAATACCCAAACTGTTGGACATACGCGATAGGCGGCCTGGTGGGAGCTAGCCCCGAAATGCTAGCGAGCGTCCTGGACGGGAAACTGCTGTGCCGCGTCCTGGCTGGCTCGGCTCTTCCCACCAGGGAGAATCATCTCTTTACCGACCCTAAAGAGCAGCTAGAACACCGATTAGCGGTGCAAAGCGCCGAAGAATCACTTGAGAACCTCGGTCTCGATTTGCAAGTCCCCTCCCCGCGCCTACTCCGCCTAGGATATGTCACCCATTTAGCAACCGATATTACTGCCGAAAGCCTAGCAGACCAGGGCATAACCTCGCTGAGCGCTGCTGGAGCTTTACACCCCACCGCGGCCGTGTGCGGCAAACCCCGCCAAGTTGCAGCAGCCCGCCTTAGCGAACTAGAAGCAATGAATCGGGGGCGTTACTCTGCCCCAATAGGCTGGATGGATGCCAGTGGCGAGGGCGAATGGGCAATCGCGTTGCGGTGCGCGGAGAGGCATCATTGCCGTGGCGATATTTACCGAGTTATTGCTGGTGCTGGCATTATGGGGGATTCTAATCCTCAGCGTGAACTGGTCGAGACTGAAACCAAAATGTCACCAATGATTCGGGCATTAACAGCGTAAGTATACTGAGATATCTATAAACGCGAACTTGGCGGGTTTTCTTAAAGCACTATGTACATTAGCCGTTAGTTATAAGAAAGCTACAGCTAGTTATCTGCCCTTATCCAGGTTAATGCCGATAAACTAGCTGTAGCTCAAATGGTTATTTAGTTATTTTTTTAGTTTTTCGCCTTTTTACGGACGGATACTAATGTCATTCCGGCGCCTAGCATGGTGATGAAGCAGATTAATGCTACATATGCTTCGGTGCCGGTATTTCCTAAACGACCGGAAACAGATCCCTTACCTGGCTTTGTCTTCGAGTCCTGAGATTTTCCTGGCTTAGCCTTCTCCGCAGCAGTCTTAGCCCGAACAGTCTTATCAGGCTCAATCACCGAAGAAGAACCATCAGCATAAGAAATAGTCACCTTACCGTTATCAGCAACCTCGACCTTAGCAGTATCAGGAAGATTAGGATTAGCAGCCTTAACCGCAGCCTTAACAGCATCCTTCTCACCAGCAGTCAACTTAGCAACATCATCAACCGCAACCACAACCGGATCAGCGAAGTTGATTTTGACGAACATCTTTACAGTGTCAATGGAGTCGCCTTTTTGATCGTCCTTGTATTTGACGTTTACGGTAATCTCTTGGGCAACTCCGATCTTTGTAGGATCGATAGAATCGGGTACAAGTTTTGTACCTTCAGGAAGCTGCAAATCTGTTTCGTTATAATCAGCGTCACTTGCCTTCTTTTTTGCTTTAAAAGTTACAGCGTTTGCCCCCTTAATTTTATCGGAGGTTAAATCGGTGATGCTTGAAATTTCAATGGGCTTATTTACATTATTCAAAGTCTGGTCAAGAACCGGCTCGTACTTATCCTTAAGCGGCTTAACTACGTAATACATCTTGCCAACTGATTTATCTTGATCATTGGAAGCACGGTAAACCGTATAGGTGGTTTTATGGTCACCTAATTTCGCATCAAGAGCAACTGTGCCTTGTACTTTTATTTCATACTGAGGATAACTACCATCAGTATCAGACTTAACCGCACCGCTCTCTGCCATATCCAGAAGTAGACCTTTCGGTAAATCCTGTACATCGACATACGGTCTACCATCGGCATTTAACTTAACTTGAGAGATTGAGGGCGTGCGGATGGTGTCACCCTTTTTATTCTTTGGATTACCCGGTAATGCCAGATTTTCTAAATAAATCTTGTGGTTTACCAACTGCGGCCCGGTATCACCACGGAAGAAGTAAAGATTTACCTTGTCCCACGGGTAATCAGGGGCAGAAATGGTTTCACCATTGTTTTGCCACAGTGGCAGCTGCGGAACATCATGGGATTCGTTATCGGTAGACCAGGCATATTTAGTAATATCCGCAACATCCAAGGTGTTGGTTGAAATGTCCTTATAGAGTAAGGTTGCAACCCCACCCTGAATCGTTACATTTATAGCCTCAGGGTTCGCAGCTTTTACTTTTTCCTGAAGAGCTTTGACCTCTTGGTCAGTTAAATCCCAGGGATTGTAAACCTTGATTTTCTCTGCGGGAGGTTTAGCTGGATAGTCATCCTTAGCTGCCGCAAATGCGGGTACAGCACTAAAAGACAAGGCTACAACACCCGCTAAAGTTGCACCCGCTATTTTCTCGAATAATTTCATTTACAGTATCTCCCCCCCCCCCGATTCCTTAGCCTACGAGTTACAGACCAGAACCGAGGATTATATTAAGGAATTCCAACAGATTTAGATTAGCATAAAGAGGAATAAAATCTGAATCCCCACATCAAGTCTGTAACCAAGCCAACTACATAGATAATTCGCTAGAAATAGCGGATTCCAGTAAAGTTCTACGAGAACGCAAATCCGGCAGGTAAGCATTAATTTCAACGATTTCACGGCGCGGAGTCTCCCGAAGAATCTTCTTCAGCTCCTCTGCGTCCTGGGCGCAACGGTATTCCCACCCCAGCCCAGTTGCCAGTGCAGAAAAATCAAAACGCTGTGGGGTCAAGAAATAACGCGGAAATACCTCCCGGTAGCGCTGCTCGCCATGCTCCAAAGTAGCAAAGATATTGCCACCTCTATCGTTTAACACCATCACCTGAACGACTGGTTGTTTTTCCAGCTGTCCGGTCAGCAAACCCGTCAAATCGTGCAGACAGGTCAAATCCCCAGCAATCAAACGCACTGCTCGACCAGTTCCAGCAGCCAAGCCCAAGGCGGTCGAAATATTCCCATCAATCCCGGATAGTCCCCGATTCGCGCAATACCTGATTCCCCGCCCTCCCCGAGCAGCCAAATCAAAAGCCCGAATCGTGTTAGAAGCCCCCAACATCGTCAAGGGCGGCGTGCAGCCCTGACTGGCTCCCGGCGCGTACACGTCCTCATAAATACGGGCAAAAGCAAACGGGTCTATTCCCATTTCTAACTCCCGTAAACTCTCCTCAAGTTCAGCGTTATTATCCGAATGGGACAGCCGCAGCCGATGTGCCACCTCGCTCGCTAAAGATGCTCTAGCGGTATCCCCAGAAGTTGCAAACACAACCTTGGTAGACTTGCTTAAAGCTACCTCCTCAGCAGTTTTCCCTGGAGAGCTTGGACGCGAGTCAAGAGCCGCATACTTCGAATTCTGCCAAACCGTTACCGCTCGTGAATCTACGCAGCGCCGATAGGCGTCCTCGACTGCGTGGGCGGCGCGCTGCCAACGCTGCAACCAACTGGTATCAGCAGCTTTAGGAAATACTTCCCCAACCCGCTCTACAGTAGTCTCCACGTATTGACCGGTGAGATTAGTTTTCGCTCCCAAACTGGGCAAAGAATAAATCGGAATATCCATGCGGGAAAGCAACGCCGCAACCGAACGCGATAGCGTGGCATGACCAGCTACTATAACTTGCCGGATTTCAGAAGCCAGGGCGGGTAAAACCTGCGGGGCGTGAGCTATCTGCACCGCACTGCCAATCCCCACCAGGACCGTTGGCTCCGCTAGCACCGGCAAGCCCCAAGCAGCAGCGGCCGTTTGCACCATTTGCGGGCATTGATCAGCTAAAACTACCACAGTTTTTGCTAGCGGTCTGGGAGCAGAGAATTTCTCCTGCACCCTATCTGCCTCGTCTAAAGCCGCGAGCGCGCCCTTTAGCCGCCCCTCAGCTTGCCCCACGCGACCACTTCCACCTGGGATTTTCTCTTTTCCTAAGGACGAGCCGGCACTTTGGTGATTCGGGGTTAGATTCCCAGCAACCCTCGGGAAAATAGCAGCATCCTCGCCAGATTTTACCTGTAGCAGGTCTTGAGAAATCTCCCAGTTTTCGCTGCTTACCAGCGGAGGGGCGAAACAAAGATTAATATGCACCGGGCAGCACTGCCCCATTCTTCCAGCCGCGCTAACCCAGGCTCGACTCACGGCGCAACGAATCTTTTCAACAGATTCCTCAACCCCATCTTCCGTGGTATCAATATCTAGCGCAACCGGACAGTAGCGACCATAAATCCCCTCCTGCCAGGTAGTTTGATTGGCACCTGTGCCGCGCATGGCGCGAGGACGATCAGCGGTTAAAACCATCAGGGGGATACCGGCGTGGAAGGCCTCCATAATTCCGGCTCCCAATTCGGCGACCGCAGTACCAGAAGTCACTACCAAAGCTACCGGCGTATAGCTTTCTCTAAAGCACTCATTGTTGCAGCTGTCAGCACTTAAATCTGTGGCGCTACCAGCGGTAGCCGCCAGGGTTGCCCGACTGCCGTCCTCAAAACCGGTAGTTTCTGTTCTAGATTTGACTGAATCCTGTAGATAAATACCAGATTTCGCTAGCCCTAAAGCAAAAAAAGCGGCGGAACGTTCATCAAGACGAACATGGGTACGTACCAAACCGACCTGCTCTAACGCAGCTAAAGCATAGGTTAGGGGCGCAGAACGCGAACCGGGGCTAATGACGAAATCTCGCACTCCAGCCCGCACCAACTCGCTGACGGTTTCCCTGGCGAGGATGGTAGCGGATTCGGTCATATTTTCACCGGCATCAGCGGTTTGACGATTGTGATTATCGCTGGGCAAGTGAGAGGGCAGATAAGCGTCAGTCACCTAGTCGCTACCTCCGCCACATCTCGAATCCGCTGACTCCATCGTTTAACCAAATCGCGGCGAGGCTCCGTATCGGCTATCTGGATTAAATCCGAGTTTACTTCGACTGCTTGTACCTCCAAGCATCCCTCTTTGACCTGCCAAGGCTCACGGGAAATATCGGATTTGAGTAGCTGGCTGGTGGCGAGGCCACAGGCGTGCGGAAGCTGGGGCAGGGCGGCAGCAGCACGCACCCCCAGTCCAATACCGATAGCGCTATCGACTGCGGAAGAAACCACCACTTCCATACCGCGTTTATTAGCTTCCTGAGCTAAATCTAGTACCGCTTGCACCCCGCCCAAAGGCTGGATTTTTACCACCATCACATCGGCACAATCTTCTGGCAGTTCAGCTAATGGATTGGGGAAACGGCGAATCAGTTCATCGACCGCTATCGGCACCGCGATGGTTTTACGCAGTTCACTGAGCTCTTCGGCGCCCTTACAGGGTTGCTCTACATATTCCAAACCCCCTGCCGCCTCATTTAAGGCGGCAATCGCGGTTTTCGCTTCCTCTAAATTCCAGGCTCCATTAGCATCAACCCTGATTTGGTAATCCTCGCCGAATTGTTTTTCGAGGGCGACTCGCACCGCTTTTACCCGTTCCACGTCATCAGCAAGCTCAGTGCCTCTATCAGCTACTTTGACTTTTGCTGTGCGGCAACCTCCGCTTTGCTCTACGATTTGGGTGGCGCGCGCGGGAGATACCACCGGAACGGTCACATTCACCGGCACGCTTTGCCGTACCGGGTCTGGCAGGGGCTCGGTCAGAGCATTAACCGTTGCCCATAGCCAACGTTTCGATTCATGTGGTCCATAATCCCAAAAGGGCGCGAACTCTCCCCAGCAATCCCCACGACGCAACAGCACGCCCTCGCGCACGATTATCCGGCGGAAACGGTTCACCAACGGGAGGGAATAAACCAAGGCCTGGTCAATTTCGATAGGGGGAAACTCGCTATGGTCAAAAAGACTGCTTAGCTCACTAAGTTCAGGTTTTGACACCTCAACCAACATCGGGGTGTTTATGTTTCCTACCATCACGATTCCCTTTAAAGTAAGTTGTTATCGTCCCATTTAGCTAAGCGGTTTTTGGCTTGCCGCTAGCTTTTTGAGCTTGATGTTTCCGGTTATTTTACTTTTTCCCTTATAAATCTAATAGTAATAGGGGAATGCTGACCAGTCAGGCTCCCGATGTTCCAAGAATGCGGTGCGCCCCTCTTCGGCTTCATCGGTGCCGTAGGCTAATCTGGTAGCTTCTCCCGCAAACAGTTGCTGCCCTAATAACCCATCGTCTGCCAGGTTAAACGCATATTTCAACATCCGGATAGCCTGGGGAGATTTCCGAGCGACAGTTAGTGCCCATTCTAGCGCTACGGCTTCGAGTTCCTGATGAGGTACTGCCGCGTTGATTACCCCCCATTCTTCGGCTTGCCGCGCATCATAGGTGTTTGCCAGGTAAAAGATTTGCCTTGCCCGCTTGTCACCTACTTGCCGCGCCAGCAGTGCCGAGCCATATCCGGCATCGAAGGAGCCGACATTGGCATCGGTTTGTTTGAAACGAGCATATTCTTGGCTGGCCAACGCAAGGTCACACACCACCACCAGGGAATGTCCACCCCCGGCTGCCCATCCGGGAACTGCCGCAATCACCGGTTTTGGCATTGCCCGGATTATCCGTTGTACCTCTAAAATATGTAGACGTCCGGTACGCGCTAAATCTAGATTTTGCCGGCGCTGGGAAACTTCCGCGTCCGGGTCGGCACCTTCCTGTTCATATCGATACCCGCCGCGGTCACGAATCCGCTGGTCACCGCCGGAACAAAAGCTGTATCCCCCGTCGGAATCGCTCGGGCCGTTCCCGGTGAGGATTACGGCTGCCACATCGGCGGCGCTGCGGGCATATTCCAGACACGCCAGCAGTTCATCTACGGTGTGGGGACGAAAAGCGTTGCGCACTTGTGGACGATCAAAGGCAATGCGCAAAACCGGAAGTTTAGCGCCATTCTCCCCGCAATCAGCCAGTTCGGTAGCTTCCAGGTTGGTTAGCTGGTAGCGTTCACGCCCCGGCTTATAGGGTTTTGGGGTTTTACTTGATTTGACCCGGTGGGAGGTGATTTCACCCGGCAAGGATGGGCTTCCGGAGGGGGATGGGGATGGGGGCGATGAGGGCGAGGGCGATATTGAGGATGAGGGTGAGGGTGATATTGAGGACGAGAGGGCAGGAGTTGAAACTGGGGCATCTTCGGCAGATGCTAAACCGTTTATGTCTCTACCTTTCACTACTGCGCGATGAAAGGTGAGGTCAGTTAAGTTTTCAAATCCGGGAACCGGAATCCATCGCTGCGCGTCGAAAGTGTCAGATATATTTGCTAGCTGGCTCATAGCTTTACCTTATCGCGAGGTCGTGCTTACCTAAGTTTCCTCCTTAGCAACTACCCCGCAAAGCGACATCTTTTCCTTTCCACAAAGCGACATCTTTTCCTTTCCGCACTCGCCCTCATAAGGCAGGAAGTTTTTCCTCCCCTGCCTGTACAAAACCACCCTCCCCATGCAAAATCACCCTCCCGATTTACAGTTAAGACCTAAAAAAGGAGGCTTGCACGCGAACCGGGAGGGTGATTATGTCTATGGAGGGCAGAAACATCACGCCGACCCGCAACCGGAAGGGCGATACAGTCTACGGAGGGCGAAAACGTCACGGGAGGGCGAAAAATCCACCACTAACACCACAAAACCACCCTCCCCATGCAAAACCACCCTCCCGATACAAAATCACCCTCCCAATTTGCAGTTAAGACCTAAAAAAGAAGGTTTGCACTTGAACCGGGAGGGTGATACTGACTGCGGAGGGCAGAAACATCACGCCGACCCGCAACCGGAAGGGCGATACAGTCTACGGAGGGCGAAAACGTCACGGGAGGGCGAAAAATCCACCACTAACACCACAAAACCACCCTCCCCATGCAAAACCACCCTCCCCATGCAAAACCACCCTCCCTAACCAGACACAGCTACCCACTCAATCCCAGTAGACACAGCTAGTGCCCACCGGCGCGATAAGCTTAACGGTAGCGCCTACTATCGGAGGTCGGATTTGCGCGTTGTTCCCCCACCTAGCACAACAGCCAGGCAAGCATGCGAAATTTTAGCTTCTCCAGAAGGTGTCAGCGCAGGAAGCTACCATCTTCAGCAAAGCAAACACACTCCGCAAACTATCTGGCTGCAACCGAAACCAAATAAGGGAAAGCACCCAGGACAGCCCACAGAAGATACCGCGCCTCGACCCCTGATTTTCCTGCCAGTATCCGATAACCCAGAGCACGACGCTCTATTCTTCACCGCTCTAGAAACCAGGTTGCGAGCCGAAAAACCCTCAGCACCGGCAGCACCGGTCGATACGGAAACCTCCCAGGGCAGCAAACATAAAGACCTGATTTCCGCCCTACAGATTTTAGAGAACTACCACCCGATATTCTTTCCCGTCCGCGCTGAACGTCTCAGCCCTACTTGGGCACGCCAACAGGCTTTAAGGCTAAAACGATTACCTAAAGAGGTAGTTTTCCTGCTTTCAACTTCAGGATCAACTAAACCCGGAGGGCGCTTAGTCGGACTTTCACTCTCCGCCCTGAAAGCCTCCCACCAGGCAACTCGCGAGCGCCTAGGTGCAGACGGGATTTGGATTTCGGCTCTACCCCGCGATCATATTGCCGGTTTCCAAGTGATTGCTCGCGCTTTTGCCGGTGGCGCAAAAGCACTAACTATCGACATGACCGGCGGTTTTAAGGTGTCACGCCTTACGGAAGCGCTGCTGCGAGCCAAGGAACTTGCCTCCTCGCTATCCCCCTCCCCTGCCTTGCCACTTTATTTGTCGTTAGTACCCACTCAGCTTCGCCGCGCCCTCGCCAATAAGGAAGCGGTTTCAGCTTTGCGTTTATGCGCTGCAATCCTGGTGGGAGGAGCACGCATTTCCCCAGGTCTACTGACTGCAGGACGCAGGCAAGAGTTAAATCTGGTAACCACCTACGGCATGACTGAAACCTGTGGCGGATGCGTTTATGACGGAGTGCCGCTGCCGGGGGTGAAAGTTGCGGTGAATGCGGGGCGAGTTTGGCTTTGCACTCCTGGGTTGATGTGTGGATATTTAGAGGAAGAATGCGACCGTGAAATCCAGGTGTTTAACGGGGAACGCTGGCTTAGAACGAATGATTGTGGACGGATTGTTTTTAAGGACGAGCATGGGGGCAGTATTACCGAAAACGGTGCT
>OBRP01000110.1_pt1 | contig 10523 bp, 7 predicted proteins | sample 1475681 | NCBI WGS metagenome assembly OBRP01 (sample SAMEA3360695, study PRJEB22359) | human gut metagenome | biome: ENVO:urban biome; feature: ENVO:human-associated habitat; material: ENVO:feces | place: Bangladesh | collected 2011
GTTGATTTCTCCGGCTCAGGCTCCTGGGTATGGCTTTATGGACATTATCCGGGAAGCGTTAAGTGAGACCCAGGTGTTTGCCACTCCTTTGCAGCTGCCCTCAAGGCAGAGAGTTACCGCACAGATTTTGCGTGACGATAACCGCAATTTATATCTCTACCCACCTATATCTAGTTTTAAAAACTGTGCTGACCAGCAGTATTTACGTTCTGCGGTGCGTGAATGGGAACAAAAATTAGGGGTAACCGTCCGCTTTGAGGATTAGGTGGTTTGCGCCCTCTCACGGTAGGCTTATCTACGTTAATCCCCCATAGCTCAATGGTAGAGCATTCGACTGTTAATCGAAGGGTTACTGGTTCGAGTCCAGTTGGGGGAGCTTAAGACCTCTGGTTTAGTACCTTTTAGGGTTATTCGCGTTCTTTATCTCTCCGTTTAATTCTTGTTTTTAGTGTCTATGGGGCAGCTGTCCTAACCGCTGCGCTCAAAGTTTCTTTAGCAGCCCTTCTTCTCTCCTGGGGGTGTTCTTCAAACCGTTTCACCCTCCCGATACGTTTTCACCCTCCCGGTTTCGCAGAATTAGCAAGTAATCGCGCCTATTACCCGCATCTGGAGGGCGATAATGCACCGGGAGGGTCTTTTGCCGAGTTATTTCCTGATTTGCTTGCACTTTTTTGTTTAACGCCTTAGAGTTAAATAGAACTGAATCTCAGTAAGCTTCGCCTCGTTAGCGAAGTTGAATGCTCAGCCTTTTGGCTATTGTTTCTATTTCCACCTCATCTTTGGGGTGGAAGTGTGTTCTCTCCCACTTATCCATGTTGTTTGTTTATCCTGGTTCTATGAACGAGACGGAAAATACCCCTAAAGACAAGCGGCGTTATCGGATTGGCATTGATGTAGGGCGGAATTCTACTGGTTTCTGCGCTCTTGAGATTGATGATGATGACAATCCTATTTCGTTTTTGAACCTTTCAGTGCTGCTGCACGATGCCGGGGTTGGTAAAGATGGCGGTGATGCCCAGGAAACTCGGAAGGCTATTTCTGGAAGAACTCGCAGAGCGCGCCGTCTTATTAGGAACAGGCAGAGACGGCTCGCGGAGTTGGATAAGTTTTTGGCTGATCTCGGTTGGACGCTACCCGATTTGGAAAAGTATCCCGACCCGTACGAACCGTGGAAAGTCCGCGCCCTGCTGGTTGAGGAGTATATAGAGGATGAGGGGCTACGCCAGGAAAAACTGGCGATTGCGATCCGACATATCGCACGTCATAGAGGCTGGCGTTCGCCTTGGGTGTCGGTTAGCAGTCTGCATGTTTCGCACCCCGATTCTGATGAACTCATTGCTCTGCGGGCGCGAGTAGCAGAAAAAACTGGACGGATTTTGCCCGCAGGGTTGACTCCGGGGCAGCTGCTTTATCTACTTGATAGTGGGGAAAAGATACGTGGGGATGCCGGTATTTTAGCTGGGAAACTCTTGCAAAGTGATTACGCTACAGAACTTAAAAAAATTTTTTCCCGTCAGAAAATAAGCGAAGATTTGGGCAATCAGTTAATCGATAGAGTTTTTGCCGCAAAATCACCCAAGGGTAGTGCCGCCGAAAAGGTGGGGAAAGATGCTTTGCCAGGGCAGGAGCATTTAGAACGCGCGGAAAAGGCGCATCCGGCTTTTCAGTGTTATCGAATTGCCACCATTATCGCTAATCTGCGGATACGCGAGGGCGAGGATGGACAGACAGAACGCCGCTTGACTGGTGAAGAAACGACGTCCTTGTTCAAGTTCTTAAGCGACCCAGACCGCAAGAAGGTTCCCACCTGGATAGAGGTGGCTCAAGTTTTGGGGATTGAACGCCAGGATTTGGTAGGAACCGGGAAATTAACGGCAGATGGGGAGCGAACGGGGAACACTCCGCCGGTAGATGAAACGAATATCCGTTTGACTAAGTGCAGTATCAAGCCCGTACAACAGTGGTGGCGTGCAGCGAGTTACCTGGAGAGGTGTGCGTTTATTGAGCAAATATCTCGCGCTTCCTCGCCGGGTGAGGCTAGTAGCCGTGAAGAGCAGATAGCTGCTGAATTTGTCGCTAGTCTAAATGATGAAGATTTGGAGAACTTAGAGTCATCGGTGAGGCTCCCGATTGGCAGGGCAGCCTATTCGGTAGAGAGCTTGGAGCGAATAACTGAACGGATTCTAGCCGATAATGTGGATTTACAGCAGGCACGGGACGCAGAGTTCGGGGTTTCACCGGAGTGGAAGCCGCCTGCAGTTCCGGTGGGTGAACCGGTGGGTAATCCGGTGGTGGACAGGGTTTTGAAAGGCGTTAACCGCTGGTTACTGCGAGCCGAAGCCGAATGGGGCATACCCCAACAGGTCAATATCGAGCACGTGCGCGAGGCGTTCATGTCTAAGGCGAAGGCAAATGAACTGCAACGTTTCCAAGCAAACCGTTTTAAGAAGAACGAGGAGGCTCGTCAGCAGATAGAGGGGAGCCAGAATCTTTCGGGGTTGCCCCGTATCGCTGCGATTCGCAAGCAACAGGCGCTGCAGCGGCAGCATTGCGAGTGTCTTTACTGCGGAACCCATATTACTTTTGCCACTGCAGAGATGGATCACATCGTCCCTCGGCGAGGGGTGGGATCTACTAACACCAGGGATAATCTGGTGGCGGTTTGTAGACGGTGTAACCAGGAGAAAAGTAATATTCCTTTCGCGGTTTGGGCTGCGCAAACAAATATCCCAGGGGTTAGCCAGAAAGAGGCGATTTCTCGGGTTAAAGGGTGGTTTACCGATACCTCGGTTAAGGATGATAAACGTTTGCGAGCGGGGGTGATTGACAGGCTATCGCGTACGAAAGCAGATCCCGAAATTGATAACCGCTCTATGGAAGCTGTCAGTTGGATGGCGCGCGAGCTGGCTCATCGGATTGAGCAGCGTTATCGCACCCCGCAGGGTCATTTGGCTCCAAAGAATGACACTAGCGGAGGGGATGAATCGACGTCTGATAATAAAGTTACGGTACGAGTGTTTAATGGCTCGATTACTGCTGCTGCTCGCAGAGCTTCAGGTTTTGAGGGGCGAGTTAATCTGATTGGAGGACGGGGAAAAACCCGCCTGGACAGACGCCATCATGCTATGGATGCCGCCACTATCGCGATGATGCGCCCGGCAGTGGCACAGACTTTGGTAGAGCGAGAAAATCTTCGGCGTGGCCAGATCATGGCTGGTGGTGAGCAAAATTGGAAGAGTTGGAATGGTAGCACTTTTGCTCAGCAAAAGATTTATTCAGTTTGGCTAGAGCAGATGCGTTATCTGACAGAAATCTTTAACCAAGCGTTGGCTGATGACCAGATTCCAGTGTTCTCTAACTTCAGGTTACGGCTTGGGGACGGAAAACTGCATGAGGAAGTGTACAAACTACATCGCAAACGCCTGGGTGATGCCTGGTCGATGGATGATATTGATCGGGCAGAAACCCCGGCTTTGTGGTGTGCTTTGACCCGCTTGCCTGATTTTGTATGGGCAGAGGGTCTGCCGGCTAATCCAGAACGAAAAATAGTGGTTAATGGCAGTCATTTTGCTGCAGATGACAGTGTTGGAATTTTCCCAAGCAAGAGTGCCAGGCTCAAAGTTCGGAATGGCTGGGCGTTGCTACGAACTTCTATCCACCATGCACGGATTTATCGAATTCTAGGTCGCAAAAAACCGGTATATGCGATGCTCAGGGTATTTACGGTTGATTTACCGAATAAAGCTGGGGTTGATCTATTTCAGGTTGATTTGCCCGAACAAAGTATTTCGGTGCGTAATGCCGAGATGAAGTTACGGGAGGCTTTCCGGGAAGGCAATGCCGAGTATTTAGGTTGGCTAGTCGTAGATGACGAGTTGGAACTGGATTTATCTGCGAAAAGAACAGGGTTAATTGCTGAGTTACTGTCGGAATATCCCGGACTTTCGCATTGGTCGGTAGATGGGTTTCCTGGAGAAAATGAACTCAGACTCCGTCCTCTTTATTTAGCAGGGGAGGGTGTTCCAGAAGGTGCGCTGACGGGCACAAAAAAAATTTTACAAGGTAAGGGCTGGAGAGCAGCAGTGAATAAGTTGCTTTCAAACTGTAAACCTAGGGTAATCCGGCGTGACGTGCTGGGAAATATTCGCGAAAATTCTTCACGACTACCAGGTAGCTGGTCTATATAGGAGGAAATATGGCTGCCTGGCGAATTATTGATTTAACCCAGTTTTCTGGGTTGGTTTCCTCAAAAACAGGAGCTATAGTCCTACACCCAGAAGATAAGCCGCAGGTGGCGCTGCCGGTAGCTGATGTTTCGGTAGTCCTTATCGGGATGGGAGTTAAACTCTCCGGAGCTGTACTTCATCGTTTGACCGCTGCAGATGTGTGTGTTTTGCTCTGCGATTGGCGGGGGATTCCCGAGGCAGGAGCCTTTGCATGGCGACCCCATTCCCGGGTGGCGGCGCGGCGAGTTGCACAGGCAGGCATGAGCATTCCTAAACAAAAAACCGCCTGGAAAGCAGTGGTGAAGCGGAAAATAGAAAATCAAGCGAAAACTCTGCTGCTATGTGGGAAAGCTAAAGATAGCAATAATCTATTGGAATTGGTAAAGATAGTACGTTCTGGAGATCCAGATAATACTGAAGGCAGAGCTGCCCGCCGTTATTGGTCTGCGCTGTTCGGGAAAGAATTTTCGCGTCAGCCAGGTTTGGGTGATGGCATTAATTCTATGTTGGATTATGGTTATACGATTGTCCGCGGTCATGGGGTAAGAGCGGTGTTAGCTGCCGGTTTAGAACCGTCACTGGGGATATTTCACCACAATCGAGCTAATCTGTTTTGCCTGGTTGATGACTTGATGGAAATTTTTCGCCCACTGGTTGATTTGGAGGTTTTTCGTCTGAAAAAAGCGGGTAAATCTTCTGCGGCTGATTGTAAAGCCGAACTGGTGGCGGCGGCCAGTAGCCAATATCGCGATGACGGCATCGGTATTCCTGCAGCATTTGAGGATTTAGCTCAGTTATTTGGGCTTTATGTAGAGAGTCAAGTAAAAAGCTTTTCTCCTCCTAAATGGTTTAAGTAGTTTCCATGAGTAACAATCCCATGTGGTGTCTGGTGATGTTTGACTTGCCGGTGGATACCGCCCGCCACCGGCGCGAAGCAAACGCATATCGCCGAATGCTATTGGATTTAGGTTTCAGCATGGTGCAGTTCAGCGTCTACGCCAAGTACACTCCGGCGGGATTAAGCGACGTAACCACCATTGGTCAAGTTCGTGCCGGTATTCCCCCCGAAGGAAACGTTCGCATGATCTTCTTAACGGATAAACAATGGGCTCGAACCTTTCATTTTTCCAATGGAACCCCTACCAAAGCAGAGGAAAAACCTGAGCAATTATTAATTTTTTGAGAAAAAATTGGGTGCAAAAACCCTTATAAACTGAGATTATTTACCCCTGACCAAGTATATCAGGGGTAAATAAGAACTGAATCCCAGCGTGTGACACGCCGGCGAGCCATTTCTGCCAAGTATATCAGGGGTAAATAAGAACTGAATCCCAGCCCCTTGCCCTTTACATGAAGCATTACCCCAAGTATATCAGGGGTAAATAAGAACTGAATCCCAGCTGGAAGAGCCCCATGCAGCCACGGACGCCAAGTATATCAGGGGTAAATAAGAACTGAATCCCAGCTTTCGCGTTCTCAACAAGCGTTAAAGAGCAAGTATATCAGGGGTAAATAAGAACTGAATCCCAGCGAATAAGAAAATTCTGCTTTTAGGGCAACAAGTATATCAGGGGTAAATAAGAACTGAATCCCAGCCCATGAGCGCGGCAGTGGATAGCGAGCTCAAGTATATCAGGGGTAAATAAGAACTGAATCCCACCCTATGTGGAACTTCCCCAAAGGTAAGTAGCTAAAGCTACCGAGTAAGGCGCGGGCGCGCCCCTTACCTGGTATCCTAATAAACAAAGGAGGAAATAAGGATGAAAATAAAAGCAATGCCCCTAGCTTTTACTACTTTCGGTCTTTTTATACTTACCGAAATAGTTAGCTTTCCCTCAGTGGTAAACGCAGCTCTATCCTTAACTATTGCGATTGGCGGGGTACTAGCCCTAGTCTTAGCGATCCGCCAGCATGGCTAAAAAATACTTCTCAAGCGCTGGCGCTGCTAGACACCTAGGATTATCCCCTAGCACGGTCGCAACCTACCGCGCTAGGGGAATCTTCCCATTACCTAGCGTGATAATCGGAGAGGGGAAAGCCCAAGTTTTCGGGTGGTCTAAAGAAACGCTAGACAACTGGCAGCAAACCCGCCCCGGCAAAGCCGGACGCCCTAAAGGCAGCATCAAGTAGCAGCCCTAACTGCTGCGCTCAAAGTTTCTTTAGTAGCCCTTCTTCTCTCCTGGGAGTGTTCTTCAAACCGTTTCACCCTCCCGACACATTTTCACCCTCCTGATTCCGTAGAATCAGCGAATAATCGCGCCTATTGCCCGTATCGGGAGGGTGATAATGCACCGGGAGGGTCTTTTGGTCGGGCTAATGCCCATTCCGGCATTAGCCCGGGTTTGGTTATAAACCCCTATCTGTACTTTCGGCGTGCTACCCAGGCGAATGAGTAGCACGCCGAAAATCTTAATACTAGGAGAAAGTTCTCTCGGTGGAACCTATTTGAGTAGCCAGGTAGCGGCGGCTTCTTTGTCCAAAAGATTCCCGAAATAGGAAATACTGGCTGCATCAGTTTTAATTGGAACAATTCCGCTAACAGTGCCACCGGCTTTTAGAGTTCCATTGCTCAACGGCTCTTTGTCAAGAAAAGCGATTTCTGGATCTTCCGTGTTCCCTGACGAAGAGGTTTGTTTCCAGTCGTAACTGGCGTAATCTACCGGTTCAGAACCGGTGTTTTTGTAGCTTACCGTCACCAGCAGGTATTTTTTACCTGCCTGATCAGTTTTTTCGGTTTTGGAATCTACCGATACTTGTAAACCATTATCCAAAGTCACTGCTTTCCCAATAGCCAGTTTGCTAGTATCTTCGTTCTTTTTGCTGTCGCCAGAATCCTTTTTCTCATCCTTCTTAGCGTCACCAGAATCAGCTTTTTCGCTGGTGGAGACTACGGTAGAGCCAGCATTTAGCTCTTTTGTGGCTTCATCAAGAGCTTTTCCAAACACCCATTGAGTACAAATGACGATTACGATGGCAATAACGTTAATGACAACGGCAGCAATCGTAAGACCTTTCCCTCCCACTTTTCCTTTACGGATAGAGAAAATCCCTACGATTCCCAGGATTAGACCGATAATGGCTAATAAGAAAGAAATGTTATTAAGAATTGGAATCCAAGAACCGACTATTGCAATAATTCCAAGAACCAAAGCCGCAATTCCTAGTCCCGATTTTTTCTGCGGAGTCGGTGCAGGCTGCATAAACTGTCCCTGAGGGTTTTGTGCTTGCAGAGGCTGATTTTCAGACATGATTACTTACTTTCCATAGATGCGGATACTAAATGAATCTGTAGGATTCTCTGGTTAATCCGAACCCTACAAATCAATATCTGAAACACGAGAATAAAGCGGTTATATTGCCAAAATCGGGTCAATAATTCCCCGCATTATTTTCACTGTTCATTACATTTGATTCTCGCGGGGGGGGGTACTATGTCAAGTTAATAGCCGGATGGATTCTAAAAGATTTCTGGTGACCTTAAAGGATTGCTACAACCACCCCCTTAAGAAAGGTAGGTGGTTTCGGTATGACCGGGTGGTTTCGGGGAGGCGAGGTGGTCACAAAATGGAATAGGGCGTAAGGGAGGGTCGCCCTCCCCCCTAGAAATGGGTGTCGCACAGTTGGCGAATGGGGGGGGCTGATAGTCTTTACCCATGGAACATGAACTCCCGAAACCTAACCTCAAACCTAAGCTGGATTCACCAGAAAAACCGGAGAGGTTCGCACCTCAAGCCGCGGGGATAGTTAATGCGATAGATGCTCAGGACGTAGTGAAACTCTACGGCAATAACCTTGCCTTAGACCATCTTTATTTGCAAATACCGGCTGGCTCATTTTTCGGGCTGGTAGGCCCTAATGGGGCTGGAAAATCCACGTTTCTGTCTATCGCTACCGGTCTTTTAGAGCCTGATAGAGGCACAGTTTTCATTAATGGCATCAGTATGTGGGATGAACCCGTAGCGGCAAAGGGGGCGTTGGGGGTATTACCCGACGGGATGCATATGTTTGACCGTCTCAGCGGGATTGAACACTTAACATTTGTCGCTCAGCTGCGCGGCCTTGATAAACAGACCGCAATTCAGCGCTCCCGTTCACTTTTGCAAGCATTTGAACTGCCACTAGATAAAAAGAAGACGATAAGCGAATACTCAACCGGTATGCGCAAGAAAATCGGCTTAGCTTTAGCGCTGGTCACCTCCCCGCGCCTAGTGGTTTTAGATGAACCTTTTGAAGCGGTCGATCCGGTTTCGGCAAACACCCTACAACAGGTGTTAAAAGAATATGTGAAGCTAGGGGGGACAGTAGTGTTATCTTCCCACGTGATGGCGACCGTGGAATCATTATGTACCCATGTGGCAGTGATTAATCAGGGTCGTATTCTGGTATCCGGAACCACCGAAGAAGTCGCGGCAGGACAAGACCTCAACTCGCGCTTCCTACAGTTAGTAGGGGGACATCAGCAACGCGAAGGAGACCTGTCATGGTTGGGACGCTAATCCGGCTAAACCTGCGTTTGCAAACCAAACAGTTCACTAAACAGTGGTGGCGAATAGTCCTCGGTGTCCTAGCTATCATCTACGTGGCATTTATATTACTTGGGGTGGCAACCGGGTTTTGGCAAGCAGGTCAAGCAGGGCTTACCGCTCCGATTCAAATCTATTACGCGCTGCTTATCGTCCTGGTGTGGATGATGATGGTATCGGCATCGGTAGCTGGTGAGCAAAGCCTGACTCCCCAGGCATTAAGCCCCTATATCGCCCCTACCCGGCGCGCAGCTTACGGGTTGCTAGCGGCTAATATCGTCAGTGTTTCCTCTTGCGTAGTTTTCGTTATCTACGAGGTGTCGCTGGCGGGGTGGCTAGCGGCCGGTAGCCTTGGCGCGAGTGTGCTTACCGTGCTAAGTGGGCTGCTAGGGGTATTTTTGATTGCGGCATTCACTCAGATATTGCAAACTCGGATGGTGTCGCGATTAACTGCGAAGCGCGCTAGCTCTCGCCAGCTTTTTACCGGTATCGGTGTGCTGGTGGTAATCGCCTTGGGATACTTGCTGGTGACTATGATTCCGCATTGGTTTGCCGATAGCGGTGGCGCAACCGCGTTTTTCCCGCTGCTGGTGCAAAAACTGACCGGAAGTACAGCACAGATTTTTTGGTATTTCTTGGCACTTACTCCGCTTGCTCCTTTCCTGCTTACTCCTTTCATGATGGCTCACTTTTATTGGGGGATGGCGCTCTCCCTCGCCTCTACCTGCTTTTATGGGGTTCTAATCTTGAGGGCGTGGCCGAAGGTTTTTGCGAACGCTCTAATGGGGCGGGGGCAGGTTTTAGCGGAGGTATCCGCTGCCAAGAACTTAGATGCGTCCTTTAATGAAAATAGTGAGGACGTCTGGAGGATTCCTCTGTTAGCTCGGGTGTTGCCCCTGTCGCCGGTAGGACAAATCCATTGGGCAAGAATCAGTTACTACCAGCGAAAAGACCCGCGCCAAATTATTTCCCTATCTTCGATACTGTATGTGGCAGTTATTTTTGGGATTATGTTGTGGGCAAACCATCCCTCGCAAGAAATGGTTTTTTGGGCGTTAAACGGAACTATGTTGCTGGTAGCGGTGACGGCCTCAACTGCGCTGCTGAATATGTGGTCGAATGATTCTTCCGCCTACTGGTATCAGATTATTGCCGGGGTTGCCGGTAAAACTGACAGAACCGTGCGGGTTGGGGTTCTTGCTAGCTATCAACTTCCGGTAATGGTGGCGATTACTTTGATTTTTGGTTTAGCGCTGAAAATGGACACCTCCGCGATTTTGAAATCTGCCATTTTAGCCTGCTGCTACCTGTTAGTGGGTTTAGGTGCAAATTCTTTGATTTCTACGGTGGTTACTATCCCCGGCCCGGCACCGGGACAGTCGGCTCTGCGTAATAATTCGGGAGGAAGTGGAAAATCTATGCTGGCTGCCATGGCGTCCTCAATGATGGCGTTGTTGCTGTGTGCTCTCCCTTCGGGATTAATTATGCTGGTCTGCGTCCTCCTTAATACCTCTTGGGTCTCGCTCTTGATAGCTGCCCTCATTACCGCTGCGGTGTTGGTGGGGGGAATCTACGGCGGCGGAAAACTGCTCGAACGCTTCCAGGTGCGCAATCTACGCCGAGTGATGGCGTGGCCAAAACATATTTATAGCGGGGATTAAACTAATAACGCGCAGATAGCGTGATTTGCCGCGTATGGGGTAGCGAAACCTGGTTAGTGCCTAAAAATCTTCGCGCAGTTTTCTTCCGCTTTGGTATTTAATCTGGTGAGAAG
>OBRP01000113.1_pt1 | contig 10403 bp, 9 predicted proteins | sample 1475681 | NCBI WGS metagenome assembly OBRP01 (sample SAMEA3360695, study PRJEB22359) | human gut metagenome | biome: ENVO:urban biome; feature: ENVO:human-associated habitat; material: ENVO:feces | place: Bangladesh | collected 2011
TGATTTGACTAATGCAAACGAATCTTTTGAAAAAATAAAGGATGATTTGACAAAATTGGGCGAAGAAATTGGTCTTGAACTAAGACTTCAAAACGAAGACCTTTTTGATAAGATGGCAAGGATTTAATATGGATACAAAGCAAATTATTGAAACTATAAAAATGCTCGACCAAGAACACCTTGATATTAGAACCATAACCATGGGCATATCCCTTCTTGATTGTGCAGATAGTGATTATAAAAAATCTTGCCAAAAAATTTATGACAAGATGATGAAAGAAACTGAAAATTTCATCAAAACCACAAAACTTGCCCAAGAAATTTATGGAGTGCCTATAATTAATAATAGAATTTCTGTAACACCAATTTCTTTGGTTGCGGCAAGCTCAAAAATTGATGATTATACGCCTTATGCAGAAGTTTTGGACAAGGTTGCTAAGGAAGTTGGCGTTGATTTTATTGGAGGATTTTCTGCCCTTGTTCACAAATCTATGACAAAATCTGACGAAATTTTAATAAATTCAATTCCTAATGCCTTATCTACAACTGATTATGTTTGTTCATCTGTAAATGTTGGTTCAACAAGATCAGGAATTAATCTTGATGCGGTAAAACTTTTGGGAGAAAAAATCAAAGAATTGGCGAAATTAACCAAGGACCAAGATTCACTTGGCTGTGCAAAATTTGTTGCCTTTGCAAATGCGGTCGAAGACAATCCTTTTATGGCTGGTTCTTTTCTTGGAGTAGGTGAAGGCGATACAGTTATAAACGTAGGAGTTTCAGGTCCTGGCGTTGTAAAATCTGCCCTTGAAAAAGATAGGGGAAAACCAATTAATGAAGTTTACGAAACAATCAAAAAAACAGCTTTCAAAATCACAAGAATGGGAGATTTGATAGGTCGTGATGTTGCAAAAAGACTTGGAAAAGAATTTGGAATTTTGGATTTATCACTTGCCCCAACTCCAGCAATTGGCGATAGCGTTGGAAGAATTTTAGAAGAAATTGGAATTGAAAATGTTGGAGGACACGGAACAACAGCTGCCCTTGCTATGTTAAATGATGCAGTTAAAAAAGGTGGACTTATGGCATCATCATCAGTCGGAGGACTTTCTGGAGCATTTATTCCAGTAAGCGAAGACGAAGGCATGATAAAGGCTGCCCAAGCTGGACATTTGACTTTCGACAAACTTGAAGCCATGACCTCAGTTTGCTCAGTTGGACTTGACATGATTGCAATTGCCGGCGATACACCAGCATCAACAATCTCTGCTATGATTTTGGATGAGGCATCCATTGGAGTTATAAATCAAAAAACAACAGCCGTAAGAGTTATACCAGTTTATGGCAAGAAAAAAGGAGAATTTGCAGAATTTGGAGGACTTTTGGGTTATGCTCCAATTATGGAAGTAAATAATTCAAGTGCAGAAAAATTTGTAAATAGGGGAGGAAGAATCCCAGCTCCAGTCCATTCATTTAAAAATTAGAACAAGGAAAAATCTTTTAAAAATCTAAAAGTCCAGTAAAATACTAATATCAAAGCTTAGGCAAAATAAATTTTACCCAATGCCTAAGAGCAAAATATATAGGATAAAAAATAAAAAGGAGAAAAAATGAAAGTAATAGTTTCAGAATCATACGAAGAATTATCACAAAAAGCAGCCGATCTTTTTATAAGCATTTTGCAAGAAAAACCTCAATCAAAATTGGGACTTGCAACAGGCTCATCCCCAATCGGATTATATAAAAACCTAATAAAAGCTCAAAAAGAAGGAGAAATTTCCTTTCATTGGGCAAAAACAATAAATTTAGACGAATACGTAGGAATTAGTCCAGAAAATGAACAATCCTACCAATATTTTATGAATGAAAATTTATTTAACCACGTAAATATCAAAAAAGAAAATACCTACCTACCAAAAGCAGACACAAACGATGAAAAATACGCAGAAGAATACAATAAATTATTAGACGATTTTGGAACAAGAGATTTGCAAGTTCTAGGCCTTGGACCAAATGGTCATCTAGCTTTCAACGAACCAGGAGAATTTTTAAATAAAAGAACATCAATAGTAAAATTAGCAGATGCAACCATCGAAGCAAACTCAAGATTTTTCGAATCAAAAGATGATGTACCAAAATACGCCATTTCAATGGGAATGGCAGATGCTTTTAATGCCAAAACCCTAATAGTGGTAGCAAGCGGTAAAAATAAAAAAGATGTAGTTAAAAAATTAATAGAAGGCAAAGAAATCTCCCCATCTTTCCCAGCATCTTTCCTATCACTTCATCCAAACTGCTACCTATTTGTAGACAAAGAGGCAATGGGAGAATAAAAAATAAGAGGCTGTTGCAAAAAATGACTTATTCATTTTTGCAACAGCCCTTTTTTAACCCGAATTTTCACATTCCATAATAAGAAAATCACAAAGCAATTTCATCAATGAAATCCATAGATCTTCTCATCTTTGCCATATCTCTTGCAAATTTCATATACATAATCTTGCTTGCGTTGTTGAAATTATTTTTAAGCGCCCTGTCCCTATTTAGGCTTGAAAGAGTCATTCCATTTTTAAGAATTATAGTTGAGTTTTTAATATCTCTTACATAATAACAATTCACAAAACCACGCCTAAAATCGTCATTTTCGGTTTGGTTAATCTTAAAAGGAAAAAACACATTAAAAGCATCGATGCAATAAGGCAAATTCCTAGAAACCTTTAAAATTTCCCTGATATTTTTGTGCATAAGTTTAACAGAAATAGATCTCTCACAAGCCATGTGTTTCAAAAAAACTTCGCAAGATCTCCTATCAACAAAAACTTTTTTGTTGGTATAAACTTCACATCCAATCCCAACTCCCTTGATTATAGTTGGAAGAATTGCAACAACTTTGTCCATAAATCCTCCTTTCTTTAAAGAAGAAAGACTTCTCTAGACATTAAGTGTACAATAAATTAATAATTTAGTCAATAATAGACTAAACCAAATCCTCTTTCTCAAAATATTTCCTAAGCTTTTTAATAATAAGGTAGTGATAATTAGTAATAGATTTAGGAGAAAGATTCAAAAGCCTTGCAATTTCCTTGTGAGAAAAATTCTTATCATATTTTAAATACAAAATTTCCCTCTCTTGTTTTTTCAAAGATTTAATAGCATTTTCCAATTCATTTATTTCGATTTTTCTTACAAAATCATCCTCAACCGAAATATCATCATCTATTTTTTCTATAATTTCCACACCTTGCATATCCTTAGAATTTAAAGAATAAATTTTTTCTTTCTTACACTCATTCAAAAAATAAAAATACAGCCTATATTTCAAATATCCACCAAAAGACCCCTTCTTAGCATCAAAATCTTCTACAATTTCAAAAACCATATCCCTTGCCATAATATAAGCCTCATTTTTGTCAAAAATATCAAACCTATTTGCCATAGAAAGCAAAAGAGGTTGGTATTTTTCAATAATCGCATCCAAATTTTCTATACATATTTTCATTAAATTTTCCTAACTGCGATCGCTTGTATTTGTCGACACCATAATTCTAGTAAAAATTTTGGAAAAAGTTTAATCAGATAAAATGCAAAAAAATAAAAAAAATTCGCCTAAAAGAGATTTGGCGATAGAAAAATTAAAGTAAAAGGAATTTAATATAAAAATTATTAAAAAAGAGCAAAATAAAAGACGGGAAAACCCGTCTTAGAGCGTCGGAAAAGTATGAATGTAGATAATATTTATTTTGAAATAAAAATCAAGCTGTGTACCATCTCGACTAAGTGAGTGAAACGAACGCATGGAGAGATCTCATGAGATTTCTCGACTCACTACGTTCGCTCGAAATGGGTGAAAATTTACTTTATCAACAGTCTAAGACGGGAAAACCCGCCTTTAATCTTATGCTAGTGTAAAATCATCTCTTGAAATATTTTCCATATAGGCTTTGTTCATAGTTGTGATTTTACCTTCTTTTGTTTGGAGAACTTTTGAATTTATAATCTCTGTCATTTGTGTTTTTACAATTTCGTCATTCAAATTTGCTTTTGGATAGTCAACACTTACCATTTTTGTTTTGCCCAAGGCATCCTTGAAAGATAATTTTAATTTTTTTGTTTGCATATTTAATCCTTTCTTTTAATTAAAGTATTTCTTCAGTGATTTTTTCAAAGCTGTATGATTCTATTTCGCTTAGCTTTACATAAGCATTGGCAAAATTTTTAAGCTCGTCATTAGTTAGAGCATCATCTAGATTTGAAAATGTTCTAGAAACTTTCTTTACTTCTTGTCCTTCGTTTACATCGAATTTAATTTTTAGCTTCATATTATCGCTCCTTTCATATATAGATAATCAAAATCGAGAAAATGTCCATAAAAATTTTATAGATTTTCAAATTTCTAGAAAAAAGCCTTTATTAATAAGTATTTTTGGTGTAAGATTAAATCTAGTAAGAAAGATTTATAAAAAATTTATGGTGATAAAATGGAAAATAAAAAGAAAAAATCAAAAAAAACGAATATAGTTTGGAAATTAATATTTTTGATAGGAATATTAATTTTATTGTATCCTATTATATCCAGATTTTATTATAGGATTGAATCAAATAATCAAGTTGAAGTTTTTAATCAAGGAAAATCAAAACTTGATAAAGAAGAAATCCAAAGACGAATGGGACTTGCCAAAGCCTATAATGATTCCTTGTCAGGAGGTCCTACAAATGATCCTTTCACTGAAAAAAGATACAAAGAAGGTAGGAAAGAATATGCTAGGATGCTCGAAGTTGAGGAAATGATCGGTCATATTGAAATTCCAAAAATAAACCAAGATTTGCCAATCTATGCAGGAACTAGCGAAGATGTATTGCAAAAAGGAGTAGGACATTTGGAAGGAACATCCCTTCCAATCGGAGGAAATAATACCCACACAGTCCTTACAGCTCACAGAGGTCTTCCAGAAAAAACTTTGTTTACAAATTTAAACGAGCTTGAAGTAGGAGATAAATTTTATATTCATAATATAGAAAAAACTCTAGCCTACCAAGTTGACCAAATAAAAGTCATAGAGCCAAGCAATTTTGAAGATTTAATGATAGCACCAGGACATGATTATGCAACCCTTTTGACCTGCACACCTTTTATGATAAATTCACACAGACTTTTAGTAAGAGGACACAGAGTAGAATACGTAGAAAGTGTAGATGAAGAATTGATAAAAGAAAATAAAACAAATTGGATATTTAGAATTTTATTCTTCCTAGCCCTAATTATAATTATCATATTACTATGGAGAATTAGAAAACTAAGGAAAGAAAACAAAAAAACATCAAGCAAAATCGACCAAATCAAAGAAAAATTGGACAAGATAGGTGAAGATAATGAAAAGAAAGATTAATATAAAGAAAAATCTTCCTTTTTTCCTAATATTTTTACTTGGATTTTTGATTTTTTCCTATCCTTTTATAAGCCAAAAATTTTATGAAATAAAAGCCAATGATGAGATTGTTATATTTAATAAAGAAAAAGAACAAATCGATAAAAAAGAATTAGAAAGAAGGATGGAGCTTGCAAGAGTTTACAACCAAACTCTTGATCCATCAAAACTTGTAGACCCATACGATGAAAAAGTAAAAGATGCCAAAGCAGAATACGCAAAAATGCTAGAAGTTCACGAAATGTTGGGACACATAGAAATCCCAAAAATCGCAGTCGATCTTCCAATTTATGCAGGAACAAGCGATGACGTTTTGGAAAAAGGAGCAGGCCATTTGGAAGGAACATCCCTTCCAATAGGAGGCGAATCAACCCACACAGTTATAACAGCCCACAGAGGACTACCAAACGCACTTTTATTTAGAAATTTAAATCAAATGACAGAAGGCGATATATTTTATATCCATAATATAAAAGAAACCTTGGCATACAAAGTCGACAAAATCCAAGTTGTAGAACCATCAAACTTCGAACCGATTTTAGTTTCAGAAAAAAAAGATTATGCGACTCTTTTGACCTGCACGCCATACATGATAAATTCCCACAGGCTTTTGGTAAGAGGATATAGGATTCCATATACCCAAGCCATAGACGATGGAAAAGCCAATACACCAAGACTAAAACCAAATTTCTTCCAATTATTCTTAGTACTCTTGCCAATATTATTATTTACAATAATGGTATATCTAAGAGAAAAAAGATATTCAAAGAAAATCAAAATGGAGGTAATAGACATTGAAAGAAAACTCAGCGAAAAAGAAAATTAAAATTTTTGGCTATATATTAATACTTTTTGGACTGATAACACTTGCCTTTCCATTTTCAAAAAGAATCTATTCAAATATAGAAAACAAATATAAAATAGAAAAAATAATAAAAGCCCAAAAAGAAGACGAAAAATTTGACCAAATAGAAGAAAAAGCCAAAGAATATAACGAAATAGTAAAAAAATCCGATATATCTATGGTAGATCCGTTTACAAGCAAAAATCTTGGCTCAGTAAATATTTTAAATAATCAAGATGATATATTTGCCTACATCGAAATACCAAAATTAAACAAAAAAATTCCAATTTATCTTGATGCAAGCTATGAGCATATAGCTTGGGGACTTGGACAAGTTTCGGGAACATCAATTCCAATCGGAGGCAAATCAACAAGAAGTGTTCTCGCCGGTCACAGAGGCTGGTGGGGAGATACCATGCTTTTGTACGCAGATGACTTAGTGCAAGGCGATAAAATTTATATAAAAAGAGCAGAAAAAACTCTTACTTACAAAGTTTCATCAAAAGAAGTAATAGGACCTTATGATTGGGAAAAATTAAAAGTTGTAGAAGGAGAAGACATTATTACCCTTCTAACTTGCCACCCATTTAGATGGCCAAGGCCAAAAAGACTTCTAGTAAACGCAAAAAGACTAGAAGAAAAAGAAGAACTAGCACAAGATGAAATCCAAACTACCCAAATAAGCAAGAATGTAAAAATCACAAATTATTTGTACGTAGGATTTTTGATAATAGATTTTCTTTTGATCTTGTTTGTAATATCAAAAATAATAAAAACAATAAGAAAATAAAAAATAAAGAAAAATCAAAAAACTTGGAAGAAATTTCTGAGTCGGGATTTTGACAAACTAAATTTACACCCATTTCGAGCGAACGTAGTGAGTCGAGAAATCTCATGAGATCTCTCCACTCCTTTCATACGATAAATCGGGATAAACAACCGAAACTGACAGTTGTTTATCTGGTCGAGATGGGGTGTAGCGTAATTTTATTTTTAAATTAATAACGAATTATTAAACTGATTTTGTCAACAATCTAAACTTGGAAGAATTTTCCAAGTTTTTTTTGTGTTTAAAATTAATTTTTACATTTGGAAAATTTTTTTCCGTAAATAAATTCACTTTCATTCATTTTCTGTTGAAAAAATATTTAAAAAATATTTTATGGTTTCTTATAAAAAACAGTCAAATATTAACATGTATATGAAACATTTGTAAGAATAAATAAATAAAAAAATCGAAAAATATTTGTGATAAATTGAGCCATCAAATATTTTTAAATATATATTAAGTTTTTAAAAATATGTAAAAAATGTGTTGACTAAAAAATTTTTTTTAGATATAATTAAGAAAACTTAGAATTGTCTAAATTCTAAATAAATATTTTAGGACGATTTAACTTTTGAATTATTTTTTTGAAATAAGTTGATTTCAAGGAATTTTTCCATGTTTAAATCAAAATCCTAAAAATGTACTAATTTATTAAAGGAAAAATTGTAGGCGCACACTTTAGCGAGGCATAAGGAAAAAGCAAGAAAATATATTTTTCATTTTTTACCACATGCATTTTATAGCTAAAAATACTAGACTTGTAAACATTAAGTCATTACTATTTAGGTAATTTTCTAAAAACTAAATAAAAATAAATTACCGCTGAGGAGTTCTTATGAAAAGGTTATTAAGAAAATTGACATCATTTGCAATCGCACTTTTTATGGTATTGCAAGTTATGCTACCAGCTTTTGCTACGAGGTCGAAGGCTGAAGAGCTTGAACCAAATACTATAAAAAACATTGAAAATCTTGAAACGAACGAAGATGCTTATTTGTCTATCACAGATTCCCAAAAAATTTATGATAAGAAAAAGATAGATAAGGATGAAAGCAAATTTTCTATTGCACTAGGTCTTCCTTCTACAAGTTCAAACTTTAGACTTGTAAAAAGAAATGACCTCAAGCTTTATGATGATAAATTTTTCCAAACAAATGAAGATGCGAGCAAGGAATATTGGCGTATAAAAGATATGTTAAACTTGCAAGGTCTTGATCTTGATCTTGAAATCATCAAAGAAGACCAAGGATATAAGATCCTTACAAAAAATGAGATGGAAAATCTTGAACAAGGCAAAAAAGATAATTTTTATGGAGAAAATTATTCATACATAGACTTTAAAATATTAGACGATTTTGATTTTAATGAAAATGGAAATCAAAAATTACTTAATCAAGATAAATTAGTATTCAATTTAGAATTTATTAAAAATATATCCCCTGATCCTAATTACAATTTGTTTGAACAAGATGAACAAGGAAATTGGAATATAAAAAATGAGGGAGATATATTTGCCCTTATTAATGAAGATAAGAAAAATCTTTATGACACCAATTCTTTGACAAATGATTTAGATAGCTTAAATGCTTATAAAGAAGAAAGAAAACAAGCTGAAGAAGAAAAGGCACAAAAAGAGGCTGAAGAAAAGGAAGAAGAAAGAAAAGTCGAAGAAGAAAAAAAGCAAGCCGAAGAAAAAGCCAAAGAAGAAGAAAAGAAAAAGGCAGCCGAAGAAAAAGCTAAAGAAGAAAAGAAAAAGGCAGAAGAAGAAAAGAAAGCCCAAGAAGAAAAACAAAAAGAAGAAAATGCAAATTTTGAAAAAGCCAACAAAGAATTAAAAGAGGCTTTGGAAGATGAAAATAATTCAATAGAAGATATACAAAAACTTCTTACAGAACTTGGCGAAAAATATAATTTGTCATTAGCTAATCAAGAAAAATTAATGACAGAAAATGATTCTGCAATAAAAGCTCTTGTAGAAAAGGATAGGAATGAAAATTTTAGGGCAAATATGCTTAGACAGTTGCCAAGAAAAGTCCCATCAAATTCATGGGATGGAAAACTTTTCCACCTAAATCTTGAAATGAATGTCAAAGCGTCTCCAGCAAACCCAATACCTCAAGGTTGGTATTTTGATGTTCAACTTGGACCATATTTAAAAGATGACATCGGTCAAACTTGGAATGATTTGTATGATGGTAACAGACTAATAGCAAGTCCAGTATATGATAAAGAAAAACACACAATAAGGTATGTTTTCCAAACCAGTGTTACAAAACCTACTACTCTAACAGTAGACCAAATGTTGGGTTTTGATTTAAATAATATTGGAGTACAAAAAGAAATTGACATTGACATCAAGGTTGCACCAAAAAACAACCCAATCCAATCAATGCCAACTAAACATGTAACTATTAATGACGAAAATCCAGTAGAAAGCTCTTACAATGTTGTAAGCCAAGGACAAAGTGAAGCAAAGACATATCCATTCCAACTAAATTGGACATCCGAACAACAATATAATGGTGGTTCAAATCCAACTCTAGAATGGAACATAGAAGTGGATACAGCTTCCCTAAAAGCAAACGACCTTGACTTTAACAATCTAAATGTATCAATATTTGCAGGAGCAGAACAAGGCTTAAAAAATTTCAAGTTCAAGGCATCAACAAATAAGGCTGATCTTGACGATTCAGGTAATTATCTTTCATCATCAAGATTGGGAGAAATTCTACAAAAAAATACCTCAATAGCTAAAGATAATCTTGGAGATAAATTATATATTAAAGTAATAGCAAATGTGGATAAAAACAGTTTGCATGATTATTATTCTATAGGTCTAAGAATAAATCCAGATGGCAACTACATTGAAAAAATGCTTGCCGAATTTACAGAAGAATTTAACAAGCTTCCAGCAATCATCAAATGGATGAAAGGAGCTGAACAAGCAAAAGAGTTTGCAAAACTTCCATTCAACCTAGTAGAAACAATGATTCCTGCCAAAAGTACTGAAAGGGATAACTTTACAAGCGAGAACCTCTACTACGATTCATCAAGAACAATCTATGCAAAAAGAGATTCTGATACAAATGTCGACTGGTACGCCCTAGACTTATTAAGACTTGGCGAAAAACCAGACCAAGGATTTAACAATCCTGAATTTCTTATAAATAACAGTACAGATATTAAATCAATTACACCAAAAGTATACTACTATGTCCCACAAGAAAATGGACTTTATAGAAAAACTCCTGATATAAGTGCTGTTAAAACAGAATATAATGATTTTTATCCAGGAACTTTAATC